>Ga0210403_10003915_pt1 | contig 12949 bp, 13 predicted proteins | sample IncBWC19MmetaG_FD_150863 | JGI IMG/M metagenome (GOLD analysis project Ga0210403, IMG submission 150863) | Forest soil microbial communities from Barre Woods Harvard Forest LTER site, Petersham, Massachusetts, United States - Inc-BW-C-19-M | ecosystem: Environmental > Terrestrial > Soil >... | reverse complement strand
CGTTGGCTTTCCGGTGACGGACGCGCCCCAATAAGGGCTAATGCGGGGTGCTCATCGCCGAAGCCAAAACGTCATATCCCGACGGCCGGCGCCGCTAAAGCGCGATGAGATTAGATTGAATCGTCATCGCGCTTTAGCTTTTTGATTGAGCATGATCTCCGCGCAAACGCTACGCGTTTGTCGCGAGGGAAAACCGCTACACACTTTTCCGGATCATGCTCTAGGCGGCGGCCTCGTCGCGCCGGCTCAGCCATCGCCGCACCAGCAATCCACCAAAGGCGAGCAGCCAGAAATAGATCGCGTAGCGCGGCTCGAACGCCGCGACCACCGTGCCCGGCACGAACAGGAGCAGCGGAAACACCGCCGCGGCGAGTTCGGGATGCAGGCCGGGCCCGGTCGCAAGCCGCCACAGACATGCGTTGATGCCGGCAATCACGGTCAGATGCAGGCCGTAGAGCACGGCGACCGCACCGCTCATGCCGTAACTGCCATAGAGTCCGTTGGTCACGGGCAACAGGATGATCGAGAGCAGGAACAAGAGGTTCAGCATGACCGAGGTACGGCTGGCAAAAGGCTGCCGCGTCAGCCTGCGGTGATGGCTGAACCAGAACACGCCCGCGATGATAAAGCTCATCGCCATGCCGAGCAGCCGTCCGCTATAGGCGTGATAGAGATCGCTCCAGTTCGGTGCCTGGTCGAAATGGCCGGCCTTCGGCAGGTCATAGGCGAGCAGCGTCATCGCCACGCCAAAAATGGTGTTAGACAGCGACTCCAGGCGCCGCATTTCGAACTGATCGGGAAGCCCTGTCGTCACGGCGGAGGCTCGTCGAGAGTCTGGCTTTGAGCTGGCAAAAAGGTCTCTTGCCATGATTTCGGCGACCGCGATAGCACGAAAAAAAACCGGCAGCGGCGCTCCCCACGTCCAGCGCGTAGCTCATGGGGCGGATTTGGCCAATGCTGCTGGTTTTTCGGCAAGCTCTTCCCGATGCAAATCGGCTGCAATCCTTGCCGACTTCGTCGAAAAGTACTTCCGCAATCCCAGGAATCGTTTTTCAACAAGGTGCCAGGACAGAAACGCAAACAGTCCGGTGCATATGATGGTGGACGCTACGAGACCGAAAAAATTTCCTCGCAGCGCCGGAAAAGTCGCGAGAAGCGCTTCGTTAATGGGAAACCCGTAAAGGTAGATTCCATAAGAGTAGTCGCCAGACTGCAACAGCTTGCTCGGCGGGAAATTGGTCAGGCCGACAAAGACGGTGATATAGGTCAGGAGCGGCGGAATGATGTAGACTGCATGTGCCGTGAATAGCAGTCCATAGGATAGAATGATCGCTGGCACCAACAGCTAAAAGGTGTACGGGATCAGTTGGCGCCAATGGAAAAACATCGCGCCAACGAAGAAATAATATATGTTGATGTTGCTGGCCAAAAGCCACGGTTCCGCGTTAAAATCGAAAAACCAATTAGCGATCAGCAAAGCCACAGTCGCGATCGCAAACGAGGCCGTCAGTATCGCCCGGTTGAACGCGATGCCTGTTACGATCAGCCCCGCCAAAATAAGATAGCAATAAAACTCGGCAGGCAGCGTCCAGAGATTTGCGTTGACGACAGTATCGGTGCCAAAGGTTACGCCGGGAAGATGCATCTCTACGATGCCGAAAATGTTCCCGAAGTAGACGAAGAAACCTTTCGACGTGAAATACTCGCTCAGAGGCAGCGAGGTAAACATCGCGCCGATGAAGATCGCGGACAGTGTCACTTCGACACACAGGGCGGGAAATATCCGGAAGAACCGCAGCGCCAGAAATGGCAGCACGCGTTGTGTGCGGAACGCGCTCCCGGTCACCAAAAAACCGCTCAAGGCAAAGAACATGGGCACGTGCGAAACCGCGACCGGGCGCATCCATGGGATGCCCTGCTTGGCGCTCTCGTGAGCGATGGAAGCCAAACTGATATCCTGAGCCTGCGCGTGACCGATCAGCCTCATGAATATTTCGATAGTCGACGGAATTATGCCTCGCGTTCCACCGGTCGCGGCACAATGACTGACCAGGATAGCGATGGCCAATCCGAGACGAAGCAGATCAAACCCCGGGCCAACATCGTTGTGGCTTTTCAAGATTCCGCCGAATGTCTTGCTCAAGTTCACTGCCCAATCGCTAAAATGATGCTAATCGTGTAGGCCTTTTGAATTTAATCCGATCGCGGCAGCCGGACTCGCAAATCCGGAAAATTGCAACGCTCTGGTCTCGCCACGCAAAATCGCAGTTCGCTGAGGGGCTTTGCTTCACGCAGGCTCCCACATAGGTAGACGATTGAGGCTGCCCCACACTGAAGCGGTTTTCAAAAAAATCTTGGCCGACGGGGGCTAATGAAAGCGAAAATCGAGAGACGAGCCCATCTCGCTCGCCTGGGACGACAGTGCACCGGCGGAGCGATTCGCTTTCCGGATCACTCGGTTCATCGATGCGATCGCCGTTCACCTCGCCCAAGGAGATCATCACCGTTGGACGGCGAGCCCGAAGCGATCAGCGCGCTGGCCGCAAACGCCGACGGCTCTCTTGTCGTGGCGGGAGGCAAGCTCGGCACCATTTCCATCGGGAAGATACAGACGCGTGAAAAAGCGCAGCTTCGGCTTTAGCGAACTGCCGGGAGGCAGAAATCCGCATATCATCGCGCTGCGTTTGACGGCGTGCGAGCGCCCTAGAAGAAGCCCGGGCTCAAGTCCAGGCCGTAGGTTAGTGCAAGTAGAGAAACCAGAAGCCCGGCGCCGCAGAGCATGGCAATCTGCTTCAGAACATCGATTTCCCTGGCAAAATAAAAAGTACGGAACAATGTTTGTACGATTGCGGTCATAACGACCACCTCCTGGAAATTTCAAATTTCAGCGGCCAAAATCTCGGTCAATATCCCACAGCATGCGGTGGCGCGCAAATGCCTCTTCCGGCCGGATCAATCAACACCGCCGAGCATGCCGGAAGCCACCGCGCGGCGCCCTCAGGACACCTTATTTTATGCCTGCGGAGCCCTTCATTTCAGCGCATTAAGAACTCACAGCTCACCGTTCAAAGCGACGGGAGCCTTGATTTGCTCTATTTTTCAGCAATGGCGTATTGGACACGGACAGGCGGAGCTGGAATCAGGGGATGGGCCTGATCTATCTCAGGCGCGGGCAGGACCAGACGGCAATCGACCTGTTGTCGCGCGCGGCGCTCGAGGCGGCGCATTCGCACGACCGGATGAATCTGTTGGGCTGATGGCTGCGTCTCACTCACGCGCAACGGCGGATCGTCCGCCTACGCCCTCCGGGCTTCAGCGCGGCAGCCTTCGCTCGTTCGCTACGAGAGATTGATGTGGCTTGGTCCGTCTACGCTTTCGTTCCGCTCAAGCTACGCCGGACACGTTTCACCCTTCGGTCTGGCGTGGCTGCGCCACGCGTAGCCCGAAGGGTGACGCGTGGTGGGGGAGGCAGGACTCGAACCTGCGAAGCCATGAGGCGGCTGATTTACAGTCCCCTCCTTCCCTTTGAAATTGCTCAGGTACGTAAGCAATTTTCAGCCGCTGCCTACGGCCTTTGGACGGGACGCCACCCGCTTGCGCGCTACCCGCCGCGTCGTCTCGACGTTGCCCACAATGTAGTCCCGCCGCGTCCCCTCGACATCGCTCTTCTGCAGGTGGTCCGCTATGTCGTCGATTGGCTCGCCCGCCTCGCGCGCCTCGGTGCCTCCGCCATGACGAGCCCGGGAACTCCAGACGTTATCGGGCACGCCGGCCGCTTCCCGAATGTCCTGATACATGCCGTAGAATACCCTGTAGCGGACGGGGTCGCCATCCGTATCGGTCACCAACGGGCCAGTGCGCTCGTCCTCCGGCACGGCCGACAGGGCAAGCTGGAACAGCGGATATTCGCCAATATCGAACTGAGCGGACCTACCGGTCTTCAGCCGCGAAAGGTCCAAAATGCCCTCTTCGAAGTCCTCAAAACGCAGGCCAGGGCGCCAGAGCTTCCCCGCCCTGACGATCACTCCCGGCTCAATCACAATATGCTGGGCCGGGATCCAATATCCGATGGCGTCGATCTGGCTGAGGGTGAACTCGAACTGTGCCGCGGTTGCGAGCGCCACTGACCGGCCACGCTTGGTACCCATTTCTAACCCTTTGCGGACGATTGCCTCGGCCTGCGCATAGGTCATGGCAACCTTCTTCTTGGGCTTTGCTTTGCCGATTCGCTTCTCGTCGCTCTCCTTCCGGAACTCCATACCCTCGATCATCGCGTAGAGCTTGGCGCAGTCCTCGAGGCCGGCCGCCTTGCCGTAAGAAAGCACGATCCGCATCATCTGAACTATCGCCTTGGCCAGCCGGTCACGCGGCCGTTTGCCAGGCGCTGTCGGCTTGCTGACGTTGCGGTGCCAATTCCGGAGATCGTTGCCGACTAGCGCAGAGACCTGCGCTTGCCAGCGACCCGCTTAAGCGCGGCGCCCCAGGAAACGTATCCGCGCTGGGTGTTGTACCGGATATCGTGATAAGGCGATGCAGGGTCCTTGAAATAGCAGTCCACCAGCGCGCCGACCGTGCCATCATAGATCGGCCGGTTGTCTAGCTCGCCGGCGGCGAGCCAGTCCAGCATTTCAGTCCAGAGATCGTTGCACCGATCAAACATCTTCTGGACATCGCTCAACGAATCCAGATCGCCATAGAGGCGAATTGTCTTGGGATGGTAGCCGCGCTTCACTGCTCGCTTCGCGGCGTACCACCAGACCTCTCGTTCGCCTTCACCGCGCGTGATGATCCGAAAACCCTTACCGGTGATCTCGACCTCGGCGCTGCCGATCGTTAGTGGGAGGTGTTTCCGGGCCATCGAACTGTTCCTTGCCATCAGCCTTGAAGGGAACGATCCTGATGCCGGGGCTCTGCTTCAATGAAGGAACATCACCCTCCTCCGCGTCAAGTCTTTCACGAAGCCCCATCCCGTGGCGTACGCGGAAAAACTCGACCACAGCAGGCCAAAAGCGACCGCCCATAAGCTCGTCTACGCGAGGCAATCCGTGTTTGTCCTCGAGATAACGGGCTTTTTTTGGCCAATCCTTGGCCCGCCTGGCACCCATGATTTCAATCGCAATGGTCTCTTCGTCCGGATACAACGGAAGATGCTCGCGCGACTTTTTCATGGAGGCGCCTTCCTTCCATCGCGGTCATGCCAAGGGAGCCCGCGCGGCCCGGCCGAAGTGGTCCTCCTCGTCAAAATGGGGCGGCTCTTCATGGTATGGGCAGGATTTGGCACCCCTGCTGCGCTACGGCTTACGTTTCAGCCCTTCGCAGTAAGCAGTTCGTACCTCAGCGAGTTCAGCATCGCGATATCCGTTTTACGTTTCTGAGATGCACTTCGAAAGCCGATAAGTCCTCCCGATGAAGAGTAGCGCGCAATATCGCAAGAAATCGAAAGAGACCCCTTCCATAATCGCCGTGAAGCGCACCGAGGGCTCGTGTCAATCTAGTTCGTGCTGATGAGAAGATTGAAAACGGACCAGGAAAACACGGATCAGCAAGATGGTGCCGGTCACTTCACACTCGCCCATTGAAATGGTTTTTGGAGCGGGTGAAGCGCGCCGATTCGAATTATCCGATCTGATTTTCGATTGTATGTCATAGGGTTAGACGCGCAGCCAGTTTTTGTGTTGGACGCTTTGTTGGACGTTTTATTGGACGCAGTTGCGACAGGCGCTCGCTCCCAAACTGTCGTTCGCGCGCGCGGCTGCACGCTACTGCACGGCCGCCTGAGGTCTCAATGGCCGTGCGCGATCAATGTCGGGAGCTCGTGGACGGCGCGTCGCTAATATCGGCGCGCGCCGTCGATGCTTCTTGCGTCGTCGTGCCGCCGCCTCGAGCCGTCCGGCGCATCGCCTGGGGCGAACTTCCAAATCGCCTTATGAAGGCGCGCCGCATGCGCTCGGGGTCGCCGAAGCCGACCGAGGTCGCGATCGCTTCGATAGGTTCGCGGCTGGTCTCCACGCGGGCTTTTGCGGCTTCCGCCCGCAATCGCTCGATCGCCGTGGCAGGCGTTTCGCCGGTCGCGTCATGGAAAGCGCGCCCGAACTGCCGCGGGCTGAGGCATGCGATGCTCGCCAGCCGCTCCACTGTCAAGTTCTCCGCCAAATGCACCTGCGCGAACTGGAGCGTTCGTGCAATGCGGTCCGACAATGGATCAAGGGACAGCATCTCGGAATATTGGGACTGGCCGCCGCGCCGCCGGAAAGGCACGACCAGATGTCGCGCTACCGCACGTGCCAGGTCCGGTCCATGGTCATCCTCGATCAGCGCCAAGGCCAGATCGATCCCGGCGGTAGCGCCCGCCGACGACCAAACCGATCCGTCCTGCACGAAAATCCGGTCGGATTCAACGTGCACCGATGGAAAAGAACGCGCGAGTTGCTCCGCATCCGCCCAATGTGTCGTCGCTCGCCGCCCGTCGAGCAGTCCGGTGCGGGCCAGCAAAAAGGCGCCTGTGCACACGCTCGTCACGCGCCTGGCTGATTGAGCATGCGCGCGCACCGCTGCAGTCTCCGTCTCTTTCAGATGGAAGACACCCGGCCCACCGGCCACCACAAGCGTATCTACGGGACGCCCTGTACGCGACAGCGACATGACATCAACGCCTTCGCAGCTCGGTATAATTCCACCCGATTGAGACACGACGGCAACTTCGTAAAGCCCCGGGCGGCCAATCTCATCTGGCACCTTGAAGGCCGACAGCGGACCCGCAAGGTCGATCAGCGTGTGCCCCGGAAATACATAAAAGCAAATCAAGGGTGCGGGATGCGTGTGCGGAGGGGCAGTTGCGTGGTCCATCGAAAGACTCGGAAAAGCCGACGGCGCAAAGCTACTCCTTCAAGGCTCGCCGGTCGAGATGGTGTTTACCCGCCGGGAATTAAGGCAGTCGCCGCAACGTACGCGCGATCTCAAGCTTTTCTGCTGTTCGCCTACGGATCAACTCGGGGTGGGCTAAGTCGCCACAAATTGCCGCGACCTTGGCCCGTGCATCCCCATGACCGAATCCGAGGACTTTTCGACCTAACGTTCTCTCTCCTGAAGTCACTAGCTTCCTTGCATCGAGGACATCGATCGCAACCGCCGAGTGACCTTCCACATCCACCCATTATTCAAGGAGACGAGACATGAGACTCACAGCTAACACCATCTTCATCACCGGCGGCGGCTCGGGCATCGGCCGCGGTCTCGCGGAAGCGCTGCGCAAGCTCGGCAACAAGGTGATCATTTCCGGCCGCCGGCGCGCCAACCTCGATGAGGTCGTCGCCGCCAATCCCGGCATGGAAGCGATCGAGCTCGACATCACCGATCCCGCAAGCATCGACAGCGTGGCGGCGCGGCTGATCGCCGATCATCCCGATCTCAATGTCCTTTTCAACAACGCCGGTATCATGCTGCCCGATCGGGCCGCCGGCCGGATCGACGACAAGCTGCTGGTCGACACGATCACGACCAATCTCGTCGGGCCGGTCCGCATGACGGCGGCGCTCGTCGAACACCTCAAGCGCAAGGATGACGCCGTCGTCATCTACACTAGTTCCATCCTCGGCTTCGTGCCGCTGGCGGCGACGGCAGTTTATTCGGCGACGAAGGCCGCGCTTCATTCTTATGCGATGTCGCAACGTTTCCTGCTGAAGGACTCGGGCGTCCGCGTGCTCGAAATTGCGCCGCCTTGGGTGCGCACGGACCTCATGAACAGCCGCGAGGCGAAGGAGGCTATGCCGCTCGACCAATTCATCGCGGAGACGATGGCCGTGCTGGGCACCGATGGCGACGAGATCCTGGTCGAAGGCGCAAAGACCTTCCGATCCAACGCCGGCCCGAACGAGCACGGCCTCGTCAACAGTTTCAACGCGCACATGTCCGCGTTCTTCGCGGCCGGTTGAAGACAGGTAGGACGAAATGACCGATAGCCAGACAAAGATTCCCGCAACTCTCCAGGGCGGATGCATGTGCGGGGCCGTCCGCTACAAGATCTCGGCGCCCCCGATCGCGACCGGCCTTTGCCATTGCGACCGTTGCCGGCCCCAATCAGGCAGCGCCTTTTCGACCATCGTCATCATTGAACGCTCCACCTTCAAACTCGAAGGTGAAACGACGGTGTTCGAGGACGTCGGTTCGAGCGGCCAGCGAGTCGGCCGCCGGAGCTGCGCCCGGTGCGGATCGCCGCTTACGACAGAACCTGACGTGGCGCCGGACGTGATGTTCGTGAAAGCCGGCGGCATCGACAACAACGAGTGGTTCAAACCAGCGATGGAGCTCTTCGTGACTCGTCGCAGGCCCTGGGTGGCTCCCGTTCCGGGTATCCCGCAATTCAACGGCAATCCTCCAATCTAAGCAACAGCCCTCCAATCCAAGGAATAGTCCGATGAACCAGTTCCAGAACCTCTTTGATGCGCAGAAGGCCTACTTTGCGAGCAATGTCACGCGTTCCCATGCATGGAGAGTCGAACAGCTCGAACGCATGGGACGGATGATCAGGGAAAACGAAGCGGTATTGCAGCGCGCCATCGCGCGCGACTTCAAGACTGCCAGCCAGGAATACATCTTCGAGACTCAAGCTTCGTACCTTGAGACCGAATACCAAAAGAGCCAGCTCAAAACCTGGATGGCTCCCGTGGAAGCGCCGGTTCCGGCGGCGCTAGCGAAAACCGGACACAAGGGCGTGGTTTATCGAGACCCCTTTGGCGTGACGCTGATCATGGGCCCTTTCAATGGCCCGCTCCTGCTGCTGTTGCGGCCGGCGATCACGGCACTGGCTGCCGGCAACACCTGTATCCTCAAGCTCAGCGCAGCCCTTTCGGCGACCAACGCGGTGCTGCTTGAACTCGTACCGAAATATTTCGATCCGCGCGTCGTAACGGCCGTGGCAGGAAACCGCGAGGAGACGACAGAGCTTCTGAAGCTGCCCTTCGACTTCATTTTCTTCACCGGAAGCACGAAGGTCGGCAAGGTCGTCGCGCATGCCGCCGCAGAGAATCTCACGCCGGTCCTGCTCGAGCTGGGCGGACAGAATCCCGCACTGGTCGACGCAACCGCAAATATCAAGGACGCAGCCAAGAAGATCGTCTGGGGCGCCATGGTCTGGGGCGGACAGTGGTGCACACGTCCCCCGGCTATGCCTACGTACACGAGTCGATTGCCAAGGAGTTTGTTGCCGAGGCGAAAGCCGCGCTGATCGAGATGTTCGGCAAGGATCCGAAATCGAACCCCGACTATTCGCGCGTCATCAGCGCCAAGGAAGTGAACCGCCTCGCAGGACTGATCGATCCGGCGAAGGTGATCATCGGTGGCCAATCCGACCCCGACGGCCACTACCTGGACCCCACGATCGTATACCCGGTCTTGTGGAGCGACCCGATCATGGAAGATGAGGTATTCGGGCCGATCCTGCCGATCCTGACATATAAGACGCTGGATGAAGCCTTCGGCAAGATTGCCGCGACCCCCCATCCGCTGGCGGCCTTCATCTTCAGCCGCGACCAGAAGACGATCGACCGCTTCGTTGGCGAACTCTCTTACGGAGGCGGAGCGGTCAATCAGACCAACATCAATCTGTACGTGGAGACGATGCCCTTCGGCGGTGTCGGACCCGCGGGCATGGGACACTACTACGGCAAGTACGGCTTCGACACGCTGACCCATGCCAAATCGATGCTGATCTCGCCGCCGGATGTTGCGATCGAGCACCTGTTTCCGCCCTACACGCCCGAAAAGAACGCCGAACTCAAGGTCTGGTTTGAATACTGAGTTTCCACTTCGCCGCAAAAGCTGGCACCAGGCCGAAAACCCGTGAGCCTTAAATCTTGAGGAGGATATATGAGGACACCTGTCACCATCGGAGGGATTATCGCTCCGGATTCAGATCTCGCTCGCAAAGCCGCTGCGCTCGCAGAGCAGGCCCATTCCGAAGTGCTGCTCAACCATGTGCACCGGACGTGGTGGTTTGCCGAGTTCCTCGGCAGAAAAAGAGAGATGAAGTACGATCGCGAGCTTCTATACATAGCGTCGCTGCTCCACGACCTGGGCCTTTCGGCGTCGCACGCTGCCGACAAGCGATTTGAAGTCGACGGCGCTGACGCCGCCAGCCGTTTCTTGCTTGCGAACGATTACCCGAAGTCGAAAGCCGAAATCGTCTGGGATGCGATCGCGCTCCACGCCCTCGCCGACATCGCCGACCGCAGGCAGTCGGAAGTTGCGCTCGTCCATTTCGGCGCCCACGTCGACGTCATGGGACTTCGCATGGAGGAAATCACCCCGTCCCTGATCGACGACACCCTCGCTCTCTATCCGCGGATCGGAATGAAAGCAGCATTCACAGAAGCTTTGGCCGAAGTCGCAAGAAAGAAGCCGCATACGGCGATTGGAACTGGCTTGGCCGACATCGGGCGGCGTCTCGTGCATGGTCTTGAGATTCCGAACGTATGCGACATCATCCACGCAGCCCCGTTCGAAAGTTGAAATGCGGCGTTGCCCCGCGTTCAAACTAGTCTCTCTTCCTGTCTGAGGCCGCAGGCGGACGGTCCAGGGCGGTTCAGGCTTGAGGCTCGCGAGGTCATCATCGAGTACGACCCACATCCGCCGTTCGGCACAGGAACGGTCACGAATGCCCCAAAGTGTCATGTCGCCCGCTTGGAAGGCCTCCTGGATGAAATGATCGGTCATTGCTGAAAAGGCGCCGTCGATGTGTTCGCCGCCGCCCGGTGAGTCGCGATAGATAGTCACGTTCGTCGATCACGCCTCGAAGGGAATTGCCAAAGGAGCGTAGGTTTAAGACCGGATGCAGCCGAAATCCACCGCCGGCCTCTTATCGGACCGGCGGCGCTGTGGCGTTCGAAGGCGAGCAGGCGCGCTTAAAAACGTACCAAATCGCATAAGATCGTAGAGTGGCGAAGAAAATCGTGGAGCGGGTGAAGCGCGCCGTTTCAAATTTTCCAATCGATTTTTCGTCTTTGTATCAGGATCTTACGAGGAGCCGTCAAATTTTGTGTTGGACGTTTTGTTGGACGTTTTATTGGACGCGTTTATCGGCTCGGGGACGAGCGGTTTGAACGTTTCACAGCTGCCGACGGGGCAACTTGCGTTCGTTCTGTTCCGCGACTGCTGACGCATTGCGCAAGGCGCGCGGATGAACGAGGCAAGAGCACGCAATAGCCAGCGCGCAGTGACCGAGAATCGGGACTACTCCGTATTGGCAGAACCAAGATGGTGAATGAGCGGTCGAAGGGCGCCCTTGGCCAGCTCCAATGTCGCGAGAGTGACGGGCAGGTTAAAACGCCTTGGCCCGGCGCTCCCCGGATTAAGATAGAGCACACCGTGAACAGTCTCGATCCGGGACCGATGCGAGTGGCCGGAAACGACCACGTCAATTCCGCAGGATACGGGATCCAGCTGGAGTTCATTGATATCGTGGAGGACGTAGATCGAACGCCCGCCGAGCCTTACCATCTTGGTGTCGGGATAACGTTCCGCCCAGTGGCCGGTATCGACATTCCCTCTGATCGCAATCACAGGCGCAATCTGGCGGAGTCCGGTGATGACGTCCGGCCGACCGATGTCGCCGGCGTGGACGATATGTGCCACCCCGGCCAGGCGTTGCTCAGCCTCTGGACGTAGGAGCCCATGGGTATCTGAGATGACTCCAATCCTCATCAATCGCCAGCGTCCCTGCTTAGCTATCGACAGAATCTATTTTTAAGTTCAGCGAATTAGAGCGTAGTTCTAGACAAATCCGGATAGCTGCGAGTAGATCCGAATTATTCCCACTCGATTGTCTTGCATCGACCTATCGTTCTGATTTTAGGATACAATTTCAAGGTGACCAGTCCAAAGCACCGACGACCAGGCCGTCATAACGGGTCCCTTATGAATCCTCAGCAATATTTCTTCGGCTGCGCAATCGTTCGATATCGGCATCTATCGACCTCAATTGCGTACTTCAGCTGAACACATTTGGCGTTCGCTCCTTAACCCCTGCCCTTCGAAGGCAAAGGTCAAACGTTCGAATCGTGTCAGGTGTGCAAGTGTGCGGATGGAGCAACTTCCTTCTATCGAGCTCCTTAGTCGGGGATTCGAGTCACCGGTCCCGCTGCACCGCTAAGCTCGATATTTCAGAAGCCCTGTTTTCTTATTGGTGGGCAACCTAGCTGGCCTAAGGTCGCGCTTGATTCAGGGACAATGCCGTGGCCCGTGATCACCGCCGATGCTGCGAAGGCGGCATGCTCGCAGCGGCCAAGCGCTCGCGCCCGTGCGGCGCGGTGAAATTAAGAAGAGGCCCAACGGGTACGATTCCGGTCGGATTGATTGAGCGGTGGCTCTCGTAATAGTGCCGCCGGATATGTTCGAAATTCACCGTCAGGGCGATGCCAAACCATTGGTAGATGTCACGCGTATACGCCGACAGATTGGGATAGTCGGCGATGCGGCGGATGTTGCACTTGAAATGCCCGGCATAGACCGCGTCGAACCGGATTAGCGTCGTGAACAGGCGGATGTCGGCTTCGGTCAGGCTGTCGCCAAACAGAAACCGGCGGTCGGCAAGCTGCTTCTCCAGCCAATCGAGCGCATCGAACAGCGGGATGACCGCTTCCTCATACGCTGCCTGCGTCGTCGCGAAGCCGGCCTTGTAGACGCCGTTGTTCAGCGTGTCGTAGATCCGGGCATTGACTGCGTCAATGTCGCCGCGCAGCGCTTCCGGGTAATAGTCGCCAGCCTTCGCGCCAGTCGCATCGAAGGCCGAGTTTAGCATGCGAATGATCTCGGACGATTCGTTACTGACGATCGTGCGCATGCGCTTGTCCCAAAGTACGGGAACGGTGACGCGGCCAGTGTAGTGCGGATCGGCCGCACTGTAGATCTGATGCATGAAATGAGAATGGTTGACGGTGTCGGGAACAACGCCCGG
>Ga0210403_10003914_pt1 | contig 12954 bp, 14 predicted proteins | sample IncBWC19MmetaG_FD_150863 | JGI IMG/M metagenome (GOLD analysis project Ga0210403, IMG submission 150863) | Forest soil microbial communities from Barre Woods Harvard Forest LTER site, Petersham, Massachusetts, United States - Inc-BW-C-19-M | ecosystem: Environmental > Terrestrial > Soil >... | reverse complement strand
CGGACTATACGGTGCGTCCGGACCCTTCCGAGACCATCGCTGTGCTGAAAAACCTGCGAGTGTAGAGGAGGGCTTTGCGCCGTGCTATGCTTTACTCCCAGGCTCGCTGTCAAGCGGCTTTCTTTGTTTCCGATCTTCTTTGCTTTTCCTGATTCTCGACGCTCGTCCATGAACTTGCGCATGAAATGCTGCACCGCGATGCGCGGCTCGCTTAAATGCGATTAGTAATGGGAAGTCGGCATCTCGTCAGGAAATCAAGCACTGACGAGATGCGCGTTTATCGGTACTAATTCGACGAACCGATAACTTCGGCCTTGCCCGTCATCCGCCCAGAATCGATGCCAAGTGCGGAGATGACATGAATGGCTGGTCCTGAGGAGTTGAGAGCGGAGACATCCTGGGTATTTTGAAAGCAACCAATTGAATTTTGTCTGAATCCGCCAGTGGGGCGATCCATCTGGGCCGAAATCGCTCTACTCGCAGTTCCACAGTAATGAGCTAAGAATCGTCGGCTCCACTTCGCTCAGAATGCGCGATTTAAGCTTGAGCGCAGCTTCGCGTACTCAGCTTTGGCTTGCGGGTAGATGGGGATATCGGAGTCGGCGTCCTTCCAGAGTGCCAAAAAGTCCTCATACGAATTGCGCGCCGCGGCCTGGTCACCCATCATTTTCTGCGCCCTGGCTAGCTGCAAATGGGACAACGCCCCGGTAATGTCTCTTGCCACGACACCCGGATGATCGAGCAGCTTCTGAAACTCCGCCGCTGCCAGGTCGCCCTTGCCGATCTGGAGATACGCGAGCCCGCGAATGTAAGCAGGATAGAGACTGTTGAAGGACTCGGCATCCGCCAAGTCGTACTTAACCGTGGGCCGCAAGATTTCGACGGCCGCAGCTGGGTCGTTCTCATGCAGTTTGATCGCTGCCCGAATCGTCGGCAGGCAGTGATTCTGGACCACGGTATCCAATGAAAAAGTCTGACCGAGCGCATCGGCTAGTTTCTGGGCTGCCTCAATGTCCCCTGTTCGCGCAAGGACCAGGGCCAGAGCCAATTGCGTATCGCGGTCCTGCGTCTTTTGGAGAGCCTTTACTGCTGCTTGTTGAGCTCGCGCCGGGTTGCCGATTTCGGCCTCTCGCAGCGCAAGAATGCTGTCGTACTGACCGGTCGGACGCAAAAAGCCGGCCTTTTTTTCCAGAGCTATTCCTTGCTTCATCAAGCCGCGAGCTTCGCGGAAGCGCCCGTAGTAGATCGCTACACTTGGCCTTGCGAAAAGCAATAAGGATTCGGCGGCTGGCGCACCCACGGCACCCTCAGCCCAATTCCACTGTTCCTGCATCGCGGTCTGGTCCTTTTGCAGGAAGGCGAGCAGTGTACGGGTCACGTGCATTGGGGGCGCGTCAAATTTGCGCGCGGCCGCCTCATCGAATGTGGCCTTCGCTTCATCCAGCCGCCCAGTCAAAATGTCGTGGTAGATCAGCATGTTGTAGCTCCAGGGACTGGGAAGCAGGCGAGCCGCTTCTCGCGCTTCGGCGAGAGACTGGTCTGGTTCGCCCAACTTCAGCAGGCACCCTGCCAAGTTGTGGTGGGCTATGAAATCGTCGGGAAAGGTTTGCACCCATTGTTGGAGGACAGCACATGCTTTTTCCTGTTCTCCGGTTACGACATCGTAATACAAATCTTCTGCGTGGAAGCGGGCCCGTTCGGTCAATCGAGTGCGAAGCTCGTAGGCTTTCGTTTCAGCTGCGGTTTCTAACGCGCGTTCACCCCGGCCCTCATCAGCAACCCCAAGAGCCGCATACGCCAGTGCGAAGTTCGAATCTAGCTCCGTAGCGCGCTGGTAATAAGGACTGGCCGCACGTACGTCTCCTGCCAGATGGTGCCTGTAGCCCTCCGCCAACAGCTGCAAGGCTTCGAGAGACGGACTCGTCGCCTGCTCCAGCGGCTTATTGAATTTGGCAACAGAGGCCCCCGGTTCACCCAGCTGGCCGCGCAGTTCCGCCGAAGAAACGCCCAGCAAGTGCACGACCTCGTTTCGGGTAGCAGTGTCTTGCCGGACTCGCGCCACAGTTACACCCCACCGACAGTCAATCCCCTTCAGCTCGATGCGAAGGCCATTGCCCGCATCCGCAATCGAACTCGCTACCACCATTTTGCTGTTCGTCCGCAGACAAACTTCACGTGCGATCTCGGGAGTCACCTCCGTGCCCTCAGAAAGGTTGAGCGCCCTTAAAGTCCCGAGGACCTTGTTCTCTGCCAGAACATTGAGATAGGGTGTCTGCTCCAGGCTGGCACGCAATGCCAGCTTCAAGGCGTCACCGAACACAGGATCACCGGTCTCATTGCTAACGGAAAGGACGATCGTGTCACCGGCGGAAAGCTGCACCTTGTTGCGATATTCCCGGTAAATCCAGCCCGCTGCAGGTACGAAAACGAGAAGCGCGGCAGCCGCGAGCCACCTTTGCAGGATGTGCCGAACCGGATGAATCTCATTCTGGACTTGCTCAAGATCCGCACGCATCTCCGCCGCAGACTGGTACCGCCTAGAGCAGTCCTTGTCCAGCGCTTTGGCGATGACGGCGTCCAGGCCGCGCGGAACGCTATTGTTCAGGTCCTGCACTGCGACCGGCGCCTGGTTGAGGATTGCATCATGCACCACAGCCGCTGTCTCGCCCGTGAAGGCACGCCGCCCTGCAGCCATCTCGTACAGAACTAGCCCAAAGGAAAACAGGTCGGTGCGGACGTCCAATTTTTCTTTGCGGACCTGCTCGGGAGACATATAGCCGGTCGTCCCTATCGCGATCCCCGTGCGCGTCAGATTGCTTTGGACTACTCTGAATGTTTCTGTGTCTGTCTCTCTTGACGGCTGCTTTGCGCCTGCGGAAGGAATGCCCGCTCCCTCAGGTGAGCCAATTTCCTCAACTTCTTCAGTAGCGGCCAACTTCGCTAATCCAAAATCCAGTATCTTCACTGGACCTTGTTTCGTTAGGAAAATGTTGGCCGGCTTGATGTCGCGATGAATAATCCCTTTGTCGTGGGCGGCCTGCAGACCGTCGCAGATTTGAATCGCAATGTCCAAGAGCGAAATCAGCGGGATGGCCTTCGACTCGGAAAGCGAGAGGTGATGGAGGAGCGTCGATCCTTCGAGCAACTCCATGACGATGAACGGCTGGCCTTCGTACTCTGCAATTTCGTGGATAATGCAGATGTTGGGATGGTTCAATGCAGATGCGGTTTGCGCTTCGCGCTCAAAACGCTTGAGAGTAACCGGATCGCTGGCCAGCTCTTCCGGCAGAAATTTAAGCGCCACACGACGGCCTAACTTGAGGTCTTCGGCTTTGTACACCATCCCCATTCCCCCGCCACCGATGACCTCGAGCACGCGATAGTGGGAGACTTTCTTGCCGATAAGGTCGCCCAGTCCGGGCAACGCCTTCGTGCCGGCAGCCTCGCCCCGAGGCATTTCTGCGGTTGTTTGCAACCACTCGGGCGCGACCAGCAAGCGATAGCCGCGCCGCGCTAACGTCTCGATGTATTGAGGGTTATCAGCAGAATCGCCTAACGCTCGCCGGAGAATCCCGATGGCCACATTGATGCTGTGATCGAAATCCACAATCGTGTCGTTGGGCCAGAGCTTCCTCTTGATTTCCTCGCGGGTTACGATCTTGCCTCCCCGCTGGATCAGCATTCGCAGAACCTGGAATGGTTGTTCCCGAAGAAGTACCTTGCCGTCACCGTTTACCGCCCCGAGCGTGCAAAGTTCGCCGGAACTAAGGTCAAGTTGAAACTCCCCGAGTCGGACGCGACCTGCGAGATCCTGTGTCATGGACGCCTTAAAGTGTACTTCCGGGCTGCGCGTTCTCCAAAAAGGTAGAGAGAGGAGATTGAGGTTACCGCGGAAGCCTCCGCTTTAGTCGTTTGGAATCAATTGCTTCCTGAACCAAATCCCATTTTGACTGCCAAATGACCGCCAGTGCATTTACCTCCTCAAGGGACTGAGATACAGATGGCTCGACACTTGATGCACAAATTTTACTTGTGGCGGAGGGATCGTCGGCGACTACTACGTTACTGGATAGACGACCCGCCTGAGGAGAATCCATGAACGAAGTCATCCTGTCCAACCTCTCACGCCGCCGCTTTATAGCCGCAGCCGGTCTTGGCGCCGCCACTGCGGCAGAGGAGCGAGTTATGAAGAGCAAGATTGCGCAAAACGCTCGAACCCCGGGGGAACCGAAGGCGGAACACTTCGTCGATCCGTCACAGAATCCGATCAGAAGTGTCGACGTGAGTGAAATCCACCGGTTTGCGCGCTACGTTGCAGTATTTGTCCTTGTTCCCGAGTCCACCAACGTAGGCCAAGTTGTCCCGCACAAGACTTCCACGGCGAAACCCTCAAGCGAGCTCTCGGAGCGGGCAAAACTGATCGGCGTTCTTGGGAAAACACTACAGCGCATCGAAAGCAACGATGCGAGAAGTATGTTCGCGTTTGGTGATGTACGGGTTGATTTTTGCGCCATGGAAGCCCTCCGCCAGGGTGAGCCGGTCCTGCTCACGATCAAGGAGTTTAGGACGTTGGAATACTTGGTCCAGAACGCGCCCCGCGTTATTTCGCGAGACGAACTGCTCAATGAAGTGTGGGGCTACGAGAACTACCCCTGTACCCGAACCGTAGACAACCACATTCTCAGATTGCGCCAAAAACTAGAAAACGATCCTTCTCGACCAGCGCACATTCGGACGATGCATGGTGCCGGCTACAAGTTCTTACCGTAGGGGCGCCGTGCAGATAGCGGTTTATTACAGCAGCAGAAAAGGGGCACGTCAATCGTCTGTCTCGTGGCATAAGAAATCACTGATTCCTGATAACGACAGGAAAGGAGACACCATGGCGACAGCGACGCAATTAGCTCTGATAAAAAAAGTGGACACGAAAATGCAGAGCCATGCGTCACGGCAATTCGCGGATGCGCGACGACCGAGCATCGCGGGTCAGGACGAAGAAGCGGTGCTTGTCCTTGCTGCCAAGAATGGGGATGCACAGGCATTTGAAATTCTCATCAAGCGTTCCCAGCGAAGGATTCTAGCCGTCGCACTACGATTCACTCGTATCCGGGAAGACGCAGAAGATGTCGTCCAGCAGAGCTTCCAAAAGGCTTTCGTCTGCTTGCACAAGTTCGAAGGGAAATCTTCCTTCTCCACGTGGTTAACGCGGATCGCCATCAACCAAGCCCTTATGTCGCTGCGCAGCAGTCGCGCACACCGTGAGGTATCGATCAACGATTTAGGCGGAAATCATGGAACCGAGCCCGTCTTGGAGATTCCCGATTCACGCGAAGGTCCGGAGAGCGTCTTCCTACGCGATGAGCGGAGTCGAATTCTATTCGCGGCTCTGAATAAGTTGAAGCCGGGAATACGAACAGCAATCGAGCTGCGAGAACTTGGTGAGTTGTCCACAAAAGAAGCAGCTCGCGTCATGGGCCTCTCGGTCTCAGCAGTGAAGGCCCGTGCCTTCCATGGGCGGAGGAAATTGCGCCAGCTACTGAAGCGCAAGTCCACTCAGATGTACGGGAAAGAGATGTGCGGCGAAAAGGGATACTCGGAGTGCCGCCGCTGAGATCGAAAGCAATTCAACTAAGAAAGGAAAGGACCCGGATATGAAATTGCAGGCCACAACTAAGGGAAGTGAGACTTCGGAGGTTCGTGCAAACGCGATCCACTCTGACGCAGAAAATAGTTCCGCAGACCAGGCATCCAGCCACGAACAAATCAGGCTCCGCGCCTATGAAGTCTATCTGGAACGTGGCGGGTTCCCGGGCAATGAGCTTGATGATTGGCTGCAAGCCGAACGCGAACTCGAGCGTGCCCGCTGCCCAAAGCGCAGCGATTAAGCGAGAGACTGAATGAAACGTCGTGACTTCATTAAAGACGGCGCCGTTTCCGCACTCGCTGCCGGTGTCGTATCTCAAACACCGCAACCGAAAGGATTCGCCATGCAAACGTCTTCGACCTCGTCCGCACTACGCAGCTCGGAAGGACCGTTCTGGCCGGACGGAGCGCGGATGGTTATCTCAGTCTCCATGCAAATGGAGGCTGGAGCCCAACCGTCCAGCGGAGCAGAGTCCCCTATGCCGCCAATCGACTGGAAGTATCCCGATCTACCGGCGGGCAAGTGGTACGAATACGGATTCAAAGAAGGACTTCCGCGACTGTTGGACATGTTCGACCGCCAAAGGGTCAAAGTTACCTCCCACATGGTAGGTGCAACGGTCGATCTTCACCCGGCTCTAGCCAAGGAGGTCGTCCAACGCGGGCATGAAGCCACTGGCCACGGACAAACGTGGGCCGCGCAGTATTCCATGACGCCCGAGCAGGAGCGCGAGTCGTACAGGCAGAGCGTCGCAAGCATTGAGCGTGCAACAGGCACAAGGCCGTTGGGTTTCAATGCATTCTGGCTCCGTGGCACGCCACACACGCTGGAGATTCTCCAGGAACTTGGCTTCATCTATCACGTTGACGATGTGAGCAGGGACGAACCATTCCTAATCAACGTGAAAGGACAACCATTCGCCGTCGTGCCATATACATTGCACATGAACGACATCGTGGATTACGAGTCGCGCTACTTCAGCACGCAGGAATACGCCGGCGATCTAAAGGCCGAGTTCGACATGCTTTTTGCCGAGTCTTCAAAGCGTCGTCGCATGATGTCGGTGAGTGCTCATGATCGTATCGCGGGGCGGCCATCACGGACCAAAGTCCTCGAAGAATTTATCGTCTATGCGCAGAGTAGACCCGGAGTCGTTTTCATGCGAAAGGACGAGATTGCACGGTTCGCCCTCAGCAGCCCGCAAACCATTCGCGAGGGGATTTGAGGAGATAGACCGTGAACAGCCACTCGATGCACGCTATTTCTAGGGAACAAGCTAGGGAAGACAAACAGTTACGGATCGCGTTAGTTGACGCCGTGACGCATGAGCTGCGCACACCGCTGACTTCGATCAAAGCCTCCGTGACGGCGCTGCTCACAAATTCGCAGCTACGGCCCTCGCAGCGTAACGAGCTTCTCATCGTAATTAACGAGGAGGCGGACCGCCTGAACCAGCTCGTCGGCGAGGCGGTGGATGCTGCGCAATCAGTTGGTCGCCTGAAACTCGATCTGAAGCCACATGCGATTGAGGAAATCATAAACGCCGCAAGGACAAATTGCAGGACGCTGCTGGGCCGGCGTTCGGTCTTAGTTCAGTTTCCACCGGGGTTGCCACTCGTGCGTGCGGACCTGAACCTTGCCAAGAAAGCGTTGGTGCAGCTGCTGGAAAACGCGGCCAAGTACTCACTGCCCGATGCCCCGATCACGATAACAGCAGAGTTGATCGGAACTTTTGTGATCACCAGCGTGGCTGACCGGGGCGGCGGGATCGAAGATTCCGAACAACGCTTGATTTTCGAGAAATTCTATCGCGGGAAATATCACCGCCACGTGGTCCAGGGAACTGGAATGGGATTGCCGATAGCGAACGCGATCATCAAGGCGCACGGTGGCTCGCTGAGGGTTACAAGCCAGCGCGATCACGGCTGCATTTTTTCTTTCACTTTGCCACTCGACTAGCGCCGCAATGAGACAAGCGCGTCTTGAGAGAATTCTCTCAGTGCTGTTTCTGATGATGATGCAGCCCGCGAACCAGCCCAGAAGCGATATAGCGGAGAGAAACGAGCTAGTCAACGCAAAGGTGGATTATCGAATCGATCGTTGGCTACTTGTGGCCATGGATGGAAAAGGAGGGAGGGCATCGTGCACACTCTCGATAATCAACGCATTCTCGTGATCGGGGGCAGCTCCGGGATCGGTCTTGCGATAGCTGCCGCGACCGCGGACGCAGGTGCCTCAGTCACAATCGCTTCGCGCAACCAGGAGAAACTCACAGCCGTAGCCGCTAAACTCAGCGGCGCCGTGCAGATAGCTGTGCTCGATACGGGCGATAACGGGCTACTTGAGCGCTTCTTCGAGGACCAAATGACCTGGGATCATGTTGTGGTCTCCGCAGCTCAAACGAGAGTCGGTTCGGTTCGAAGTCTGAACCTTGCGGACGCAAGAGCTGCGATGGAAAGCAAGTTCTGGGGAGCATATCGCGTCGCGCGCGTGGCGCACATCAACGGCGGTGGTTCGTTGACTCTTGTCTCAGGTTTCCTAAGTGAGCGTCCATCGGCAACAGCGGTTCTCCAAGGAGCCATTAACGCCGCCCTGGAGGCACTTGCGCGTGGGCTTGCTCTGGAACTAACACCCGTCCGTGTCAATGCTGTTTCGCCGGGGATGATCGAGACTCCGATCTGGGACGACTTGCCTCCAGAGAAACTCAAACGGATGTTTGAAGCCACGGCCGCACAGTTGCCAGTCCACACAATTGGTCAGCCAAAAGACGTCGCCAATGCAGTTCTCTTTTTGATGACAACTGCTTACGCAACTGGGTCCACCGTTCGAGTCGACGGGGGCGGGGTCATCGCGTGAGGCTTCGGGATACTCATCTGGTCGTGTCCCTTCTTATAGTGCTGATGCTGTCCGCCTGTCTTGCGCGGGCACAAGAAGAACCGGAAGAAGCAGTTTCGCTGGCGCGATCGCACAACCGCGAATTGAAACAGGCTGGGCTGGAGATTCACAAACAGAAAGAGGCCTTTAGTGAAGCCAAGACGCAACTCTAGAAGATCATGTGCAGCACATACTGATTCTTAATAGGAGGTAAGCAATGCCAGAGAGTGCGATTCCCGCATATATCACCAGCCTAATCCGCCATTTTGAGGACCTTCGCGACGGCACGCACGGCGGCTCTGCAAATCGAAAGGACAAGGAAGCCCATTTCGAGAAGGCAGTGCAACTGCTGGCTCCCATCGCGCGCCAAGTTCTCATCGAAATAAACAGGAGCTTGCTGCTCAACACCGGGCAGTTCACCGAAACAGGACTACGACGCATAGCGGATGGAGGCCTGAACGCATCTTGGGTTTTGAGCTGGCCTGAACAGCGGGCAGCAGGGGTCGAGCCAATCGTCCTCCAAGCCTATTTCGGAGGCAGCTTCCACCACCCTCATCTTCGCGGGACGACAGTTCACGACTGGCCGCTGAACGTGTTCAACGACGAGGATGCTGCAGCTCAGCTATCCATACTCCGGGCCATCGTGTCCAGCGATCTACATAACCTGGTTTATCGCGCGGACTATCGGATCGTCCCTGCGGTGACGGCAGATCTGGCTAACCCATGAGGATCGTGATTTCACCCCTGCGCTCAATGACTCGTTCTGAATTGGACGCGAAACTCGGTTACATGCTATTTCGGCTGACGCTTGGGATTAATTTCTTGCTCCACTCATTTGTCCGCTGGGGCAATCTGGAGCAGTTCGTCAATGGACTTGTCGCGGATTTCGCGCATACGCCTCTGCCAGCTGCGAGCGTGCGGGTGCTTGCTTACGTCATCCCATTCTGGGAGCCGATCGTTGGAGTTCTGCTCATCCTCGGCCTTCGGACGAGAGGAGCTTTAGTCTTAGGTGCCCTGCTCATGGCGATGTTCACGCTTGGCTCTGCCTTGCGCGACGATACAACGCTACTGCACGTGCAATTACTGTATTCGATTAGCTTCTTTGTTCTGTTTCTTTACCGCGAATCCTACGATGTGTTCGGTATCGATGGCATCGTCAAATGGCGTCGCGGGCATTTGTTTGCAAAGGAGAATGTAAACCATGAAGCTAATTCGGATTAGTCTGTGCTTGTTTGCTGCCGCAGTGCTTGGGCCTGCGGTATTTTCACAATCGATTGCCTATGATACACGACCGAGACCGGGCTCGCCAAAAACTGGCTGGAGCGGGAACTTCTCATCCACCGAGCCTTATTCGGCAGGGCCGCAAATGGGGGCATGGATCACCAAGGCGGGCATGATCCACTCGCGAAGCGAAATTGCCGTGGGCGAAGCCAACGGAAAGATCTATGTGCTGGGCGGGTACGCGGATGGCAATGTCGCTCAGACCCTCAATGAAGAGTACGACCCCGATACGGATATGTGGTATGAACGCGCCCCACTGCCACGCGGGGGCAATCACATTGCCGCGGTCGGCTTGGACGGCAAGCTCTACGCCATCGGCGGCTTCAGCGAGCAAAACGCAAATGCATTCGCTGATGTGTCCGCCTATGATCCACAAACGGATAAGTGGGTTCACAAAGCGCCGTTACCTCAGCCGCTTGGATCAATGGCAGTCGTCGCTGTTGACGGAGTGATCCACGCGGTCGGCGGCGCCACGGGGAAGACGGCGCAAGACCGGCACACGGTCGCCGTGCATTACATCTACGATCCTCAGACGGATCAATGGACCGAATCCATACCACTACCGTTCCCTCGAGAGCATTTCAATCTGATTGCCTTGAGCGTCAAACTCTATGCAATTGGCGGAAGGATAGAGAACTACGCCCAAAATGTCGCTACAGTATTCAGCCTTGATCTGCATGACAAGAACGCCGAGTGGCGAACCCTGCCACTGATGCCGACTCCCAGAAGTGGAACGCAAGCGGCCGTTTTGGACGGAAAGATCTTCCTGTTCGGCGGGGAAAAGTTTGGTGGTGTGTACAACAACACGGAAATGTTCGATCCAGTCAGTGGGCGGTGGACCGAATTAACGCCCATGCCGCTCGGACGACATGGTACCCAGGCTGTCACCTTAGGAAACATGATCTTCATTCCTGGAGGGGGTCCGCTGAACGGGGGTGAGGCTCAGACCAATGCGAATCAGGCATTCGTGTATCCGTGAGCACGAGGTGCGCATCGATGTTTATGAAACAAGTAACTTCGCTTCGTGGCCTGTGGCGGCGCATTCTCAGCGGCACGATATGGGTAGCCATCTCAACCGCTGCCTTTGGCCAGTTGCCTCCTGCGCGCCCGACTGTCGTAGGCAATCTTGAACTGGTCGCCTCTATTTCAGGTGATCAGCCGGCCGGTATAGCTGTTAGCAAGTCCGGCCGAGTCTTCGTAAGCTTTCCCCGGCACGACGGCGATGTTCAGTTTACGGTAGCGGAGTTAAGAAACAACCGCCCAATTGCCTACCCAACAGCTGACCTGAATCGGGCAGATGTGCAGCGTCCAGCCGATACTTTGTTTTCGGTTCAGACATTTCAGGTGGACGAGTCCGACCACCTTTGGATGCTCGACACAGGAACGCTTCAGTTTGGAAAACCATCGGTTCCAGGAGCACCGAAGCTCCTCGAGGTAGATCTCGCGTCCGATAAGATCGTGCGTACGGTTCAACTGCCAGCCGAGGCGCTAGTTGCCAACAGTGCACTTAAGGACTTCCGGCTTGATTTTAATCGCGGCAGAGACGGCGTCGCCTTCATCACGGATAGTGCGCCGAACTCTGAGGCTCTCATTGTCCTTGACCTCGCGTCCCGACGGACAGTTCGACGGCTGGTCGGCAGCCCAACCGTAAGCGCACATCCCGGACGCACAGCCATTGTGGGCCACGAGCCGCTCTTGGTGTCGGGAGACGGTAAACACCAAGAGGGACCGACGGCCTGGTTAGTGGGGTTGAATGCCCTCGAATTGAGCGCAAACAATGAGACCGTGTACTTCTCGGCATTCACCGGGCGGCGATTATACGCGGTAAGTGCAGACCTTCTCGCTGACTTTGCAACAGACGACCGTAAAGTGAGTGCCTCCGTCGGTAACCTTGGCGACATCGGAATGGCCGGCCATTTCGTTTTGGATGCGAAAAAGCGGTTGTACTTCATGGACATGGAGCAGAATGCGATTTATCAGCGTGAGCCGGGCGGACGCATCGCTCTAGTCGTGGTGGATCCGAGGCTGATCTGGCCAGACACGATGGCGATCGGACCAGATCAGTATCTTTATGTCACGACATCTCAACATGATCGGAGAGCGGAGTTTCATGACGGCACAGAACTCCGGCAGCAACCATACGGTGTCTACCGGGTATTCATCGGTTCGGACCATAGGCGAGCGTTACGTCCAAAGACTCGTGCCGGTAAGGAATAGAGGAAATGAAGGCTGTGCGATTCGATAACTACGGCGATATTGACGTCCTGCGAGTAGCCGACGTCGCAATGCCCGAGCCAGTTCATGGAGAAGTGCTGGTAAAGGTCAAGGCTGGCGTCGCATTCATGCGTAAAAATGAGATTGCGCGCTTTGCCTTGGAGAGTCCCCTGACCGCGAGCGAAGGCACTTGACTTAGTCCATTTGTGTCTCCATTGAGGGTCTAGGCGGCTATGAGTCCATCTAATAAGCGGAACGGAGGCTTTTCATGTCCTTCTTATCTAAGGTCTGGTTTGTAACCGGCAGCGCAAGTGGTTTGCGTCGCAGCATTGCTGAAGTGCGACTTCTGAACTTGATGGCAATTGTGGTGACGTTCTCGATACCAGTCATCTATACCTTCGCAGCCGACACTCCACTGCTGCTTGAGCCGCATAACCTGATCGTCGATCACAGTTTGCCGAAAGAAGAAGCCGACTCTCAAATCATTGCAGCGCGGCGCTACGATACCTTCTGGAACACCGGGGACGAAACACTAGCACGCGCATCGCTGACGCCGAATTTTGTCGACAATACATTGCCGGCTGGGCGCCCCCAGGGAATTGCCGGACCGCTGGCAGCCTCGAGGCTGATGCGCCTTGCGATCCCCGACCTCCGCTGCGAAATTGAACAGATGATCGTGGCCGGAGATCGTGTCGTCACACATCTGCGTTTCCGCGGGCACTTTACGGGGCGCTTCGGGCAGATCCAGGGCCAAGGCCAGACGATCAATTTCATCGCCACCGACATTTATCGCGTCGCCGATGGACGCATCGCTGAGAATTGGCACATCGAAGACAACCTGACTCTGCAGCAGGAACTTGGATTAATCCCCAAATGAGAGGCTCATCTGTCGGCAGGCGCTGCACCTGCAATGATGCCGCCAGAACCACTCCACACTGATC
>Ga0210403_10003913_pt1 | contig 12957 bp, 8 predicted proteins | sample IncBWC19MmetaG_FD_150863 | JGI IMG/M metagenome (GOLD analysis project Ga0210403, IMG submission 150863) | Forest soil microbial communities from Barre Woods Harvard Forest LTER site, Petersham, Massachusetts, United States - Inc-BW-C-19-M | ecosystem: Environmental > Terrestrial > Soil >... | reverse complement strand
ATGAGTCCAGTGAAGATTCTGATTGTCGAGGACGAGCCGAACATGGTTGCCGGCCTGCGCGATAACTTCGAGTTCGAGGGGTTTCAAGTGCTGACGGCGCTCGATGGCGTCGAGGGACTCGAGCGGGCGCTGAAGGATTCTCCAGACTTGATCGTACTCGACGTGATGATGCCGCGCATGAGCGGGTTGGACGTGTGTAAACAGCTCAAGGCCAAACGCCCCTCGATTCCAATCATCATGCTTACCGCGCGGGGCCAGGAGGTAGACAAGGTTGTCGGCCTAGAACTTGGCGCCGATGATTACGTCACCAAGCCATTCTCAATCCGGGAATTACTCGCTCGCGTGAAAGCCGTGCTACGGCGGGCACAGACACTCCCGAAAGAGCAGGACCGCTATACCTTCGGTGATGTGGACGTGAATTTGCGCAGCTATCAGGTATTGCGTGGTGGTAACCCGGTGGAGTTTTCCAGTAAGGAATTTGAGCTTCTGAAGCATTTCCTATGTCACTCCGGGGAGACGCTGAGCCGCGAGCGGCTACTCGACGAGGTTTGGGGGTATGAGAACTTCCCCACGACTCGGACGGTGGATGCTCATATCGTTCGGATTCGCCAGAAACTCGAGCCAGTACCAGAGCAACCGCGATTTTTTCTGACCGTGCACGGGGTGGGCTATAAATTCGTAGGATGAAATGAACATGATCACGCCAAGCATCGGAACGCAGACCGCGACGCGAAAGGCGCCTGGGAAACGTCTGGCGCCGGAGGCAAGGCGCGCGGCGGATGGGCACGCACGCAAGCAGTTGCCAACCGCTATTGCAACTGACCTCACGGAAAGCGCTCGGTTGCTGAAAGATGAGCTCGATAGCGTACGCCGCGAGCATGCAAGGCTGCAACAGGCCATTTACGAGGCGGCCCAGATCCAACGGCGGCTTTGCGCCCCCCGTGAATTAGTTTGGGGCGAGTTCGAAATCGCGGGCGAGATTTTCCCGGTGCGCCATCTGTCGGGGGATTTTTTCAAGGTGATGAAACTCGATTCCATGCTTGGACTAACCGTGGGTGACATCGCGGGCAAAGGTTTATCGGCGGGAATTTGGCAAGCCCATCTGATGGACTTAATTCAGCGATGTGCACGAACTTACAGACTTCCAGCTGATGCCGTCGCCGCGGTTAATCGCGAGCTCTGCCAGGATCAGAACGAGCCACCGATCGCGGCGCTGTTCTTTGCTCGACTCGATCAGGAGAGCGGTGAACTCGTGTACTGCAATGCCGGCTTGCCGCCTCCGCTGCTTCTGCGGAGCAACAAATCTGTGGAACGACTCGAAAAAGGCGGCCCAATGCTGGGCGCACTGAAAGAATCGAGATACGAGTCAGGGAGTGCCTGCTTGAATCCTGACGATTTGTTGCTCGCTTATTCCGACGGCCTCACGGAATGCCGGAATTCCCTGGACGAGGAGTTTGAGATGGAAAGGTTATCGGCTGCAGCGAAGGCGATGGGCGGGGCGACTGCAAACCAGGTTCTCTTCTCCACGCTTGGGGCCGTGCTCGACTTTGCCGATGCGTGCCCGCCGGAGGATGACTTGACACTCTTGGTTGTCCGTCGCCGCGAAACCATCGCGACGGAGCACACTTCCGCGGGCAACAAAGAGATTTCGAGGGCTCGCCGCCGTCGGAGTTCCGATGTGCGGCCAAGGCAAGTCGCGAGCGAGGCGGAAACTAGTACAGATAGCTGAACAAACATAACGACGGGCTCGACGGCCTGCATCGTCCGAGCCCGAAACTATGGGTGTGTCCAAATTCAAGGGAAAGGAGCGGTGATGGCAACAAAATCCGCTTTAATGATCATGGAGGGTGCGCCACTGTGCCCAGCCCTGAACGAGCACCAACCCATCTGTCCCGAGGTTCTGAGCACAATTTATACCGCGCACTATCGCTATGTTTTGGCGATCTGCCGGCGGTTTTTTCAACAGCCGGAAGACGCCGAGGATGCGGCGGCAGAAGTCTTCTTGAAGCTTTACAGGGTTTTGCATCAAAAAGACGAGAGCTTACCCTTTCGCCCCTGGGTCTCGCAGGTGGCATGGCGGCACTGCATTGATAAACTGCGGCGAAGAAAGCGTGAGAAGAGTTCTTCTCTGGAGGAAATAAATTTCGAACGTATTCCCGATCGTTCGATTCCTTCACCACTCTCCCAACTTCTGCAAAAGGACAAACACCGCCAGGTCAGAGAGCAGTTAACTCGCTTACCAAAAAAATACAAAGTTCCACTCATGTTGCTCTATTACAAGCGAATGAGTTATTCCGAGATCGCTCGCACGCTGAACACGCGCCTCCCTGCACTCAGAACGGTGATGTTTCGCGCGAAAGTCTACATGCGTCGTAATTTGCGACCTGAGCAGCCAGGGAAGAATTAGCCAACTCGAAGCAAACCAACGCGGCATTCCACCGATTGCCTCGAAAATCGAAACCCGCGCCGTTGGCGGATTTTCGGCGATTTCCATATGGTGGCGGGGTGTTGTAGGATATTTGACGAGTTGGGGGGAGAAGAACATGGGCACAACTTTCACGCTAAATGGAAAATCCACGACCGTTGATGTTGACCCGCAAATGCCGCTCCTCTGGGTGCTGCGGGACACGCTCAACATGACGGGCACGAAGTTCGGCTGCGGGATGGCGCTTTGCGGCGCGTGCACGGTGCACATCAATGGCGAGGCAACGCGCTCCTGCATCACGCCGGTATCGAGCGTGGCCGGAAAGAAAATCACCACGATTGAGGGGCTTTCGGCGGATGCTTCGCACCCGGTGCAGAAGGCCTGGATCGAAGAAGACGTGCCGCAGTGCGGATACTGCCAGTCCGGGCAGATCATGTCCGCGGTGGCGCTGCTGGCAAAGAAACCCAATCCAACCGACGCGGATATTGACGATGCCATGAGCGGGAACATCTGCCGCTGCGGCACGTACCAGCGCATCCGCAAAGCTATTCACCACGCCGCTTCACTGCAAGCCGGCAAGTCCTAGTTCAACACGCCAGCCCATTTTCACCGAACTGTTCGCGAAACTTTCCGGGGTGTCCTATGGCAAAGAGTTCTGCATTTTCCCGCCGCGAATTCCTAAGGACTGGTGTGACTGGAGGCGCAGCACTGATCGTCGGGTTCCGTTTGTCTGCGCGTGCTTTTTCCGGCCAGGCGGCGGAACAGGAAAAGAAAACTCCGAGTCCCTTCGACGCGTGGGTCCGCATCACTCCAGACAATCGCGTGACGCTGATACTTGGCAAATCAGAGATGGGCCAGGGGATCATGACGGCGCTGCCGATGATCCTTGCCGAAGAACTTTGTGTGGATTGGAAGAGCGTGAAGGTGGAGCAGGCGCCCACAAATCCCAAGATTTATGATCTTGGCACGGGAGGCAGCGGCAGCGTTGCGGGATCGTGGTTGCCCCTGCGCCGGGCGGGCGCGGCGGCGCGCGAAATGCTGATTGCGGCGGCGGCGCAGAAATGGGAGGTCGGCGCAGACACCTGCAAGGCTGTTGATGGTCAGGTGGTTCATGGCAATCCGAAACGTTATCTGTCGTACGGCGAACTGGTCGAAACCGCCGCGAAGCTGCCGATTCCGAACTTCAATACCGTTCCGCTGAAGAATTCCGACGATTTCACACTGGTCGGCCACGACACCCGGCGTTATGAAGCACGGGAAAAAGCCAGCGGCAGGGCCATTTTCGGCATTGATTCGCGCGTTCCTGGAATGCTGTATGCGGTTGTGGCGCGATGCCCGGTTTTTGGAGGCAAGGTCGCTTCTTTTGACGCCACAAAGGCAAAAGCGGTTCCGGGCGTGCGCGATGTGATTGCGTTTGAAACCAGCGGGCGCGGAGCTTCAACGACGGGCGGCATTGCCGTGCTGGCGGTGAATTCCTGGGCCGCGATGCAAGGCCGCAAGGCTCTGGAAGTGAAATGGGACCTCGGCCCGGCGGCGAGGGAATCGAGCGCGGGGCTTCACGAACAGTTTCTGGCGAATGCGGCGAAGCCGGGGAAAATCGTCCGCAACGACGGAGATGCGGATGCGGTTCTCGCGTCCAGCCCGAAAAAGATCGAAGCCGCTTACGAATTCCCTTTCGCCGCTCACGCCTGCATGGAGCCGATGAACTGCACGGTGCACATCCGGTCTGACGGGGCGGAAGCGTGGGTGCCGACGCAGGCCCCGCAATGGGCGCAGGGCGTGATCGCGGAGGCGGCCAAGCTGCCACCGGAAAAAGTGATCGTGCATACGACGCTGATGGGGGGAGGATTTGGACGCCGCTACCAGGCGGATTTCGTGATGGAAGCGGCGCAGGTGGCCAAGGCCGCGGGGAAGCCGGCAATGGTTCTCTGGACCCGCGAAGACGACATGCAGCACGATTTTTATCGCCCCGCGTCTTATCACAAAATGCAGGGCGCTTTGGATGGGAACGGAAGTCTTGCCGCGTGGAAACATTTTCAGACTTCCACGTCCATCGCGGCGAAGTGGCGAGAGAACGGCGCGGAGAAACCCGAGCAGGGCGAATTTGGCACCGGCTCGACAATTCCCTATGCGACGCCGAATATCCGCATCGAGTACACGCTGGCGGAATCGAGCGTGCCGCGCGCCTGGTGGCGCTCCGTGGAACATTCGACCAGCGGCTTCGTGGTGGAAAGTTTCATTGATGAGCTTGCGGTTGCCGCCGGGCAGGATCCGCTGGCGTTCCGGCTGAAGCTGATTGGTGGGGACCGCAAAATGCCGCTGTTCGACGCGGAGAAGGAACCGCCGCTGGACACAGCGCGGCTGAAGGGCGTGCTGCAGCTTGCAGCAGAGAAGGCCGGCTGGGGAAAGCCGTTGCCGAAGGGACAAGGACGCGGAATCGCGGCATTTTATTCGTTTGATTCCTACACGGCGGCCGTTGCGGAAGTCAGCGTGAATAAGGGAGCTGTGAAGCTGGAGCGGCTGGTTTACGCGGTGGATTGCGGGCGGCCCATCAATCCGGAGGGCATCCGCGCGCAAGTGGAGAGCGCCGCCATTTACGGGCTGTCCGCTGCTTCGTATGACGCCATCACGATCAGCGGGGGCCGCGTGGAGCAATCGAACTTCAATGACTACCAAATGCCGCGGATGAACGAGGCGCCGAGAACGGAAGTCCATGTGGTGATGAGCAAGGAAGAGCCCACCGGCATCGGCGAGCCCGGATTGCCGGTGGTGGCTCCCGCGATGTGCAACGCGATTTTTGCGGCGACGGGAAAGCGTTTGCGCCGGCTGCCCATTCAGCCCCAGGATTTAGCTTAAGAGGAGACGAAATGTCAACGATAGACATGGTGGGCCGGCGGGAATTTTTGAAAAAGAGCGCGGCGGGCGGAGCCGGGTTGGTGATCGGCCTGTACCTGCCAGGGAAATACGAGGCGCTGGCGGGCGTGCCTCCAAAGGAGGCGGCGATCAACGCTTGGGTGCAGATCGCGCCGGACGATACAACCACGCTCGTGATCGACAAGTCCGAGATGGGCCAGGGAATCAATACCGCGTTGACAATGATTCTGGCGGACGAACTGGACCTTGATTGGAAAAAGATCAAGACGGAATTCGCACCCGCAGCACCGGTATATTTCAACCCGGTTTTCGGATTGCAGGGCACGGGCGGCAGCACGAGCATTCGCGGATCGTGGGAGCCGCTGGCGAAGGCCGGAGCCGCGGCGCGAGAGATGCTGATCGCAACGGCAGCGAAGCGGTGGAACGTGGAGCCGAGCGCTTGCCACACGGAAAACAGCGGGGTGGTGAATACAGCTTCGGGCAGGCGGATCGGATATGGCGCGCTGGTGGAAGAGGCGGCGAAGATGCCGGTGCCCGCGAGTCCGAAGCGGAAGGATGCGAAGGAGTACAAGTACGTCGGGAAGGCGACGAAGCGGATCGATTCCAAGATAAAAGTGAACGGCACGGCGGAGTTTGGGATTGATGTGCGGCGGCCAAAGATGCTGCATGCGGCGGTGGCACGGTGCCCGGTGTTCGGCGGCACGGTGAAGAGTTTCGATGGAGCGAAGGCAAAGGCGGTGCGCGGAGTGAAGAGCGTGGTGCAGGTTTCGACCGGCGTGGCCGTGGTGGCCGACAACACCTGGTCGGCGATGGAGGGGCGAAACGCGCTGCAGATCACCTGGGACGAGGGAGCGAACGCGAAAAATTCGAGCGAGGCGATCCGCAAGCTGTATCAGGGGCGGATGGAGCAGACGGGAGTGATTGCGCGCAAAGACGGCGACGCGGACGGGGCGATGGGCGGCACCGCGAAGAAAGTGGAAGCCGTGTACGAAGTGCCATTTCTGGCACATGCGACGATGGAGCCGATGAACTGCACTGCTGATGTCCGCGCGGATGGCTGCGATATCTATGCGCCGACGCAGTTCCAGACGTTTGCGCAAATGACCGGCGCGAAGATTACGGGGTTGAAGCCGGAGCAGGTGCGCATTCACACGACGTATCTCGGCGGAGGATTCGGGCGGCGGGCGGAGCTGGACTTCATCATTGAGGCGGTGGAACTTTCGAAGGCTGCGGGCGCGCCGGTGCAGGTGACGTGGTCGCGCGAAGACGACATGCAACACGATTATTACCGGCCGACGGTGATGGTGAAATTGTGGGCGGGACTGGATGACAAGGGCGCACCGGTGGCATGGAAGTCGCGGATTGTGGGGCCGTCGATCATGTCGCGGTTTTTCCCCGGCTCGGTGAAGAACGGGCTGGATGATACGGCGACGGAAGGCATCGCCACGCTGAAATATGACGTGCCGAATTTTCTGGTGGAGTACCTGCTGACGGAACCCGGCGTGCCGGTGGGGTTCTGGCGGTCGGTGGGAAATTCTCATAACGGATACATCGCGGAATGTTTCGTGGATGAACTGGCGAAGGCGGCGGGGAAAGATCCTTTTGAATTCCGGCGCGGTTTGCTGAGCAAAGATGCGCGGCAGCGCGGCGTGCTGGAACTTGCGGCGGAAAAGGCGGGATGGAGCAAGCCACTGGCCGCGGGGCGCTACCGGGGGATTGCCGTGGTGGAATCGTTTGGAAGCTACGTGGCGGAAGTGGCGGAGATCAGTATTGACCGCAAGGCGCATACCGTGCAGGTGCATCGAGTGGTGGCGGCGGTCGATTGCGGGCGGCACGTGAATCCGGAGACGATCCGCGCGCAGGTTGAAGGCGGAATTATTTACGGATTGACGGCGGCGCTGAAGGGCGAGATCACGATTGCGAACGGGCGCGTGGAGCAAGCCAACTTCAACGATTACGACGTGGTGCGGATGAACGAAACGCCGCAAGTGGAAGTGCACATCGTGGAAAGCAACGACGGGCCGGGCGGGATTGGAGAGCCGGGAACTCCGCCGATTGCGCCCGCGGTGTGCAATGCGATTTTTGCGGCGACGGGGAAGCCGCTGCGGCGGTTGCCGATCCGGGCGGAGGATCTGGCGTAGGTTGCACGGCTGAATCGGAATTTGGGTGGTTGGGTTGAGATCGTAAAGGCGGCAGCTTCGCTGTCGCACTCCAAGAAAGAGAGTGGCCGCTTGTGGCGGCAGGGTGGGATTTGAGACAGAATGGGGCGTGAGTTTACTGGCCCTTATACTCGCTATCGTGTCGCTGCTGATCTGGATTGTGCTCACCTTTTTTCGCGGGTCGTTCTGGCAGCTCCTTGCGTTTGATGACGACATTACAAAGCAGGAATCGTTGGCGCAGTGGCCGCGCGTGGCGACCATTGTTCCCGCTCGCAACGAAGCAGAGACCATTGCGCGGACGGTGGAATCGCTGGTGAAGCAGAAATACCCGGGCGAACTGCGGGTGATGGTGGTGGACGACCACAGCGAAGATAGGACCGGAGCGCTGGCGCGGGAAGCTGCAGAGCAGGCCGGAGCCGCCGGGCGCGTGTTGATTTTGCAGGGGGCGGCGCTCGAGAGCGGGTGGACCGGAAAACTTCTTGCGATGCGGCAGGGCGTGGAGAGTGCAGACACGCAGGGGGCGGAATATTTCTGGTTTACGGATGCGGATATTGAGCATGCGCCGGACACTCTGCGCCGGGTGGTGCAACGCGCGGAGAGAGAAAAACTGGATCTGGTCTCGTTGATGGTGCTGTCGCAGGTGAAGTCGTTTCCGGAGCGCCTGCTGATTCCGCCGTTTCTTTATTTTTTCCTGAAACTTTATCCGCCGAGCTGGACTGCGAGCAGGAAATGGAAGACGGCCGGAGCGGCAGGAGGTTGCGTGCTGCTGAAACGAACGGCACTGGAGCGGATTGGCGGGCTGGCGGCGATCCGGGGCGAAGTGATTGACGACTGCACGCTGGCGCAGGCGGTGAAGCGGACGGGCGGCGGAATCTGGATGGGACTGACGCGAAAAAGCGTGAGCCTGCGGACGTACACATCGTTTACGGAGATTCAGGATTTGATTGCGCGGACGGCGTTCACGCAACTTGGCTATTCGGGTTTGTTGCTGGCGGGGACGCTGCTGGGAATGATCGTGACGTATCTGCTGCCGGTGATTTTCTCGTTCAGCGCACGGCCAGTGGTGTGGCGGCTGGGACTGGCGGCGTGGGCGTTGATGGCGATTACGTATCTGCCAACGGTGCGGTTTTACCGGATGTCGCCGCTCTGGGCCGGGACGTTGCCGGTGGCAGCTGCTTTTTACACGTATGCGACCTGGATTTCGGCGGTGAGGTATTGGCTGGGGCGTGGCGGGCAATGGAAGGGGCGCGCACAAGCGCCGGTAAAGTCCTCTGCACAATAGACGGCGATTCTGGTTCCATGAGTAGCGGAAATGCTTTCCAAACCGAACGATCTTGTGGAACTATCTTCACGGAACAGACCAAATCTAGCGGACCACAACGGCCGGATCTCCATGAAAACTAAGTTCGCGATTGTGATGTTGTTTGTGGCCGCGCTTTTCTGCGGTGGGCGGACGCGCGGCCAAGTCGAAATCCCCACGAACGACCCGCCATACTACGGACCGTATAACGGCACGTTTTGGGCTGGTGGCGATGAATTGAAAAAGCATCTGGTGAAGAACGATACGGTGCTGCGCGCCGATTCGCCGTGGAGTTTGTACGCATGGGTCTGGATGGACGAGGCGCCGAAGGGTGCGGTGCTGATCGCGGGCGTGGGAGACCCGGGCGAGGAATACTCGCGGTATTTGGGAGTGGACGGAAAGAAATTGTTTTACTGGGGAGGCACGGACGCGACTTTTTCCGGAACGGCCGGGCTTGCTCCGGGAAAATGGCAATTTGTCGCGGCGACATCTGCGGGGCAGGAAGTTCAGATTTATGCGAACGGCGCCAAGGTGGCGAACGGAAAGCTGGATAGAGGAAGAGTCAGCCCGTTGCTGGTGATTGCGCCTGCTCAGTTCCCTGCGCAGGAAAACCGGCATTTTGCGGGAAAGATTGCCGAGTTTACGGTCTTGCGGCACGCGTTGACCGGAGAGGAATTGAAGGAGATATACGGGAAGCCATCGAATTTTGCGACGGTCGTGTTTGAGGAAGGGTCGAAGCCGTGGCCGGTGCAGACGCAGGCGCAGGCGGGTTATCGCGCGCCGCAAGATCCCGACACGATGCCGAGGACGAAGGCGGCCTTTTCGCGGCCGGAGAAAAAAGCGGTGAGCGAATCGAAGCCGGGGGTTGAAGTGAAGAGTTCGAATGAGTGGACTATTTCCGGGCGCTGGAAGCTGCGGCCTGCTCCGGAGATTTCGGAAAGCGGCGATGCGATTTCGCAAAACGGATTTGGGACAAAAGGCTGGTGGGACGCGACGGTGCCGGGAACGGTGCTGACGACGATGATCGATCAGGGTGTCTACCCCGATCCCGATTACGGGCTGAACAATCTGGCGATTCCGGAAAGTTTGAACAAGCAGGATTACTGGTATCGAAGCGAGTTTACGGCGCCGGCCGATTGGAAGGGACAACGGTTGACGCTGACGTTCCATGGAATCAACTATGCGGCTGCGGTCTGGCTGAACGGGAAGCAGGTCGGGGCGATCAAAGGAGCGTTCATTCGCGGAGTGTTTAACGTGACGAGTGCGGTCAAGCCCGGTGGAGTGAATGTGCTGGCGGTGCGCGTTTCGCCGCCGCCGCATCCGGGGATTCCTCATGAGCAGAGCATCAAGGCGGGCCCGGGTGAAAATGGCGGGTTGATGTGCCTGGATGGGCCGACGTTTGTGGACACGGAAGGTTGGGATTGGATTCCCTCGATCCGGGATCGCGACACGGGAATCTGGCAGCCGGTGACGGTGAGGGCGACAGGCGGAGTGAAGATTGGCGATGCACAGGTTGTGACGAAGCTGCCGTTGCCGGAGACGAGCTGGGCGGATGTGGAGATTACGGTGCCGATCGAGAACGAAACGAGCACAACTGTGAGCGGGGCGCTAACGGCGTCTTTTGACAATGTGAGTGTGACGAAGACGATTTCGCTTGCGCCGGGAAAGAATACTGTGACTTTGACGTCAGCGGAGTTTGCGCAACTGAAAGTGCAACACCCACGATTGTGGTGGCCGAACGGATATGGAAAGCCGGAACTGTACACGTTGAAACTCGGGGTGACAGTGGACGGCAAGAAATCGGATGCCAAAGAGGTGCGCTTCGGAGTGCGTGAGCTCACATATGAATTGAGCCTTTTGGACACCAGCGGCCATTTACAGCGGGTGGAGTTTTCGCCGACGGCGGCGAGGGTGAAGCAGGAGCAGATTGTGGATGTGACGCACACGGGGATCCGGAATGTGCCATCGCCGGATCCGTTTCCATCGATTTTTCCAGAAGAGTGGAGAGACAGCTGGAAGTCGTGGGTGGCTTCGCTGGAACCCGGTGCGGAGAAATCGGCGGCGGTGAAACATCTTGAGGATGCGCGAGCGACGCCTTACCTGGCGATCAAAGTGAACGGCGTGCGAATCGCGGCGCGCGGCGGCAGTTGGGGAATGGACGACATGCTGAAGCGCGTTTCGCGAGAGCGCCTGGAGCCGTTTTTCCGGCTGCATCGCGACGCAAATGTGAACATCATTCGGAACTGGGTTGGGCAGAGCACGGAAGAAGTTTTCTTCGAACTGGCGGACGAGTACGGGCTGCTGGTGTGGAACGATTTCTGGGCCTCTACGCAAAATTACAACATCGAGCCGGAGGACCCGGCGCTGTTTCTGGAAAATGCGCGGGACGCGATTTCGCGCTACCGGAATCACCCGTCGATCGCGGTGTGGTGCGGGCGAAACGAAGGTGTGCCGCAGCCGATTCTGAACCAGGAACTGGAGGAAATGACGCGGACGGTGGATGGAACGCGGTATTACACGCCGACTTCGAACCAGGTGAACCTGCAGAACAGCGGGCCGTATAAATATGTGGAGCCGAAGCTGTATTTCACGATGCTGAATCATGGATTTTCGGTGGAGACGGGGACGCCATCGTTTCCGACGCTGGAGAACTGGCAGGCGTGGATTCCGCGCGAGGACCTGTGGCCAATCAGCGACAACTGGGCATATCACGACTGGCACCAGAGCGCGAACGGGGACATGTCGCCCCTGATGGTGGAAATGGAGAAGGAATTTGGAGCGCCGACGAGCCTCGAGGATTTTGAGCGGAAGGCGCAGATGTTCAATTACGTGCAGCACCGCGCGGTGTTTGAGGGGATGAACGCACATCTGTGGGCGCCGAATACCGGCCGGATGCTGTGGATGACGCAGCCGGCGTGGCCGAGTTCTACGTGGCAGATTTTGAGCTCGGATTACGACACGCAGGCGTCGTTCTACGCGGTGAAGAAGGCGAGTGAAATGGTGCACGTGCAGCTGGACCCTTCGAATTACACCGTGGAGGTGGCCAATTCGCTGCCGGATACGAAGACCGGGCTGACCGCGACCGCGCGCGTTTATTCGCTGGAGAACAAGTTGCTGGCGGAGCATGAAGAGAGGAAGGATTCGGCGAGCGGGACCACAGAATTTTTCACGCTGGACCTGGCGCCTTTTTTGAAAGAGAACGTGGCGCTGGTGAAATTGGAACTGCGCGATTCCACGGCGAAGCTGGTATCGGACAATTTTTATTGGATGGGCGGAGCGAGCGCGGACTACCGGAAATTGAATCGATTGAAAGAGGCGCAAATTAAAACGACCGTGCGCACTGCGGTCGATGGGGTGGCGGAGCGCGTAAAAGTGGTGCTGGAAAATGCGGGGAGCAGTGCGGCGATTGAATTGAAGCTGACGCTGCTGGAGGAGGATGGGAAATCCCGGGTGCTGCCCGCATATTACAGCGACAACTATGTTTCGCTGCTGCCGGGGGAGAATAAGGAAATCGTGATTGAGTGCCCGAAGGGGGCGGCGAAGGGTGGACTGACGATCGGGCTGCGCGGGTGGAATCTGGAGCCGCGCGTGGTGAAGTTTGGGACGGAGTAAGTGATGAGCGGGCTGACCCTCCTGCCGCAGGCGGGCAGAGATGAAGAGGCTGCGGAGAAACCCATTAAACACTTTCTTCAGGGGCTAAAGCCCATTTATTTTAGGCTTTACGCCGAGGCTAAAGCCCCGGCCTCCTAAAGAGGGGAGTTCTTCACCGATCTGTAAAGCCACTCGTCTACAGGCGAGAAGGATAAAGAGCCGTGCATAGGGCGATAAGCATCACAAATTATGGTGACTTGCATCACAATTTGTTATAGTTAGGCTGTTCGCGCGAGGGCTGTATCCCGAAACTAGGGAACGGCACCGGAGGCCGACATGAGCATCATTCCGAATGGGAACAGTGCGAAAGTGACCGTTCCCGAATTGCTGCAGCGGAAGTCCCTGGCTGCGGATTCCACAAACAATAGGAAAATCACCTGCCTGACGGCGTACGACTATCCGACGGCCCGCTTGATGGACGAGGCCGGGGTGGACGTGGTGTTGGTGGGCGATTCGGTGGCGATGGTGGTGCTGGGGTATGAGAGCACGCTGCCGCTAACGATGGAGGAGTCGCTGCACCACACGAAGGCGGTGCGTCGCGGCGTGCA
>Ga0210403_10003910_pt1 | contig 12961 bp, 10 predicted proteins | sample IncBWC19MmetaG_FD_150863 | JGI IMG/M metagenome (GOLD analysis project Ga0210403, IMG submission 150863) | Forest soil microbial communities from Barre Woods Harvard Forest LTER site, Petersham, Massachusetts, United States - Inc-BW-C-19-M | ecosystem: Environmental > Terrestrial > Soil >... | reverse complement strand
GCAAGGTTAATTTGGATGGTCTCCCTTTCATTTTTAATGTTTGTACATATTAAAAATATCTTGGTGGTTTTTTTGATTTGTTTAATTTATTTAACGCTATGCTTAGTTCGATTAAGAACAAGGAGAAGCACCATCAAAAACGCAATCCAACAATGTAGTCTGCTCGTCATCCCATTGTTATCCGTTATTGTTCTTGCGACGTACCTCAGGACTACAGTTGGAAGCTACTTTGGCAGTCCTTATCACTCCAACCCTTTAACGTTTGGCTTGCACGAAAATTTGAGGGTGTTCTTAGCATTTCACTTCGATCAAGTGAGTGGGTTATTTTTACAAAATCCGTTTATTCTTGTAGGGTTACTGGGCCTAATCCCTCTATTTATTGAGAGTAAAATAAAGGGCATTGTTTACTTGTCCATATACCTGCCTGTTATGTTGCTGAATAGCTTGGTGCTTGGATTCTTCGATGACTCAGGCTTTTTAAGCAGCAGGTTCATGTGGGCACCGGCTATCCTATGGCTTATTCCTTTGAGCTATGGATTAAAATACATAAAAGAAAATTATGCGCCGGAGGTCATCAATACGATATTCATATTTTGTCTCTTGTTTCAATTAAATAACTTTATCTATTGGATATCTATTGATCCCATTAGAATAAATTGGGAGGGGAGGTTCTTTACATATTACAATGCGATAGAATCGTACCTTCCTTCCTTTAAACCCGACCTATTAAACACATCTGTTAATACACTTTACTTATTAGGTTTCCTTCTACTTATACTTCACGGAAGTCCTTCAAATTGGCCTATAAGAAAAGCACTCCGTCCTGTTTGGACGATTTACTTCGTCGTGTTCTCTATCCTCATCGTCGTAGTTATTCAACCCAAAAATCGTCTAATAAAAGATATTCACTTGGGTTATAAAAATATGAGTGCTCCTATGGGGCAATTAATTGTACTGGGCAATGAAGAATTTTGGCAATGTGAAGATAAGAAGGAGGGAATGGTCTGGTTTGGTCCTTATATGCCTTTGAACAAAGGAGTTTATGAACTGACCTATTTTATTGAAACTAAAGCAATGATTCCTGATTTTAATGGTCCATTGGTCACCATTGATGTAAGTTCAAACGCTGGACGAGCCGTTTTAAGCTCGAAGACAATCACCACCACCGACAATAATTCAAAACAGTTCAAACTATCGTTTGAACTTAAGGAGTATACCTCTTTATTAGAATTTAGGATTTTTAAGCATGCGAATTCATCCATTAGGATAAAAGAAATACTCGTTCAGAATGTGGACTCAAATTAAGCTGCCTGAAAAACTCAGGAGTGAGTGAACTTCTCCCATTTTTCAGGCCACTTCTAAAGTGTAGAATTGGGCTTCCGACCTGAATATAATAGTTCCCACATCCATTTAATTATCAACACTTCCTCAATTTGCTTCTTGAATTGGAAGTGAGAACCCCTTAACTGACGGGTTCAACCTGTTTTCGAACGATACTTGGGACCTGATAATTTGAACCTATCATTTTGAGAATGGACGAGATAAAAGAAAGAGTCAGACCAGGAAAGCGCAGTGCCCATCCATATAGCCAGCACTTTATTCTGATGACCGGATTTGGATTAAGATTTAAAAAAAACATTCTTATGTGACGATACTTCAGGACTGCGTTAGCAACATCATTTGTTTTTTTTGCTTCTATCAAAAGCGCAAGTAGAATTCGCTCAGCAGAAACCCATTCTTTGCTTGCCTGAATAATTATTTTTTTTACTAACAATTTCGATTTGAATGGGATTGGCAAGGTTAATAAAACGGGAAGGCCATTGGCAATGGGAATTGGAGATACAATATCTTCCATTGGTGTGCCTTTGCTTCCATTCCGAACAATCACCTCGGAAGATATAATACATTGGCCGATATCATGTAGTGATAAAAGAAGAATAATCCACTGCGGAGCACATGAATACTGATAAAACATGGCAATGCTTAAGTATTTTTTTACGTCCGTCAGTCGGTATACATTTGATGAAATGAAAATCGAAGGGGCTAAAGCGTCAACATGAGTCAAATAATTCTCAAGGCCCTTTGTATAAATATTTTTTTTTCGCTTAGGATGGAACGGATCAGGGCAATAAAAGTTTATGAAAGTGATGTCTTGATTTTGATCAACATTTTTCATAATAATTTTTACAGCATCGGGCTCAGGTATATCATCATCTCCCAGTATCCATAACCACTCCGTTTCACAAAATTCTATACATCGTAGAATATTGGCATTCCCTCCAATGTTTGTTATGTTTCTATGCACTTTGTATTTCAGGGCCGGGTATTCCGAAAATAAGCCATTAAGGGTATCCTCTACTGGAATCGGGGAGCAATTATCGATTACTAAAAGAGTGCAATCATCTGTCAATTGAGGTAAAAGAAATTTTATATTTTTTTTAAGGATCTCATTCCTATTGAAGGTTGGTATTGCAATTGTTAACTTCATTTTTTAATCAATTATGCCATTGCTTTCTCTTGGTAAGAAAAACATAAGTCACCCAGCCCAATCCCAATAAAAAAGTAGAAAGGAAGTTTGCCAGTACGGTACCTGCTACGCCAAACCATTTTGTTGAGAAGTAAACTAGTAAGATACTCATAATCGCTCCTACTACAGAATTGGCCAAAAGAGGTTCTTTTTTATGAGATCTCAAATAGGCAGCCATCGAAAAAATCAACTGATTGACGATACTGGAAAGCCCAATGAAAAGGGCGAATTTGATCGGCAGAAAACGCATCCCCAATTCCTTGAATAGTCCAATGTAATCGTATTGTAATAACCCCAGGAGAGCGCAAAAAATAATAACTGACACCGTAATTAAGACGAAAGATTGTTTCATTGCCTTAAAAAAAACGGAGTCTAATTCCTTAAAATTCTTTTGAGCTATCAGGACCGAAAACATGGGAATTTTAGTGCTGATCCAAGCCATTGCAACAACGGAAATTCCATTAAAAGCCGTTAAGGTGATCCCTATCTGTCCCGCTACAATGGGCCCTTCAAGGGCAAAAACGATGGGATTAAACAATTGAAAAATAAAATAACCACTCAACCAACTCATTGCAATTCGCCATTGAAATGGAAATATCTCCTTTTCCCAGCTGATTGAAATTTGGGGATCAAAGCTATTCCATAGTGCTACGAGTGAAACTTTAAACTGATTGGTTAGAATCCAAACGAGTAACAGGATAAAGGTACACAAGGCAAAAAGTCCTAAGGCAAAAAGTCCAAACCCAAATTTGATACTTAAAAATAGAACCGTATACGATAGAGAACTTTGGATGGTTCTGAATTTTGCAACAGCCGCCACATTATTCATTCCCTCTAAAAATGGTATATAAGGTGATAGCAAAAGGTTAAGTGACGTAGCTATCATCAGCAAAATCCATGGACTTTGCCACAGGACTGTTGAATTCTTGCCTCCAAAATCACCAAAGAACACAAAACCCCCTACAGTCACTACAATAAAAAGTAACGCTGCCCCCCATGCATACCATTTCAAAATAAAGCGGAGGAGCGATGCTACCCTAGCAATATGGCGATGCTCATCTTGTATTTTATCTTCTGAAATTTGGGAAATAAAAGCGAATTCGTGTGCTACAAATTGCGTAATCACTACCGAAAGACCCAGTTCAAAAAAAACCTGCATTGCGGCAATACTACCAAATGTATAATAATAGCCCTGCTCTGCTTTTGTTAAGTGATTAGAAACAAAGTAGATTACCAGCAAACTACCAATAGCTTGCACAAATCTGTTCGAAATATTAAAGGCTATCGATTTGTCTAAGCCCAGCTTACCAAAGAGTTTTTTCAAAATCAAATCCCACGATCGTAAATGAGCTTTCTTAAAGAATCAATTTTTGCATAAGGCGAATCAATAAAATCTATCAGGATCATTCCATCTTTTGGAACCTCCTGAGTAAAGATTTCGCCATTCTTTAATTCTCTAACGGATAATTGACCTTTGTGAAGCGGCACTGCTAAATAGAAGTAATCATCAAATTCTTCGTTTCTTACCACATGACCTTTAGGAATTTGTTTCTTCGCATATACGCCCCTTACAAGGGCGTCTAAGTACTTTATTTCCTTTTCAGGATTAACTCTTTTTCTATCGGATGGTCCACCGCACATTTCAATCGCTTTCTTATAAGCCTTAAACCACGTATCGACCTGGGTTGATGTCGAATTATATTTCGGCATCTCGTAACCCTCTTTTGGGCTATCAATATGACGTTCAAAAGTCCTCGCACCTTTAGCATAGGCCATCATTATGGAACTCGACCAGTCGTGGTACTCATGGGTCGAAAGGCCAACGACTATACCAGGATATCGATTTCGAATAAAATCTATTTGATTGAGCTCTAATTCAAAATCCTCTGAGGGATACACAGACACACAATGATTTAAGGCGATTGGAATACTTCTGTTTTGAAAGAACATAACCACATCATCCATATCCTTTAAAGAAGACCCTCCACTGGAAAGGATAACTGGTCTCTTCGTTTTGGCAATTTTCTCGATTAATGGCCAATCATTAATATCAGAGCTCGCAATTTTAATAATTGGTAAATTGAATTCCTGGCACAAATCAACTGAAGCCTCATCGAAAGGGGTTGACATTGGGATACATCCTGAATCAACTACTTTATCAATTAGAATTTTATATTCCTGTTTCGTAAGTTTTTTTTCCGTCGTCTTTTTTATGTATTTAATTTCTTTATTTTCTTTATAATCAGGATGAACGAAAGAGTCCATCTCTCTGAATTGAAGCTTTATAGCAGCTTTTACGTTGTTAAAACGCACTACTTGCGAAAATTCCTCAATCATCTCGATTCCGCGCTTAACATCACCGAGGTGATTGTTAGCCAATTCCAATACGAACAAGTCTTCAAAAATGGTGTTATTGATCATGACAATTTACTTTGTAGCTGAATAATATTATCTACTATATAGGTTGGTTTTTCTTTTTTCAAATTCTCAAAATGATCATATCCGCTTGAAATAGAGATGGAATCAATTGAATTGGCCCTGGCCGAAATGATGTCATGGCGTGTATCACCTAGCATTACAGTTTTGCGCAAATCTAAGAAATAAGTTTTGATAAGGTATTTTATTAGTTCAGCTTTAGTGTAATGTTCGCCTTCAAATTTATCTGGAGAAACTACATCTTTAAACATATTGAGGCCCAGTTTTTTGAGAATTCGCAAGGTCGGTGTATATGATTTGTTGGTCACCACAAAAAGTTGCTTACCTTGATCAAAAAGCGTGGTTAAAAAATCAGCTGCGCCCTCCATTTCATTTGTTAATTCGTAAGTCGAATTATCATAATGGTTTCTGAATTCTTTTACAATTGCCTGCTTTGATTCCATAGTTAATTCCGGTGTCAAATTTTCTATCATTTCATTCAACGGAGGGCCAATTAGACTTCTTGAAAGTGTTACTCGCTTTTGTAAAACAGCCTGATACGAATTTTCCAAGGACAATTTGATATCCCCAAAGGAATCAACAAGTGTTCCGTCCAAATCAAATAAGAAATTATTATAATGGATTAGATTCAAAGCTGTTTCAACTAATATAAAGGGCAAATTTAAGGGATTAACATTCTCTCAAAGCACATTCTAATGAGGGATGGCATACAAAACCAGATCAAATCCATTATTACCATGAGCCCTTACATGGAAACTGTAATTGAGCCCCCAAGATTTAATCAGCAATGGAATTTCCCATAAGTGCTCAGGGGTATGGTAAATACAGATACCCAATCCAGGTCGAAATTCCTTTATCGTTTGTACAGCACCTAAAAGGCCTTCAATTTCAGCTCCTTCGATGTCCATTTTGATAAAAGTCGGTCTGAAGTCCGGAATAGTTTCATCGATGGAAACTCCAAGAATTGTATTTAATCCTTCTGCACTGACGCTACTCGCTTCTGTACTATTTGAATTAAATTTCAAATATTCTGTTTTTGACCAAACCGCACAAGGAAGTAAGTTAATCTCGTCAGCAATTTTCCCTTTGTTTTGTAAACTGAAATCTACCAGCTCATTAAAATTTAGTAAGTCAGGCTCAAAGGAAGTAACTGCTTCACATCGCTTACCCAAATTCATCATCGCCAGTAGCGTGTCACCATTGTATGCACCACCGTCTATGAATCTAAGTTTCTTCTCAGAGCTTGGTATACTTTTGGAAAAATACTGTGTATCTAGTCCTTCAGGCTGAGTGAGTAATTCGCTGCTTCCCGTAAATCTGTATTTTAATATTGATTCAAAAATCATTTTACTTTCATCATCCTCCAATAGGCTGTTAACTTCTTTTATCTGATCTTCGAATTTCTTATAAACATCTATGGGGCCAAGCCAATATTTATTTCCCAATTCTCTGGGGTAGAAATGATGAAACTGCACGAAACTGATAACGTTCTTGAAGCCTATTCCCTTCAATAGATTTGCCGTTGGTAACAAGTCGACATCCCGGTTAAAAATGGCCATTATCACCAGACACTCCTTCCTGAGTGAATCAGAGATTGTAACTTCTTCTGGATGAAAAACGGGGATACCATCAATTGAAAAATCCTTTGATGCCCGTAAATCCATAAATGAAATGACTTCAACCCCAGACAAGCCTCTGAGAACCCTCAAAACTTCCTTACCTGTGTTTCCCGCTCCATAAATTATTATCTTGGAAAACTTGTCAATGGACTCTACCGGGTAAGGCTTCGATAAATACTTAAATAGGTTCACCATAAACTCAAAATTGCTTAGCAGGAATCATCAAGTTACTCAACAACTCCTCTTTAGACAGGAACGGAAACATATCTTCAAGGGGAGCTGAGACCATACGTCCGTCTTCCAATTTTTTGGAACTTAGTTTAGGTTCAAATAATTGCTCAATATCCAACACAACATCGCATAACACGGGCCCAGGGGTATCCAAAATTTCCTTCAACTGTTTTTCAAAATTCAGACCCTCTATTCTAAACGTTTTCAACCCGTAAGCATTTCCTATTTTCACCATATCAGGAAATGAAACCCCTGATTGAGGGCTGCTACCAACAGGCAATCCAAAGAAACTATTCTGTGTCGATTTGATTGACAAATATCCATCATTGTTCAAAACAAAAATCTTAATTGGAAGGTTATGATGAACCACAGTTTGAAGCTCTTGTATATTCATTTGAATGCTTCCATCCCCAGCCATACAAATTATTCTTTTTGATGGAGCAGCAACGGCCGCACCAATAGCTGCGGGTAAATCAAAACCCATAGAAGCACAACCTGAATTACTAAACAACCGTTGCCCTTTTTTAATTTGTGATGTTTGAAAAGTAACGATACAAGCAGTAGCGTCTCCGCATACAATCACATCATCAGAAGTTAAGTTTTTTTGCAAAGTATGAATAAAGAAATAGGGGTTCAATGGCTTTTTGGGATCCTGGTGTTTGGGTTGAAGTACAGGATATCTAACCATACGTTCTTTGCACCACGTTAACCATGCCTCAAATTTACCTGCTTCATAATTCACTTGATCCAATTGACGCTCTAACTCTTCCAGGAAAACCTTAGCATCGGAGTGAATCCGTAAATCCAAACTTAGGGTAGGTTTTTTGAGCTCTGCTTCATCTGCATCGACTTGTATCTTATATGCATGCCTGGCAAAATTTTCCCAGTTGTAACTTACTTGTCTTATCGGCATTCTACTTCCAATGATAAGAACTAAGTCACTGTTTTGAACGGTGAAATTTCCAGCCCGATTTCCAATGCTTCCTTGTTTACCGCAATAGCAAACATGATCAGATTCAATTATATCGTGTGCCCAGGCCGTTGTTACCGGTATTTGAAGTTTATTAATAATCCTTTCAAATACATCCAGAGCCCCTGCCAGTCGGATGCCCGTACTTCCAATGATGGAAGGTCTCTCTGCGTTTTTTATTTTATTAATAACTTGGCTGCAAAGCTCACGTAAATTCTTTGTATAGGAGGGCTCATCTTCTGTTGGATGGTAATCCCTTAGCGTGGTCTCGTCAATTAAACTTCCCTGAACATCTACGGGCACATCGATCCAACAAGGGCCCGGCCGGCCGGAGGTAGCGATCGTAAAAGCTTTTTTAAGCACGTACTTAATTTCATTGGGCTCAGTGACCAATGTTGCATACTTGGTAATGCCTTTCACCATTGAAATAATATCGACCTCCTGGTCCCCCAATTGCCGGAGACCTGGAATATTATGAGTAGATAAAAGAGTTTCTCTCTTTACCTGGCCAGAAATGATGAGCATAGGAATGGAATCAGTAAATGAACCGAATACCCCATTTAATGCATTTATTCCACCAGGACCAGTGGTAACATTTATCACACCAATCTCACCCGATGTGCGAGCATACCCTTCGGCAGCAATTGCCGAGGCTTGCTCGTGGTGATTGCATATATACTGAATTCTTTTTTCCCTGCCGATGGCGTCATTCAGGTGCATAGCCCCCCCTCCTGTCACAAGAAAAACATGTTTTACTCCGTAGTCTGCGAGTGTCTTAAATATGAAATCTGATACTTTGATCATAACTTAGTTTTTAAACAATCTCTTAATCCAAAAGTTGGGTTTCTCAAATTATACTTTTCAGTAATGTCCTTTAGGATCTCCATCTCGTGAATAGTAGACGTAATTAATATTTTTACTTCCGGATCCACTTCCGTTAGTTGCGATGGGTGCTTGATTGACACTCCATTTATGAACTTATTACTTAATATAGGATTTGAGTCAATAAAATTTTGAATGTGTAGAAACCGCAAATCAGAAAGTGCCAGTAATTTCATCGTTAGTTGTCCTGTTCCCCAAACCATAATATTTTCATCTCTTGCAAAACTTTTGTCAAGAAAGTTGTTAATGTTATCAATGATGCTTTGAGAGTTGTGAATGTATAGCTTAATTTTATTTTCTATCTCCTCGTCAGAAATGAATTTTTCAGAGTCATTGTCGCCCTCCTTCCGGTAAAAAGTGTAGAGCGCAGGATAAGGGACAAATGGTGCAGACTCAATAGTTTTAATTCCCCCACTTAACTTAACGAACCCTGAATTCTCAAACAGATTGTCTAATGAAACTTGCGTAAAATGGTTTATGTGTTCAGTGTTAAAATCTTGAAATGGAGAAGTTATAAAATCAACATATCTCATAGCATTTGGTACCTCTACATATAAATGCCCCCGATCATTCAAGAATTTACTGACCTCACTTATACAACCTCTTAGATTAAGAATATGCTCCATCACGTGAGACAAAATGATCAAATCAAACTTCTCCAGGGATCGTGGCATATCAAACAAACTCGCTTTGTGCGCTTCTATCGAAAGTTGGTTTTTGATGTAGTTGACGCAGGCCTGCGAGGGATCAACCCCAACAATGTTTAAGAACCCAATCTCCTTTAGTTTTTTTAGAATCCCGCCATTTGCACAACCAACATCGAGTATTCTCAATGATTTGTCATGAAATGTAGTTGCTATCTGTCTGGCAACGCCTTCTATTCGAGCAGAATCAAATCCCGATTCTCCTCCTCCAGTGCTGGTATGATTATCCTCATATTTTGAAAAATCAGAGTAATAAACATCATAGTCGTGTTGCGTTACTGAGGAATCAGCAAACAAAAATTTGCACTTCCCGCAAAGAGCCACATCATAGCCATTTCTTAACGGATGTTTGTCCGGCAAAACAAATGTTTGATGGTGCAAAACTAAACCTCGGTCGCACTCGCAAATCGGACATACCCTTTGTAGTTTTTTTATTCCTGCTGTCATTCGTTCAAGTTCCAGTTTATTGTTCGGTTTATACTTTTATCCAAATCAAAATTAACAGCTAGATTTAATTCCTTTCGGGCTTTTTCAATTGAGGGGATGTACTGTTCTCGTTCCTTAAACGGATCAGGTTTTTGCCATACAACGTAGCTCATTTTATTTCCAAAGAAGCAACATATTTTTTTTGCCAGCTCTTCTATGCTTATTGCCTCGTCTGATCCAACGTTATAGGCTTTTTTTGATTCACCCCTGATTAGTATTGTTAGCAACCAAATAACAAGATCAGCACTATACATATAAGAACGGAGAGGCGTTCCATCACCTTTAATTTCAATTTCCTTTTTTTCTAACCCATCGCGTATAAAATTTCCTATAGCAAAATGAATGTTCAAGTTAAGGTATGGCCCCACAAATGCAAAGCACCTCGCTATGGGGATTTCAATACGATAAAGACTTGAATAAGTGCTGCACATCAGTTCGGCCAAACGTTTACTTTCTGCATAAATGTTTCGAGGCCAAAGGATATCTGGCCCGTTAGTACAATTTTCATCAACATGAGTAAGTGACGGTGGCTGTCGACCATATACTGCACCTGAGCTAACAAATAACAACTTCTTAATGGCATTTATTCTAGAGAATTCCAATACCCTTTCACAATCGTATCCATCATTTCCAATGGATAATTGTTATTGAGATTCTCACTTGCTTCCGTAGCTGCGTGGATTACAAAATCATATTTTTTGTCAGTTGGAATGGCAAAGCTCTTTACATCTCCTTCAATAAAATTTACTTTATCCGCATTTGCAAGGTGTGGCGCTTTTTTTCGAAATTTTGAAATGTCCCTCGTCAGAACATCAATAGTGAGATTAATTTGAAGTTCTTTATTCGCAAATACCAATGTCTCCAGCAGCCAAATACCAAAAAAGCCAGTTCCCCCCGTGATAAATAACCGTTTATTTTTTAAAGCACTCCAAACGGAAGGGTCAGTTAATTGAAGGATATCCTCAAGATCATTTTTCAAGTGGTGGGCCACCATTCCTTATTTTAAAATCTTTTCGAAAGTATTTACCATATAATCAATCATACCCTCGTTGATCATAGGGGTAACTCCGACCCAGAAGGTATCAGTCAAAATAGTTTCCGTATTCACGAGGTCTCCGACCGTTCTATACTTGATGTTCTGGAAATAAGGCTGTTTTCTGAGATCACCAGCAAACAATAATCGCGTGCCTATTTTTGCTTCGGTTAATTGATCGATCAATTGATTTCTTGTTATCCCCGCGTTTTTTCTGATTGTTATCAAAAATCCAAACCAGGAAGGGTCCGATCCTGGAGTTGCTTCTGGTAAAATTATTTTGTTTTGAAATTTTGACAATCCTTTTTTCAGTGCTTCGAAGTTTTTTCTGCGAATAGAAACAAAATCAGGGAGCTTGTCCAATTGTGCCAAGCCAAGCGCAGCTTGCATATCCGTGATCTTTAGATTATAACCCAATCTCGAATACGTGTACTTATGATCATAGCCAAACGGAAGACTTCCCAGTTGCCAGCCAAATCGCTTCATACAAGTATTGTCTTTCCCTGAATCACAATAGCAGTCTCTTCCCCAATCCCGAAAAGATTCCATTATCTTCTTAAGCCTGAAAGTTTTTGTAAAAACTGCTCCACCTTCACCCATTGTGATGTGATGTGCCGGATAGAAACTAAGGGTTCCTAAATCCCCAAATGTTCCAACATGCTTTCCTTCATAGGTCGCACCAAGTGCATCGCAACAATCTTCCACCAGCCATAAATTATACTTCTTTGCGATTTCCGTAATTCGACCCAAATTGAAGGGATTACCCAATGTATGGGCTATCATTATGCCTTTTGTTTTTGGTGTAATTGCTTCTTCGATTCTGGTTACATCAATATTATAGGTGGGGATATGAACATCTAAAAAAACGGGTATTACTCCATACATTACCATCGGGTTGATGGTGGTTGGGAACGATGCAGCGACGGTGATAACTTCATCACCCGGTTTAATTGCCCTTTCTCCCAACTCAGGATCAGTCAATGTTGAGAATGCAACCAAATTGGCAGAGGATCCGGAATTGACGGTGATGGCATTATTTACTCCGATACCAATAAACCTAGCCAATCTTTTTTCAAAATCTTTATTGAATCGTCCGGTTGTAAACCATCCGTCTAAAGCAGAGTCTACAAGAAAATTCAGCTCATTATGATCGAAAACCTTTCCGCTTACAGGAACGTGGGATAAGCCAGGAACAAATTTCTGCTCTGAAAATTGCAGGCTGTGATACTCCTTTACTAAATCAAAAATTTGATTTTTCAGCCGGAAGGCTTTTGTTTGTTCCGTGTCTGTTTTAACTACTTCGCCCATTGGATATCTTGGTTTTGTGCTATTGCTATATATTCGGCTATCTGATTTACTCTTTGCGTGTAAATATCTGCACCTTGAAATTCCGCTTGATACCCAGCCACCGTGAAGGATACTGTGTTCTGAAAATCAAGTGCCGGTTTCCAATTCAATATTTTCATCGCTTTTGAAATATCTAATTTCAAGAGGTGTGCTTCGTAAGGCTTTGCCTCATTCAGGGGAGTAGCAAAACTTCCGGACCCCAAGACAGCGATCGATCGGTTAATTAATTCTTCTACGGAATAATGATTGCTGTCGAACGGACCAAAATTCCAGCCTCCTGAATACTTTTTCCCATCTGTCCATAACTTTGAAGCCAAATGCAGGTACCCGCTTAAAGGTTCCAAAACATGTTGCCATGGTCTCGTATGATTGGGGTTTCTAATCATTAATGATTCTCCTTTACTGTGTGCCCTAAAAAAATCCGGCACTATCCTATCCTCTGCCCAGTCTCCTCCTCCAATCACATTTCCCGCTCTGGCCGAAGCAACCGCGGCGCTATCTTCACCTTGAAAAAATGAATGCTGGTATGAAGATGTGATTAATTCCGAGCATCCTTTTGACGAACTATAGGGATCTTTCCCTCCCATTGGATCATTTTCTCTATAACCCCAAATCCAGTTTTGATTTTCGTAACACTTATCACTGGTTACATTGATAGCAACCTTCACTGAAGAAATTGCACGTACTATTTCAAAAAAATTTACAGTGCCAATCAAGTTGGTCCGA
>Ga0210403_10003909_pt1 | contig 12963 bp, 5 predicted proteins | sample IncBWC19MmetaG_FD_150863 | JGI IMG/M metagenome (GOLD analysis project Ga0210403, IMG submission 150863) | Forest soil microbial communities from Barre Woods Harvard Forest LTER site, Petersham, Massachusetts, United States - Inc-BW-C-19-M | ecosystem: Environmental > Terrestrial > Soil >... | reverse complement strand
GGGACCGAGGGCCTGGGCTGCGAGTTGGGCGGCAATGGAATATTCGCCGGTCGCGGGATCGGCGGCGACGAACTTCACTTCATTGATGCGGATCGAGGAGTCCTTGTTATCGCCAAGGGTTTCCTTAATCTGCTTGGCGAAGTCCTGCGCTTTGGAGCCGCCCATGGAAAAGGCGCGGACCAGGCGGGTAAAGTCGTCGAGCGTGACCTTGTTGGAAAACAGGATGCTGGAGAGCCCCGCGGCGGTCAGCAACTGGGCGAAGCTGCGCTCGGCCTGTCCGGCTTCGAGCGGGATGCCATCAAGAAGAAGTTTGTTGTCGGAGACGCCGAGCAGAAAACCGGTGTCGCCGCTCTTGGGCAGGGCCTGTCGGAGTTCGCTCCAGGCAGTTTGGAACTGACCCTCGGTGCGTTTGTGGTTCGTTCCATACAGCCGGGTGTATTTGATCAAAATGTTGAGGCTGTGTAGGAAAGACCGAGCGGACGCGCTGCGGCCGGTATCGGTTTGCGCGGTGTTAGCGATAGCAGCCTCCTGCCGGTATATCGAGCGTTGGCAACAAGACTAAGCGGGAAAGGGACCGAATGCACGATTACGGAGGTAATTGAACCGAACGGGAGGAGTGGGTGCGGGCCCTCACACGGAGGGACAGGTCCTTTGGGATGCGGGCGCGCTACACTGGTGGCGCGGGAGTCGCGGCAAGCTGCGTCTCTTCGGGAAAAACGAATTCTGATGAAGATCGGCGTGCTTTTTTTTGGAGTATTGAAGGATCTGATAGGACGATCCGGCGAGACTGTTGATCTGCCGGAAGGGGCGCGGGTGCGGGAAGTGCTCTTTTATTACGCGCGAGAGGCTCCGCGCTTTGAAGCGATGGTACCGTCGCTGGCGATATCGGTGAATCAGGAATATTCGGGAGCGGACCGGGCGCTCTCGGACGGCGATGAAGTCGGGCTGTTGCCACCCGTGAGCGGCGGGTCGGCAGAAGGCGACGGCGAAAACCGGAGCGAAGACTGCGGCGAAATCCGGATCGTCCATGAGCGGATTGATACCGAGGCCGTAATTGGGCGATTGAAGCGCCCAGCCGACGGCGCGGCGGTGATTTTCGATGGGGTGGTGCGCGACAACACGGGGGGGCGGCGCACGCTCTATCTGGACTATGAAGCCTATGAAGCGATGGCGCTCAAGCAGATGGACTCTCTGGCGGTGGAGGCGCGGTCGCGTTCTGCGGTACGGGGAGTGTCGATCGTCCACCGCCTGGGGCGGCTGGAGATTGGGGAGACGAGCGTACTGATCGTGGTGGCTGCGGCGCACCGGGGCGCGGCGTTTGAGGCCTGCCGGTGGATCATTGACACCCTCAAGAAGACGGTGCCGATCTGGAAGAAAGAATATTTTGCCGATGGAGCGGTGTGGGCAGATGGCGAGCCGTTTCCCGAAGAAATTCGATCGCCCGGAGGCACAGCGGGGAAGCAGCCTGCATCCAAATGACTGATCTCCAATGAAGCGAATCCCAAATGTGCTGCAAGCCTCGAGCTACAAGCTGCCAGCAAACGGTGTCAGGGTCAGGTCGTGGTTCGTAGCTCGTGGCTCGCAGCGCACGGCCCCCCTGATCGTGTGCATCTTGATCGCCTGCGCCGGCGGCCGGTCGATGGCACAGGAACCGGAAACCACGCTCAAAGTCGACGTCAAGCTGGTAAACGTGTTCGTGACGGTGACGGATGCGCGCGGCGCTCCGGTGACGACCCTGCAGAAAGAAAATTTTCTCCTGAAGGAAGACGGCAAAGAACAGAAGATCGCAATCTTCAGCCGGGAATCGGCGCTGCCGTTGTCGATTGTGCTGGCGGTGGATACGAGCCTGAGCACAAGAAAAGATCTGCCGCTGGAGTTGATTTCGGCGCGCAAGTTTGCGCACACAATTTTACGGCCCGAGGATGGACTGGCGTTGTACAAGTTCAGCGAGGAAGTGAGCGAGTTGGTGCCGTTCACGTCCGATTTGAAAAAGATCGATGCTGGAATCGACCGGGTGCGCAACGGTTCGGCGACCGCGCTTTATGACGCGGTTTTTCTGGGATCGCAGGCCCTGAGCCGGAGGCAGGGAAGAAAAGTGATGGTCGTGATCACCGACGGCGGAGACACGGTGAGCCAGGTGGATTACAAAGAAGCGCTGCGCGCGGCGCAAGAGTCGGAAGCGATTATTTATAGCATCATCATCGTGCCCATCGAAGCGAGCGCGGGACGAGATACAGGCGGCGAGCACGCGCTGATTCAAATCTCAGCGGACACGGGCGGGAAGTATTACTATGCAACGTCCCTGCCGCAACTGGACGACGCGTTCCAGAAAATCAGCGACGAACTGCGGACGCAGTATCTGTTGGCGTACTATCCGTCCGAGCGCTATTCGGATTCGGAATTCCGTCAACTGCGGGTAGATCTGGCGAACGCCCCGGCGGGAGGCCCTTACCAGTCGCACTATCGTGCGGGGTACTACACGCGCAAAGGGACGTTCTGAGGCGCTTTGCTTTGACCTGCAAGCATGCTTGCAAAAATACACTTCTGCGTTTTTGAATCCGGATACGGAAAACCATATTTCCACGCGCCGTAGTCGTGCTTATCGAACCGCAAGTTTCAATTAAACTTGCAATAAATCAACGACATACCAATAGCACGGCGATCTTCCCACGTTGGGTTTATGATTGCAACAAATTGTGCATAGCTGTGTGGGCACTCGAGCTAACGTTTCCATCGAAACTTGACCACGGAGGTCACCCGCATGAAGCCGTTCCAGGTTCTCAGCATCCTTCTCGCCTTCACGTTCTTTTGTACGTTTCCCGCCAACGCGGACAACCTCTATGCCAGCATTCGCGGTACGGTCACTGATCCTACCGGAGCTGTGGTTTCCGGTGCGAAGCTGACCGCTACCAACGCGGGCACGGGAATCTTGTACACTACGACCTCGAACAGCAGCGGTGCCTTTACTTTCCTGCAACTCCCTATCGGCGATTACACGCTCAAGGCCGAACAAACTGGATTTAAGGCGTACCAGGCATCGGGCATTCACCTGGACCTCGACCAGGTGTACAACCTGCCCGTGAAGCTAGTCCTGGGTGCAGCTGCCGAAGTAATCGTCGTCGAAGCCAATCCGGTCCAGGTGGAGCAGACGGATATGCAACTGGGCACCACCATCTCGGGACAAACGATTGTCGACATGCCACTGAACGGACGCAACTGGACCCAACTCCAGCAACTGGAGCCCGGGATCGTCGGAACGTCCGACCGTTTTGGTGGGGCAAACGGGGCGTACTCCGGCAACGGGGCGGAAACACAGCAGAACGCCTTTTTGATTAACGGAGTCGATTCCAACGACGCCTCCCTGAACACCGCTCTCGTCATTCCAAGTCCGGATGCCATTGGCGAATTCCGGCTGATCACCAGCACTATCAATCCCGAATACGGACGCAACTCGGGAACCATCATCAACGCGAACATCAAGAACGGCACCAATCAGTTCCACGGCAGCGCGTTCGAGTTTTATCGAGACACGTTCCTGGATGCTGCGAACTACTTTGAAAATGGGTGCAAAAAACCGGACTGCCGCTCGCCTTTCCATCAAAACGAGTATGGAGGTACGATAGGCGGTCCTATCTACAAGGACCACGCCTTCTTCTTCTTCTCGTATCAAGGCTATCACCAGAAAATTCCGCAGGCAGCGAATAACGCAGTTCCCGTTTTTACCGATGCGGAGCGAGGAGGCGATTTTAGCGCCACTGATGCGGGCGCCCTCAGCGGGGCGAAGATTCCGTTCGCAATGTTTGGCGACAACAGCTCCACTTGCCCAGTGAGCGGCGGGGTCCGATGCGATCCGACGCTCGCCACTTCCACTTACGCCAATCTGTTCAGCACGGGTGTGATTCCTTTGGCGGATGCGAGCGGAACCGCTGTTGATGCGGACCCGTTGGCCCTTAAGCTGATGAATCAGTTCGTTCCGCATGCGACATCTGGCGGCAATATCTTCAACTTCAACCCGCATACCACCGGGACGTATGATCAATACGTGTACCGGGTCGACGAAAAGCTGACAAACAGAGATGCGCTCTGGTTTTATGGCCTCTATCAGACAAACCCAACCGTCGATACGCTGCCATTTACGGGATCAACCCTGCCGGGCATGTCCGAGCAGGCCCAGCGGCACTATCAGCAATACTCGGTATCGTGGACGCATACGTTTACGCCGACCACGTTAAATGAGTTGCGAATCGCCTATTTGCGCTTCAATTTTGCCGCGGTGGAACCGGTGGCGCCCATCAACCCGACTACCTACGGCTTCACCGGCATCGTTCCTCAGGTGCCCTCGTCCGCTTCCTTACCGGTAATGGCCGTTGGCGGGCTCTTCACCCTCGGATTCAGCGCCAACGGCCCTCAACCCCGCCTGCAAAACAACTATCAGGGGATCGACAACTTCAGCAAGGTCTGGGGTCACCACACGATCAAGGCTGGTGTCAACTATGACCGCGTGACGCTTAACAATCCCTTCTTCAACAACCTTGGCGGCAACTTTGCCTACAACAAGAGCGGGCAGTTCTCTTCTGGAGATACTGGTGTAGATTTTCTGCTGGGCGTTCCGGATACCTATGTTCAAGGTAGCGGATCGATCGTGGCCGCGCAAGCGCACGAGGTCTATGCCTACGTCCAGGACCAATGGCAGATAAGACCGAACCTCACCATAACTTATGGAACGGGATACGATGTTCAGACGCCTTGGTACAACGCGTATGGTAACGGCGAGATCATGGGAGCTTTCCGGCCCGGCCAGCAGTCCACTGTCTTCCCATCGGCTCCGGTTGGCTTCGTTTATCCGGGCGACACGGGTATCAACAAGTACGGTGGAATGACGGTTAAGTACAATCACCTTGCTCCGCGCTTTGGCTTTGCCTGGAGTCCCGGAGCGTCGCGCAATTTCAGCGTGCATGGCGGCATTGGGCTCTATTACAACCGCAGCGAGGAAGAATTGGCGTTGCAGACCTTAACCAATGCGCCGTTCGCTCTCACCTCTTCTGGTGCGGGTCCTGCGACACCCTGCGGTTCGCCGGCGTTTGCCTCACCGTTTATAGGAGTGAATAACTCGGTGGCTCCCTGCAACGCCTTAGTTGGCGGGGCCAATCCATTTCCCTTTACTGTTCCAGCGAAGGGTTCATCGCCCGATTTCACGCCGTATGAGCCGATCGGGCTCTCATTTAACACCTCGGATCCCAAACTTACTGCGCCGAGGTCGGTGAACTTTAACCTGACAATCGAGCGGCAGCTTGATAAAGCGACCATTCTTTCGGTCGCCTATGTCGGCAACCGGGGACGCCACGAAGAGGGTGCAGTCAACCTGAACGAGGCTGGCCAGTTTCCAGGCGTAAACCCAGTGGCGGCAGCATTTAATGGGGGGACCTGCATCGCCTATTTGTTCGACGGGACCGACCCTACCTCCTGCCCCCAAACTCCGTTGGGCTCACCTCAAGTCCCAGGCGCAACCCCCTTTAACTTGAGCGTGTACGGACATCCAGGGCAACAGGCCACGGAATGGAACTCAAGATACGATTCTATGCAGTTGACGTTGAACCGGCGCTTTAGCAACGGATTGCAGGTTCTGGCGGCCTATACCTGGTCGCGATATTTTGACCAGACCGCGAGTCTGGAGAACAGCGCGTTCAACTTCCCAGGCATTAATCCGTTCTCCTCCGCTACGCAGTGGGCGCCCTCGGTAAACGATGCGCCGCAACGCTTCGTGATTAGCTATAACTACACACTGCCCATCTACAAGCTCACACATAAATGGAAGGCGCTAACCGACGACTGGAATCTGGTTGGTATTTACACATTGCAGCACGGCACGCCAATCCCGGTTTTTGATCTCGGCGGGTCATCGCTCACGTGCGACCTTAACGTCTCGTTCTACGCCTGTCCGGACCGCGCGTCCTTCTCAGGTGCCCCTATTGGCATTACCGACCCCAGAAACAATCCGAAACACCTTTGGTTCAATCCGGCAGCCTTTACCACGCCCACCCTTCAGCTTCTGAACGGGCAGCCCGCTACCTTCGGAACTCTAGGTACTGCAAACCGCAATCCCCTCTATGGCCCGGGAATCAACTATGGCGACATGGCGATCGAGAAGCGCATTCACATCGACGAGTCTCGTTATTTCGAACTGCGCTTCGAGACCTATAACACTTTCAACCATACGAATTTCTCCAACCCAGGCAACTTCGGCAGCTCCGAAGACGCGTCTGGTCTTATCGGCAACCTAGGCCGAATCTTCTCGACCAAGACGATAACGACTAATGGCGAGGGTAGAGCCGTACAGCTGGGGGCAAAGTTCTACTTCTAGCAGGGTTAGAGTAGCGAGTTCGTGCAACAAGGGCGTCCCGAACGATGGGATGCCCTTTTTTATGGCGCGCGCGGAAGGGCGCACCTACGGAATCACTTCCAGGTTCTACTTGATGTTCTGCCCCCAGTGGACGACGCCACCGCCGGAGAGTGCCTTTTCGATTCCGACGTTCACATACAACGTCTACCCGTCGTCAGACAATGAGACCAGGGACGAGATAAAGGACCGCAAGCGCGGCTTCCGGGACGGCCGATGTACCCTTCGCAACAGAAACCGCAAGCTCTCTGCTGAGGAAATTGAATGTGTACACTCCATCCGAACTCCCTCCGCCGCTCACTCTGTTCCACTTGACGGAATTGAAAAGTTCGTCGGGCCTCTCGCCGCCCCGCGCGAAAACAGTACGGCGGAGTAAGTATCGGAGGCGAGTATCAAGGTTATTTGACCGCCAAAAATAGGCGTGAGAGACTCAACACGGCTGTTTCTTATGACCCCTCGAAGTGCAGTTCGCAAAGCAGTACCTCTTTTCATCGGAACCGCATTTCTCCTTCATCTTCTGACCGTTCTTGCGTTCACGCAGCGCATCGAGCGAGAGACAAAGACAAGCTACCAAGCACGCGACGGCGAGGCATTGGTGATTATTTCCGTGTTCGCGGACAACGGCAGGAATCACCTCGACCGACAATCGGTCATAAAGATGACGAACGAGATCACTAAGAACGTCACCTGGCAGACCACTGACGACAAATCGGAAGCCGCGGTTGGCCTTCTTTTCGGTAAGTACGAAATCGAGATAAGCGCTGTCGGATATTTGAGCCAGAAAAAGGAAGTCCAAGCCAACAACACACTGATTACGACTCGGATGGAGTTCTCCCTGCATCATGATCCCAGCGCAGTCGACCTCAACATATCCGATGAAACGGTTCCCCCCAAAGCGCGCGGAGATCTCAAGCGTGGCCTTTCCGCTCTCAAGTCCGCGAATCTCAAGGAAGCGCAAAAAAGATTGGATGCGGCCCACAAACTGGCGCCGTCGAATCCGGATGTCAACTATCTGTTGGGCTACGTAGCCTATCAGCAAAAAGACCTGGCGCAGGCGCGGAGCTATCTGGGCACCGCTGCCAGCCTCAGTTCCCGCAATGTGCGGGTGCTAACCCTGCTCGGTCAAGTGGAGATCGCACAAGAAAACTATCCCGATGCGGCGGCGACGCTGGAAAAAGCGACTGACGCTGATGTCGACAATTGGATGACGCACAACCTGCTTGCCAATGCGTACCTAAAGCTAAAGAACTATGAGGGGGCTCGGCAACAGGGGGAGCTGGCCATCGCAAAGGGAAAGGCCGGGGCCAACGCGGCAAATCTGCCTCTGGGGCAGGCCCTGGTGAATCTGGGGAAGAAGGAAGAAGGTATCCGAGCGCTCAGAACTTTCATCCAGAATTCACCCAACGACCCCACCGTCCCCCAAGTGCGCGACGTGATCGCCATGATCGAGCAATCCGACGCCAGTCCTCTCCCGGGCGCCCGAATCACGCGGACCTCTTCGATCACCATTGATCCTATATTCGCCACTCCTGAACTCCCTGTCTCCGTCAACCCGTGGCGCCCCGCTGGAATCGATGACGCCAAGCCGTCGGTCGCGGATGGAGTCGGCTGCCCCATCGACAGCGTAATCGAGAAGTCGGGAGAGCGAGTGAAGCAGTTGGTAGACGATGTCTCGCGGATTTCGGCAATTGAACACCTGTTGCACGAGCAGGTGGATGAAATGGGGAACTCCATTACAAAGGAAACCCGAAACTACGACTATGTCGCTTCCATCTCCGAGGACAAGAAAGGGTTCCTGGCGGTGGACGAAGACCGATTGGAGCGCATGGCGCGCGCCAGCTTTCCGGACAGGATCGCCAGCGGCGGGTTTGCCGCGTTGGCTCTCGTATTTCATCCCGACATGCGGGAAAACTTCGAGATGACGTGCGAAGGACTGGGGAGCTGGCAGGGGCAAGCGACGTGGTTGGTTCACTTCAAGCAACGCGAAGACCGGCCTGCCCTCATCAGCGAGTACAACGTGGGCGGCGAAATCTATTCGTTGCGGCTGAAAGGCCGCGCTTGGATCACGGCGGGCAAATTTGAGATCGTGCGGATTGAGTCGGAATTGATCGCACCGATGGCGCCGATCCAGTTGCGTTGTGAACAACAGGTCGTAGAGTACGGCCCGATCCGGCTCAAGAATGTGGAATTGTGGCTTCCGAAGAAGGCAGAAATCTACCTCGACTATCGCAAGCACCGCTATTACCGTAGCCACAGCTACGATCACTATCTGCTGTTTTCGGTGGATTCGGTGGAAAAGCCGAAAGACCCCAAGGTGCCGTTGAACGAAACCACCGAAAAGCCGCTAGCCAACTGATTGCTGAAGTCGATTCTGGGCCGGGTAAGAAGAACTTTCCGAATCCGGCGACGCCGGGCTTCAACTTCGGAAGTGTCGCTGAAGTCGGGCTGACCCGAATAATAGGTTTGAGATTCCGACCGGAGCTCCGTTCGGGCAGATCTTTTTCCACAAAGACGATATCAACCAATGGCGAGGGTAGAGCCGTGCAACTCGGCGTGAAGCTCTACTTCTAGAGCTGTTAGAGTAGCGAGTTCTTGCAACAAGGGGCGTCCCCCACGATGGGACGCCTTTTTTGCGGCGCGCCCGGCGGGGCGCACTCACTTGAAGGCGAAAAGTCCTCTGCGCTCCGAGGTGGCCGGATTCTCAATCGAACCGCGGTTTCGGAGCTTGTGTCCCAAAAATCCCATACATCGCCCCAGCGCACCAGCCGCATCTAGTAAACTGTTCTATTCCATTTGCCGTTGACATTGCCGTAGCAACATTGCCGTAGAAACCAAGACCCTTAGACGCGGAATCGCTGCCAGGTTCTATTTGAGGTTCTGCCCCCAGGAGAGTGGCACTTTGTTCGATTGGTCTGGCTCGCTGGTTCGTCGTTCTCTGTCCATCGGAATTGGCTTATTTCTTATCATCACTATCATTGCCACGCTCACGGTTTCCCTGCGGGCGCAGGAATCGACTCCGGAAAATCCGGCAACCGGCACCATTAAAGGCACGTTGCGGGATGACGTCGGTGCCCCCGCGGAAGGCGCCCGAGTTCTATACAGCTCGTCGGCTACCGATACCAAGGGCCTCACGCGCTCCGGCAAGGACGGGGCGTACGTTTCAGAACCGGTGCCGCCGGGCGTTTATGTGGTGCGGGTGGAAGGCCGCGACATGCTGCCGGCCGAGAGCAGCGTGACTGTCGTCGCGGGCGGGTCGGTCACGGCGGATTTCAAGCTGGAATGGATTAACCCGGGGCCGGGGCGGTTGGAGAGTAAATTCAGCGGCGATGTTCCCGACGCGCTGCCGATTAACGGGCGGAACTATCTGAATGCGGGACAGCTAGAGCCGGGTGTGCAGGCGGTGGATGGAAGGATTTATGATCCCGGCAAGAGTGGGTTCCAATCGCTCTCGATCAACAGCCAACTGGGACGAACCACGCACTACGACGTTGACGAAGTCGAAGTGATGGATGAGACTCGGGGCGCGTCCACGCTGACCCTGCCGGCTGAGGCGGTGCGCGAAGTGATCGTCTCCCGGGTCACGCCGGAATTGTTTCAGTCGCTGAACGCAACCGGCGCGGTGCGGGTTACAACCCGCTCCGGTGGCGATGAATGGCATGGCACTCTGCTTGGAAATCTGCGCGACCGGTTCGCCGGCCTCGCGGGGTTTCCGTCGGGGAGTCCGAAGTATAGCCGGCAGCAATATGGGTTTGGAGCCGGCGGAGCGGTGATCAAAGACAAGGCGTTTTTATTTATTGGCGGGGAACGCACCAAGCAGGATGGCGTTCTGCCGATCCAGCTCGGATTCCCGTGCTCGGGTGTGTACGTTGCGGGATTGTGCGGCACCAGCGCTTCCAACCAGATCAGCCTGCAGAGCGCTTATTTTCGCGAGAACATGCTGACGGCGCGCCTCGATTACAACCTCAGCGAGAACATGAAGTTATTCGCTCGGTTCAGCTACGACAACGCGAACGAAATCGGGCCGTCGGACAGCCAGTCGAATTTTCGCAATCAACTGAACGTTCCGGGCGCGGTGGTTGGCCTCGATTGGAATCGCGGACGATTCGTGCACAGCGCGCGCTTCGGCTATCAGAAGATGGTCGACGCGATCAATCCGGATTTGAAAGATTCAGCGGCGGCGCCGTTCCACATGCAGATCGGCTCCTATCAGTTGGGGCCGAGCGCGGCTGGTCCGCGGCAGACCATTCAGCGCGATCTTTTCGGGCGTTACGACAGCAGCACGATTTACAAAGTGAATCACACGATACGCTTCGGGGCGGCGATTCATCGCATCACGCAGGGAGACTTTTACGCGCCGGGAAATCTTGGGCCGTCGGTGTCGAGTTCGAACGGAATCGACGTGATCGGTGCCATCAATAGCAACCCGAACCTGATGCCGATTATACCGGGCGATCCGCGCGGAGCGGCGGACAATCCGCTGAATTATCCGGTGGGCACGGTCGCGATTTTCAACGGCCTCGGAAGTTTCAGCGAGAACTCGGCATTCAACCGGTCGACCGGCGGTCACTTCGATACGCGCGTCGAGGGGTACCTGGGCGACACATTCAATCTGTTTCCGAACCTCAACATTAGTTTTGGCGTGAATTATGTGCGCGACAGCGGGCGCACGAACAGCGACTTGGCGCCGGTGCCGTGTTCTGCCATCAACACAACAATTGTGAAGACGCCACCGTGCACGACTGGTTTGATTCTCGATCAATTCGGCTTGCTCCCGAATAATGCTACGGCGGGCGCGCATTCGTCGCTAGGCGAGAGCGTGAACCAGCCGGACTGGAATTTTGCTCCGCAATTCGGCGTGGCGTGGGATCCCGGACACAACGGGCGGACGGTGGTGCGGGCGAGCGGCGGGATGTTCTACGACAATTTTCTGCTGCAGAATGCCTATCAGGATCGCATTAACCGCCTGTCGAACGGACAATACAACCGCAGCCTGACGCTGTGTCCGACGGGGGCAGTTCTGTTTCCCGATGGATCGCTGAGGAATTCAGTGGATGGGGTCGATATCGCGACCGGCATTTGCGGGCAGCCGATCGGGGCGGTCTCAAACTTGATTCAGGATCTGCAGTCGCAGTTCTTTACGACACAGTCGGCAGTGACGGGCGGGCAGAACGTCTACTCGCTGGCCAACAGCGTAGCGAATTTTGGAGGCTTGCTGGCGCCCGGTTACAAGACGCCCCGCGTGGTCCACATGGACTTTGGCCTTCAGCATCAGATCGGCGAGCGCGGCGCGTTCTCCATCGACTATGTGCGCGAAATCGGAACGCAGTTTCCGCTGGGCATTGATACCAATCACGTCGGAGACGCGGGATTTCTAACGGACGGCAGCAACGTAAATCGCTCACTCAACACCTATAAGGCGGAACTGGATGCGATCAATGCAACGCTGGCAGCCAAACCTGCGTCGGCGGGATGCGCTCCAGCGTTGTTCGCGGGTAGCAGTTCGAAGGCCGCCGTGGATTGTTATCTCGCAAACGTGCCGGGAGCGACCATCACGGATTTCGCGCGCCACGGCCTGGATTCGTCGAATGCGTATTGCGGGTCGTTTCCGTGCTCGGTTCTGCAGACGCCGGCCAATTTACGCCAGCAGCAGGCGGCGTTCGGCGGGATCAATCCAGCTGTAGGATCGAACATCATGTACTTTCCGGCCGGGCGCTCGGTGTATCAAGGTATGCACCTTGCGTACAAGACCAGCATAGCGAATCCAACGCGGCGTGTGGGACGGCTGGATGTCGCGATCGCCTATGCGTGGTCGCGTTATCGCACCAATATTGCGGAGCCGAATGGCAGCGGCGGAGATTACTCGGTGATGAACGTTGCTGAAGATTACAACCGGCCGCACCGCGGACACTTCGGCGCCTCGGGCCTCGACCGTACGCACCAGCTTACTTTCACTCCGACGGCGGAACTGCCGCACGGGCTGCGGCTTTCGATGATCGCGCATCTGGCGTCGCCGCTCCCGCTGAGCGCTTACATTCCGCAGCAGGATGGCGGCGGGGTGGCGGGAGAGATCTTCCGCAGCGATATCACCGGCGACGGCACCGTGGGCGACCTTTTGCCGGGGTTCATTGGAAGCACGGGAAAATATTCGACCAGCAAGTTGACCAAGTCCATCGCGTTTTACAACAGCAATTTCGCCGGGAAGTTGACGCCGGCGGGCTCGGCGCTGACGAATGCCGATCTGTTCCGAGGGGATCAACTGGTATCGCTCGGCGCATATTCTCCCTTCATCTGCTCAAATGTTCCCCCTCTTCTCCAGCCCTGTCAGGCTCTGCCCGGGCATTATGCGCAAGCGACCTGGCTGAAGACGATCGATCTGCGTTTGAGCTGGCCGTTCCGGATTGGAGAGCGGGTGAGGCTCGAACCGAACGTCTCCGTGTTTAACGCTTTCAACTTTGCCAACTTCGGCGGCGCGGGGAACCAGTTAAGCGGCGTGCTGAACGGCGCGCCCGGCACTTCGCTGAATAACGCCAGTTCGGCGGGATTCTGCGGCAGCTCGACCACGTTCT
>Ga0210403_10003907_pt1 | contig 12969 bp, 20 predicted proteins | sample IncBWC19MmetaG_FD_150863 | JGI IMG/M metagenome (GOLD analysis project Ga0210403, IMG submission 150863) | Forest soil microbial communities from Barre Woods Harvard Forest LTER site, Petersham, Massachusetts, United States - Inc-BW-C-19-M | ecosystem: Environmental > Terrestrial > Soil >... | reverse complement strand
AGCTCAGAGCATTCGTGGACTTTCTCGCCGCGAACCTCGTCCCCTCCGTCGAAGGAGAAGCAGACAGCGGGATAGGTTTCTAGGAGAGGTTGATCTCAATCGGCGCGCGCCGGATCGGCGGCGAGGGGACGCGCGCATAGAGGCGTGCCAAATCGCACTAGATCGTAGCGTGGCGCAGAAAATCGTGGAGCGGGTGAAGGGAATCGAACCCTCGTATTCAGCTTGGAAGGGTTTCGGCGGCTGAATACTTTCAACGTCCATTCTGACAAATCGACCATAAAAGGCTCATTGGACGCTAACGGTTATTTCTGGCTGTCAGAACAGACCGGGAGGGCGGCGCCATGACCGCACCAGAACCAAACCACCACGATGCGCTGAAAAACCAGATCGATAACGCCATCGAGGCTGCGAGCAAGTCTGGCCTCAGCCTGTCGGAGATCGAAATAGTGCTCTGGCAAAAATATGCGGAGGTCGCGGACAACGCCTGCCGAGAACGACTCGCCGATAGCGCGGCGGAGAAATTGATGCGCGCTTCAACCGTGCGGTCGCCAAATGGGGGCGCGGCATGATCACGCGACGCGTTCGCTTTCCGCGCCCGCGCAAAAGCGCTGAACGGATTCCAACGTCGGCTGAGCCGATAGACCCGATCGTTCAGGATGAGATGGGCGGCTGGTCGGTTTGGCATGACGCCGAGCGTTTCCCGTCTCACGCATTCGCTCGTGCGGCTTGGCTACAGCGCAGTCATCGCGATGCAAGTTGCGATGTTTGAGCACTTAAGCCATGATGTGCCTACCGACCGCGCATCGCGCGTCGAGGAAAGTAGCGACCTCGCCTCCGCTGGACGGGAGCCAGGGTCGATCCATCAGCAGCGCACAGCCCTTTTCGCCGTCGCTCCCAATCGGGGCGGCAATCCGAAACGCAAACGCCTCCGTCGGCAAAACGGAGGCGTCGCTAGGGGTATGAATTATGTGCGAGCAAGTACATAAATGCCACATCGCCGCGCAAACTGCAAGCGCGGTGTCGGCCATGCTCCTGAAGGAATCGGGAGCCAACTGTGGCCGGAATCGCATCTACCACTGCTGAAATTTACGCGCGACACAACATCCCAACTATTCCAATCGGCGCAAACAAGCGGCCTGCCGTCAGAGGCTTCAAGATCGCCTCGCTGACGGTCGACAAAAGCCGCGCATACATGCGGTGCCGTCCCGATGCCGACGCGCTGGGCGTGCCCGACGGGCGGCTGAGCGGGCTTGTACGGGTTGACATCGACGAGCCAGGCGACGACGTCGTGGCCAAGGTCATTCGCCGCGCCGGTGATACGCCCGCTAAGGTCCGGACCGCGAGCGGCAAGACCCATCTGATCTATGCCGATAACGGCGAGCGGCGGCTGACCGGCGCACCTGGCAAAGCCAACGCCAGACCGTGGGACGATATCAAGGCCGATCTCTGCGGCGCCGGCGGCTATTCCATCTCGCCCCCATCCAGAACAAACGGCGGCGAATACGAGTTGCTCGGCGACTTTACGCTCGAGCAGCTGCTGGAGAACCGGCACCGGCTTCCTAGGATCCAGGGCCTGGAGCCGCGGGCATTTGTGCCACCCCAAACAACATTGGTGGTCGCCAACGAGATCGAAGCGCCACAATCGGGCGAACTGCCTCTTTCGCGCGTACCGATCGGCGATCGCGACAGTGCCTTTTATCCGGTTGTCGCTCGAATCTGTAAGCGGGTCTTTCTTTCAGGCGGCATCAAGGACCATGTCATGATCGAAGCTGCTGGACGCAACACCGAATTTCAGATCCCCCTCGAAGATTGCGAGGTGATAGCCAAAGTCAATCATTGGTGGGACGAAACCCTCGCAGGGCGAAATCAATACGGCACCAGTCAAGGACCGGGTATGCGACGCAGGTGGATGCAGGCCCTCTCCGGCGACCCTCCGTTATTCACTCTGCTCTGCTGGCTCAAGGAGCAGAACCGGCCAAACTCTGACGGCTTCCTGGTCGCCGATGGCCTCGTTGCCCTCCTCGGCGGCTGGTGGTCAAAGAAGAAGCTCAGCGAGTATCGCCGACGCCTCATAGAAGACGAGTGGATCATCCTCATCCGCCCACCGAGGCGGAAGTGCGCCGCGCTCTACCGATGGGGCCCGACAGCTCATCAAGAGCTGTTCTGATGAATGGGGTGCCAAAATCGACCCCTATCCTCCACTGTCTACACAAAGCCCCGGCCGCCGCCCCCCAGATAGTAGTAATAGGAGAGAGAGGAATGAGCATTGTGAAATCGGGACCTGGTCGGCAAACCCTCGAGGCGACCAACTACACCAAGGACTGGTCGAATGAACCATTTCGCCGCTTTCCAGTTTTTACTTTCCCATGGGCACCGAGAAAGAAAGACTAGAGCTTGAGCAGAAGCTCGCCTGGTACCGCGAGTTGGCGCGCGAGTACCCAGATGGGGAAATCGCTTTGGTGATCCGAGACTTCATCGACGAGTTGGAACGGCAAATCCACTCACCGGAAAAGCCCAGCCCTAGACGGTCAGGATCGCCTACATAGGCGTGCGTCTGCGCCGAATTAAAATCCGGGTAAAAAATCGGCCCTCGGCAACCCCGCAACCGCCTTCGCCCGCGCGACGCTCCGCCAAGCCGGTCGCGCTCTGGCTGGTGAGCGCGGCCCCGCGCCAATGGGGGCAATCGATCCAGCGGGACCGCGCCGACTCCGGGACGGCTGTACCATGCCCGGGAGTCGGGCCGGACAACGCTCGCGAGAGGCAACTGTTCCTGCCGTTCCAACCCTCCCCATCATTCCGAAAGTCGGCAATAACGGAAAAAAGTTATTGACCTTGAATTTGCGCAGGTTTATATTTCCGAAAGTCGATATTCCAAAAGTGAGGGTTTTCCCATGCGGTACGGCTACGCGAGAGTGAGCACCGGCAAACAAGACTTCGAGCTGCAGGTCGACGCGCTGAAGGCTGCTGGATGCGAGCGGATCTTCGCCGAGAAGGTCAGCGGCAAGTCGACGGATGGTCGCCGTGAGTTCCAGCGCCTGATGAAGGCCCTCAATCCCGGCGATACCGTTGTCGTGACCAAGCTGGACCGCCTGGCGCGCTCCAGCCGCGACCTACTGAATATCCTCGGTCAGCTCGAGGAAGGCTCCTGCGGCTTCGTCAGCCTCGGTGAGGCTTGGTGCGACACCACCTCCGACGTCGGCAAGCTGGTCATCACGATCATGTCCGGCATCGCCGAGTTTGAGCGCAAGCTGATCCTGTCCAGGACCGAGGCCGGCATCACCAGGGCTCGCGAGCAGGGCAAGAAGTTCGGTCGTCCCTCCGCCCTCGACGTCGGCCAGAAGCGCAAGATCGCGGAACGCTATGCCGCCGGTGAGACTATGCAGGCATTGGCGGACGAATACGAAGTCGGTGTCGCCAGCATACACCGGGCGCTGCAGGGCCCTTTCGAAGCGGCCGCGTGAAGCGCCGCCCGCGCGGCAAGGCCTGATCGGCCGGGGCATCCCCACCGCACGCGGCAACGGCGCGTGAAGCGCGGTGCAGGTCGCGCGTGTTCTTGAGCGGCTATAGGCCGCGCGTCGCCCATACTCCGGCACCAGCCACGGCCAGGACCAGCGCGGCAAAGATCACCGCCTCGAAGGTTGATAACGTCCACGGGGTGCGCATGTGGATAACTCCGCTACGGACCCGCCCCCTGACAAAAATAGCTTAGCATCTTTAATGGGTTGTGAAAGGACGTTTTTCGGGGAGCGGATCGGCACATGAAAAAAGGGGGGCGGCTTTAATGAACATCAGACGCGGACTGTTCAGGCTTTGGATCGTGATCTCGGCCGTGTGGGTCGTTTGGACCGGCTGGCATAGCCTTCTGCTTCTTTATCCGCCCACGCCGGACGGGGATTGGATTCCGGTGCTTAACGAAGGGCGCGTAATAGCTGCGGCACAACGGATGTTCGGCCCCCCTCTCCTGCTTTTGGCTGTGGTCATTGCACCATTTTGGATTTGGGACGGTTTTAACAGATTCCGATAAAGGCCGCGGCCTGGCCTGAATCATTTCCTTGCTGTCGCGGCATCGTCATTCCAGCGTCAAACGTCGGTGGCCTGATCGAGACGCTGGCCAACCCACATTGACGGCCAGCGTCCCCTAAGCCCCGCTCGCTCCCCGTTAGCGGGGCTCTCTTTGTCTCGCGGCGCACCGTCGCTAGCGAGCGAGCGGCCCAGGCGCACCTTGCGGGTGTTACCAGGGCCGCCGACGACCTACCCCGGCATCGCCAAGCTGAGCCGCAATCGAATGTGGTCGTGCATCGTCCGTGCCGTGCTTGATCCAAATCAATGGCGCCAGCGCGGCTCGCCTGCGCGCTCGGCGAGAGGGCACGCGCCGCTCGGTCGCAAGCCCAAGCTGTCGCCGTTCCTCAGGCGAGGCCGCCAAGTGAGGTGGCCTTACTTCGGCGGCTGGAGTCCGGGCGATGTAAGCCACTCGGTCATGTGTGAGCCGGTTTCGGCCTGGCGGGCTTTGCGGATCATCTCCTCCCGGGCCGCACCTGGTGGAAGCAGTTTGGCTTCAGCTCGCAGGCGTTTTGCTTCTTTGGAAAGTCGTTCTTCAAGTGATTGGGTCTGTTTGAATCGTCGACGCTGCATGACACAACCTCGTAGCTACGGGTCCTAACCGTTGGGTTTGAGTTCCCCGATGCTAATATGCCGGCCGCCGGCCCGTCAGTTCACAAGTGAACAGAAATCGAAATCGGTGGCGTGCTCGAGTAGACGCTTGAGCGCCCCGCCGGCCCACGGCCACCCCCGCGTTTCCCGGCGCCCTTCATGGCGACTTGGCCGTCGGGCCTATGCACAGGCAGCACCCCCTCCCTGCAAACCGCTCTGAGGGCCGTCCGTTGGCCGTGCAGGGGCATTCTTGGCTTCAGCATTCGGTAGCGGCGAAGGCTGGGGGCGAAGGCTCTACTTTTGCCCGACGGTCCCGGCATTTGAAGCGCGACGAATTTTCGCGCTGCTATTGTCAACCCATTGGTTAAGTGATAGTGTGAACGTTGCCCGATTCTGGCATGGATGTGCCACGGGTGTTGCCGCGATGGATGGATGTCCTGCGGTGTTTCGGTCGGCGGATGCCGGCAATCCCTCAAGACCAGTTCTGCTCAACCGCTTCACCGCGAGAGAACACTTGACGTCCGAGACGCCGCCGCCCGATCAGCGTGGCCGGAAGCCCCGTGCCCGTCGACCGAACAATCGTTGCCAGGTCTGCCGCCACGACCAGCGTTGGCGGATCAAGTTGTTGCGCGCTGGCGGCGCGAGCCTCGATGCCTTGGCGCAAAAGTTCAACGTCGACCGGGACGCGATTTGGAGGCATTGGCATAAACACGTCACGCCCGAGGCCAAGGCCGCCTGTCTTGCCGGCCCGGTCAGCATGGAGCACTTGATCGAGAAGGCGGCTACCGAAGGCGATAGCGTCCTCGATTACCTCAAAATTGTCCGCGGCTCGTTGCTAGTCCAGCTCTCGACCATGGGCGTCGCGGGCGACTCGCGGAACGTCGGCTACATCGCCGGCCAACTGGTCAAGACGCTCGAGGCGATCGCGCGCATCACGGGCGAGCTCGGCTCTCTCGCGACGTCGATCAACATCACGAACAACAACAACGTCGCCGTTCTCGATCATCCTGACGTCGCGCGCGTGCTGGCGACGCTGTTGCGCGCCCTTGCGGAATTCCCTGATGCGCGCACGCGTGCGGTGGATGCACTGCGCGGCCTCGACTCCGAAAACGCACGGACGGGCCCGGCCGGGCCAATGGCGGCCCCTCCAGCGGTAATCGACCATGTTGCGTAGCCTAGCCTCGCATCTCGCCGATATGCTCGCCGACGGTGGCTGGCGATCGAAGGCACGACCGTCGCAACTGCCGCCGGATTGGGACTGGCTGATCTGGATGATTTTGACGGGGCGCGGCTGGGGCAAGACCTGGACGGCATCGTCATGGATCAATGAGATCGCGATGGCGGGTGTGTCTCGCATCGCTCTGATTGGCGCGACAAGCGCCGACACCAGAGACGTCATGGTCGAAGGCGAAACCGGGATTCTGCGCACCGCGCCGGCATGGGCTCGGCCTGAGTACGAGCCGAGCCGACGGCAGATCACTTGGCCCAACGGCTCCGTGGCGCAGACCTTCAGCGCGGAGGAGCCGGACCGACTCCGTGGGCCGCAATTTCATTACGGCTGGCTGGATGAGTTGGCCGCCTTCCCGAACGAGGAAGATGTTTGGAATATGTTTCAGTTCGGGTTGCGGCTCGGCCAACACCCGCGCGCCATCATCACGACGACGCCGCGTCCAAAGAAGCTGATCCGGTCGCTGATTGCCCGTGATGGCATCGACGTTGCGCTTGTTAGGGGCAGCACGTTCGAGAACGAGCAGAACTTGGCGCCGGGATTCCTGGATGCCATTCGGCGCCGCTACGAGAACACGCGACTTGGCCGGCAAGAGTTGGCTGGCGAGCTCCTGCTCGACATTCAGGGCAGTTTGTGGCCCCGAGATCTGATCGACCGCGCCAATGGCAATTGGCGATTGCCGGACATGAAGCGCGTTGTCGTCGCGATCGATCCGTCTGGCACGAAGGGCGAGGAAGATGGCGGCGACAACATCGGCATCGTCGTTGTAGGCCTGGGCGCTGACGACTTCGGCTACGTGCTCGCGGACAAAACATGCAAGCTCTCGCCGGATGGCTGGGGCCGCGTTGCGGTGGATGCCTATCGCACTTGGAAAGCGGACCGAATCGTCGCGGAGCGCAACTTCGGCGGCGCCATGGTCGAGCACGTCATCAAGACGGTCGACGCCAATGTTGCGTTCAAGGAGGTTGTCGCCTCAAGAGGCAAGGTGCAGCGCGCCGAGCCTATCAGCGCCCTGTATGAGCAGGGCCGGGTGCGCCACGTCGGCTCCTTCGTCGAATTGGAGGACGAGATGGCCGCGATGACGGGCGACGGATACGCCGGCTCCGGTTCACCGGACCGCGTCGACGCATTGGTCTGGGGCTTATCCGAGCTCATGATCACGCCGGAGCCGGAGTACCATGGGTTTATCGCGATCGGGCTCGGCGCCATTTTGGGGCATGGCGAAGAGAAAGATCTGAGCGTCGAAGAAAATTACAAAGAGGCGGAAGAAGCCGCCGGCCGCGGGGAATTGAATGGCGCGCAACTGCGTTGGTTCTTGGCTGAACGCGCACGCCGTAACAGCAGAAGGATGACAGGGTAATGAAGGACGAATTTTTAAGACGACTGCCGGCGACGGCGACGGAAGAGCGGCAGATGGTCGAGCAGGCCTTCGGCATCCCCCGCACGGTCGCCGAAAAGAAGGCGGCAATCCTTAGCGACGCGCGATTGAAAGACGAGGCCAAGGCTGCCGATATCAAGGCGATGGCGAGGGCCGCCCCGTTGCAGCACCTGCGGCAGATCAGGCAGCGCGCGGCCAACATGACCGCCGACGTCCAGAACGCCAGGCTTGCGATGGCGCCGAAACGGGACAAGGACGGCGAGGCGGACCGCAGGGAGATCAGGGACGCCGTCATCCGCGAGCTTCCCGCCGAGCACCGGCTACGGCGCATGCTGGAAAACCCCACGATCGCCGAGGCCTTCCTGCTGGCGCCGGATCCTGTGGTCTCGGGCTTGTCTGACGAGCAATTCGAGACCGTCAGGCAGACCTACACCGAGAAGAAGTTCGGCGACAAGCTGCGCGCCGTCGAGAAGCGCGAGGAAGTGATCGAGACGCTTGATGCTGCGATCCGCGTCGCCACCAGCCAATTTCAGCGTGAGACCGGCATCGCCGAAAATGAAATCGAATCGTAACCCAAAGGAAATCCAAAATGAGCCTGACTACAGCACAGCTGAAAACGGCATTGGCGACTTCGCAATCGAATTACGCCGCGGCGCTCCAGAGCTTTCTCGGCGCTCTTATCGACGTCGAAAGTTTGACCCAGGCCGTCGAGTCCTGCGGCGGCGGTCAACAAATCCATGTTTCTCAAATGGCGCGAGACCGCCTGCACGAGTTGGCGCTGGAGCTGCAGCATCCGGTTTCAGCACCGCTTGCAAGCACGGCGGCATCTTTGAAAGCAACCGGCTCAACTGCGACCTCGAGCGCGGTGCTGACGGTCGCGGCCGTGCCGGCATGGGTTGCTGCCAACATGGTGGTGACCAATCAGAATGGCGCATCAATCGGCGTTGTTAGCTCGGGTGTGCCGGGGTCGACCACGATCACGTGCGCGGCCAACGTCACCACGGCGGTCGCCATCGGCGACGTGCTGACGTTCTCGTTGAAGGGCGCCACCGGTCTCGCGGACCATGTCAGGCGCGGGACGGCGGGCTATACCGCGCAATGGTCGGGCACATGATCGCGAATCTCAACCAGCCGAACGCGGTCGCAGCCCTCCTAGCCGAGGTCGACGCAGCGCTGGCGCCATTGAGGCCAACTAATCTCGACGATGCGGTGAAGATGGTGAACGGCAGCGGCCTACGAGAGCAATTCCTCGCCAGACTTCGCCATCCGGCTCATAGCGAGGGCCTGATCGCGAACGTCGGCTCTCAAATTGCCGCCAAGTGCGACAGCCTCATCGCCGCCCATGACAAATCGTTACGATGGTATCCGTGACTCCGGTTGACCGGTTTCAATTTCACCGCCGCAAGCTCCGTCGAAAAATCGGCGGCGGGGAAATTTCGCGTGAAGCGGATCGCGAGCTGTCGTTGGCGGCAAGTCTACAGCTGGTTCTCGAAAATTCTCGGCATGAGGTGCTGCTCGGCCGCAAGCTAGATCCCGTCGCACTGGCCGGGCTTCGCGAGGCCCTCGCGATCGCGCTGATGCAGGCCTCGCGATCGATGCCGGCCAAAACGGCGATTGGAGATTGAAATGATCGAAAGTTTTACAGTCGGCGCAATTTTTAAGGTTATCGACCAGGCCTCGCCGGCGCTCGTCAAGATTTTGCGTCAAGTTCGCGAGCTTCGCTTGGAGGTCGACAAAGCGCGCGAATCCCTCGCGTCGATCAGCAAGGTGCCCGGCATTGGAGTCGCGATAGGCGAGGCCGACAAGCTGGCCACGAGTTGGGCCAATGTCACCAAAGAAGCGCAGGGCGCGCGGCTTGCGATCGCCAGCGCTTCACGCGCCGCGGCGTTGCCGCCAAGCTTACCTGGCGGCGGTGGCGGCGGCCGTGGTCGCACGCCGAGCTGGCCCGGACGTCATGGTGGTGGTGGTGGCGGCATGCACGTCGGTGGACCAGGCGTCGGCATGCCCGGTGGCGGTCATCTCAGCTTTAGCGGCGGAGCGATGGCCGCGGTCGGTGCGGCCGGTTACGCCATGGTTGAGGCGGCTCAGATGGAAGATGCCGTGTGGCAGCTGATTTATCATAGTGGCCTCGAGAACAACGACGCGAACAAGGCCAAGTTTCGGAAGATCCTCCAGGACGCAACGGCATCGTCCGGCTACGGCTTGAAGGACATCGCGGAATCCGCCAAGCAGGAAATCCGCATGTTCCAGGGCACGCCCGGCGGCGGAATCGACATCTTGCCGGAGATGTTGCGTGCTGCGACGATCGAGTCTCGGCTGAAAGGATCGAGTCCCGAAGAGTCGATGAAATCGCTCATCGGCCTCGCGCACATGACGAAACAGTACAGCCCGGAGGCCATCAAGAAACTCGCCCCTGCGTTTGCGTTCCTGTCGACCGCCAACCCCGGCTCGCTGGGCTCGATCGAGCGGCCGGCTATGCCGTGCCGTTGCTGCAGTCAGGTCTCGAGATCGACCCGATGCAGTCTTTGCTGCTCGGCACAGCGCTGACGCGAGCGGGCGCTACGTCGACGAAGTCCGGCACGTGGCTGCGCGAGATGGCGCTGCGTGCGATGCCCGGTACGTCGATGATGTCAAAGATGGCCTATGCGAAGCACGAGGCCGCGTTGAAGGAAATCGGCCTGTCCGACGCACAGGGCAAACCCACATGGTTTACCGACGGCAAGCCGGATCTCATGAAGATGCTGGACATTGGTGGCGCTGGGGCCGCCAAGATCCCGCTGGAAAGGCGCGCCGGTTTGGAGCGCCAGCTATTCGGCGCCCAGGGTGGCGGCGGTTTCGCGCTGCTCGCCGATCCGGCGGTGCGCGAACAGATCCTCAACCTGCGAAAGACGATGGATTCGCCCGAATTCAAAAATCGCTACAGCTCGTTCACCGAGGACTATGGCAAACAAGTAACTGCGCAGAGCGCGCGCCAGACGTTGCAGGAATTCAATAATTTGCTGATGGATATCGGCCAGCACGCCTTGCCGACGTTAAACACCGATTTGCGAGATTTGAAGATGATCGCCGAGGGCATTAGCCGCGTCGTCAATTTCAAGGACCATATTCCGGAGGGCGCGCGAAAAACATTGAACGACATCGGGACCGCAGCCAAGGAAGGCGCGCGAGCTGGTGCTGGCATCGGATCGTCCCTCGGCCCCCTTGGCACGGCCGTCGGCGGCGTCATAGGTGGCGTCGGTGGTGTCGCCTCAAACTACATGGCGAACCTGCAGAGCAAGGATAAGGACAAAGAGACCACCGACTTCGTCCGCGCGTTGAAAGAAAGCTCCGCGATGGTGCCGGGCGGCACGCCAATGGCGCCGCGAGCGGCTCCGACGCAGCAAAACCTTTCGTTCAACATCGACGGTCAGACGCTGGCGCAAATCATCATCAACAAAGTTCAAGATGCCACGCGGTACGACACATCCGCGCCCGATGCCAACGGCACATCAATGTATGGGCCATGACGTGATGAATCTCGCCGCTCGCGGCGGGAGCATCGTGAAGCCCGTGGCCGCGGATGTACCGGCGCGGGCTTCCGATGCAATCAAACAGGAGTTTAGAGGGAATGAGTCGCACGCTGGCCGGTCTCCTGCGAGAGTTTAACGTCAGCGTCGTGCCCATCACGCAAAGCCGCACCCGCGCGGCTCGCCAGACCTGCGCGGGCAAGACTCTGGCTAAGATCTTTCGAGAACGGGGCTACGATCATCTTCGCGCGGTCATCATGACCTTTTGCGAGACAAGGCCTAACAAGCGTGCGTTGGTTGCTCCAGCGATCTGGGCCGTGAGCGACGTCCTACATGCCTATCCCGATTGGTTCGGCGATGCATGGCTGACGGCGATGGACGACATCCAACTTGCCGAATTGTTCGAGCGTGCCTCAGCTAATCGGCGACTGGCGCAGCCTCGCGCCTCAATGGCCGTGCTCCTGTTCGAGCACATGCGCGAACGCTGTGGGCCGGCGGCGCTGGCGGCGTAGCTCGCCGATGCAAAAGCTGAATTTGAGCTATATGCTAGGAACGGATCGGTTATTAGAAATTGAGGGACAGAAATGCCAACAGGTAAAGTCAAACTGTTCAACGAGGACAAGGGCTACGGCTTCATCAAACCGGACGACGGTGGCGACGACGTCTTTTTCCACGTCACCGCATTGCGCGAGGGCGATGAGATCACCAAGAATGCGACCGTCAACTTCGAAGTTGGCGTCGACCCCAAGTCGGGCAAAAGCAAAGCGGTGAGAGTCGATCTGGCCTGAGGCCGTCGAGTTCGATATCGGCGACGACAAAACCGGCCGGAGTCGGGCTGAGCACCACCTTGGCCTGCTGGATTAGGACCGCGGCACCTTCCGCCCGGATTGCGAATCAAGCTTGTCTTGCTCGGCGCTGGCGAACTCCCTGGCCTGCTCGAGCGCCTGTTCGCTCGTCATCTGGTCCCTTAGCCGTCGGCCAGGAGCGTCTTCCCAATAGAAATACCTCGACGGCTTTCCATCCGGAAACCGGACTTCATAGCTGCCGCACTTCGGCATGGCTTCATGTCTGATCAGTCGGATGCGGACGGTCATCGCCCATGATTCCGCGTTCCGACATGGCGCGCAAATTATCAATCCCTTGGGGTGCGGAACGGCGGAGAGCTACAGCGCGTCGTGGGTATCAGCGCTCGAAACCTGGAAGAGGATCTTCAAAGCCAGGGACCGGTTTCATCGGACCATGTCCGAGGAATGTCCATTCGGGCTTGTGCAGCAGGATTTCATCGCGCAGCAACTGTGGGAAATCGCCCAGCAAAAAGCGAGTGCCGCCTTCGTTTTCGTGGAGATATCGGAGTTCGACAAATCCATCGCCGCCATTTCGGAGCGCCCAATCGAGATCCATAGGGACCACTTCGCCGGTCACGGCCTTTAGGGCCTCATAAATGCGCCGACGTTGAGGTGTCGCAACCATTGCATCCCATCGCCGCTGGATGCTTTTCTGAGATGCCTCGCTCAGCTTTTTGAAGAGCGGCCGCAGCTCATGGCCAAACTCCAGGTTGCCAGTTTCGATGCAGATCAGGCACTTCAGGTAAAGCTCTGATGCAAATGCCGAGATGACCAGCGCCGGGCCGGCGACCGCGACCGCAACATTCTGGTTTTTGTCACTTCGCAAGACCAAATCGGCGATGCGAAAGCGCTCCGCGTTCATGAAGATTTTCAGCGGATCAGGGTTGCTGCGCGCCTGGGCGGAATCGGCTCGGCGCTCGTGACGATTCTTCTTTGGCATGGCTGGCGCTTTGTTCCGCAGCCACAGGGCGCGCGCAAGCAGCTTTCCACAAACTTGGGGAATTGTTTTTAACCAAATCAGCCCTTTGGGGGCTTCCGCCACCCCGGGATCTCGACCAGTCGGCGGGGGCCGTCAGTCGTCCGCATAGGCTCCAGGCATCCTGCCGGGCAATGACGGCGGCGCCACTGGCAACGCTGGGGCGAGCCCGCCGGTCCGCTGGCGGGTTTTTTATTGGGGGATAGTTGCGGCGTGCATGGACAGCCTCGCGGAATGCTAGTCACTATCCAGTGACCCCGCTGGAAAACCTCGATGGCTAAATCGAAATTGACCCTTCCACGGCATTCGCCGCGCCGTGCTCTAACGAAGAAACAGGCTCTACGACACCTGATTCATGCCGCGGTTCGCATGATTTCATTGGGGGG
>Ga0210403_10003906_pt1 | contig 12972 bp, 10 predicted proteins | sample IncBWC19MmetaG_FD_150863 | JGI IMG/M metagenome (GOLD analysis project Ga0210403, IMG submission 150863) | Forest soil microbial communities from Barre Woods Harvard Forest LTER site, Petersham, Massachusetts, United States - Inc-BW-C-19-M | ecosystem: Environmental > Terrestrial > Soil >... | reverse complement strand
ATTTCTTGAAGCGGTTGAGCATGCCGAAGAAGGCAAAATTCATCGAGCCCATGTTGAGCGAGGCGACTTCGGGCTTGTAGACCGCGGCGGGGCGGACGCGCTCGTCCACCGTCATGGTCGGCGCGCCGCCGGTGGTGAGGTTGATCACGCAGTTCGAACGCTGTTTTATGATTTTCAGGAACGGCGCGAAGGCTTCCGGGCTCTGGTCGGGCTGGCCGGTCTTCGGATTGCGCGCATGCAGATGCACGATGGCAGCACCTGCTTCGGCGGCGTCGACTGCGGCGTCGGCGATTTCCTGCGGGGTCACCGGCAGCGCCTTCGACATCGAGGGGGTGTGGATCGCGCCGGTCACGGCGCAGGTGATGATGACTTTGCGGCTCATGTTGTTGCTCTCTTTCCTGCGGGTCGATATTTCATGCTTTGGCGTTCTGGGCGGCCTTGTGCGCGGCCAGCGCCGCAAGACGCTCGTTGCGCCGCTGCGTCAGGCCGGCGATGCGTTCCGGCGTCGGCTGATGCGGCCAGGCCGCGATCACCCGGTCCACATTGGGGCTTTGATAGACGTCGGGACCTGCTGCGGCCGAGGCCAATTCCTTGTAGAAGCCGGTGTAGCGCGCACAATAATCGGGAATGCCGCCGGGCGCGTTCAGTTCGATGGTCTCGAACGGCCCGAGGAACGACCAGCGCAAGCCGAGGCCATCCTTCACCGTGTGATCGAGATCTTCCGCCGAGATAAAGCCCTCGCCGACCAGCCGAAAGGCTTCGGCCAGCAGCGCGCCCTGCAGCCGGTTGAGCACGAAACCGTTGATCTCGCGGTTGATCGTCACGGGAACTTGCCCGATCTCGCGATAGATGTGTCGCGCCCGCTCGATCGCCTCGGGCGACGTCCACGGCGCGCCGCAAAGTTCGACCAGCGGCACCAGATGCGGCGGATTGACGGGATGGCCGACCAGGCAGCGCGCGCGGCCCGGCAGCGCTTCGGTGAAGCGCGAGGCCACGATGGCCGAGGTCGAGGACACCAGCAGTGCGCCGGGCGGCGCCAGCCGGTCGAGCTGGGCGAAGATCGCGAGCTTGTCCTCGATCTTTTCGGGCCCGTTTTCCTGGACGAATTGGACGTCGAGCACGGCCTCCTGCAGGCTTGCCGCGACCGAGACCCGCGTCATCGCGCCATCGGGGTCCGCGGCGAGGTTGTGACGCGCCAGCGCGTGCAGTTCGTCGCGGATCAGTCGGGGTGCGGCCTTCAGCGTCGGGATATGCGGATCGTTCAGCCGCACGTTCCACCCCGCACGCGCGAAGATCGCAGCCCAGGCGCGTCCGATCAGGCCGGCGCCGACAATGGCGACATTGCGTTCAGTGCTTGCCATTTCGTTTCTCGTAACTCCTCACAGCCAGAGCACCTTGCGGCGCAGATCGAGATCGTCCCGCAACGCTTTCGAGGGACCCTCGTGGATCACCCGGCCGCGTTCCAGTGCGACCGTGGTATCCGACAGGGCCAGCGCCAGATCGAGATTGTGATCGACGATGATGATGGCGATTTCCTTGCGCAGGCGGTCGAAGGTCTCGAATAATTGCTCGACCACCGTGGGCGCAAGTCCCTCGAAGGGCTCGTCGAGCAGCAGCACGCGCACGTCGCCCGACAGCGCGCGGGCGACCGCGACCATCTGCTGCTCGCCACCGGAGAGATAGTCCGCGGGACTGTCGAGGCGTTCGGCGATGCGCGGGAAATATTCGTAGATGCGCTCCCGCGTCCAGTGCACGCCGTTGCCGGTCTGGCGCTTCAGGCCGCCGAGCTCGAGGTTCTGCTCGACGCTCATGCCGGCGAACAGGCCGCGGCCCTGCGGCACATAGCCGATGCCGAGACGGGCTGATTGCGCGGAGGAAAGTCCGATCAGCTCGTTGTCGGCGAGCTTGATCGAGCCGTTCGAAGCCGGCGCGATCCCGATCAGCGTCTTCAAGAGCGTCGACTTGCCGGCGCCGTTGCGCCCCAAGAGGGCGATGATCTCGTTTTCGTGCAGGGTGAAACTGACATCGTTGAGGATGTGGCTCTTGCCGTAAAACGTGTCGACATGGCCTGCCGTCAACAGCGCGCTGACGCGGGCGGCGGTTTCGCGCGGCTTCGCGGCGATTTCGGTCGCACCCGAGCCGATATAGACCTCCTGCACCCTCGCGCTGCCACGCGCGTCCTCCACGGAGCCGTCGAGCAGTACCCGGCCTTCGTTCATCACCGTGACCTGGTCGGCGAGCTGGAACACCCGGTCGATGTCGTGCTCGACCAGTAGCACCGGCAGATCGGACGAGATGCGCTTGATGATGGCGCCGATACGCTCGCGCTCGGCTGCGGCAAGGCCGGCGAGCGGCTCGTCCAGCAGCAGCACGCGCGGCGCGGTGGCGAGCGCGACCCCCATGTCGAGCAGGCGCTGGCCGCCATAGGAAAGCATGCCGGCTTCGGCCGCTTCGATGCCGGCCAGGCCGAGATAGCGGATGACGGCGTCGGTCTCGGCATTGATCGCGTCGATCGACAAAGCCTTCGTCAGCGGATCGAAGCGGCGGGGGTGCCGCGCCTGCACGGCGAGGCGAATGTTTTCGCCGACGCTGAGTGCCGGAAACAGATTGGTGATCTGGAACGAGCGGCCGATCCCGGCGTGCGCGATCTCCTCCGGCGCATGACCGGCGATCGGCCGGCCCAGCAGCGACACCGTGCCCTGGTCCGGCGCGTACATGCCCGACAACAGGTTGAACGCCGTGGTCTTGCCGGCGCCGTTGGGACCGATCAGCGCATGCAGCGTGCGGTCGGCGACAGCGATATCGACGCCCTGCACCGCGCGGATGCCGCCAAAACTCTTGACGATGTGGCGGGCAGCCAGCACCGCGCCGTCGACATGGGATTTCGGCCGCAGGAATTCCGGCAGCGGCAGCACCTCGATGCGCCGCGCCGACATCGCGGCGTCCTCGACCGTCTTCTTGCGGAACGGCGCCATCAGCCGCTCGCCGACGCCGACCAGCCCCGTCGGCGAAAACACGATGAAGGCGACGAACACGAGGCCAAACCAGAACAGCCAGTTCTCGGTGTAGATGCCGAGAAATTCGCGAAACAGGATGAAGAACAGCGCGCCGAGCGCGGGACCCAGGAAGCTGCGCATGCCGCCGATCACGACCATCGCCAGGAGGTCGCCGGAGAACGACACCGAGATCGGATCTGCCGAGGTCATACGGTTCTGGTACAGCAAGAGAATGCCGGCAAGCCCGGTGATGCCGGCCGACAGCACGAAGGCCAGCAGCTTGTAGCGGTTGGTCGGATAGCCGAGGAAGCGCGCGCGCTGCTCGTTCTCGCGGATCGCGACCAGCACGCTGCCGACAGTCGAATTGTGGAAGCGCCACAGCAGGATCAGCACGGCGAACGCGATCAGGGCGACCAGCCAGTAATAGTCGGTGGAGGATTCCAGATTGAAGCCGAGGAGCGTTGGCCGGGTGATGCCGCCGATGCCGTTCTCGCCGCCGGTGACTTCGGTCCAGCGGAACGACACCGCATAGAGCATCGCCGCCAGCGCCAGCGTCAGCAGCGAGAAGTACACGCCGCGCCGCCGCAGGATCAGGAATCCGAACGCGGTCGCAACCAGCATCACGATCGCAACGCCTGCTATGGTCGGGCCAAAGAACGAGTCATGCATCAAATTGCGCTGGATCAGTGCCGCGGCGTAGGCGGCCAGCCCGAACCAGGCGCCGTGGCCGAACGACACAAGGCCGGTATGTCCGACCAGGATGTTCAGCGCCATGCAGGCCATGGCATAGACCACGACTTCGGTGGCCGAGGTCATGGTGAGGCCGAGCGCGAGCAGCACCGGCGGCAGCAGGATCAGCCCGAGCGCGGACAGCAACAGTGGAACGGGAAGGCGCTTCAACATCGTCGACGCCTCATTCGAACCGCAGGATGCGTTCGCCGAACAGGCCGCGCGGCCGGAACAGCAGCACCAGGAGCATCAACAGGTAAATCGCCGCGGTGGAGGCGGCCGAATAGCCGATTCCGACCATGACGCCCTTGACGAGGCCGACCAGCAAGGCCGCGGCGACCACGCCCCAGAACGATCCGAGCCCGCCGATCACCACCACGACGAAGGCGGGCGTGATGATCTCCTGGCCCATCGCCGGATGGATGGAATAGATCGGCGCCAGCAATACGCCGGCAAGACCCGCAAGCCCGATGCCGAGCGCGGCCACGGCCGACATATAGGGCTGCAGCGAGATGCCGAGCGCGCCGACCATGTCGGGGTTCTGGACGCCGGCGCGCACCACGCGGCCGAACGAGGTTTTCTGCAGGAGCAGCCACAGGCCGGCGATGCAGGCCGCGGCGATGCCAAGCAGCACCACGCGGTAGAACGAGTAGATAAAACTGCCGAGGAAGACCTGTCCGCGCAGCCAGGGCGGGATCGAATAGGACAACGGCGCGGCGCCGAAGATCATCCTCAAGCCCTGCTCCGCCACCATAGCGAGGCCGAATGTCATCAATAGCGACAGGATCGGGTCTGAGCGATAGAAGCGGCGGAACAGCGTGCGCTCGATCACGACGCCGAGCAGCGCCACCGTCACGGGTGCTGCAACGAACGAGCCGCCGAAGCCGAGATAGGGCGACAGCACCAGCGTCAGGTAAGCGCCGATCGCATAGAACGCGCCGTGGGCGAGGTTGACGATGCCGCCGAGCGAGAAGATCAGCGACAGGCCAAGCGCGATCAGGAGGTAATAGACGCCGTCAAGCAGCCCGTTGAGGACTTGCTGCGCTAACAAGATGGCGGACATGGTTTTGGCTCCGACCAGGGAGACGACGGGCTTGTTATCGTCATTGCGAGCGTAGCGAAGCAATCCACCGTTATGGAATGGGGATCGATGGATTGCTTCGTCGCTCCGCTCCTCGAAATGCCGGAAAGCGGCGATCTCGCCTGGTTACAGTTCGAGTAGATCGCTCACGTCCCGAACGTGCAGCTGTTCTCTTCCTTGGTGGCGGCGATCACTTCGAGATCCTCGTTCGGGCCGGGCACCGCCGGGCTCGAAGTGAAGATGTCCCACTGATTCTTGATCTTGTCGGCGGGCAGGGCGGTGACCGCGTACATTTCATGCATCAGCTGATGATCGGAGGCGCGGAAATAGCCCGGTCGCGTCTTCAGGAGATCGAATTTCGCGCCCTTCTCGAAATGCTCGATGATCTGCGTCGAGTCGGTCGATTTCAGTTCGTTGACGGTCTGCGCCACGATCTTGGTGGCGATGTAGTCGCCCCAGGCCTGGTTCTCCGGCGGCTTGTTGTATTTCCTGGTGAAGGTCGCGACGAACGCCTTGCTGCCGGGCGTTTCCAGCAGATGATGCCAGACCACCGGCCAGGTGCCGACGAAATTGCCCTTGCCGGCCGCCCAGGCCAGCGCGGTGTCGAAACCGAAGCCGCCGACCGGGAAGGTGAGGCCGAACTCGGCATATTGCTTGAGGAAGTTGGTGATCTGGTTGCCGGCGAGGTTGATCACGACCAGATCGGGCTTGGCTTCGCGGATCTTCAGGAGATATGCGGAGAAATCGGTGGCGTCGGTCGGCACCAGATCGTCGCCGGCGAAATTGCCGCCATTGGCTTCCATGAAGCGTTTTGAGACTTTCAGCAGGTCATGGCCGAAGGCGTAGTCCGCCGTCAGCGAATACCATTTCTTGCCCTTGACCAGGCCGTCGCGCAGGAACGAGCGGCCGACGGTTTTGACGTACATCGAATTCTGCGATTCGACGTGGAACATGTAGCGCTTGCAGTCGGAGCCGCGCAGCGCGTCCGAGTTGCCGCCGGTGTTGATGTAGAGCACCTTGTTGCGCTGGGCGACCTGCGCGATGGTCAGGCACGAGGCCGACGAGATCTCGCCGATGATGCAGGCGACCTTGTCGCGCTCGATCATGCGTTCGGCCTTGGTCGAGGCGGTCTGCGGATTGACCGAGTCCTCCTTCAGCACCTCGACCTTGCGTCCCATCATGCCGCCCGCGGCGTTGATCTCTTCCACCGCGAGATCCACCGCCATCACGGCGTAATCGCCGAGCGGGCCGAGAAAGCCGGTGCGCGGCGTCAGATGGCCGATCTTGATCACGTCGGCGGTCTGGGCGCGCAAAATGGCCGGCGCGGAAATCCCCGACACCAGCGCGAGGCCGCCGGCGGTCTTCAACAGGCCGCGGCGCGTGAATTGATTATGGTCTGACATCAGCCTTGGTCTCCCTGATACGGCCGCGTCGAATGCGGCTGTTGTTCTTTCGGCAGGCGCGGCGCCGTTTTGTCGGAGGCGCCTTGGTCCCGCTTGCCGTGATCTGTGATCACAGTTAGACTTGCAAAAGACCGGGCCCTTGTCGAGTCCCCTCTGGAAAATCCAGGGGCCTTACAAGAGACCCGGCCCTACAAGAGACCGGTCCGGCCTTACAAGAGACCGGCCTTACGAGAGACCAGCCTTACGGGAGACATGCGTTGAATTTGCCCGCCGCGCTCAACCTGGTGGAGCCGCTCGACCGTCAGACGCTGGGCGAGCGGGCCTATGCCAGGCTCGCCGATCTCCTGATTTCCGGCCGGCTGGCGCCGGGCGAGAAACTGTCGCTGCGGGCGGCCGCCGACGTGCTCGGCGTCTCCATCATGCCGGTGCGCGAGGCGGTGTCGCGGCTGGTGGCCGACAAGGCGCTGGAGGTGGCGCCGAACCGCGCGGTGCGCGTGCCGCTATTGTCGGCCGCGCAGTTTCGCGACCTCACCACGGTGCGCATCGCCATCGAAGGCCATGCCGCGGAGCAGGCCGCCCTGCATCGCGACGAGAGCGACCTCTTGTCGATCGCGCGCGCGGAAGAGGCGATGCGGGCGGAAAGCGAATCCGCAACACCCGACCTGCCGCGCGCGGTCGAACTCAACAAGACCTTTCACTTCGCGGTCTATGACGCCGCGCATTCGCCGATCCTGGTGGAGATCATCCGGGCGCTGTGGCTGAAAGCCGGACCGGTGATCAATCTCGATCTGCGCGCCAATCCGGAACGGCTGGCGAAGGGACATGCGATCAAATGTCACGCCGGCGTGCGCAAGGCGATTGCCGCCGGCAAGGGTGCGGCGGCGCGTGAGGGCGTCGCCGCCGACATCCGCAGCGCGGCCGATTTTATCCTTTCTCGCGGCGGCCTCGCCGGCTGACCATTCCCAGGAAACATCGCGGAGCGATCATGGATCTCGACATCAAGGGTTTGCGCGTAATGGTAACCGCGGGGGGCAACGGCATCGGGCTTGCGATCGCGCGCCGTTTTGCGGCCGAAGGCGCCAGGGTTCACACCTGCGATGTCGACGAGACGGCGCTGTCCGCGCTAGCGAAGAGCGACCCCGCGATCTCCTCGACGCCATGCGACGTATCCGACCGTAAGGCTGTCGCAAACCTGTTCGCGGCTGCGCTGGCAAAACTCGGCGGCCTCGACGTGCTCGTCAACAATGCCGGGATTGCCGGGCCGACGTCGAAGGTCGAGGAGATGAACCCGGAAGACTGGGACCGCTGCCTGGAGATTTGCCTGACCGGGCAATTCAACTGCGTTAGGCTCGCGGTGCCGCATCTGCGCCAGAGCAAGAACGCCTCGATCGTCAATATCTCCTCGGCGGCGGGCCGGCTCGGCTTTGCGATGCGCACGCCCTACGCGGCGGCGAAATGGGGCGTGATCGGGCTGACGAAGTCGCTGTCGATCGAACTCGGGCCGGACAATATCCGCGTCAACGCGATCCTGCCCGGCCTCGTCGCCGGCGACCGCCAGCGCCGGGTGCTGGAAGCCAAGGCGCAACAGCGCGGCATTTCCTACGCCGAGATGGAACGCACGGCGTTCTCCTATACCTCGATCAAGGACTATGTGACGCCGGAGCAGATCGCCGACCAGATCCTGTTCATGTGCAGCCCGCGCGGCCGGACGATCTCGGGGCAGGCGATCTCGATCTGCGGCGACACGCAGATGCTTGGCTAGATTGTCAGCCACCAATCTGTGATTGGCTGCCGCGGCAGCCGCCGGCCATACTACCTCAGCGGGCAATTGTAACAGGCCGCCACAAGCCAGCGGTCCGCTGCCCCCGGGGGTGTCTGGTGGGTGTCGCAGCGTTTTGCCGGACTGCTGTTGTCGTGGGTTGCGCGGCGCTTGTCGCCGCTCCCGTGCTGGCTGAGCCGCGTGTCGCATTATCCGGCTACAACGCCGACATCCGCCAAAGCTCGATATCCGGCATCTCCTCGGGCGGGTTCATGGCCGTGCAGTTCGCCACCGCCTGGTCTTCGGTGATCAAGGGCGTTGGCGTCGTCGCCGGCGGCCCGTTCTGGTGCGCGCAAGCGGACGCCAACGACGCCTTCGATGAGTTCTCACTCCCGTTCCTTAATGCGACGGAACTGTGCATGTCCGGGCAGCCGCTGACAGACCTGAATAATTTCATCGGAAAGGCCGACGCCAAATCGGCGTCCGGCGAGGTCGATTCCCTGCAAGGGTTGAGCCGGCAAAAAATATATGTCTTCCACGGCTACAATGATGACACGGTACTAAAATCGGTCACCGATGCGACCGTGGCGTTCTATCGCCATTATCTGGGCGAGCCCAACCGCGGCAGTTTGTACTACCAGACGTCGATCGGGGCGGGTCATTCGTTCGTGGTCGCGACCGACCCGCACGGCGGCGGTCCCAATGAGTGCAGCGTCACTGCCAGCCCGTTTATCGACGCGTGCGGCTATGACCAGGCCGGAATCATCCTGCAGCATATTTACGGGCCGTTGAACCCGCCTAACCGCGGCCCATTGAGCGGGACCGTCAAGCGCTTCGACCAGTCGATCTATACGGATCCCAGGGATCCGAGTCCGCTGAGCCTCGGCGACGCCGGCTATGTGTTCGTTCCCAGGGAATGCGAGGACGGCGCGCCGTGTCGCGTCCATATCGCCTTGCACGGGTGCCTGCAGGATGCCGGCGAGATCGACCGGCGTTTCATCGATGAGACGGGCTACGATGCCTGGGCGGACACCAATCGGCTGATCGTGCTTTATCCGCAGACCGCGGTGAGCTGGTATCTGCCGTATAATCCGCTGGCGTGCTGGGATCTGTGGGGCTACGTCGATGAAAACGACAGTTATGTCACCAAGTCCGGATCGCAAATCAGGAGCATCAAGGCCATGCTTGACGCGCTGACGGCGCGCGCAACGCCATCGGCAATGCCGGCGCCGGCGCCGGATGCGGCGCCGGCGGCACTGACGGTCGTCGACGCCTCAGACACCGGCGCCGATCTGGCGTGGACGCCGCTCGCGGGAGCCCCGGCCTACCGCATCTGGCGCGCCGGCGCCGACGGCCGGTTCGCGGCGGTGGCAGATACCGCAAGCCCCGGCTTCGTCGATTCGGACCTGAGCCCGCGATCTGCCTATCGCTGGCGCGTCACGGCCGTCGTCAACGGAGTCGAAGGTCCGCCCTCCGTCGAGGTTTCCGCCACCACGCGGGCCGCTCCACCCGCTTGCGCACATCCAGGCGATTGCCCGGTCGACAAGTGATCGGCGTTTTGCGTCAAGCCAAAACGGCTTAATTCCTTGTTTGACGCGTTTTCTTCGCACGAACCGGTATCCACTTCGCTCGAAAACGCTATAGAAGCACCCCATGATTCCATGGTCGCAGATTGATACGGCGCGCGTCCCCGACGCGGAGGTCGAGCTTCGCTTGATGCGGAGGGGTACCGAATTCTCGATGATGCTCGGTCCGAACGAACTGATGAACAGCCGGCTCAGCGGATCCGAGGAGGCGCTTGCGACGCTCGCCTGCCGGCGAATTGAAACGGTCAGGCGTCCACATTTGCTGATCGGCGGGCTCGGCATGGGGTTCACGCTGCGCGCCGCGCTCGCCGTGCTGGGACCCGGGGCGCGGGTCACAGTGGCCGAACTCGTGCCCGCCGTGATCGCCTGGGCGCGCGGCCCGATGGCCGATGTCTTCGGCGACAGCCTGAACGATCCGCGCGCCAGTGTTCGCGAGGCTGACGTCGCCGATGTGATCGGGTCTCACGCTTCCGCGTTCGACGCCATCTTGCTCGATGTCGACAACGGCCCGGAGGGGCTGATCCGCAAGGCCAATGATGCGCTCTACGACCTCAAGGGGTTGAAGGCCATCCGCCGCGCGCTGTGGCCGGGCGGCGTGCTCGCCGTATGGTCGTCGGGGCCGCACCCCGCTTTCACCAAACGGCTCCGCGATGCCGGCTTCGACGTGAATGAGGTCAACGTGCGCGCCACTACAAAGCGCAGCGGCGCACGCCATGTCATCTGGTTTGCGGCGAAGCCGGAAGCTGGTTGATCAATGGAAGGTCGCGCCAGCAAACCTGCCGGTCAGTGGCGGGTGCTTTGCGCCACCGCTCCGACGAGCGAATCGGTCCAGGTCCATTCGCTGGAGACGAGCTTGCTCGCGACCAGGATCAGGGTCACGGCCAGCAGCAGCCGCAGCGCGGTTTCCGGCACGCGGGTGGCGAAGTAGCTGCCGATGACAATGCCGGGCAGGGATCCCATCAGCAGCACCGCCATGAGGTGCCAGTCGATCGCGCCGAGCGCCCAGTGTCCGATACCCGCGATCAGCGTCAACGGCACCGCGTGCGCGATGTCGGAGCCGACGATGCGCGACATCGGCAGCTGCGGGTAAAGCAGCAGCAGCGCGGTCACGCCCACCGCGCCGGCGCCGACCGATGAAATCGAGACCAGCACGCCGAGGGCAGCGCCAACCAGCACGGTCGCGCGCGCGATCGTACGGTCGTCGAGCCGCTCCATTCGCCAGCGAAGCGAGTCCATGATGGCCTTGCGGAAGATCAGCGACGCCGCTGTCAGCATCAGCGCGAAAGCCAGCACGATGTTGACCAGGCTGCGTGCGGCCGAGCTATCGAGATCGAGCTGCCAAAGAAAAATCAACGTGAGGATGCTGGCCGGAATGCTGCCGCTGGCGAGCCGGATGACCGCCGGCCAGTGGATGCTGCGCGCCCAGCCATGCACGACGCTGCCGCCGGTCTTGGTGGCGGCGGCATAGAGCAGATCGGTACCGACCGCCGTCGAGGGATGGATGCCGAACAGCAGGATCAGCAGCGGCGTCATCAGCGACCCGCCGCCGACGCCGGTCATGCCGACGAGAAGGCCGACGCCGAAGCCCGAAGTGACGTAGAGCGGATCGATCATCGGCATCGAGCCGACCCGCACTCACGGTTGGTCATCGCAAAAGTTCCCTGGTTGGCCCTGCGGCGGACGTCGTCCTGACCACGTGATTCTACCTGAGGTATGATCATCCCCGGGATGACGGCAATAGCGCGGCCGAAAAAAGAATGATCATTGCGTTGAACCGGCCTGGATAGGGATTCTTCCCTTTGGGCCTGCAAGCGGCGAAAGCGGCCGCCTGCCGGAACCACCGGTAAAATGCTCCAGATCGAACCGTTTCGTGGTGCGCGGCTTGCGGCGCCGCGCTTTCGTTAAATTACCATCGATCGAAATCGGATCACGGCTGCGCGTCGCAAGCGAGCATGTCTCCTAGGGTTAAAATCATGCACGCACTTTCAAGGCAGTGCGGCGTCAAGTGAAGTATTGACGGCGGCGCATTCGCTCGCGCACGAAAGTGACCGTCTGAAGAACCAGGTCGAAACATTCCTGGATACCGTGCGCGCGGCATGATCGAACGATCAAAAGAAACAGCGCGGCGGATGGTTCCGCCGCGCTGTTGTCTCGATGGCAGGCCGAGGGCACGTTGCCGTGCCGCTCGCGCTGGCCGAACCAATGCTCAGCTGTAGATTTCGAACAGGCCGGCGCCGCCCTGGCCACCGCCGATGCACATCGTCACCACGCCCCACTTCGCCTTGCGCCGGCGGCCTTCCTGCAGGATGTGGCCGGTCAGGCGTGCGCCGGTCATCCCGAAGGGATGGCCGATCGCGATCGAGCCGCCGTTGACGTTATACTTCGCGGGATCGATGCCGAGCTGGTCGCGGGAATACAGGCACTGGCTGGCGAACGCCTCGTTGAGTTCCCAGATATCGATGTCGTCGATCTTCAGGCCCTGGCGCTTCAGAAGCTTCGGCACCGCGTAGATCGGCCCGATGCCCATCTCGTCCGGCTCGCAGCCCGCCGCCGCCCAGGCGACGAAGCGGCCAAGCGGATTGAGGCCGCGCTTTTCGGCGTCCTTGGCTTCCATCAGCACCACCGCTGCCGCGCCGTCCGAGAGCTGGCTGGCGTTGCCGGCGGTGATGTATTTGCCGGGGCCCTTGACCGGCTCAAGCTTGGCGAGGCCTTCCATGGTCGTTTCCGGCCGGTTGCACTCGTCGCGGTCGACGATGTAGTCGACGATGCTCTCGGCCTTGGTCTGCTTGTCGACGACCTTCATCGTGGTCTTCATCGGGACGATTTCGTCCTTGAACTTGTTGGCCTGCTGGGCGGCCGCCATGCGGCGCTGCGATTCCAGCGAGTACTCGTCCTGGTATTCGCGGCTGACCTTGTAACGCTCGGCGACGATGTCGGCGGTATCGATCATCGCCATGAAGATGGCGGGCGCGGTCTTGAGCAGATCCGGATCGACTACTTCCTTCGGCAGCGGACCACCGGGGACCGAGATGCTCTCCACGCCGCCGGCGACGATGCAGTCGGAGCCGTCCGAGCGGATCGAGTTGGCCGCCATCGCGATGGTCTGCAGTCCCGAAGAGCAAAAGCGGTTGACCGAGACGCCGCCGGTCGACTTCGGCAGGCCGGCGAGCAGCGCGGCCTGGCGGCCGATATTGGGCGCGCCATGCGCGCAATTGCCGAGATAGCAATCCTCGACGTATGCCTTGTCGACGCCGGCTCGCTCGACGGCGTGCTTGATGGCATGGGCCGCCATGGACATCGGCGGGGTGATGTTGAACCCGCCGCGGCCGGATTTCGCCAGCCCGGTACGGGCATAAGAAACAATGACGGCTTCGCGCATTTTTTTGATCTCCCTTTGGACTGGCCGAGGCTGCCTCGC
>Ga0210403_10003904_pt1 | contig 12974 bp, 13 predicted proteins | sample IncBWC19MmetaG_FD_150863 | JGI IMG/M metagenome (GOLD analysis project Ga0210403, IMG submission 150863) | Forest soil microbial communities from Barre Woods Harvard Forest LTER site, Petersham, Massachusetts, United States - Inc-BW-C-19-M | ecosystem: Environmental > Terrestrial > Soil >... | reverse complement strand
TCTGCAGCTCGGTGCTGCACTTCGCGCGCGACGAGCGGCAGTTCCTGGCGATGCTGAAGGAGTTGTGGCGGGTGGTGCGGCCGGGGGGAATGCTCTTCTGCCGACTGGGTTCGCGCATCGGCATGGAGTTCGAGCGGCTGCGCGGCAATATCTACCGGATCGGCGATGGGGCGGAGTGGTTCCTGGTGGATGAGGCCATGCTGCTGGGGCTGACCGAGCAGCTGGGGGCGGTGCTGGTGGACCCGCTGAAGACGACCGTCGTGCAGGGGCACCGGTGCATGACGACCTGGGTGCTGCGGAAGCGGCGGTAAATTCCTCCCCTTTTGGGAAACCCCGGCTTTATCTCGCGGGGGAAATCTGAAAGACTAGGGAGCATGAGCACTGCTACTGCCACCAAAGTGTTTGCGGACCGGATTGGCCGCATTGAAGTTTCGGCCACGATGGCCATTACTGCAGCCGCGTTGAAGCTGAAGTCGGAGGGCATCAGCCTGGCGGACTTTGGTGCGGGCGAGCCGCACTTCTCGACCCCGCGGCACATCAAGGACGCCGCCATCGAGGCCATCGAGAAGAACTTTACGCGGTATACGGCGGTGGCTGGGACGCCCGAGGTGCGGCGCGCGATCGTGGACCGCCATGCGGCGGACTTCGGCTCGAACTACACGCCCGAGGAGTGCGTGTTCACGACCGGCGGCAAGCTGGCCCTGTTCAATGCGATCCAGGTGCTGGTCGATCACGGCGACGAGGTGATTCTGCCGGTGCCGTACTGGGTCTCGTTCAAGGACATCATCCAGTATGCGGGGGGCGTGGTGGTGCCGGTCGAGAGCCGCGAGGAGGAGAACTTCCGCATCACGGCGAAGATGATCGAGGCGGCGATTACGCCGAAGACCAAGGCGATCATTTTGAACACGCCATCGAATCCCTCGGGCGCGGTGGTGTCGCCGGCGGATCTTGAGGCGATCGTGCGGCTGGCGCATAAACAAGGCATCTTTGTGCTGCTCGACGAGTGCTACGTGTACCTGAACTTCACCGGGCAGATCGTCAGCGGAGGATCATTCACCGACTGCAAGGAGCATGTGATCGTCCTCGGCTCGCTGTCGAAGACCTACGCGATGACCGGCTGGCGCGCAGGCTTTGCGCTGGGGCCGAAGGCGGTGATCGCGGCCATGAGCAAGCTGCAGTCGCAGAGCACGTCGAACACGGCGAGCATGGTGCAGCGGGCGTCGATCGCGGCGGTGCACGGATCGCAGGAGTGCGTGGCGGAGATGCGGGCGGATTACATCAAGCTGCGTGACCGTGTGCTGGCCGGCTTTCAGACGATTCCCGGGCTGACCTGCACCGTACCCGAGGGCGCGTTCTATGTGTATCCCAATGTGAAGCAGTTTATCGGCAAGGGTGGGATCACCTCGGCGACCGATCTGGCGGCCAAGCTGCTCAGCGAGGCGCATGTGGTGGTGGTGCCGGGCGAGGCGTTCGGGACCAGCGAGCATATCCGGCTGTCGTATGCGGTCTCGCCGGATGTGATCGACGAAGGCGTGAAGCGGATGCGGGAGTACTTCGCGAAGCTGGGCTAGCGGCTTCTCGCCGCTGAGGCGAGAGGCTTCGCGGATCTCAGCTCTAGCCCGTCGCCTCGCGCCGTTTAGGCGAGACGCTTCGCGGCGCGGGCGGTTTGGAGCTGGAAGAGAGCGGCGGATTCACCGGGCCCCTGGAATCACTTCTTCAAGTCCGTGTTCTATCGATAGAGGTTTATGCCGGAATCAACGAAGCAGTTTGCGGTGCCGTTTGCGCCAGTGATCCTTGCGGGCGGGAGCGGGACCCGTTTCTGGCCGCGCAGCCGGCGCAATCGCGCCAAACAGGTGTTGGCGCTCGACGGCGAGCAGACGATGATTCAGCAGACGGTGGGTCGGCTACTGTCGCTGACCCGGGCTGAGGACATCTGGGTGATCACCAACGAGCTGCTCGACGGGGTCATCGGAGAGCAGCTGCCGGAGGTGGCGCGGGAGCACATCCTGAGCGAGCCAGCGGCGCGCAACACGGCACCGGCCTGCGCTCTGGCCGCGTTTCTGCTGGAGAAGAGCTCGCCCGAGACGGTGATCGGGATCTTTCCCGCCGACCATGTGGTGAAGAACACCGCGCGGTTCGCGCAGGTGATCCGCGCGGGGATCGCGCTGGCGGCCAGCGGCGCGAAGATCGTGGTGTTGGGAGTTCCGCCGACCCGGGCCGAGACCGGCTACGGCTATATCGAGCAGGGCGAGGTGGTCGACGCCGGCCTGAAGGACTGCGAGGGGCTGCGGGTGCGGCGGGTGAAGCGGTTCACCGAGAAGCCGGAGCCGGAGCGGGCGGCGCAGTTTGTGGCCTCGGGCAGCTACGTATGGAACAGCGGGATCTTCATCTGGAGCGCGCGCACGCTGGCAGCAGCGATTCGCGAGCACTGTCCGGCGATTGCCCCGCAGCTGGAGCGGATCGCAGCGGCGTACGGCACGCCTGAGTTCGCGGCGGTCTTCGCGGAGGTGTATCCGCAGTGCCAGAATATTTCGATCGACTATGCGGTGCTGGAGCCGCGCTCAGCCAAGGGCGAGCTGGCCAGCGAGATCTACTGCCTGCCAGCCGACTTCGAGTGGAACGATCTGGGCTCGTGGGCCTCCTTGCATGAGCACCAGGCGGCGCTGCCGGCTTTCTCGGGACGTACGGACGCGAATGTGATCGATAGTGCACAGGATGTGGTCATCGAGGCGCGCGCGAACTACGTCTACGCACCCGGCAAGATGGTGGTGCTGGTTGGGGTCGACGACCTGGTGGTGGTGGAGACCGACGATGCTCTGCTGATTACGACGCGGTCGCGCTCGCAGGATATTGGCAAGGTGGTCAAGACGCTGTCCGATGCCGGACGGGAAGAGCTGATCTAAAGTTATGAGCAACAGCAAGACGGTGGTCAAGTTCGGGACCGACGGTTGGCGCGGCATTATTGCCGACGATTTTACGTTTGCGAATGTGCGGGTGGCGGCGGCGGCGATCGCCCATTACGTTCTGGCGCATGAGGACGCGGCGCGCGGCGTGTGCATCGCATATGACACCCGGTTCGGGTCGCGCTCGTTTGCTCAGGTAGTGGCCGAGGTGCTGGCGGCGGCGGGGATTCCGGTGGCGCTGGCGGGGGAGATTACGCCGACGCCGGCGCTCTCCTATGGGGTGCGGGAGCGGGGTGCGGCGGGCGGCGTGATGATTACATCGAGCCACAATCCGGCGGAGTGGAACGGCGTGAAGTACAAGGCCAGCTACGGCGGGTCGGGCAAGCCGTCGATCATCGCGTCGATAGAAAAGTATCTGGGCAGGCCGCTGCCGCAGGCGGAGGCGCCGGCGGCGATCGAGCAGGTGGACTTCAACACCGACTACGTGGCGGCGATTACGCGCTTTGTGGACCTCGAGGAGATTCGCGATTCCGGCTACAAGTTCCTGATCGACTGCATGTATGGCGCCGGCCGCGGCGTGATCGCGGGTATCTTCGAGCGCGCCGGCATCCCCTTCGTGGAGATGCGCGCGGAGATCAATCCGGCGTTTCCAGGCATCAATCCGGAGCCGATCCTGCCGCATATTCGCGAGACCCAGAAGCGCGTAGTGGACGAGAGCTGTGATGCGGGGCTGATCACCGACGGGGATGCGGACCGGATCGGCGCGGTCGATGAGCACGGCAACGTGGTCGATGCCCACAAGATCTTCGCCATTCTGCTGAAGTGGCTGCTCGAGCGCAAGGGCTGGCCGGGCGATGTGACCCGCGCGTTCAACACCACCAAGATGCTGGACCGGATCGCAGCCAAGCATGGGCGGACGCTGCACGAGCACGGCATCGGCTTTAAGTATGTCTGCGACCTGATGCTCGAAAAAGAGATTCTGATCGGCGGCGAGGAGTCTGGCGGCGTAGGCATCAGCCGCCATCTGCCCGAGCGCGATGGCCTGCTGAACTCGCTGCTGCTGGCGCAGGTGATGGCCGATGAGGGCAAGACCCTGGGCCAATTGGTCGCAGCGTTGCAGGAGGAGTTCGGCGAGCACCAGTATGGGCGCATCGACATGCATATCGATGACCGTCTGAAGCTGGCGGCCATCGCCCGCGCCGGGGCGATCCACGCGGGCCAGCAGTTCGCCGGTCTGAAGGTGCTGCGGGTCGAGACGATGGATGGGATCAAGTTCTTCCTGGAGAACCCGGCCTGCGCCGGGAGGAAGAATGCGGCGGAGACGTGGCTGCTGCTGCGAGCCTCGGGCACCGAGCCGCTGCTTCGGGTGTACTGTGAGAGCTGCTCGGTAGAGTCGGTGAACCAGGTGCTCGAGGCGGCCAGGGAGTTTGTGCTGGAGGGAGCGACGGTATGAGCTACGAACTGCAAACCGAAGGTGGGCTGACGGTGATGGGGATCGCGGTACGGACCTCGAACGGGACGGCGCATCACATCGGCGAGCTATGGCGCAGGTTCCATACCATGGGCAATCAGGAGGCGATTGCCGCGCGCGAGAGCGAGGCGATCTACTCGGTCTACTGCGAGTACGAGGGCGACTATACGCAGAAGTTTACGGTGGTGATCGGATGTGCGGTCGCGCCCGATGCGGAGGTCCCCGAGGGTATGAAAAAGGTTGCAGTCGAGGGCGGCGAGTTTGCAGTGTTTCCGGTAACCGGCGAGCTGCCGGCTGGGGTCTTCCGCACCTGGTCGCAGATATGGGAGATGCGGCTCGAACGCCGCTACCAGGCGGACTTCGACCGCTATCAGGATGGCGCAGTGACGATTCATGTGGGGGTTCGGTGAAGTCTGAAACAGTGAAGGCGGGGACGGTGAAGGTAGAGACCAAGGGCCTCTTGTTCGATATGGACGGAGTGCTGATCAGCTCCATCGGCTCGGTGGTGCGCTGCTGGCGGCGCTGGGCGGCGGCCTATGGCATCCCGGACGCAGAGAACTTCGAGGTGCCGCACGGCATGCGCGCGCTCGAGATTATCCGCTCGCTGCGTCCGGACCTGGATGAGGCGGGCGTGCTCGAGGGCGTTCGCCTGATCGAAGACATGGAGATTGAAGATACGGGCGACCTGAAGGTGCTGCCGGGGGTGCGGCGGCTGCTGGAGTCGATTCCGCCGGAGCGCTGGGCGATTGTGACCTCGGCCACGCGGCGGCTGCTGCTGGGACGGCTGGGGGTGGCGGGTCTGCCGGTTCCGTCCAGGATTATCTCCGGCGATATGGTGGAGTGCGGAAAGCCGCACCCGGAGCCGTACATGCGCGGCGCTGCGCTGCTGGGATATCGCCCGATCGACTGCGTGGTGGTGGAGGATGCGCCGAGCGGAGCGGAGGCTGGCGCCGGGGCAGGCTGTCCGGTGCTGGGCGTGCTGGGCACACACGCGGTGGAGGAGCTGTCGGCCTGTACCTGGGTGGTGCGCTCGCTGGAGGAACTGACCGTGACGCCGAAGGCGAACTCGCTGGAGTTGGAGTTTGTGCCGGTGGATGGGAAGATCTAGCGGCTCCCGAAGACAAGAAGTTTCCTGCTCGCACACGCTGTTCTAGCCGGAAGCGCGCTATGCTTGCCTGAGCCGCTGGGCGCGCTGATACGACAGCCCCGGAGGCGTTTCGGTGACGCCGCGCCGTGAGCGAAGCGAACTTCCAAAGCCGGCCCGTTATCTGCGTGGCCGTCCGCCCGAGCAGCGAGGAGGACGGCGCGAGGTTAGGCGAAGCCTTGCGCGATCTCGTGATACGGGATCCGATGATCAGAATCACACCTGCCCCCCGGAGCTTATCGACGGGCAGACCGTCGTCAGCGGGACGAACGAGTCGCATCTGGGATCAACCTGCGCTCGCATCGTGCAGGAATACAAGATTCGGCTTCAGGTTGGGGAGCCACGGATCATTTACCTGGAGACGGTTCGCCGGTGCGCGGAAGGAGAAGCCAGGTATATCCGGCAGTCGGGAGGTTTAGGCAACTACGGCCACGTCAAGATCCGAGTGGAGCCGAATGACGCAGGATCCGGCTTCGAATTCGTGGATGCGGTCAAGGACGGCGTTGTCCCGCGGCAGTACATCGAGGCCGCGGAGCAAGGGATTCGCGGCGCGTTGCACGGGGGCGTCGTCGCCGGATACGAGGTAGTCGACGTAAAGGCGACGCTGTTCGATGGCAGCTATCACGATGTCGACTCAAATGAAATGGCCTTCCGAATCGCTGGTGCGATGGCCTTGCAGGAGGCCGCGCGAAGGGCCAGGCCGGTGCTGCTTGAGCCGGTGATGGTGATTGAATTGGTTGTTCCGGAGGAGTACCTAGGCACAGTCATCGCTGACTTGAACTCGCGCCGTGGCCGCGTCGAGGGTATAGAGCAGCGTGCGGGTACTCGGGCCATAAAGGCCAATGTGCCGTTGAGCGAAATGTTGGGCTACGAGACGAATTTGCGCTCGCGCATGCAAGGACGACTCGAGTATTCCACATGCTTCTTGCGCTATGGGGAAGCACCTTCTCCCGGTGGCGGCTGGGAGGATGATGGCGCAGGTGTCACCGTCAACAAACCGAAATCACCTCGAGCAGGAAGCGGTTCCGCTGCTGCGAGGCTTGATACAGAGTCCGACTGCCTTTGACTCTACCCCCGTTTAATGGCGCCGCCGGAGCAACGCCTCGACGCGGAGGAGGTCGTCCTCGGTATCGACGCCGATGGTGTCGAACTCGGTGGCGGAGACGTAGAGGTTGAAGCCGTTCTCAAGCAGGCGGAGCTGCTCCAGGCGTTCGGTGCGCTCGAGCGGGCTGGGGGGCAGGGCGGCGAAGCGGTTCAAGGCGTCGCGGCGATAGGCGTACAGCCCAATGTGCTTCCAGTAATCGGGATGGATCTGGTCACGGTCGTAGGGAATCGTGGCGCGGGAGAAGTAGAGGGCGCGGCCGTCGGCGGCGGTGACCACCTTTACGGCGTTCGGATTGGCGATATTCTCCTCCGTGCAGGCGACCTTGAGGGTGGTGACGTCGACGTGGGCCTGCGCAAAGGGAGCGAGCAGCGCGGTGAGGTGCTGCGGCTGGAGCAGCGGCTCGTCGCCCTGAATGTTGACGTAGATGGCGGCGGAGATGCGCTGGGCGATGGCGTGGACGCGGTCGGTGCCGCTGGGCAGCTCGGGCGAGGTGAGCTCGACCGACCAGCCGTTCTTCTGGCACAGCTCAGCAATCTCCTCAGCGTCGGTGGCGATGACCAGATGGTCGAGCTGCGGGCACGCCCGGGCGGCTTCGTAGACCCAGGCGAGCATGGGCCGGCCGGCGATCTCGCGTAGAACCTTGCGGGCAAGGCGGGTGGAGGCGAGGCGGGCGGGGATGACGCCGAGGGTTCCGAGGGGGTGATGGGTGTCGGGCATGGATTGAAGTATTGTTCTACGTTTGTCCTCCTTCCGCGAACCGGGGTCCCCGGCCAGCTCGCTGGCTGGGGTGGAGCAGCGGGAGGACCTGCTTTACCTTTTACAGGATGTTGACCGCGCGGGCGGCGAGCAGGACGACGGTCGCGAAAGAGATCAGCGACTGGATCATCATCAGCCCCTTGGCCCAGCGCGAGAGCACCGGGGTGTCGGTGGGGGAGAAGGCGGTGCTGGTGTTGAAGGCGAGGAAGAGGTAGTCGACGAAGCCCGGGGTCCAGCAGGCCTCGCCCATCTCGCGGCGGGCGGCGGCATCGAGGGTCATCTGGGGAAAGAGGAAGGCGCCATCGGTCTGGGCTCCGCGCAGCTCGCGGGCGTGGGGGCCGCCGGCGTCGAGCCGCCAGTACCAGGAGGCGAAGACGAGGATGTTGGTCAGCCAGAGGGCGCCTGCGGAGCGCAGCAGGTCGTGGGGGCTCTCCTGGTGCGAAGGCAGTGCGGCGACCAGCAGATAGAGCGACCAGGTCATGTCGAGGGTGACGATGGAGGTGATCAGGTGGCCGAGGACCCGGTTGAGGCCGTGGTTGTCGGCGTATCGCGACCAGACCGTAGGGACCATCAGGACGCCAACGACGGTCAGGAGCAGCCAGTTGGGGCCGATAGAGAGGCTCTCGGGCATGGCCAGGCGCAGACCACCGACGGCGAACAGGGCGAGCATAGCGGGCCAGCGCGGTTCCCTGCGCATGCGGGAGTGGATGGCCGGTGGGAGGGCGGAGGATGCGGCGGCCTGGGAGATATCCATAGGGTTCAATTCCATGATGTAGCGGGCTGTTCCATGATGCCTTGCGCGCGCGGCGGGAGCAAGCGTAGGCGCGCGCAGCGAGAACCATCTCAAAGAGATGAGAGCTCGGCGCCCAAGAGATAACAGATCGCCACCGCGGATCGGGGGCGAGTTTTACCGGGCGCGGGGAATCAAGTATCATCAGTTCAGGCCGTTTGGGAGCGCTCGCTTCCAGCCGCGGGGTTCTTCCCGGGGCGTAGAAACGGTCCTTCCACACCGGGCGGTGTAGCTCAGATGGTTAGAGCGACGGACTCATAACCCGTAGGTCGACAGTTCGATTCTGTCCACCGCCACCATGCATAAACCACGTAGAGATAATGTTTTAGATAAGGAAACCTGGCGTTTCAGACCCTTCGGGTTTGGCCAGCGCCGATCCCATTCCCGCGACGGGATCAAGTGCGTAGAAGATGAACTGCTTCCTGTCGAGTGTCTCGCCGAGGACGCCGATCCCCGCGCGGGAGATGGAGCAGTGAAACTCGATCGCGCTGCGTATGACCATTTGCGTGAGTCGCCGGTGAAGATGGGCCGGGATGATTCCGGAGAACGATGACTGCTCCCATGGATATCGCGATGGTGAGCGTTGCGATTGCAAGAAGGATCGCCCAGAGGGGAAGGCGGTGACCTACGGCTTCGATTGTCGGCGAAACATCCACTCGTTCGGTCCGTTCCATCGGCAGATCAGTGGTCGATGCGATGCTCTGTTCCTCTACCGGCGCTCCGATCTCATCGACAGGTGCGACGAAGCGGTAGCCGATGCCGATCACGGTTTCTATATAGATCGGAGAAGCAGGATCGTCGCCCAGCTCGGTTCGCAGCCGGTTGATCGCCGTATTGATTCCGTTGGAGATATCAATATTTTGGGGATCGGTCCACAGGCGCTGGGCGATCTCTTCTCGCGTGATCAGAACCCCAGCCCGGCTGACAAATAACCCCAGCAAGCGCATCAACGACGCAGGCAGACGCTGCCGTCTGTCTTGATTGCGCAGTTCGTGACGGCTCAGATCGAGCTGATAGGGACCGAAGCGGAACATTCTGACCCTGAATCCTTGTTTGCTGGAGTTTTCCAAGACTACATCAGCGGTCGGGAATCAGGGGCAAAAAGTGGTTCCTTCAAGAAAATAAATGCTTTACGACGTTAGACCGATTTTAGAGCGATTTTAGACCGATTTCATGGCTTTGGCCGACGGAACCGTCTAGGGTTGTCGGGCGTGTGGTGCGGGATGCAACCCAGGGGTGGGCGGCGGCGGTGAGGTCTCCAACGGCGGCTTCGAACTCGGCGCAGTAGGAGTCCCTCCAGCGCCCTGGGCTGTGCAGACGTTCCTGAACACCACTGGCTTTACGCCCCAGACGCCCCAGACCTACGCCGGCCTGAACCTGGTGTCGGGAGGCAAAGGAGCGACGACGATTCAAAACTCCCCAACCGGGCAGCAGTCCCAGATCGACCCCGATCTCGGACCCACGGCTTCGCTGCGCTGGCCCAGATACCAGAATCAAGATGCTATGGTCAATTTCCATAGCAGTTCCGTCTACAGCCTCAGTCAGAATGCAAACTCCCTCTCCCAGACCTTCACCCTCAACACTGCCTCCATCGATCCTTTAGACGGCCAGGTTCACCTCCGGTTCGTCCTCGCTCCCGTCCTTCAAAACCCGCTGCACACGGAGACGCAACAACCGTACTACTTTGTCCAGGTCACCGATCTCTCGCAAAACCGTGTCGTCTACTCTCAGTTCGGCGTGAGCGGACAGCCGGGAGTTCCATGGAAGAGCATCAGCACGGCGAGCCCCACCGAGATCGATTACACCGATTGGCAGCTCATCGACGTTCCGGGCAATCTCACCAACGGCCAGTTGATGTTCGGCGACCAGCTACAGGTTCTGGTTCTGGCCAGCGGATGCCAACCCGGTGGGCATTTCGGCGAGGTCTATGTGGATGGAGTAGGCATGGCGCCCCCGGGAATCTTCATCAACGGTTCAGCGCCAGCGACGACGAGTGCGACCCAGCCCTTGACCTATAGCATGGTCTATCGCAACAGCAGTGCCATCACCGAGACCGGAGTCACCGTGAACTTCACCACCCCGCCGAACACTACGTTTCAGAGCATCGTCCCTGGAGCTGGGTTAGTTTGCGCAACTCCACCAGTTGGAGCGTCGGGCACGGTGAGCTGCACGGTCGTCAATCCGATGTCCGCGGGCAGTGCGGGGACGCTCGCAGTGAAGCTGGCCATCAACCCCGGAACCACCGGCAGCATCGTCTTCAGCAACTACTCCATGAGTAGTACCCAGGAGACGACGATACTCGGAAACCAGTTGACCACGGTGCTGCAATGAGGGCGACGCAAACCAGAGCCTCGAATTGGAATAGGAGTCAATGGATGATCAAGAGAATCGGTCTGTGGTGTGGTCTGGCATTTGCTCTTCCGGCCCTTGGCGTGCTGGCTCAGGACAAGATACCGGGCGCCGACAGCGGCGCTGCGCCGAAGGCTGTGCAAACCGCGCCGGCCGCCTCCAACCCGTCCGCCGGCATCACCAGCGCCCAGGCGGATGCTCTCCTCAGCGAACTTCGCCAGATCCGCCAGTTGCTCGAAAAGCAGCAAGCTGCGGCGGCACAGCTCAATCGGCCGGCTCTGGAGCAGCTCGCATCGGCCGATAAGGTAGCGATGACCGTCGGGCAGGGGTGGCACGTCCTTGGCCGCGAAGACGCGCCCGTTACCATGGTCGAGTTCACCGACTATCAGTGCCCCTTCTGCCGCCGCTTCGAAGCCGATAGCTTCGCTCAGCTGAAGAAAACCTACATCGATACCGGCAAGGTCCGGTTCGTCAGCCGTGATCTTCCCCTCGAGTTTCACCCCAATGCTCCCCGGGCCGCCGTCGCCGTGCGTTGCGCCGGAGAACAGCACAAATTCTGGGAGATGCATGACACGATCATGCAGGACACCGCAACCGACCTCGGCCCCGCGTCCCTTCTGAACTACGGAAGGAAGGTCAACCTCGACATGCCAGCCTTCGGCGCCTGCCTCAGCGACCAGAAGCTCGTCGCCGCCATTCAGAAGGACACAACGGATGCCGCCACGCTCGGAATCAGCGGAACCCCCAGCTTTGTCATCGGCAAGACGGCCAGCGATCGCATCGATGGTGTTCGCATCGTTGGTGCCGTTCCCTACACGGTGTTTGATTCCACCATTAAGACCATGCTGGCACAATAGGACGCAAACCTCGACGGTAAGTGGAATCCGTGGAGAATGGGATTCGTTCGATTCTGTCCACCGCCCGCATGCGCTTTCATTCCGTGCATCTTCGAGAGTATGATTCAGGCAATCCCTGCTTCGCGCCTGCTGTTGCGGGCCGACTACCGGGGGTACGCCGAGTTGCGTCTAACCTGAATTGAGCGATCCCCGGTGAGCTTGTGTCTGCGCGGGACGCTGGAGAAGATTCCGACCTATGCCCAAGAGTTCAAAGATATTTCTGCTTGCCATCTCGGTTGCCCTGGTACTGACGATCTTCGTAGGCGTGAACTCGAGCGGGGTGCGCGCGGCGTCGGCGGACCAGGATGGGGCGTACCGGCAGATCAATGTCTACAGCGAGGTGCTGCAGCACATTCAGAGCGACTATGTGACCGACCCCAACATCAATGCGGTCACGAGCGGCGCGCTGCGCGGCCTGCTCGAGTCGCTGGACGCGGATTCGAGCTACCTGACGGCCGATGACTACAAGATCTACAAGGTCGACACCAACCGCACGGGCAAGGCGCAGGTGGGGCTGAATGTGTCCAAGCGGTACGGCTACGCTACCGTGGTTTCGGTGGTACCGGGTGGCCCGGCGGACAAAGCGAACCTGGTCGACGGGGACATTCTCGAGGCGGTCAGCGGTCAGGATACACGGAATCTTTCGCTGGCGATGATCCAGCTGATGCTGGAGGGGCAGCCCGGCAGCACCGTTACGGTCTCGGTAGTTCGGCCGCGGCGGGCGGAGCCGGAGAAGGTGGTCATGACGCGTACAGCGGCGCCGGTGCCGCCGGTCCAGGACAGCATGTACGAGCAAGGGAGCATTCTTTACCTGAAGGCCGAGATTCTAGACCATGAGCATGTACAGCAGGTCGAGGCCAAGCTGAAAGGCATGTCCCGGGTAGGGAACAAGAAGGTCCTGCTGGACCTGCGCGATGTGGCCGCGGGCGATATGGCGGAGGCGACCCGGCTGGCGAACTTCTTCCTGAAGACGGGAACGATCGGCAGCCTGGAGGGGCAACGGTTCGCCAAGGTGACGTTCACCGCCGACCCGGCGAAGGCGATTGCGCCGACCGCTCCGGTGGTAGTGCTGGTGAATCATGGGACGGCCGGACCGGCGGAGCTGGTCGCCGCGGCGCTGCTCGACAACAAGCGGGCAGAGCTGGTCGGCGAGCATACCTTCGGCGAGGGCGCGCAGCAGAAGACCTTCGAGCTGCCGGATGGCGCGGCGCTGATTCTTTCCGTGGCCAAGTACGAGTCGCCCTCAGGCAAGAAGCTGCAGGACGATGGCGTGACCCCGGGTGTGCAGGTCGCCTCGGCGGTTCCGGACGAGGGTGGCGCGGAGGACCAGTCAGAGCCTGGAGCGGCCCAGGGAACAACGGCACCGCTGCAGAAGCCCAAGGTCATGGTGGACGAACAACTGACCAAGGCGCTGGATCTCTTGAAGAGCAAGGCAGCTTAGTTCGACGAGCAGGTCGACCATTTGTTGAGCCCCAGGTCTCGGCGACGAGATCTGGGGCTCAATGCTTTAGCGTCCCGCCTGGGGATTTCACCATAGCCATGCGTGCTATCGTGAAAATT
>Ga0210403_10003902_pt1 | contig 12983 bp, 12 predicted proteins | sample IncBWC19MmetaG_FD_150863 | JGI IMG/M metagenome (GOLD analysis project Ga0210403, IMG submission 150863) | Forest soil microbial communities from Barre Woods Harvard Forest LTER site, Petersham, Massachusetts, United States - Inc-BW-C-19-M | ecosystem: Environmental > Terrestrial > Soil >... | reverse complement strand
CTGATGCCGAGGGCTTCGATCATGACCGAGAAGCTGGCGCGGCGCGGGTTGCACATCCACCAGGAGTACGAGGCCGACGTGTTGCAGCAAGTCAGGGTCTCGGAAACCATGGATCACGATGTACCTACGCTTCCCGCGGAAATGAAAGTTAGTGAATTGTCGGACCTGATTGCACGACACGATCCCGCCGTTTGGCGGCATCAGGGCATGTTTGTCGTCGACGGCGATGGCAAGCTGTCTGGGGTGATCACGCGAGGGGATGTTATGCGCGCTCTTAACGTGGACCCGAGCGGCGCTGTGACGGTGCTCGATGCGGGCTCGCACGATGTCGTGGTCACGTATCCAGACGAGATGCTGCACGATGCGTCTGCGAAGATGCTGCGCAATAACATTGGCCGCTTGCCGGTCGTGGACCGTAAAGATCGTCGCCGCGTGGTTGGGTATCTGGGACGGCCCGGGATTATGGCCGCGCGCTTGCGTCGTCTGGACGAAGAGCACGTGAGGGAACCGGGGTGGATCAAAAGGTTCTAGTCGTTCTCATAGCTAGGCCACTACGCGCGAGATCCTTCTCCGGCTGCGCCGGTTCAGGATGACGTCTTTTTTACGAAGTTTATTTGGTTGAGGGTTTGGCGTCTGTGATGTGTGGACACTTATTCGTTTTGTCAGCTGTGATTCATGGTGCTTTTAACCCTTCGCGAACACGTAGAGTTTGGCCACTATGCGCCAGATCCTTCACCGGCTGCGCCGGTTCAGGATGACGTCTTTCTGGGAGAGTTTACTCGTTGGGGAACTTCCGTGTCAGTGATCTGTTGACGCGGGTTCTGCATTTGGCAGTGATTTATTTTCGCCAGCCACTACAGTCGTCTTTATTGTGGGGGTCTTGGCTGTCGCGATCAGGGGTTTCAGAGCACGCACCGAAACGCCTAACGTGCCGCCGGAGAAGCCGTCGATATAGGCGGCGTTGACGCCGATCACTTCGCCTTGCGCGTTGAAGACGGGGCCGCCGCTGCCACCGTGGGCGGTGGGGGCGTCGTAGATGAGTTTATCTCCGACTACATCTCCCAAATGTCCGCATGTAGACGACGGCCGGATCAACGAGAGTGCGGCCAGTTCGTTGGCGGCGCCCTGATCGTCGCGGCGGTAGGCCAGGCGGTCGTAGACGGCGGGTGGTGATTTCGCCACCATGCCCAGCACGCCCATGGGATATCCGACTACGGCAACCAGTTCGCCGGGATTCGGGATGTCGGCAGCCAAGGGTATAGGTCGGAGCTGATGCACGGCCTGGGTGTCCTCGATACGGAGAACCGCCAAGTCACCTTGGGCGGAAAGCACCGCCGGAGTGATAGTTACTGGCGTGGGCAGGCCAGGAAAGAAAGCCAACAGTTTCTCCAGATGGGGTATGGCACCTTTGTGGATCAAGAGGCTTGACTGCGAGTCTTCATACCAGGGTTCAGCCACGTGACGATTGGTGGCGAGCAATCCGTCGGAGACCACGAAGCCGGTTCCGGAGATACGGGCGCGGAACTCGGGAGGGCGGCCGGGAAATCCTACGTGGTAGATGCCGAAGATGTAGCAAATCGAATTGCGATAGCGGTGCAAGACCAGGGCAGGCATGGCCTGCTCTTGCTGGAGGAGCTCAACTTCGTGTCCGAGCTGAAGCACCTGCCGTTGGAGGTCGTCCTTGTGGTCGTCATTCCTGTGGAGATCTTGGGGTTGCGCGGCGGGGAAATAGCGGACCATCGCGGTCACGCCAACCAGCAGGCACACGCCGAGCACACCTTCGAGCATTCGTTGCCAGAGGGTGCAGACTGGCTCTTCGCGAGTTGACGGATCGTTTTCGGCCATCAGGACTTGTGAGTTCTATTCTGCGCTCGGCGTTGTACAGTTCCTACGGTACGGAGGACGATGTACAAGTGGAGTGGAGTCGTACGGATATGCCCTGGGTGCATGTACTCTTATGTAAACATACGTTCGCCGAGGTTATCGATACGGTTAATGATATATAGGCTCAATTACGCGTTTTGGGCCTAGATCCATGAAAACAATGGACGTATTTTGGAGATACCCGCGTAAAATATCTCCTCTAAAGGACTTACAAGTTAGATACCCTCGCGGCAGAGGGTCCTTTTCGTCGCAAGTGTATGAAAACAGGTACGCCCACTCGACATACCCGCTAAAATATGATTTGTAAAGGATTTAGCTGTGTTTAGTGGTGGAGGGATTCTTTTCGACTGTCCAAAGGGACGCAGGACTGCAGTCACTTCCCAGTAGTCAGTTCCCGGTCTCAGTTGGCGGACTGAATGTCCGCGCGACTTCAGCCTAATACCAGTATGGCAGATTGGAGGGGGTAAACCCGCCAATTTTTGAAGTTTATTTCTGCCGTTGAATCAAGGGTTTGGGGGAAATTAGGCCTGTCAGGGGGCTTGACAAGATTTTGGGAGAAATGACGAATTAGACGAAAAGATCGACGGAGGTGGCTCGCGGGTAACGGTCGTTGAGCCAAGCTTCGCGACTTGCAGTGAGGGCGAAATCGGCGGATTCCGCTGGCACGATGGTCCCGACGATCGCCGTGCTGTGACTCAGCGTTGGGCTGGACTTGTGGGTTATAAGAGGAGACGCAGCCGCAAAGAGATGTTTGTTGCGGATCACTCCGTGTCGCGGTCTCTCCAGGTCGGAGATGAGGTCGGTTAGCATGGTGTATCCTCCGGCGCTCATCCGCATGAACTCGACAGAGATTCCGGAGCGGTCACGCACGGCCCTTACGACAGCCATGGCACGGAAGAACCAGGAGTTGACCTGCACCAGGATCTCAGTTTTCGTGTCGAGGTTGGGCGGGGAATTTGTTTCGATGCTTTCGATGCAGCATCCGCCCAGACCCAAGTCGCGTAGCCTGCCTCTAAGCAGGGCCCCGTTTAACGGAAGGCATGCGATTTGGGCGTGACCCCTGCAGGAATAACGCGCCATGCGACGACGATCGACGGTTCCGTCGAAATCGCGCTGTGTGGTGTGCTGGATCATCGATGCATCTGATGGTATAGGTCTTGGCACAAGTCACCAATGGCTGGAAGGTACCCAGCTTTGGGAACCGAAGTAACCGCCGTCGGGGATGCTAGTACGTGGGGTAAATTTAGGGCATTGAGAAGAGAGGAGTGTGAAATGACGCGTGAGCAGAAATACGAGACTTTTCGGGCGCTCCATGAGCGGGCCGGGGCGTTTGTGATCCCGAATCCCTGGGATGCGGGGACGGCGAGAATTTTGACGGCGCTGGGCTTTGAGGCGCTGGCGACGACTAGCGGAGGCGCAGCTTTCGCGGCCGGACTCCGCGACTCGCCCGACGGGCTTACGCGCGACCAGATTCTGGGGAATGCGAAGGAGATGGTTGAGGCGACACATTTGCCGGTTTCGGCCGATCTGGAAAATGGGTTCGGGCGGTCGCCGGAGGCGTGCGCGGAGACTATACGAATGGCGGCGGAGATCGGGCTGGCGGGAGGATCGATTGAGGACGCGAGTGGCGATGCGAAAGATCCGATCTATGAATTTGGACTTGCGGTTGAGCGGGTGGCGGCAGCGGCGAAGGCGGCCCGGGAGTGCAAGTTCGTGCTGACGGCTCGAGCCGAAAACTTTCTGCACGGGCGGGAGGATCTCGATGACACCATCCGGCGATTGCAGGCGTTTGCCGAGGCGGGTGCGGATGTTGTGTATGCTCCGGCCATTCCGGGGATAGCGGCGATCCGGCAGGTTTGTGGTTCGGTTTCGAAGCCGGTGAACGTGCTGATGGGTTTGAAGGGCGCGACGTTTTCCGTGGACGAGTTAGCGGCCGCAGGAGCGAAGCGGATTAGTGTGGGGGGATCGTTAGCACGGGCTGCGCTAGGTGCGTTTGTGCGGGCGGCGCGGGAAGTCAAAGAGAAAGGGACTTTTAGTTACGCGGCAGAGGCGATTTCTCATGCCGAGGTTAGCGGGTACATGCGCTAGTTGGTTCAGTGATAATAGCTCGGACTCAACCTTACCGACGGCGTTGCATGGTTTCTAAGTATCGGAGACAGATTGGTATCCGATTGGGGGATTTTGAGTGTAATCGGGATTTATCGACAACTGAGCACTCGCCTAAGTGCTTTCTGACTTTGTCCTTTGCAGAAGTGACGATAGGACGAGAACGATCCACATCAATGCCCATACAAAGATCACAGAAAACAGCGGGCCGAGCAGCGGCTGTACACCAGTGTGTCCCGGTGCAATCCTATTCACTAACTTTTCAACTGGGCTTCCGATCTGATCAAGGACCATGGCTACCCTTGAGTCAGGTGCCCAGCCATAAACGACCGAGGAGATAGGAACGAGGACAATATCCAGCGGGAGAGACAGCAGCAACGCCAACCAAACTCGCTTCAGTTCCCGGTCGCGTATCGGTTTCACGGTTGTCGGTGTCAAGTCTATGCCGAATTGACTCCACTATCCTAGTAACTGTTGAAAACTCTAAAACCAACTGCTGGGGATTCTGAGTGAAATGGCGATGTTACGTAAACTGCCTGAAAACCGTTAGTATCTCCCTGCATGGAATATCGTGGAATTTGGATTTTCTTCTGCGTGGTCTGGTTCCTTCTCGGCGCTCTTGTCGCCGTCTACCCGGTTCGCGTTGGAAGGTTGCTGGGGCGGAAAGACGACTTGTCACCCTCGTGGCTCTTGGCGGCATGGCGGATCATCGGAGTTGTGGTGGCGGTCGGCGCCTTGGCCAAGCTGTTTTCAGTTCTGACGGGTCAATGAGTGAAATCGGGGATATTACGTCATTCACCTTAGCGGAACTTCAAAAGATGGATGAGCGTTTGATTGGCATTCGCCTTGATTTCAGGATCGGTGGTCCTGTCTCGTCTCTCCAGTACGTACCTGATAGCAGTGTTGACGGTCGTTATTGGCTGAGGCTGAGCGCCCTTGATCACCCATACGTATGAACCTGTGGGCCTTTTCTCGACTAAGGTCTTTCCATCGGAGCCATACATCGTCAGGTAGGAAGGAGCAGTTACGAGAGTGTATGCGAACGCAGTCTTGACGTACCCGGTATTTTCAATCGGAGGCGGAGTGTAGCGAACCTTTGCGTCAATGCTTCCATCATCCCAATACCCAAGCACGATTTCTTTGCCATTTGCGACTGAGCGCATCTCGTAGGCAGGCCCCCACTCATTGCCTACAACAAGAATCTTTTCGTTGGCGGGAAATGGCCTTGGTTCCGTGAAGAAGCCGCCCGCCATACGCCAGCCCTCGGACGTTAAGAGTTGGCCTTGGGTAGCCATGCGCCATATTTCATCGACCACCTCATTAGGCGCCCTTCCCTCAATACGCTGCTGACGTGGCTGCGCTCTAGGGACCCTGTCGGGCATGCCGCACGCCGAAGTCCTGGCGAAACATCTTATTTGTCCCAGCCAACTCTCTGGCACATAAGCCGACCAGAGGAGGACGCAAACAACAAGAAGGAGAACCAGTGAGATGCCGTATTTGAAGCGCGATCTCATCGCTGTGTGGTCAGGTGATGGTAGCAGCTCTCGCTTCGCAGCGGACGCCTGACGAAAACAGGCGGTTACACGTTTTGACGGGCAATGAGCTCTATTGCCAGTTACGCCAACTACCTTATCTGCCCTCGAAAGCACGGCGTACGTGAAGTGCTCCGAAAACCGCAACGGGGATGCAAATCGCGAGGACGACCAACAGTAGAATTGCCTCCGCGATACCAAGCGTGGTCTGGGATAGTCTCGACAAAGTCAGCACTACGACGAAAATAGCACAGCCTATCAAACTGCCACCCAGAAGAATTAAACCCCAAAATTGAACACCATCAACTCGTGACTTTGAGGCGAAGAATTTGTCATAAGTTTGCCCGAGCCATTTGGGAGCAACAGGGCCATCCGAGTCTTCATTGGGGTGGGCCTTCATCGCCTCATTCTACTGTTTACAAGCGCAAAACAACACGCCAGCGAGAGATTTGGCCTGGATAGTTGGCGAAACCAGGCCTTAGCACAAGCTTGCGCCGTTTCTTCGCCCTCTCACAGCCCATCGCGCTGAACATCGGCGCAGAAGGCTGCCTGACAGCAGCGACCCCATTCGACAGGATGGCCTGCCAGCTCAAGTCTTAGATATCGCAGTTTGGTGGTTGTCGTAAGAGTCGAGCTGCGCTCGACTGGACAGCCGGGGGCGGCTGTCCCCACGTGAGCTACGGTTCTTTTACGCCCAGGCGTTTGGCGGTTTCTTCGTAGAGAAAGCCTTCGCCTTGGCGGTACGGCTGGAACCATTCGCCGTCGATTACGAATTGGGGGATGGCGCGCTTGCCGGTTTGTCTGATCACTTCATCGGCGGCGCCGGGAGTGGTTTCGATGTCGATGTCCTGGAAGGCGATGTTGTGTTGCTGCAGGAAGCGTTTGGCCTCGCGGCATTCGGGACACCAGAAGGCGGAGTAGACCGTCAGTTGCATGGTGGGATGTAGATGACGGCAGGGAACGGAAAGTCGCAGTGTCGTCCCTGACGGGACTTCCAAATTTTATACTTCCAGCTTCCCGGCACTTCCGTGCCGGGCTTTCTTGTGCCGCCGCTACGCGGCTGAGGCGTGAGTTACTCGATCTTGACTATGCCTGGGGCCACGGTCGGGAACTTCGTCATTACTGCGGGATCATGTCCGGGAACGATGAGGCCGGGGCTGGCGGCGAGTTGTTTCATGCGATCCTGGGCGCGCAGGTTGGAGGCGGCGTCGAGTGTGGCCGCGATGGGGACGTGCTTTTCGAGATTCTCGTAGAGGTACATGTTGTCGCTGGCGAGGATGACGGTTCCGGCGCTGGTGTTCGCACCGACGTATTGCGAGGCGTAGGTGTGACGGCCTCCGGTGTAGCAAGTGATGCCGGGGAGGATTTCCTTGGCGTCGCCATTAACCAGGCCGACGCGGCCCTGCGTGTTCAACTTCACCAGCGTGAGCACGTCGTCCGCATCGATGCCGTCGTGGGCTTCTTTCGTTTGCCACGCCTCTCCGGCGTAGTACTGCAACTCATCCTTCTGAATCCAGATGCGGGCATTGGGAAACAGGTCCATGCCGTCGGCGTGATCCCAGTGCATGTGGCTGATGATGACGTCGGTGACGTCCTCGGGCTTGAGGCCGAGCGGCTTTAGGGTGTCGGACGGCTTGATGAAATCGTTGACGTGCCAATCCTTGAAAAAGCGATCGTGATAGAAGCCGGAGTCGACGAGGATGTTGCGGCCGTTGCCGCGGATGAGCCAGATCATCATGGCGATGTCGAGTTTGCGGGCGGGGTCGGCGCCGGCGACCAAATCGGAGACGGGGAAGTCGGGTATCGTGGCGTAACGGATAGCGTAGATCTGGTATTGAGGTTTTGATTGTGCGGTTAGGGGAGTGAGCGAGAGCGTTGCGATGACCAGAGACAGAAGAGTGCGATTGAGGCTCATGATGAATTCCTTACGTTTGGGAAGAACAGCTATTCTCGCACGAGGAATGCTCACGTAGCCCCGGACTCCCACATCCGGGAAGTCGAAAGTAGGTAGGTTCTGCCCGGCGAGATTGGGCTTTGCGTCCACATTTAGCCGGCGTCGGAATGGGTTTTGCGCATTTCTTAGGGCGTTCTTATCAACCGTGGATTTTCGGCTGGGCTGCACGGGCGTGGACGCCCGCGCCTACAATGAGGTTGCACTAAGGACCGTATCTCGCTCGGTCTGGCTGGGGTCTTGCTCGGATACACGCCGAGAACAGGCCGGCGGAGCGACTCTATTAAAATATTGTGACAAACTGCCGATCTGTTGCGCAGGGAGAATTCAACCGGGCGCTTCCACGCCCTCTCAGGAAAGAGAGAGATTCTTTATGTCAGTTTCGGGTATTTCCAGCACCAACCTTTTCGATCTTCTTGACTCAGCGAACGCAACCAGCCAGAAGCAGCAGTTACAACAAGAGATCCAACAACTGGGGAAGGATTTGTCGGCAGGAAATCTCTCCGCCGCGCAATCCGACTTTGCGACTTTGGAGAAGAATTCGCCACAGGCGACTTCCGCGGCATCGTCACCAAGCAGCAACCCCATTGCCCCGGCTTTTCAGCAACTGGCCAAGGACCTGCAATCGGGAAATCTCTCGGCGGCGCAGCAGGACTTTTCCACCATTCAACAGGATGTGCAGAGCCAGGGCGGCGGACATCATCATCACGGGCATGGGGAAAGTTCCAGTGCCGCCCCGCAAAATCCGGTTGCTGAGTTGTTCACTGAATTGGGACAGGCGCTGCAGTCCGGCAACCTGTCTGCGGCGCAGCTGGCTTACACGACGTTGCAGCAGGACTTCCAGCAATCGGCGTCAAGCGGTGCGGCCACATCGAATACTTCGCCGGCCGCAGGCGGAGTGCAGACGGTCGCGTAGCCACGGCCGCTTGCGGACCAAGGGCACGGGTTATCCCGTGTGGATTGGCGAGAGCACGGGCGCGTCCACCCGCGTCCGCGTTAATCCCAGTGCAGCTTACGTCTATTCAGGTTTGCTTTGCCGCTCGAGGTTCCTCAGAAAATATGCAGGCGGATGGTGAGGTATGTCTTGGGATTTTGACGTATGGCTTTGATCAGTTCCCGCGTTTCCAGGAGCAACTGATTGGTGTTGTCGTAGACTGCCGGATCCTGCAGCAGTTTCCCAATCGTGCCCTGGCCCGAATTCAGGCGGTCGCTCAGGTCCGAGATTTTGTTCATGGTGTTGTGCAGCTTGTCAGCAAACTCCTGGTTCCTGGCCAACAGGCCGATGGCGCCCTTGCCGGCATTCACGTCATCGGTTAACTTCTTCACGTTAGCAATGGTCTCGTTGGCCGTGTTGTAAAGAGTGGGGTCTTTCAGGAATTTGCCCGCAGTGCCCTGGCCGGCGTTTAGTTGGTCGATAATCCCGTTCAACTTGTCGATGGTTGCATTCGCGCTTTGATACAACTGGTCGTCGACCAAAAGCTTGCCAATACTTCCCTTGCCCGAAATCACGTCATTCACCAAACCCTGAAATTGGGCAACAGTGGCGTTCAGGCGATCATAGAGGCCGGGATCATAGATCACCTTGCCGATGGAGCCTTGCCCGCTCTCTACAAATGCCAGTATGCGATCCACACGTTTCTCCAGCGCATCCAGGTTTTGGAGGGTGCTTTGGCTGGCGCGCACGACGTCCTGAATGTCGGGTGTATCGCGCGTCGGTAGGACGTCCCCCGCTTGGGCTTCGGGGCCGTGGGCTTGGGAGCTATCGATGTCGATGTAGGTTTCGCCCAATACGCCGGCGGTGGAAAGTGTGGTGAGAGAATCCTTCCGCAGATTGGCTTGATATTTGGTATTGACCTTGAGGATGACTTCCACCGGCGTGAGCCGCCGGTTCGGATCGGACACAACCCGGATCCCGTTGACATTGCCAATGTCAACGCCCTGAAGGCGTACCGGTGCTCCCTCGCGCAAGCCGCCAGCATTATCGAAATATGATCTAAGGGTGATCTTCCGGGTAAGGACGCCGCCGGTGCCACTCATGAGCAGGATCAGAATGCCGAGAGTGATGCTGGAAACCAGCACCGTGAGCCCTACTTTGAGTTCGGACCACTTCAACTGCTTCTGGCTAGGCACTCATTCTCCCCAAGAACGTCATGGCAACATTCTCCGCGGCGACCCGAGAAAGCGAATCTCAGCATAATAGCAGACGTCAGGCACGGTGTCCGTGTAGAGTTCCGGAGAGCAGAATAGCCGTCAAGTAGGCCACTGCTCCGCAAGCGAGAGTGAAGTTCAGCCCGAACTGAATGGCAATGACCATCGCGAGGATGGAACCCAAGACGCTGGAACCGGCATTCATGGCCCAGGCCCACTCCACCGCATTTTCCTGGAATTCACCTTCGGCGGCTACAGGAAACTCCGGCACGGGAACGCTGGCCAGCGCCCGCAAACCGGTTGGAAAGGGCATCCCCATGGCAAATCCCAACGGAACCAGGAGGGCGGCGCTTACCAGCAATTTTGCCGAAAAGGGAAGCCCAACCAGCGCATTCAGGAGCCCCGGCAAAATAAAGACGTAAAGCATAAGCGCACCCACAATGAAAATCAGCGGACGCCATGCGCGTCGGGTCTGGGCTACCCATTTACGCGATGCCAAGCTGCCGGCGCCGCTGGAAAGAAGCAGAAGGAACACGACCACCGTGAGGGCATAGGTCGGGTGCCCGAGAAACAAAACGAAACGCTGGATGAAGGCGATCTCGACCAGTATGTATCCCAGACCCACCGCCACAAAGTACAGCAGCCGAATCAGGCGTTCCTGCTTACGTCCACCACGAACCGTGAGGGGGATCACCAAAAATGCGAGCACCGCCACGAAAGAGATGACCAGCACCATGGCCAGTACGACGACACCAAGATTTACCTTCCAGTCGATGCCCTCGCGCAGTTCCTTCTGGTGAAGTATCTGATCGAGTTTCAGGGTGAAAAAGAAAAAGGGTGCGTTGTCATTAACCGGCGACACATCGTAGGGATAAGCTTGGGCGAAAGAATAAGGATCATTTCGCGCGATCAGGGCAGAGAATGGATTATCTTTGGGATCAGAAGGCAGATAAAGCGTCACCAACCCGGGATTGCTGCGCAGGTGGGCTTGAACCTGTTCCTCTTCTTCGGCGTTGAAGGCACTCTTCTTGGCCAGCACCACTACCGGAATTCCGTCTTCATCCAGATCGCCTTGCGAGACTACGATGAAGTTCCTCGCCGGATTCGCGATCCCCTGTTCGTGCAGCGCTTGCATCGCGACCGAGACCACGCGCAAGGCTTCGCGCGGTTCGCGGAACTCCCAGCGAGTGATGGCGACCATTCCGTCAGGTTTCAGGTGCTCGAAATACTCTCGAAACGCTTCGACGGTATAGAGACTGTTCTCACTCAGAGCGAAGGCCCCTGCGGCAGTCGAAGCCCAGGTATCGACCAGGGTCATTTGGACGACGTCGAAATTCTGCCTGGCATTACGAACAAACGACCGTCCGTCCGTGACTTGAATGTGTACCTCGGGCCGTTCGTACAAGTGATAGGAATAATCCGCGTAACGGCCGCGCATCACGGTGTTGGCGATAATCGGATTAATCTCAATTCCGGTAACGCTTGGGCTGCCGTTGGCCAAGGCGCGAAGCACATCGACTCCGCCTCCCGGCCCAATGATGGCGTACTCTCCCTGCGGGCGCAGAACGTTGGCAAGTGCCGGAGGAGCGGACATCAAATTTTTTTGCCATTCCGTACCCTGCCATTGCTTAGGGTCGGCGTTCATGATGTAAGTCGATGCGTCAGCATCAATGACCACCGTCTTTGCCTGGCCTTGGCGATCCACCTCCACGCGGGAGATGGCGTTCCAGCGCGCGAACTCCACCCAGGCCTTGTCACGAAACATGCCTTTGGCGTAGACGACATCGATCAGCCTTCCCGAGCGGTTCGCCGCAATCAGCAGCAACAGGGCGGCGGCGAGACCAAGGGTGAATTTTCGCATGCGAACATTGGCCGCCCACGCGGCTCCGGCGACACTTGCCGTCACAGCTGCGAACAGCACCGTGTTCGGGCCGCCCAGAAAGTTGAGCAGAGGCACGACTCCCAGACAAGCCAGCGCACCGCCCATGAGGTCCGCTCCGTAGAGCCTCGAAATATTTCTCGATTCCCGGGCAAAGAGAATCGCGAACTCAAGTCCTGTGACAAAGAAGGGCACAGCGGAAGCCAAATAGATCGCGGTAAGTCGGAGAAAATTGGCTCGCGACAAGCTGAGTGAGACCGGAACGTGGAGCACGATCTCCAGCACGATGGGAACGACCGCGGCGTTCGCAACACAGAGCCATGAAAGCAAGGAGCGAGTAGAAAAGCGGCCGAGCCAGGTCTTTCCTAAGTACGCGAATACTCCGCCGGAACCGAGACCGAGCAGCGCAATGGAAATCGCCAGGAAGGCGAAGTGATAAAAGAGCACAACGGAAAATAACCGGGTGAGCGCCAGTTCCAGTAGCAATGCCGCGAAGCTACTGATGGCCACGCCCATCAGCAGGAAATGGTCGCGGGTTTTTTCTGCGGTACTGGTTCGAGTGATCGGCGGAGTTTCGGTTATAACTGGCATCGTTCGCTCAGGAATGCGACAGTCTACCAGAAAGCAGTCAGCATTCAGCCGTCTGTCAACCCTCGAGGATGACCTGCGCGATGGCGTACTCTTTGGTGTGGGAAAGTGAAAGCGCGACGTGAACCGCGCCGATCTTCGCCGCAAACTCTGCAGCCTTGCCGTGAAATGCGATCGTGGGCCGGCCTCCGGGCTGGCGGCAGACTTCAACGTCGCGCCACGTGACCCCGTGATTCCAGCCCGTGCCAATGGCCTTCATTGCGGCTTCTTTAGCGGCAAAGCGCGCCGCGTAGCGCTCGATCCGGTTGGCTTTCGACTCACAGTAGCGGATCTCGGCTTCGGTAAAAATCCTGTGCAGGAAGCGGTCGCCAAAACGTGCGATCGAGGCTTCGATGCGTGGAACCTCTGCTATGTCGATGCCGGTGCCGACGATCATGCAGACAGTTTAGTGGACGGGCGCCTTCTGGAAAACAGACACAGCTTTTTCGTTTTAGCGTCGCGTGCCGGCACTATTTCAGACTCGCCAATAGTCTGGCCGCCAATTCTTGATGGATCTCTTGATATCGGCACGGGCAAGATTGGCCGAAAGGGTCCGCTCAACCAGTGCAGAAAGCTCTTCGTCCGAGGCAAAACGTAGCGCGATTAACTGGCCCTCGGTAAGCTTCGCGATTTGCGGGCGCAATGAATCGGGCAGCAACGTTGCCAGCCGCAGTCTTTCTTCCAGCCTTATAACGCGATCCTGAACCTTCAGCGCGTACTGCCGGCTCCTGATCACGGCAACAATCAGGGCGGTGTTAAAGACCACGATCCAGATGTGCAGGAAGCCGGGATGGCGCACCGCGAAGAACACGCTGACGATCCACGTGATCGCAAGAACCGGCAAAACGAAGAAGTG
>Ga0210403_10003900_pt1 | contig 12984 bp, 13 predicted proteins | sample IncBWC19MmetaG_FD_150863 | JGI IMG/M metagenome (GOLD analysis project Ga0210403, IMG submission 150863) | Forest soil microbial communities from Barre Woods Harvard Forest LTER site, Petersham, Massachusetts, United States - Inc-BW-C-19-M | ecosystem: Environmental > Terrestrial > Soil >... | reverse complement strand
GTTGACGACCGTCAGCTTTACACTGCCCTCCTTCAAGTAGATTACGGTATTGGCGGCCTCGCCCTGCGAATAAACGACATCCGCTCGATTCACCTGTTTGATTTTTCTGCCAATCCCGGCGGAATCCAGAAATGCCTGGGCATCAAAAACAGGCCTTCTAGCTGGCACTCGCTTCGAACTTCTGCTTCTTGGGCTCATCATCATAAAGATCGTTCCCCCTCAGAATCCCCTAAAACCGTTCGGTCGAATTTTCCTGCGCGGCCAAGTGCTCTCTCGCCAACTTTTCCTTGCGGTTTAATTCATCCTGGTTGGCTTTTAGTTCACGCCGGATTTGTCCTGCAACCATTTTCCAGACCATGGTGAGAGGAACCTGCTGGAAATGTGTTTTTGGCTTAAGCATCGGAATTACCCTCAAGCACCTGCAGCCTAGCATTCCAAAAAGGGTACGGGTCAACTCTTTTGGAATCCGAAAGCTGGCGTTAGTCGGGACGAAGCGCGCCGATTCGTTGCGGGGGGAGGCAACGCGTTCGAAGAGGTGTCCAAAACGGGACATATTGTTTGCTTGCGGTCAGCATTACGAAGGAATACGATAGCGTCAGGTTAGTTTAACGCGCACTCCCATGGGAGGACTTTGTGGAGCGCATTAATGCGAAAGCCGTGCACTTGCATTTCAAGACCATGATCCAGTCGGATGTGCCGCAGGGCCGCGAGGGGAAGCACAAGCTGATTGTCAGCACCATCCTCAAGGACCTCGACCGTCTCGGGGCTGGTTCGGCGCTTAAGGTGCCACTGGCCGATTTAGCGCAATCCAAGCAAAAAGTTCGCTCTGCGTTGAACCGGGCCACTCGGAAGGTCGGTCGCCACGTGGCGACCGCCAGCGACGACACATTCCTGTACGTGTGGAACGTGGACAAGTAGCAAGGGCAGCCGGCAAACTCTCCATTTTACCCCGCATCCAAAGCGGTAGTTGAGTTGTTCGGTTCAAACGTCGGAAATCTGAAATTGACACGAATTGCGGGGATGCTTCGAAGCGATGCCGGTGGGATGCCTCTGCGCAAACTGCCGTCAGTTATGTCGCAGGACCTTACGCAAGGATTTGTTCACTACCAATATTCCATCGTAATGAATGAACCCGCGCTTCCGGAACCGGTTCATGAACAGATTCACCCTCGGGCGGGTTGTGCCCACCATCTCCGCCAGAACCTGGTGGCTCACCATGGGAACCTGAGCCGATGCCGAGCCATCCTTTTCCATGTGTGCCAGCCGTAGTAGAACGCGCGCAAGCCGTTGTTCGGCGTTCGACGTCAACAGGTCGGCGACGTGATCCTGGTATTTCTTGAGGCTGGCGAGCAGGTAGCTAACTAGGGCGTTGGAAGCGAGATTTTTCTTCCGCAACAACTGCAGCATTTTCCCTTTTTGGATGGTACGTATGGAGCTCCCTGTCATCGCGACCGCCGTGGCCATCCGCAGCGGATAACCCGCCAGGCAAACTTCGCCAAAAAAATCATGCACGCCCAGGATCGCGGTGACCGCCGAGGGTTGGCCCTTTGATCGCGTAGTCAACCGCACCCCGCCATGTTGAATGTAGAAAAGCGTTAATGCGGGATCGCCTTGGGTGAAGATTTTCTGTTTGTCCCGGAAATGCTCGACCTTGCCGCCCAAGCTTGATCCTGAGTTGAAAACGCCCAAATGGGAAGCCAGTTGCTCCGTGCGATTCATAGCCCACTCCGTGCGAGTCCCGTTTTACTCTTGTTCATGCGTTCCCCGTAACTTCCTTGTATCTCCGATGCGATTCCCGAGTCCACTCCATCGCCTTATTTGCATATTCCATCGCCTGCTTCGAATGCTCGTGCCCTGTCTGGTGGTCTTCTTTCCCGTGGTGGACAGCAGCTGTCCGGTGCGCGTGCGCCGCGAGCTCGTGGAATTCAGCTGCTCTCTGGTGCGAGTCATTTGGCATGTTGGACTTCTTTCGATGTTTTGTGCGCCAAGAGGATCTTTGCACTCCACTCTTCTATGCCGGCCAATGTGTGGAATTGCCGGCACGTTGCCATCGGAAGGCGCCTGTCGCAAAGGGTTGGCCGATTCCGTCGTATTGAAGCGCAGTTGGGAACTGGTCGGCTCCTAGGTAAACACCTTACTTGAGGAATTCTTGGGGCACTGTCCAAAAAGGAACATCCCACTTCGTTATCGCTCCTTTAGGATGTGCACGGACGGCAAGACAGAGCGATATCGGGCGGCCTTGGGCGGGGCGTCCGGTATCTGTCATCTCGCCGTCCTTCTTGTTTTCATCTGCAGCTTTGCTCTTGTCTTGCACGCTATGATTCACAAAAACCTTTTTCGACGGTTCCTGGTGGGATTTTACATCCTCGCGTTCTCTACTCTTCTTTTTGGCCTCACCCGATATTCCTACCGTGCCAAGGAACTCGTGGTCTGCTGGCTCTTTCTTTGTTCCTGCTTTGCCGTTCTTGCCCTGATACTTTTCGCCGCGATGCTCGCTGCCTTTGCGGGCCAGAATTTCCTGAGGTGGTTGAGTGTGGCGAAACTTGTCATCCCGGAGCTGGCGGCAGCCCTTGCGGAGATCCCTCAGGGACTTGCTTCCGTCGCACCAATCCTGGCCTTTGCGACCCTGAAGTTCCCGGTCGGCTCTTGCCGTCCTGTGGTCGCACTCGATTCCGCTCCGTACCACCCGATCGAGGCCGCGCCCTTAGCGGAGGAACCCTTCTCTGAACTGGGTGTCTCAAACTGTACAGACAGCGTTTTGCGTAACTCCTAATATGCATCCTGCACTGGAAACAACTTAATCGACTTGCCAAGGAGCAGTACATGAGGCACAAAAATGCAGCATCCTTTCTCGCATTCACACTTGCCGCTGCGGTTCCTCTCTTTGCAGACAGCATTCCCGGTCATTCCAGGGGCGGGAGTAAATATGTGACTTTTTCGGAGGGCTTCACCAGCGAGCAAAACGTGCGAGGTGGCTCTGCAGAATGCAATTTCCTGCTCGGCGCGCCGAAAGAGAAGGGACTATCGACCAGCACTATCGTCGGTTCTTTCTCCAGCGCGATCGCGAGGGGCGAAAAGGGCTCGGAGCTCGGCAGCGGCGGGGCTTCAAGCGGGAACTCTGTACATCTGGTCGATTTCAGCGGCAATAACGGCACTTCCTCAGATAAGGACAAGGGGAAAGGCAAGGCCAAGGGAAAACAAGGCGGAGCGTCCAGCGGTGGAAACGATGCTGGCGCCGGCAATGGCGGCTCTGCTCCCGTGTTGCCCGTCGTGGAACCCGGGTCGCAATCCCTTTTGCTCGTCGGCCTGGCCGGTTTGGGCATGGTTTTTTTTCGGCGCAGAACGCTGACGAACGCAATCTAAGCGCGGGCGCGGCGGTCGGCAAACGAACCGTAACTTTGTGCGGACAACGCACGGAAGTCGCAACGCGAAATTGGGGAATTCACCGGATGCGAAATGGGGAATCTACCTGATTGAAACAGAGTTACGTCGCCGATAATAATTCCTAAATAGCGCCTGGGGAAGTGCCTTATGCACCGCCAAGAATCAGACAACCCGCTCACATTGCTGGCCGCTGAAGGCCAACTCTTGGATTTGATCTCCGAGGGCGCACCACTCCCGCAGATTCTGGAAAGAGTGTGCGCGGCGGTCGACATCCAGCTGGGAAATGTGGTTTCGCTGGTGTTGCTCCCGGATGACGCGGAACACACATCCCACGCATTCGAGCAGAGTGCCGTTACGTTCGGCCTTACTCCCTTCAATTGCACGCCGATCCTTTCGGCCGAAGCGGGGTTTCTCGGCACGCTCGAGACTTACTGCTGCTTTCCTCGGAAGCCGAGCCTCACCGAAAGTGAGCTGATCGAGCAGGCAGCCCATCTTGCCGCCGTTGCCATTCAGCATTTCAACCTCGATGTGCGCGCGGAGAGTTGTTCCTTGGAGTGGAATGGCGCGACGCGCGGAAGCCCTCACGAAGGGCCGCCGTCGAGCAATTGAACGGCAAGATTTCTGCGAGAAGGGAATCAGGCTAACACCACGCCCGGGGTCGTGACCACACAGCCATGTACAAGAGTTTCTTTGGACTTCGCGAGAACCCATTCAACATCAACCCCGACCCTCGTTTTCTGCACCGGACTCCCCGCATTCAAGAGGCGCTGGACCAGCTGACCTATGGTGTTCAGAACCGCAAAGGTCTGCTTCTCCTCACCGGGGAAGTCGGAACTGGCAAGACCACGCTGATCAATCACCTTCTCGATTGGCTGCGCGAGCGGCAAACACCCACAGCGTTCATCTTCAATTCTCATTTGAAAGCCAACCATCTCTTTGATTTCATTCTCAACGAGTTTGGAATTTCCACGGACTTCCGCCTGGTCAGCAATATGCTCTTGGAGCTGAACCAGTGGCTGATCCAACGCTTCCGCGCCGGCTCGACTCCCGTTTTGATCGTCGACGAAGCCCAGGGGCTCTCCATGGAATTGTTGGAGGAGATCCGCCTTCTGCTGAATCTGGAGACGTCTTCCGAAAAACTTCTGCAAATCGTCCTGGTCGGGCAGCCCGAACTCGAAGACAAGCTAAAAGAGCCGCAAATGCGCCAACTTCGCCAACGGATTGCGCTGCGTTGCAACACCGCGCCCCTCACCCTGGCGGAGTCCCGCGGATACATTGTTGAGCGGCTGCGCATCGCGGGCGCTGCGCGCGAGCCGATCTTCGAGTCCGACGCCGTCGAAGCCCTGCACTATTATTCGCGCGGCATCCCCCGGGTAATGAATCTTCTCTGCGAACACGCTCTCATCAACTCTTACGTGGAGGGACTCAATCCGGTTCCGCCCCAGATGGTCGAAGAAGCTGCACGCGATTTCTTGATGGAAGACTTCCGGCCGCTTTCCGCAAGTTTTGGTTCGTCTCCGCGCCTGGACTCCAGGCTGAACGTCATCCATGCGGAACCCACGCGGGTCTTCGCGCATACGTTTCGCGAAGAGACGGGTAGTTCCCAGGAATCAACGGGCAGAGAAATGCCCACGGCCCGGGCCGGACTTTCGGAGGAAGAGCGCGAGTCCGGCACCCCGGAGTGTATTGTTGCGACGGCCGTAGAAGCGGACAGTGCGGCTTCGGCAGCGGGTCTGGACGCGTCCCTCTCCGTGCTGGATTTGGTTCCTGCGTCTCCAGGATTCAGCGCGGCGCAATTCATAAGCAGTCTCACATCGATCCCGAGCGTTGCACAGTCCGATTGCGCCTCTGAACTCGCGGCCACAATGGGACGCTTGCTTGCCACTGCGGCGTCAACTCCTGGACCAAAGCGGGAGACCCCAAAAGTTGCAAGCGAAAATTCACCAGCCTTGACGTTCAGTCGCCCTGTTGCACGCCGCGGGCGGGTGAGTTCCAAATCGATATGGTCAGGTGCCTCTGCCAGAGCATTTCGGAAGGCTCGAGAAAAATTGATCGACGCCGGCCCTGTGTTACGGGATTGGCAGCTTGGATTCATTCACGACTGGAACGCCATGGTCAAGGCGATGAATTTCCCCCAGATGAAAACATCTTTCGCCCAGTGGCTGCTCCAACCGTTCTCGTCCAAACCGATGACGTCAAGCAAGAACCAAACCGTCTGAGCCGCGCCGCGGTTTCCCGCTGTAGCCGGACACCCCTGTTTGAGTTACTTTTCTGATTGGAAAGACGCCTGTTACTCGTGCAGGACGACGGTGAGCAGCGATTTGTTTACCTTGATCGTGCCGTTGTATTCGATGAACCCGAGTTTCCGGAACTTGTTCATGAAGAAATTGATGCGAGAACGCGTCGTGCCCACCATGCTTGCCAGCGTCTCTTGGGAGACTTTCGCTAACACACGTTCAGGCTGATCTTGTTCTCCATACCGCGCCAGCAGCAGCAGCGCGCGCGCCAGTCGCTTTTCACTGGAGTTGAAAAGTTGATCGATCAGGTCCTCTTCCACCCGGATGTTATGCGCCAGCATGTAGGAAATGAACCGATCGGAAAATTCACGTTCTGTGTGCAGAATGCGCAGCAATTCTTCCTTTTGAATCACCAGCAAGCTTGTTGGCGTGACCGCGGTTGTCGTGCCCATGCGGATGGTCTGCCCCGCCATGCATCCCTCGCCAAAAAAATCGGTGGGGCCAAACATCGCCACCACCGCTTCCTTGCCGGATCCATTCACCACGGACAATTTCACCCCGCCCTTCTGGATGTACATGACCGTACCCGCGGCTTCACCCTGAGAGTAAATGGATTCTCCCCTGTGGTACTCCCTCATTTTCCTGGCCACGCCGGCGGTATCAAGAAATTTCTGGGCATCAAACGACCCGGGTTTTCCGTTTTTCGTATGTTTTTTGAGTTTCATATTGGTGCGGAGTCTGCATCCCGGCCTGGGCAATTGTCCTCAATGTTCAGCCTATCAAGAACATCGGCACAAGGCTGTGCAAAAGTGAACAGTGTTTTCGTTCGTCAGCGCCAAGCGGTGTATGTTCAGTATTAGACAGACTTCAAAATGCACGTGTTGCTAAATGTAAGCTAGTGATGAACTGAATTCTTTATCCAACTACCCAGCAAAAGTTGGAGTTTCGAAACTTTCTGCCCGATTACGAGCGGCAGGCATCGGATTTTGACTGAGTGATGAGGAGAAGCAAATGCGCTTACTGAAGATTTTTAAGATTTGGATTCCCGCTTTCCTATTGGCCGTCGTCTTAGCCGGGTGCAGCGACCCGGATAAGCGTGTCGGCACAGGCAGCCCCGGTGATCCGCTTACTCCGCCCACCGTGACCGCGGTCACTCCACCCGCCGGTTCCACGCTCGTTTGCCCCAACACCTCCGTCATCACAGCCACATTCAGCAAGCCAATGAACCCCGCGACTCTTACCTCGACTACGTTTACGCTCTCCGCCGGAGGCGCCAGCACATCCGGTACGGTTAGCTACGTTGCAGCCACCATGATTGCTACCTTTACCCCCGCCGCCACTCTTGCCGCCAGCACCGCGTATACCGCCACAATCACCACCGCCGCTCAAGACCAGTTCGGTAATGGTCTCGCATCCAATTTCGTTTGGACGTTTACCACCTCGGCTCCCTGTCCACCGCCTTCTGGAGCGATAGCGTTGGGCTCGGCTTGCAGTTTCGGAATTCTCGCAGGCTCCACGGTCACGAATGTCACCGGCACCGCCACCACCGTTAGCGGGGATGTTGGCGTCTGGCCAGGAACCGCAATAACAGGATTCGGGACGCCCGCATCCATCACAGGCGCATTCCACGGGGGTGATAGCGTTGCTATGACTGCCCAAGGCGACTTAACCACGGCATACAACAATGCTGCGGGAGCTGCCGGAGGAGCCATCCTCAGCGCAGACATAGGCGGACAAACCCTGCCTCCTGGCGTCTATAAAACCACCAGCGCCCAGCCCTCGCTGGGAATCACCGGCAATCTCACTCTCGATGGCAAGGGCGATCCGAACGCCGTCTGGATCTTCCAAATCGTTTCCACGCTCACCACCGCATCCACCAACAGCCAGGTCATCCTCATCAATGGCGCCAGCTCTCACAACGTGTTCTGGCAGGTGGGAAGTTCCGCGACCCTGGGAACCACCACATCCTTCACGGGAACCATCATGGCTCAGGCTTCCATAACGCTCACCACCGGCGCAACCCTGAACGGCAGAGCGCTGGCCCGCACGGGTGCCGTCACCATGGACACCAACACGGTTGTCGTCCCGGCATGTCCGTAAAGTCTTTGGCGATGGGCCGGCCTTGCGGCTGGCCCACCGCTCATCTGACCGGAAAAGTATTTCACGATGTTAAATTTCGGAGGAACTTTCGTATGTCATCTCAAGCAAAGCGCCATCCTGTTCGGGCCTCAATGTTGCTGCCGGCCGTATTTGCGTCTCTGTTTATTTTTGCCAGCTTCGCCGCAGCTCAGGACCAGCCTGCCCCCAAGTGGGAGCTTTTCGGCGGATACACCGTCTGGGATCCTGGCGCGAACGTCCACGGCCAGCTTCCCGGTGCCGTGCTCCCGCTGAGCAGCCGCCTCGAATGGAATCCCCGCGGTATTGGTGGCAGCGCCACATATGATTTCAATCGCTGGTTTGGATTGACTCTCGACGCCAGCACCAATTGGGGCAGCGGCGAAAAGACCTTGGGTAGAAGGATTGACGACGCGGCTTTCGCCAACATCTCTTTCGGCCCCAAGATTACCTATCGCACCAATCATTTCTCCCCATTCTTCGAAGTCCTCGTCGGCGACCATCGCCTCACTCCCGACGCTTTCCACGATATTGACAAGCTCGGCCTCATGATCGGCGGCGGTCTGGATCTCAACGTGTCCCGCCACATTGCTCTGCGCCTGATCCGCGCCGATTTTGTAATGTCGAATTACCGCTTTGGCCCCACCACGATTCCGAGTACGGACCTCCGTGGCGTACGCCTGCAGACTGGCCTCGTTCTTAACCTCGGGGGCGGCGAGCCGGGGCTTCCGCCGTCCGCTTCTTGTTCTCTGCAACCAACGGAAATCTTTGCCGGCGAGACTGTGACCGCCACTTCCCGCGGTTCCAATTTCAATTCCAAGCGCACCGTCACCTACACTTGGAATGCCACCAATATAAAAATTCCGGGCAGCGATGCCTCCGCGCAGATAGACACCACTGGCCTGCAACCCGGCTCCTATGTCGTCACCTCAAACTTAAGTGATGGCAGCAAGCATGGCGTCGCATCCTGCAGCGCCAGTTTCACCGTAAAGCAGCCGCGTCCGCCTGTCATTTCCTGCTCCGCCGATCCCGCGACCGTCCTCACAGGCGGCACCTCCACCATCACTTCCAACGCTAATAGCCCGGATGGACGCAGGCTCATTTATAGCTACTCGGCAAGCACTGGCGATATCTCCGGCACCGCCAACAGCGCCACCTTGAATACAGGCAGCGCCCAGCCCGGCACCATCACCGTCACTTGCAACGTTGCTGATGATCGCGTTCCCGCGCTCACGTCCTCCAACACCACCACCGTGCTTGTGCAAGCGCCGCCTGCGCCGGCCCCGGAGATCAAGCAGTTGGAATCCAAGCTGGCCCTTCATACGGTTTACTTCGCAACCGCACGGCCCACCATCGAGCATCCCGAACGCGGTCTGCTCGACAGTCAGGCAGCGATTCTCGAAGCCTTGGCTGCGGACTTCACCAGCTACCTGAAATACAGGCCCGATGCCCACTTAATCCTCAGTGGCCATGCCGACCCCCGCGGGGGACCTGAGTACAACAAAGGTCTTACCGACCGTCGCGTCGGACGTGCCAAAGATTACCTCGTCGAACATGGCGTCCCGGCAGACCACATTGACACCAAGTCTTTTGGCGAAGAGCAACAGCTCACTCCTGACCAGATCAAGCAACAGATGGCGGATAATCCGGAGCTGTCTCCTGAAGAGCGCCAGCAACTGGAGAAAAATTTCAGTGTGCTCGTCCTGGCGAACAACCGCCGCGTCGACATCACATTGAGCACTACCGGACAACAATCTGTCCGCCGCTATCCGTTCAACGCCAAGGATTTCCTCGCCCTCATCAGCACCAAGGGTGGCGAAACCAAACAACCAGCCAGGCAATCATCCAAGAAGCGCAAACCCTAAGCGCCACCCACCGCACTGCGGCCCGCGGTTGATAGGGCACACTGCTCGATGGCCTGGTTCAGGCCATCGAGCAGTTCAATCCAAAACTGTGCAATTGTGGACAGCGTTTCACCTGGACAGCTTGTACGATCAGGCGTCGGGAGTTGCAGGGAATCGGCATTTGCAGTGAAGCCGCTTGGCCCAGTGTGTGTCGATCCAGCCTCCTGATGAACTGCAACCCCGGAGAACGAGCTTCCCTTCCAAGTCGAGCAGGCTTAACTGGGGTCAGCGAGTCCGGCCTCTTTGTGTCGAGGTCCATCCGGTTTGCCGTTCGGAAAGGCCAAAATGCCAGCAATTGAACCTGCGGGAACTCTTTTTATCCGCGAAAACACACTCTTGCCCGGTGGTTTGATCATCGAAACGGAAACATTTCTCCCCGGCTGGAGAGCGGTCAAAAATTGCGATGGCTACCGGCTCGGCCGAAAAATCGAAGAAGCGAAGTGGAACTTCTTCTATTTGGCCGGCGAAGTGAGATCGATCGTTTTTGGTCGCCAGGGAGCAGCGTCCCTCCGCAGGGCTGTCCGGAGCATCCTGGCGAAACCGGAGGCCCATAAGTTTAATTCCCTGGAGATTACCGGAACGCGCTCAAGACGGTTTCTGGGTATTCCGTTTGTGAGCGTCATGGGGAATTTCCGGCACATCCAGCAAGGTCTGGCCCTGGATCCCTCGAAAGTTCTGAGCTTGAAATTACCAATTGCGCCAGAAGCGGAGATCGCCGGTGATCAGCTCGGGCCAGTAGTTTCGACTTTGTAGGGAATCGTAGGAGATATGAAAATGAAAACGTTACGCAATTCGATTCTTTGTCTTGGGGTCGTTCTTCTTGCGTCTGCTGCTGTCCGCGCGCAGGATTTTTCGAAGTACCGGGGATTTTCACTGGGAACCAGCATGGCTACCGTGCTCAAGCAGACAGAGCGAAAGCCAGTCGATGTGAAAGTGATCCATGCCCGCCCAATGCTCATCCAGCAGCTGAACTGGTGGCCGCCGGCTGTTCCCGGGGCTTCTTACCACGCCGATAGCGTCGAACAGATGCTTTTCTCTTTCTGCAACGGGGAGCTTTACAAAATTTCCGTTACCTACGATACCACTTCGACGCAGGGTCTTACCTCAAACGACATGGTGGAATCCATTTCTGCAAAATACGGCCCGGCGACAATCCTTCCGCCGCAGGCCGAATCCGTTTTGTACGATGGCTTCAGCACCAGCGACAAGGGCGTGGCCACTTGGGAAGATCCGCAATATTTCTTCAAGTTGGTCCGCTCTTCGTTTACCAATCGTTTCGGTTTGATCCTCTTTTCAAAACGGCTCAATGGACAGGCGGAACTTGCCGTGACAGAAGCCCTGACCCTCGAAACTCAGGAGAAACCCCAACGGGACGCCGACCTCAAGAAAAAAGAAGCGGCAGACCTCGAAGCCGAGCGCCTGAAAAATCAGAAAACATTTCGCCCGTAGTCTGGGCAGGTACCTGAAGTAAATCAAATGCCTCGAATCTGGAAACGATGGAATGGAGATCAGGGAAATGACAGTCAATATTACGCCTTTGCATGACCGTGTACTCGTGCGTCGCCTGGAAGAAATAGAAACTGCCAAAGGCGGCATTATCATCCCCGATACGGCGAAAGAAAAGCCCCAGGAAGCCGAAGTGATCGCCGTTGGCGCGGGCAAATTGGAAAAGGGCCATCGCGTCCCTCTCGACGTGAAGCCGGGTGACCGGATTCTGTTCGGCAAATACACCGGCAGCGAGATCAAGATCGACGGCCAGGAGTACCTGATTCTCCGCGAGGAGGAAATCCTGGTGAAGGTCGGCGCAATTGCTAAAGCGGCATCCGGCAAGAAGTAACAGCTCCTGGGCGGGAGTCCGGGATGGAATCGAAAGTTTAATCACCCAGGAGGGTGAAGTCTCATGGCAAAACAAATTGTAACCGGTGAAAATTCCCGTCAGGCGATTTTGCGCGGTGTCAACATTCTGGCCGACGCGGTAAAGATCACCCTCGGTCCCAAAGGGCGTAATGCGGTAATCGAGAAGAAATTTGGCGCGCCCATCATCACAAAAGATGGCGTGACCGTGGCCAAAGAAATTGAGTTGCAGGATCCCCTCGAGAATATGGGTGCACAGATGGTGAAGGAAGTCGCGTCCAAAACTTCCGACGTGGCAGGCGATGGCACCACCACCGCCACCGTTCTGGCCCAAGCGATCTTTCGCGAAGGTGTTCGCACGGTTGCCGCAGGCGCCAATCCGATGGCGCTCAAACGCGGCATCGCTAAAGCCGTGGAAGTCGCCGTGGACGAGATCAAGCGGATGTCCCGCGAAGTAAAAGGCGACATGATTGCCCAGGTCGGCACAATCAGCGCCAACACCGACAAACACGTCGGTGACATCATCGCAGAGGCCATGAGAAAAGTCGGCAAAGACGGCGTCATCACCGTCGAGGAATCCAAAACGATGGACACCACCCTGGACATTGTCGAGGGGATGCAATTCGACCGCGGCTACCTCTCGCCGTATTTCGTCACTGATCCCGAGCGCATGGAGTGCGTTCAGGAAGACGTCCGCATTCTGATCCACGAGAAGAAAATCAGCTCGATGAAGGACCTGCTGCCCCTGCTCGAGCAGGCGGCCAAAATCAGCAAGCCACTGTTGATCATTGCCGAGGAACTTGAGGGCGAAGCTCTCGCCACCCTGGTCGTGAACAAGCTGCGCGGAACCATACAGGTCGCGGCCGTGAAAGCCCCCGGCTTCGGCGATCGTCGTAAAGCCATGCTCGAAGACATCGCCATCCTCACCGGCGGGAAGGCCATCACCGAGGATCTCGGCCAGAAACTGGAGAACGTAAAAATCGAGGAACTCGGCACTGCCAAGAAGGTGACGATCGACAAGGACAACACCACGATTATCGCAGGCGGCGGTAAGCCCGGTGAAATTGAAGGCCGGATCAAACAACTTCGTGCCCAAATCGAAGACACCGCATCCGACTATGACAAGGAAAAGTTGCAGGAACGCTTGGCCAAGCTTGTCGGCGGCGTTGCGATCATCAAGGTAGGTGCGGCAACCGAGACCGAGTTGAAAGAAAAGAAAGCCCGTGTCGAGGATGCCATGCACGCAACTCGAGCCGCAGTTGAGGAAGGCATTGTCCCCGGCGGCGGTACTGTCCTTCTGCGCTGCCTACCGGCCCTGGAGAAGCTCAAACTCCACGACGATGAAGCCATTGGTGTAAACATCGTAAAACGCGCGCTGGAAGAGCCCCTGCGCCAAATCGCCCTGAATGCCGGGCACGAGGGCGCGCTGGTCGTCGGCCGCGTGCGCGAATCGAAGGACGAAAACTTTGGCTTCAATGCGGATACCGGTG
>Ga0210403_10003896_pt1 | contig 12986 bp, 15 predicted proteins | sample IncBWC19MmetaG_FD_150863 | JGI IMG/M metagenome (GOLD analysis project Ga0210403, IMG submission 150863) | Forest soil microbial communities from Barre Woods Harvard Forest LTER site, Petersham, Massachusetts, United States - Inc-BW-C-19-M | ecosystem: Environmental > Terrestrial > Soil >... | reverse complement strand
GTTGGCAACGCAACGCGGTCAGTGCTCTTCAATTTGGACCAGGCGCCCAAGAAGATTCAGCTCAATGCCTTCAAGGACGTCCTCGAACGCTGAAGTCCTCCGGTACTCAGATCTGGAGAAGTCGCAAAAGAGCAACTTCATGCCAAAGCTTTCTTATTCCACAATCAGCTTCGCATCCACCGATAACGAATTCGCATCACCGTGGCAACAGGCTTACTCATTACTCTCGGACATAGCCATCTTCCCACGCAACGCTCTCAGCGACAGCTTCTTCTTTCGCGGACTAAAGACTCCCGAGGAAGACCTTATTAAAGGCCATGAATGTGGCCGATGACGTACTGCTCCGCGATTCGGGGACACTCAAACTGAAAGACCGATGCAAAACGGAACTCGATCTCCTCTCCAAAATTGAAAAGGCCCCGATCGAACCGAAAGTACGCTGCGACCTGGTGTGGAAAATTATCGATGGTTGTGCCTCGCCTAAATTAAGAGCGCATGTGAAATCAATAACATACAAAGACACTCTGTAGCATGTTACACGGATGAGAACTGGCCTCTCCCGGAGTTTTGGCGAAGGACACCGGATGGTTTGTCCTTCAAGCGAATCACCGGAGCCCTCCGCGTACACCCAAACCCAGCAGTCTCGAACACTCCCGGAAAAGAATACTCATGCAAATCCTACCCATTCGCAGGCTCCGTCACACAGCACGCCGAAGAGATCGAAGAGATCTCCGATCCCGACCGTTACCGCCCGGACCACTGCCCGCAATTCGGGGCCAACGACTCGTCGATACTGACTTATTGTAAGGAGATCAGCGACCGAACATCGCTTCAATATCACGGCGCGCGTGCATCACGTGAAGAATCAGCACGTCCATGCCCTCAATGCGGTAGATGATGACATATTGGCCTACGGGAAAGCTTCTCAAGCCGGCGCGCAAATCATTGCGGAGGCGACCTACGTAGGGATGATTGCCAAGAAGAAAGAAACGGTCGGTAATGGAATCAGTCAGGCGATCAGCGATCTCTATGCTGCCACTGTCTCTGGCTATGTAGGACCAAATATCATCAAGCTCGACCTCGACCTGCGGGGCAAGCCGGTGAGCCATCAGCGTGGGGTTTGTTGCTCGGCATCGAGCCGAAGGCGTCCGCGCTGTTTCACTTCGTTAGCGAGTTCACGCATCGATTGCTGCGTGACAGCACGGCCTTCGCCTCTTGAGAGAGAGGCTTCCGCAATATCAACGGCTGCCAGGATTTCCGCACGTCCGCGCTCACGTTCTTCCCATAGCAACAGCGCTTCCCGCACCGCATCCTCAGCCCGGTGAAACCTGCCAGTCTCTATGGCTTGGCGAATGAGTTCTCTCTGGTCGGCGGTCAAATCTACTTCCATGACTTTTAAGGGTAGAAGCAATGGAAAGCACGTGTCAAGCAGCTTTATCGCGCCAATCGCGCCAACAGATCTTGCCGGGCGAGTACAGACCGTGCCAGGACTTCCGGGACCTCCATTAGTTTGTTCGAAACCGATTTGCAATTAGCGTCCAAGTAGCGTCCAAAACTCCTGTCTAAAGACCGGTTTTTGGGGGTCGACGAACCGTAAGGGCAATTGAATCATCAAGACTTAGGGTTTGATCGTCAAACTCATAACCCGAAGGTCGTCAGTTCAAATCTGACCCCCGCAACCATTTTGTGATCCACAAGGGCCGGAATCCAGGATTCCGGCCTTTTTCATGCGACCGCTGGCGGAATATTTGTTGCCTCGTAACTTCCCACAAACGTTAGAGCTCCCGTCATCCCCTTCGGAGAAAGCGCGCTTCCGATACAGCACTAAGACTTCTGGCCTGGAACAACTTCCGGTTAGCCGTGACTCGGAAGCAACCAAGAATTTGAAGAAACAACCACAAACACATGCGGCACAGCTTCAGTTCAGCGCTTCGGGATGCACGATCTCCATCAGGCGATGATTGTCTCGGTAGTCCACCGGCACGCCGACCAGCACGGGACCCTCCATGGCGAGGGCCTTCTTTAGTGTTGACGAGATCTCATCTGGACGTTCGATCCTCAATCCTTTAGCACCAAAAGCCTCCGCAAACCCCACAATGTCCACCGGGCCTAACTTCACTCCGGACAAACGCCCGTACTTTGCCATCTCCTGAATGCCCACCATGTCATAGAAGCCGTCAATCCAAACCATATGAACAAGGTTGCACTTCAGACGGACCGCCGTCTCAAGTTCCATGGCCGAGAACAAGAAGCCTCCGTCACCTGAGATCGAGATTACTTTTTCAGTGGGACGCACCAGGCTGGCCGCAATCGCCCACGGGAGGCCGACGCCCAGTGTCTGTTGCCCGTTGGTCATTAGAATTTGCCGGGCACGAAAACTGTAAAGATGCCGAGCCATCCAGATGTGGAACGAGCCCATATCGAGACACAGGGTCATGTCATCGCTCAGCAAGGTTTGTAGCTCGTGCACAAGGCGCGCGGGATGGATGGGCGTCCCGTTCAAACCGACAGCCAATTTGGCAAATGCGGCGCGTTCCCTCGCAACTTCTTGGAGCAGCTCGGCGCTGGTTGTGGAAGTACTACCGGTGATCCGTTCGGTGAGCGCCCGCAAAGTTGCCGTGATATTTCCGGTCAGCTCTACCTCTGGCCGGTAATCGTTATCCACGTCCTCAGGAACCACATCGATGTGAATCAAATTGCGTTTCTTGCCCCGGTTCCAAAGAGCAGGCTCAAATTCAATTGGGTCGTATCCCACCGTAATCACTAGATCGGCTGCATCGAGGATTCTGTCTCCGGGCTGTGTTCGAAATAAGCCGACTCGCCCACCGAATCTATCGAAGTGCTCCCGAGGAACAACTCCCGCGGCCTGGTAGGTGGAGACGATCGGCATGTTTGTTTTAGCAATGAATCCGTGCAAGGCTTCAGCCGTCTGTTTCTCGCTCGCAAGCAATCCCAGGAACAGAACGGGGCTTGTCGCCTTGTTGATTAGCCGAGCGGCTGCGCCGATGGCGGCAGTGTCCGCTGCGCCCAAGGTCACCGGGGCAGCCGGGGTCAAGACGTCGCCAGTCGCTTCTCCCACCATCACGTCCTTCGGAGCACTGATGAACGCGGCGCCTGGTCGTCCAGATTCCGCTGCTCGGAAGGCATTTGCCACTACCTCCGAAATAGCGCTCGGCGAGTCGATTTCGGCGCTGAATTTGGTGACCGGCCGAAAGAGATCTACGGTATCCATGCTTTGATGAAGCTGTTTTAATCGATCGGCAACAGGAACTGAGCCCCCGATGCCGACGACGGGATCACCTTCAGAGGTGGCCGTTGCGAAACCGGTGACCAGATTCGAGGCACCCGGCCCCGAAGTTACGAGTGCCACCCCTGCCTTGCTCGTCATCCGGCCGATACCGGCCGCGATGAACGCGGCATTCTGCTCATGACGGCAGACAATGGTTTTGATCTTGGAATCCAAAAGCGTGTCGAATACCTTGTCGACCTTCGCTCCCGGTATGCCGAAGACATATTCGACTCCTTGCGCCTCCAGACTCTTCACTAGCAACTCGGCGCCCGATTGCACAGCCGGCTTCCTGACGGGTGTACTCACTTCTTTTCTCCTTCTGCTTTCGCGAGATCCGCTGTCGGATCTCGCATTAAGTTGGCTTTCACAAAGTCATTGGTTTGGGGCAACACGACGTGGTAGTCGCCCTCGGACTGAATCTGCAGGCGCAGACTCTTTCCGCGGCACTGCAGGAGATGCCCACCGCGCGTGCGATCTGCCGAGATGAAGTGCAGATGGTAACCGGGTACATTCAAAGCTTTCGCATACTCAGGGGTCCAGAAGCCCACGAGAGTCCCCAGAATGTTCTTGAATTCGAACTCGGGTTGAACGGCGGCCGCTTGGACGAGCGGCACTCCTTCCTTCGTCCGACGCATCGCTCTCGCGTGGATGTAATCGAATGTTCCGTCGACTCTCAGCGCGAAAAAGAAATTGTCAGAAGGGCGGAGTGTGTCGAAGCACGAAGTCAGCTCTGACAAGTCCGCGCAATTGTCGAGAGTAACCGATCGGTCGGGAGAAAAATCTGTGACTGCCGCGAACGGAACCAGAATGTCGTCTTGTACTTCCCTCACACTGCCGTCAGAGTGCACCTGAAAGAAGTGCCCGTCGACGACGACCATTTCGCCATCCAGACTCTCGAAGGTGCCTAAGCCCAGATCACCGTGCTCCCGTAGAGCCGCGACTTGCACCGCGCCCTGGTAAATCCCCTCAACGAGAGCTGTGGCCGTCGAGACCTGATATAAGGTGTGCTGTACTCGTGCCGCCATTAGGTGCCTTCCGTTATCTGTCATAACGACTATATGACTTGTTGTGCATCCGCAGTGCCGAACAGTCGGGCCCGATCTGCGACCGCGGCAAGCCGTCTAGAACCAGGGAGTTTCAAATCGTTGAGAAGGGGATACCGCAATGGAACCAAAGAACGCAAGTGTCACGGTTTCGACGAAGAAGTGAGCCTTCCGACGTCTCTCGCGAGCCCGCAGAGGACAAGCTGAAATTGCTAGACCGTTGTACGGGCTAACAGAGGTTGGAACGAAGGTTCCGCCGCAGCCGCCGAAATGGATCGAGTACTCCGGGAGCAAGGCTCGGGGAGGAGTGACGGTCCCAGCATCCCTCGCTTGCTTCCCGTACCCTTTTAGGGTACGCTCGACCCCGCAATGGGTACAAGCAGCATTTTATCCGAAACCCTCTTTGGGCGTACGCGAGGCGCGGTGCTTTCCGTTTTATATGGCCACGTGGGGGAAGGCTTCTATCTACGGCAACTTGCCCGCCTTACCGAGATTGCCCTGGGGCCGGTGCAGCGCGAGATCCGGCAACTGGTCGAAGCCGGCCTGGTCAGTAAGAAAACCATTGGGACGCAGATTCTCTACAGCGCCAACCGAGAGAGCCCGGTCTTCCGGGAGATCAAGGGCCTGGTTACGAAAACGGTCGGTATGCACGACGTTCTAGCGGAGGCGCTCAGTCCGCTGCAAGACGAGATCAATCTCGCCTTTGTCTATGGCTCCGTAGCCCGTTCCCGAGAGCGCGAACAGAGTGACGTGGACGTGATGCTGGTCGGCAACGTGGATTTCGACGTCATCGTAGAAAAACTCCGCGATGCGGAGAAAACCTTGAACCGGGAAATCAATCCGACCGTATATTCCATTCGGGAGTTCAGCAAGAAGTTGAGAGGGAATTTCCTTAAGACAGTTTTGGCGGAAAAGAAGCTCTTCATCATCGGGGATGAGGATGACCTTAGAGACCTGGGTCAAAAACACCTGGCTTGAAAAGGGCGGGTCGGATCGCGAGGAAATCGGCCGCCGGCTTGCACTCGCGGATGGGCGTCTGGAAGACTATCGGCGCGCCACTGAGGCGAAGCTCTCTGCCGATGTGCAGTTGGGGCTGGCCTATGACGCCGTCCGCATTTCGGCTAGGGCTGCACTGCGCGCCGCAGGATATCGGGTCGTACGCGGCGGCAGTGAACACTATCAAACCATCGAGGCTCTCGAGGTTTCGATTGACCCGCAGAAGAAGCTTATCCGTGTCCTCGATAAGCTGCGAAAAAAACGCAATATCGGCTCGTACGATGATTTCGGGTTAGTCTCGCAAGGCGAGGCCGATCATTGCGGAAAGATAGCTGTCCGTGTTCGGAAAGAAGTCGAAGACTGGATTCGCAAGAACCATGCCGACAAAATCGGCTAGCTATAAAGCGTTGACCGTAGCTTCAACAGCTGGATTATTCGCCTTAGCGATGGCCTTCACTTTCGCAATGTATTCTGCGGCGACACCGTGTTCGCAGAGTCCGCGGACGATGTAGCCAACATATTCGACGTTTCGTTCGTAGCCCCGCTCTCGGTGGATCAACCGATAGGTCGTGGTGGAACAAGATATGAACTGGCCTTGCCCAAGGGAATTGCGGTTGCAAAAGCCCCTGAAGCCAATGCCGGCGGCGAGGCAGGATTCAGCGTGGACTCGGTCCAAGCGCTGGTCACCGGATAAATATCGATCGCTCCGCTCGGGTTGCAACTCGTGCTGATGAGCAGCTTCAGCGTAGCTTTGGCCACGTTGGCCGCAGCTGCCGCTGGTGGCAGCGAGGACTGCAGCTGAAACTTAATGAAGGTCTTGGTTGTGCCCACATGCACCGAGCCAACCGTTGCACTCGAGCCTGCCACCAAGAGAGAAATCCCCTGCCCGTTGAGATTGGCCAATTGGGTCGTCGAGTTGGTCGACGCAAACGCATCGTCGGTCACCGTGCCGTCCTTACTTACTGCACCATGGAAGCCACCAGTTGGGGCCAATCCGGCGGACCAACTCCTCAGTAGTCGTACACAATCTGCGAATACGCAATCGAAACTGCCATAAGAATTGCAAAGATTCCTTCCAGCATGACCTTCCTCCTTGACTGTCGAAGCGACTCTCAAATCAGGCTTTAAACCTTTGCCTATCCAATAAGCGTAAAAAGAGGGCTAAGTGGCCCAAGGGTTCGCGCCAGTGCACGCCGCACCAGCGAACATGGATTCCCACCACTAGACTTCCGCGCGCTGCTGAAAAGAAAGTCAGAAAGTCACGGATGTCCGTCGCGTCCGTCGGTGAGAATTAGTCTGCCGCCCCGCTTCCTCGGGAGGCGTCCGGTTTTCGGCGGGGCGGCATCCTCATGGAACAAGCTGCCAGTTCTAAAAGCAAAGTCACTAGTTGCCAATCCCCCACGAAAACGAAACCGCATACTCAACCATGGTTGCCATCGCCACAAAAATTACGTCTAACATGACCATCCTCCTTAACTCTCGAAGCGATTCTTAAGGCAGATAAAACATTTGCCTGTCCAATAAGCGCAAAAGGATGGCCAAGTGGCCCACACATGATTGCGGAGATTGCGATTCGTGAGCTTGGCCCGCTTCCACACCACTCAATATCGACGCAGAAGAGGCAAAGCTGAGGGGGTGAACACCAAGAATAGGAGAATTGACTGGCGCATAACAGATTGATCCGGAGGGAGCGAAGGCTCCGCTCGTTGGCGAATCGATGAAATTCGGTCGAGCGGAGCGATCGGTGGTCGTAACCAAGTTAGTCAACGTAGAGGTATGCGTTGAACGCAAATGCAATGGCCCAGAGCATTTTTGCCCTCCTTAATTCGACTTGTGGCCAGGTTCTGTGGCCTCTGCTCATATAGCGAAATTCCCCGGCAAAGTGGCTCCTCCGAAAATGAAGAATTCGCACAGTGGAACCTAGAACCGCATCTTTAACCCCGTTCTCACCCTAATCCCGCCCCGTTCCGATAAGATGTGGTGACTAGCAAACTCACTCAATGCGCGCGGAATGCGGCTCGTAGATTGACTTTGACTGTCCCTTGCTCTATTTTTGGGGTCTGTTTCTCGTTTGCATAAGGGTCCCAGGGTGTGAGTGTGCCCGAACCGCCTGCCCAGCCTGTCAGCGCCCTGCTCGGCCGATGGCGAGCCGGGGATCAGCAAGCCCTCCAAGTCCTTATTCCGCTTGTGTACGAAGAGCTGCGTCGCATCGCTCGGCATCACCTGAGGCAGGAACGTCCCGACCATACTCTCCAGAGCACTGGCCTGGTTCACGAAGCGTACCTCAAGCTCATGAACCAAGGACCGGCTGACGTAGTGAACCGGGCGCATTTTCTTGCCGTGTCGTCGCGGTTGATGCGGCAAATTCTGGTCGACCATGCCCGCAGATACAGAGCAGCCAAGCGCGGTGGTGGATTGAAGTTAGAATTAAAAGACGCGATGGCTACACAAAAAGTGCAAGACATCGACTTGATCGCCCTGGATCATGCACTCAGCCAACTTGCACGTTTGGATCCCCAGCAGAGCCGTATCGTGGAAATGCGCTTTTTCAGCGGCTTGTCGATTGAAGATACTGCCGAGGTTATCGGAATCTCCCGAACCACGGTGAAACGCGAATGGGCCACCGCCCGAGCCTGGTTGCTGCGTGAAATGAGCCGAAGAGAAGCACGCGCATGACTCCGGAAGAGTGGCAACGCGCCAAGCCCATTCTGGCGGCTGCCCTGGAATTGGATTCAGCTAACCGCGCGTCCTTCTTGAAGGAGGCCTGCGCTGACGCCTCTCTTCGCGATGAAATCCAATCCCTCATTGTTACGCATGAACAAGCCGGCACAGGGGCCCTGAACTCCGGAGCCCTCCCGAGTGGAGTCGCATTGGTGCCCTTCCTATCTCGATCGATGGTGTGCGACCTGTGCCGCCAAAACCAAGAGCGGATATGAAATCAATAACTTACATAGATGCCGCGTAACATGTTACATGGATGAAGATCGGCCTTGTACGGAGTTTGGCGAAGAACAACCCTTGCCCTATCGCGTTTTCTTGACATTATCGCCCCCTCAGATACGATGAAAAGAGGGTCCGATCCCCTTCTGGAGGCTTAAGACGTGAATATCGAAATCCACGATGCGGCCCTTGAGGCCAGAATCCAAAAACAGCTTCAGGCGACCGGCTCTGCCAGCGTCGAGGAAGTCTTGCTCCGCTTGCTGGAGACCCAGGAAGAACAGGATCGTTGGCTTTTGGAGAACCGGGAAACAATCAACGCAAGGATCAGGCGCGGCATCGAGCAACTCGACCGCGGCGAAGGAATCCCGGAAGATCAATTGGATGCTCACCTGGCGAATCTGAAAAGCCGAACCTAAATGAGCGTGCGCTTTGTTCTTGCGCCGCAGGCTGCGCTCGATCTCGTCGAGATCTGGCGTTACATCAAAGAACAGACCAGCCTCACAATTGCGGACCGCGTTGAATCCGCCATCCGCGAAAAAATAGTTTTTCTTGCTGGAACCCCTGGTGCCGGTCACAGTCGGAAGGATTTGACCGACGAAGATGTGAAATTCTTTCCTGTCTACTCTTACTTGATCGTCTATCGGCCCCAGACGGAACCACTGCAAGTCGCTGCCATTCTTCACGGACGCCGTGACGTGGACCGGATCCTCAAAGGCCGCATATGACCGATGGCTCAGGGTCCAACTACCTAAATCCGGCGCATTCTGATCCTTAAAAAGTGTCCGAGAGGCCCATCTGAAGCGGGCGGAAAGAGTGTTGTGGTACTGTAAGCCTCACATCACTTCTGGTTTAGTGAGGCTTACGGTGCGCCGATCACCAAGGAGCCTGAGAATCGCCTTTAACCATGCGGGTCTCACGCATTTCGGTGGAGTTCATTTGTTCCATGAATTTCTGCGAGTGCTGCGTTTCCGAGACTTCCTAACTCAGCAGATCCGTTATCCGCGCCCAAACCGACGCTACAGCATCTCGCAAATGCTCTTGGCGTTGGTCTATCCCATCGTGTTGGGATTAGATCGCATTGAGACCGCATCGCTGCTGCGTTCAAACGGAACCTTTCAATACCTGACTGGGTTGCCGAGCTTTCCCGACCCACAAACGTTACGGCGGTTCTTACTGAATGCCCCTGCTAACATCCGGGAGCAATTACACCGTGCCAATGATCGTCTGCTACAAAGGTTCATCCACCTGCCGGAGCATCGCTCACGTCTCCTTCTCGATCTGGACAGCACGGTAGTTACATCGTTCGGCCATCAGGAGGGCGCCGAGGTTGGTTACAATCCGCGCTATCGCGGCAAGCGATCCTATGACCCGCTGCTTTGTGTGGAAGCCAACTCCTCGTTCTTGTGGGATGTCGAACTGCGGCGGGGCGATGCGGGAACCTGGGCAAGCAGCGAAGAACTCTTGGCCTGCTGTTTTGTTTCCACTCCTTCTGACATTCGCGAGTTCCGGGCGCGGGCCGATGCCGGCTTCGGCTACGGACCAGTGTTGGACATGCTGGAGGCGCGTCCGACGGCCCAATACGCTGTAGTTTCGCGCATGATCCCCTCGCTGAAGCGCGAGCTGGGAGGTTTGCGCTATGAAGAGATGAATCCGCATTGGGAGATCGCGGAATTTGAGCACCGCCCCCGCGATTGGCCACGTGCCCGGCGGTGTATTGTGGCGCGTAGGTTGATCCACCAGGAGAGCGACCCAGAGCCGACCTTGTTCGTCATGAAGCATTACGCCTATAGAGCCTGGCACACGAACCTGCCGCTGACGCCAGCCGGAGTGTGGCACTTCTACGCTGGTCGCGGCGGAATGGAGCGGCGCATCAGGGAAATACGTGAGGACTACACGCTCCGAAAGATTCCCACTCGCGCTTTTGAAGCCAATGCTTTGTATCTCGAAGTGATTCGGCTAGCTTACAACTTAGTGACAGCTTTTCAGCGGACTTGCCTTCCCGCAGAATGGCAGGGTCTGACCTTGAGCAAACTCCGGCACAGACTCTTTTGGCTGCCGGGTGAACTTACACGCCCGCAGAACCGACCTACTCTGCGGTTACTCAATTCGCCCTTTCTCGCTATGAAGGTCGAGAAAATCCTGCATCGAGTTCACAGGTTAAAGCCACTGGGGGGCTGAAGCTAGCTCTGGGTAACTTGAGCGACTGCTGCATCAATTTCGAGAGCAAATGCCATTTTTTGGGCAAATTCGTCAGAAAACAGTGAATCTCACGCCGGATTTAGGAACTAGGGTCCAAAACTTGGCCTTTTTGCGTCGATTTCGGGAGTCTCATTGTTGTAAGGGCAACCGAATCAATGGGACTTAGAGAGTGATCGTCAAACTCATAACCCGAAGGTCGTCAGTTCAAATCTGACCCCCGCAACCATCTTTTGCTTCACGAGGCCGGAATCCAGAATTCCGGCCTTTTTCGTGCAAAATCATCTCCTGAACTAGATTCGAATTTGCAACCTTCCCCTCAAAGGCTGGATTTGCGCTCGCTTTGAAGTCGCCGCAATGTCCTCTGTAATTTTTTTCCGCCTCGACTCGCAGTTCAGTTTTCCCAATTGTCCGAAGGCGGCGCAATCCCGAGTCGTTTCATCTTGTAAAACAACGTGGTGCGCTTCAGACCCAGCCTCGCCGCTGCTCCCCGCGGACCACCCAGCTTCCAATTCGCTCGCTGACAAGCAGCAAGAATCTCCTTGCGCACTTTGTCCTCCAGCGTCGGATTGGAAATCTCGACCGGTGCTGGATCACAATCCTCGGGCACTATCGGTGCGAACACTCCGTCCGTGGAAAGGATGACCCCACGCGCAACATGGTTTTGAAGTTCGCGAACGTTCCCGGGCCACGGGTGACGGACGATGGCACCCATGACCTCCTCGGGGATGGTATTGATGAATTTGTCCATGGAGATAGCGAACTGTTCAACGAAGTACTTGACGAATTCCCGGACGTCCTCTTTCCTTTCGCGCAGCGGCGGCAAGGAAATCGGAAAAGTGTTCAGCCGATAGTAAAGATCTTCCCGGAACTCACGGTCGCGAACCATTTGCCGCAAGTCCCGGTTGGTAGCGACAACGACGCGGACATCCACCTGCGTGGTACGTGTGCAGCCGACGGCCTCGAATTCGCGTTCCTGGAGTACGCGCAGCAGCTTGGGCTGAAGTTCCAGCGGCATATCTCCAATTTCATCGAGGAACAACGTCCCGCGATCGGCAAGCGAAAAGCGGCCCACGTGTGAAGTGACCGCGCCGGTGAACGCTCCCCGTTGATGTCCGAACAGCTCACTTTCTAGAAGCCCGGCGGGCATCGCCGCGCAGTTCACCTTGACGAGATTTCGGTTGCGGCGAGGACTGAGTTCATGAATCGCGCGCGCTATGACTTCCTTGCCGGTGCCGGTCTCGCCCGAGAGCAGCACGGTCGCGTTGGTGGGCGCCACGGCCTCCACCTGGGAGAGGATTTTGCGCAAGCCCCCGCGGCGCCCCACAATCGTCTCCAGGAAAGGGTCTTCGGCGCGCTCAAACTCGCGCATATTGGCTTCATCGAGATGACGAAGAGTAGTCCCCCAAGTCGCTGCTCTTCGATATCCGTCAACGTGCGTGGCAAAGTTGGACATTACGCTCATGTTTCACCCCTAGATGGCTGTTGCAAGTCTTGGTAACAATGGAACCGGTCAGGCGACCAGAATTCATAGCGAATATCCTCGTCACCCACGCGCTCGCCACAGGCCGTACCGACTGGAGTCGGCGAAGCTGAATGTCTTGCCGTACCGCAGCACGCGATACCAGTCGACCCACTTGCGACCTAATAAGAGAATCAGTGACATAACCCTCCCGAGAACCGAAACGTCCCAACACCGAGCGTTGCGCTTTCGCATCTTGACCACTCCCCCCACTGATCTCAGCAACTTGTGTGGGTGTTCCTTTGGGACGCGCATTGCACATTCAGGCATATAATAACGCGTTAAAAATATCTGTTCGGCGCGGGAAGCACCACGGGCTTCTGTTATCTTTTGCCGCATTCACATCTCTCGTTGCACTCGCCATTACGGACTCTCCCAGTTTTTCAGCGCTTGAGTCTTTGTATCGCGACACCCAGTAAAGGCAATTCACAAGCCAAATCCCTGGTGGTTTAGCTTGCTGAAAAAAGGTGCCTTAACTGTCCGGGGTAGCCTTGTCTTCGGGAATAGGTGCCAACATGTTCGCAACAGCGCAGTTGTTGACAGACGGCGGGGAGGTGAAGCAGGTCCTCAGGTGACCGTCAGGCGTTCCGGAGGTGACATCGGGAAGAGGAATCGTTTTTCGGCTAATGTATCCGCGTTAGCAGACTACTTCGTGCAGCAGACCAACGACGGCAGCGTTCGGGAGCTTCGAGTCCATCGCCATTCTGCGGTTCTGCGAATCATCATTGCGCAGGACAATTGCTTGGCGCCGGGTTTCCGGCAAACCTGCCTGCGATCCAGGCCAGCTGGTCTCGTAAAGACCCGTAGACAACCGGATCATGCCCGAGACCGGGGTAAACATTCCGTTGGACGCGGCCCCAGAACGGCAAAGGCGCTCGAAGATCTTTCCGCCAGCAGATTCCGTAAACAAGATGTCGTCCCCGCCACCCACAAGTAGCAAGGGACCATACGTCGGTTGCATTCCCGGTTGATTGCGCGCAAGAAACTGTTTGATGTATTT
>Ga0210403_10003895_pt1 | contig 12987 bp, 11 predicted proteins | sample IncBWC19MmetaG_FD_150863 | JGI IMG/M metagenome (GOLD analysis project Ga0210403, IMG submission 150863) | Forest soil microbial communities from Barre Woods Harvard Forest LTER site, Petersham, Massachusetts, United States - Inc-BW-C-19-M | ecosystem: Environmental > Terrestrial > Soil >... | reverse complement strand
CAGCGTCTCGTGCTCGCGGGCTGCTGAGTGCCCAGGAGCACGAGACGCTGATGCGGGAGCTCGGGCTCGAAGGCGTCAGCGGACGAGCATGAGCACGCCGCCCAAGCGCCCAAAGACGGTCAATCGGCTACAGCAGCTGATCACCGAGTGGGAGCGCGAGTCTGGACAGCCGGTGCGGCGCCTGAACCTCAGGGTCGCCTCAATGATGCTGGCCGGCGCACTACGACGCGCCGTAGACGATGACGGAGCCGTCTTGTTCGTCACCAGAGGAGGCGTCGCTATGGAGCTGCGAGCCGGCGACAAGGCGCGCGTAACGGGCGACGTCGATCTCGTCCTGCGCGGCGACCCCGAGTCCCTGCTGGACCATCTCGATGCCTCCCTCGCGGACGACTACGAAGACTTTTCCTTCGAGCGCAACGAGCCCCAACCGCTGGAACTGCGCCCACACGTTCACAGGATCCGGGTGAAGGTCGCGTTCCGCACCAAGCCCTTCATGACGCTCGTCGTCGAGGTCGCACCCGTCGAGGCCGGAGGCGACGAGATCGAAGAGATAGCCGCCCACGACCTCAGCACCATCGGCCTCGACGGGCCCGATGTCATCCCGGTGCTCGCCATCCGCTGGCAGATCGCCCAGAAGCTACACGCGGTCACCGAGCCACCACTACGACACGGCGGGGAGAACCCCCGCTACTGGGACCTCATCGACCTGCAACTCCTCCAAGCCCTAGCCGGGGCGGACCTCGCGCCCGTCAAGGACGCCTGCCAGCGCATCTTCGGCGCACGTGGGCAGCAACCCTGGCCACCACAAATCACGACCTACCCTGACTGGGGCGACCGTTACACCACCATGGCCAGCAGCCTCGACATGCCGATCACCGACCTCAACGAAGCAGTCGAAGCCATCCACGCCCTCATCCACGCCATAGACACAAGCTGAAGACTCCTATCTTCTCGCGCTCACGCTCGCCCACCAGCTCCAAACCCAGGACAGATCACCAGCGCCAAGAAACCGGAGCCAGATCACCCGTACCCCCATGATCAGCGCGCCATGTCTCGAACTCCCCCGCCATCTGTCTGGCCAAGCGGTGGCCTCCGATCAAGCTCACAGCGCTCATTTGACGGCCCGGAAACGCTAGGATCGGGGGTCGCGGCGAGATAGCTCAGCTGGTAGAGCACTCGACTGAAAACGTTGGTCCCCCGGTTTTGAGCATCGGCTCCGTCGTCCCACTTTCTTCCTGCTAATGGCCAGTTTTTGACCGCGCTCCGGTCGGCGTGGTGAGGGCCTGTTGGGGGTCGTGTTGGGCTTCCCGGCCCAATCCCCGGCCCAAACCCCCGACTCGGCTGGCGTGTCGTCGCCGTACAGGGCGACCCTGGCCTCGCGGATGAGCCGGTCGAAGGATGCGCCGTGTTCGCGCTTGGCTCGCTGCTGTAGCTGGTTGTAGACGTCCATCGTCATCTTCGAGTCGGCGTGCCCGACCTGATCCATGACCCACTTGATGTCGTATTTGTTGGCGAGCAACGCGATCGTGATGTAGGTCCGGCGGAGACTGTGCGGGGTGATATGTGCCAGCGGCGGCAGCCCCCTTTCGCGCATCTTCTCTGTGGCGAGCACCGCGGCCTCGTGGACGATTACGCCGACGCGCTTGCGGCTCATGCGCTTGCCGCGTTCGTTGGGGAACAGTGGCGCTGTGGGTCCGGTGTCGAAGCCGGCTTTGCGTAGGCGGTCGATGTGCTCGGTGAGCACTTCGGCGAGGTAGGGGCTGATCTCCACGTTCCTGATGCCGGTTTCGGTCTTGGAGTCGGGTATGTCGAGGCGGGCGTTGTGAAGGTCGTGGACGCGCAGGTGTCCGATCTGGATGCCGGAAAGCTCGCTGTTACGCACGCCCGACCGGCCGAGCGTGCAGACGAGCGCCTTGCGGCCGACGTAGATGCCAACGCGCACGGCACCGAGGTTGCGGACGTGAAAGTGGATCGTTCCGGGGCAGAGCCCGAGTTCGGATGCGATCAGTTTTTGCCGCTTCCCTTCGGAGAGTCGCAGCGCCACCGCGCCCGCGGTCGATCCGGCTGGCGCGGCCTGAGCGGCGAGGGCAAAGCGCTCAAGGTTGGGGTCTTGCTCGGCGGCGGCATCTTCCGTCACGACCAGCTCGTCCATCTCTAGGAAGGTGCGCTTTGGCTTCGGTACATGCAGCTTTAGCCGCTTTCCCCGTGCAGGATTTGCGGTTATCCACTTGTCTTCAAAGGCCTCTTGGAGGATCTCTGCGAGCAGGGTGATGAGTCCTTGAATAGAAGCTGGGCCGAGCGGCTTGATCTTGCGGTTGCGCTCGCCTCGAAGGTCCGCTCCAGCGTCGAGCGCTTCTTTCAACTCATGGGCCTCTTGGATCTTGTGCTTCCTGAACTCGGCGCAGAGGTCGTCATCGATTTCATCGAGGCGGTAGCGGCCGAAGAACGGCAGCAGGTGCTGGCGCAGCATCGACAAGTACCCGTCGTGCGTGCCTTTCGTGATCGGCTTCTTGCCGATAAGACCTTCCAGCTTGGCCTTGAGCCAATAGGAGCTGTACTCGTGGAAGAGCGGCATCTCCGTGAAGGTCTTCTCGATGACCGGCTTGGGTTTCGGGCGCTCCCAAACACCTGCTTGGACTCGCGCGAGGATGTTGCTCAGCTCAAGCTCAGCGGTGCGCTCGGTCCACCCGCCCTTACAGCCGCAGTCGCAGTCGCGGCGTTCATGCAGGGTTACGTTCTCGCGTTTGCCGTATGCCCTGAAGCGCAAGCGGAACGCGAACGTTCCATCCGTCAGCTTTTCGGGTTCGACTCTGCCTGTAGCGGGACGTGCCATTACGCACGCTCCCGCGGTGAGGATCTAACGTATCGGTGCATCGGGACTCAACCTCCCGGTCGGGCCGGGGGGGCGTTCCCGCGCCTGCCCCGGCCACCTTTTGCTTGTCCCGTAGATCGTACCTCGGTGTAGGGGATCAGCTCAACCTCGCCGCGCCGTCTCGTGGGGGGCTGGCGGCGCGGGCGTCGGGCGGTGGCTGGGCGGTTTCCGGTGTCGGCAGGGCACGCGAGGTCTCGGCGTATCCGGGCGAGGTCGAACCGCAGGCGGCCACGCCCGCCGCCGAGGCGAGTCCCGCCGAGTTCGTCTGCATGGGCGTAGACCCATTCCCGGTCGACGCCCAGCTCCAAGGCAACAGCAGCCGCATCGGCTAGCCTCGTCGAGCGCGGCGGAGCATCGTCGCGGAGAAGCTCGGCGACGCGCGCTGCGATCAGATCGATGTCGTCTTGATCGAGCGTCATCTCCTGGCCGCCCCGGTGCAAGCCGCCGACACGCGTGCCTCTGTGCGGGCGATCATGGCCCAGTGTTTGATTCGCGCCCGGGCGATGCGGACGTATTCGCTGTCCTGCTCGATCCCGAGGAAGCGAGCGCCCTCGAGTTGCGCGGCGGCGCCAGTTGAGCCGCTGCCGGCGAAGGGGTCGAGCACGAGTCCCCCCTGGGGCGTGACGAGCCGGACGAGCCACCGCATCAGCTCGATTGGCTTGACGGTGGGGTGGATGTTGGCGACGGGGTTTTCGTCGGCCATCTGCTTGTAGCGCGCGCCGATCTTGAAGGTCTGGACGACTTGGCGCGGGAGCTGCTCGCACCCCGCGTCGCGCTCGCGACGACTCGCCTTCGCGCAGTAGAAGAATCGGTGACGATCGCCGAGAAGGCTTGCCGGACAGTTACTCCGACACCTGCCGGTGGTGCATTGCGATGTGTGGGAGAGCACGACGTTGGCTGGCCAGCGGCCCGGCTGGCTCGCAGAGAGTCCGCGCGTGTGGGTGCGTCGGTCGCACACTCCTGGGTCGGGTAGGCGGCAGCCGTCGATGTTGAGTCCTCCGGTGCCGTGTACGGAGAGGGTGTGGCCGAGCGATCCGTCTAGTGGTGCGCGGGCGAGCAGGATTGGCTCATGAGCGGGCTTGAGCCCGGTGCCCCATCCGCCAGGGAGCTGACGCGAGTGTGGGTAGCCCTGGCCTTGCAGCCACATCAGCGTGTCCCGCAGCTCGAAGCCGGCGGCTTCAAGCCCGTACGCGAGCAGGTGTGCCGTCCGCGGAGCTGCGAACGACACAAGGTGGCCTCCGGGCTTGAGCACCCGGAGGCACTCGCTGCCCCACGCTGTACAGAAGCCTTGGAAAGCAAGGCTGGGATTGGCGCGTGAACGCCGGCCCAGCGGACGAGACGGGTCAAGTCGGCGCGGCGTATCCCAACGCATGCCGGCCATGCTGATGCCGTAGGGCGGATCAGTGACGACCGCGTCGATGCTCGCTGCGTCGCGCTTTGCGAGCACCTCTAGGCAGTCGCCTTGTAGGACTCGGGAGCGGTGGCTGGTTGTCGCTGGCATGTTTCACCTCTCTGGCGTGAGTGTCTCTTTTGGGTTGCGGCCTGAGCTGGCGTGCGCTGCTCTCGGCCGCGCGGGCGTCGACAGCCGCGAGGCGGATAGCTGGCCCGGACGCGTGCCGCAGCGGGGTACTTGGAAAGGTCGACTGTCAATTTCACTTGCTCTGCCCTTTTCGGAGCTGGCCTCCGCGACCAAGAGCCATGAGGCGCTCTTGGTCGCGGGTATGGCCAGCTACTGCGAGTCCTCCACGGAGGACAGCCCGCGCTCGTTGAACTCGGAGATGATCCTGACGATGTGCTCGACGCTCGTTTGACGAGTCATCGCGAGATGCGAGGGGCTGACCCCCGCATTTACGGCCAGGATGACTCCGCAACGGAGGCGGATAGCCGGGTCCGTGGAGTCCGTGCCTTTCTCCAGCAGCGCTTCTGCCTCTCCTTCGCGGAGTGGCCGTAGCGGCCAAACCATGACGGAGGCGGATGGGGCTGCTTGGGCGCTTCCTCGATCTTCTGACGAGACTCGATCATCGTCAGCTCCGTGAGTCAGCTCGTCGATCGTGTCGGCGTCGGCTCTTGCGTCTGCCTCGATCTGCTCACGGGAGAGGCCTGTGAGCCGGCTGATGTGGCGCACGATCCACCGTCCGACGCGACGCGCACCTTGCGATGCGTCACGCGCGTAGATCGTCGCCAGCTTTTCACGTAGCTCGCCTGGATCGAGGTTCCTCCCGGCACGCGTCCCTGCTTCGGGTTGGCGGGGCGGTTCGGCCCCAGGGGGAGTGTGGTCGAGGGGGTGCTCGATCCCGAGTGCTTCGCACGCCTCCGCGATGAGAGCTTGCGTTACCCAGCTCCAGTCCTCGACTGAGGCTTCGCCGATAGCCCGGTAGATGATCGACCGGAGGTCGTCGGCGAGGGTTCCCAGGCTGGGTCGTTGCGTCTCTACATGCTTGGAGAGCAGCTCGATGACTTCGTCCATGATCGCGTCGTGGTCTAGAGCCGTCAGCAAGAAGTCGCGCAGCGGGCTGGCGCCCTTTGCGCTAGTTCGCGCCTGTTGGCTGTTCCGCTGTGAAGCGGGGGCCTCGGGGCGTGCCGGCGACGTCTGTACCGTCTCGGTGGGGTCTTCGGCGATGACGACCAGTGCGTCGGTCAGTGCTGCCTTTGCGACGATGGTGGTTGTGCCATCTCGTAGTAGCCAGCAATCGTCTCGGGCCTCGCCGAGTCTGGCACTCTTGATGAGCGCGCTAGCGATCTCGCCAGTTACGGTGACGGTGACGTCACTGTAGATCGAAGGAGCGTACATTTTCGCCTTACCTCTCTTTGCGATTTGGGTTAGTGCCTTTCGCACCTGTTTTGTGTTGCGCGAGAGGTCGTAGCTCCACTTCAAGGCGTCGGCAACACTTGCTTTAACGCGGATTCCCGCGAATCCACGGTTTTTGTAGAAAGTCTGCGGGGTTCATCAAAGTGTGCGGGTTTTCACTTCTTCTACGGCGAGTCACCGTGGCTCGACGAGCTTTGCGACGCAGGCGTATGCGGTGGTGTCGGAGCGCGGTTCAGGCGGCGTGCTACCTCATCGGGGTCGAAGCGAAGCCGCGGTCGCCGGCCGTCGCCGATTTGGATTGCGCCTAGCTGGCGTGCGTGCTTGTAGACCCAGTTGGGGTGAAGGCTCCAGTGAGCGGCGACCTCCGCTGCGGTAAGTGGTCGCTGTGCCTCGTCCGGCTCGGTAGCGCTCGGCGCTGTCAGCCGGAGCCTCTGGCCGATCAGGTCGGCTGTACGCATCGCGAGCCGCTCAACGGTGCTCGGATCGAGCACGACGATCGTGGGGGTTTGCTGATGCCGGCTCGCGGTCATGTGGCGGACTCGTCCTCTGTTGGGCCGGCCGGGTTGCCTAGCCAGTCGTACCTGTCCGGGCTGTCGGGCCGCTGCCAGATCGGCGCGAACGGGCCCCGCTGGACTAGGTCGCCGAGCAGGCAGAGCGAGATCTCCACCTGGGGTGTGCGTCGTAGCTCTGTGTCTGAGTCGCAGAGGCTCAGGACGGCCTCGACGCGGCGTTGAAGCGCGGCGGCGCTCTTCTTGCCGGCGACAACGCAAATGACGACAGGGAAGGTGTCATAGCGCGCCTGCCACGCCGGCTTGCGCTGGTTGGGCCGCGTGTAGCGGAATACACGCGCGTAGCTGGCGAGTTTGGCCGCGAGCTTGTCAGTCGGCTCGGTCGCGCGATCCAGCTCGAGTAGCCGGTAGCGAAGCACGGCGGATCGTCCCTCCTCCCCAAGCCCGTGTTGCAGATAGGTCAGCAGCGCGTCGGCCTTCACCACGTCCTGCTTGGTGGGGCCTGTCGAGTGATAAATCTCGTGGTGCCACGCTGGCGACTCGAACTCGTCGCCGCGTTCGCGAGCTGCCCTCATAAACGCGATGGCTGCCTCGTTGACCGCGAGCGTGTGCGCGCGAAGGGGGCCGGTGGCATATCCGCGCTTGAGCGCTTTGCGTTTCGGCGCCGGATTCGAGACTTGCTCGACGGCCTCGACCCCCTTCGGGGTGAGGAAGTGGACACTGCCGCCGCCGTCTGTGGCTCGGACCATTGACAAGAGGCCCTCGTCTTTGAGGGCGGCAAGGACGCGCCGGGTGGAGCGCTCGTTCTCGTCTTGCCAGTGGAGCGCGTGCAGCTGGGTGCTTGAGAGCAGCCTGTGCTGGTAGAGGCTCTCGAGCACGGCGCCGCGTGAGACTTTCTTAGGGGTCACGTTCCGCTCCTGCTGCGTGGCCGCGGCTTTAGAACCTTGGTGCCGGCGGAGTGCGATCGGCCACCGTGCATGCGCTCGGCGCTGGGTTGGTGTGATTCGAGCCAGTCCTTGATGCGTTGGTCGTGCGCTTCGACGCGCTTGATTGCCTCTTTGACCGTCCGGCGCTCCTGGCCGCTTGGCTGCTTGGCAGCGGGGGGCTCCGTGCGGTGCTCGCCGTGTAGCTCGCGGGCGGTGACGCCATGTACGAGGAAGGGCTTGGCGGTGCGCTCGCCGAGCGTGACTTGCGTGACGTAGGTGAACCGTGCGAGACGCGTCAGGACGTCGGGCTCGATCTGGCCCGACCACTCACGGGTAATCATCTGCGCCGCCCTCGCGTTGACGGTCGTGGACGCGAGGTGCGAGCGGTTGGTGGTGACCGCGTTCCAGGTCGGGTCGGTCAGCCGCTCGGGGTTCTGGTTGAACAAGAACGCCCTGCCGCCGAACTTGGCTGACTGCTCGAGCAAGACCGGGAGGTTTGGCCCGTCGTAGCTTTGAAGCTCATCGAGGAACAGCCAGAACGCCCGCCTCTGCTCGGGTGCGATCTGTGCGCGCTGCTTGAAGGCGTGCAGCGTGTCGTAGACGAGCAGGTTCGCCACGAGCCGGTCACGGGTTGACCCTGAGCCAGGGCAGGCGAGCACGATCTTTTGCTCGCGCATCGCGCGCTGCGCGTCATAGCTCGAGCTGGGGTTCCCCAGCAGCGCGGCGACAGGGCGCGCGGCACGCAGACGGTCGATGATGTTGGTGACCGCCGTCGCCGCGTCGGGAGCGAGCCTGCCGAAGCGGTCGCGGAAGAACCCAGCGGTCCCCATCGACATATGCGGGAGTGCTGCTTCGCGCCACTCCGGGTCTGAGAGCAGCGTGGGAATCTGAAACACGGTCGGCGCGAGATTCGCCGGCAGCCGCTGGGCTAGCTCCACCAGGGCTTGGGCGGCTTGGGTGGCGATGTTCAGCGCGCGGGTGTTGCGGTCATCCCAGCGCAGCGCGGCGGCGATGGCGTCCACGAACGCCTCGACCTTCCCCGCGGCCTCACCGGGGGTGCGGCGCTCGAGCGCAAAGAGGTTCCAGGTCGGCTGGCCGGCGAGCCCGTCCGGGTCGGACAGGTCGATCTCGATAACCCGGTCGGCGATGTCAGCGAGATAGGTCTTGATCTCGCGGATTGCGTCGGAGTGCGGGTCAAGGAACAGTCCGCCGTAGCCGGAGCGAGCCAGGTGGACAAACTGGCCGATCGCCGTCTCGGTCTTGCCGTAGCGGGAGCGCCCGGCCTGATAGGCGAAGAACGTCTCCGCGGTACGCACGCCGACGAGCCGCCCGCCCTCGCGATCCTCCACGCGGCCGAGCGGGATCAGCTCGCGCTGCCCGCTGAACGTGGGCAGCGCGACCGGGGGCTTGGGGATGACGCCGCCCGAGCGCGCGACGTTCTCAGCGGCGCACCTCGCGGTCGGTGGCTTCAAAAGCCCCGCGATCTCGCCAGCGGAGACGAGCCTGCGCCGCCGCGGCGCGAACCGGCCACTCGCGACGCGCCGATCGAAGCGTCCACGGCGCCACGGTAGATCGGAGCCGAGGAACCCCATCCCGCCGAGCGCGAGCCCAACGACCCGCAGGTGATTTTCGCCAGCGAACGCGTCAAAGCACGACAGCAGCGCCTGCATCTGCGTGCGAGCCCGCGCGGGCGTGCTCGCCGTGACCCGCACGAGTAGCTGGAGGCGGAACAGCGGCTCGCCGCCGCCGAGCTTTCGGTCAAGCGCCTTGCCCTCGAAGCGCCGGCCGGCGGCCTCGGCGACACCCATCCGCGACCGCGACCGCTGCCCGAGCTGCGCCCCTTGTGAGTGCCCGGGGGGCTGGTGGCGGTCGGCCTCTCGCAGTAGGCGCCTGCGCAGTCGCCTGCGCTGATTGTGAGCGGCCGGCTGCAGATCGACGTCGACCACCGCCCGCTCGCCCCCGGCGGGCTTCAGGTAGGCGAGCGCGGCGGCGAAGCTCTGCAGCGGGTCGGGGTCCAGGCCCACGTCGGCGAGCGGTAGCGCGGAGGCGCGGGCGAGCACCAGCTCGGCGCGCACGACCGCCCCAGCGGCCTCGTCCGGCACGGGCTCGGGGTCTCGCAGGTCCAGCTGGTCATAGGCGCCGAGCGCGGCCTGCAGCGCCGACAGCGCGCGAGCGGGCACCTCGGCCGAGTAGCGCATCAGACCATCGGGGCTCACAGCGAGCTGCAGCCGCACACCACTGGCGGGACGATCGAGCCAGCCGAGCACCATACGCCGGGTCCGCGCGAGCTGCGAGGCGAACCGCACGACGGCCTCGAGCTTCGGGTCGAACGCCTCCGATGGCAGCAGCTCGACACGCACACGGCTACGCAGGGTCCGACGCACGAGGACGAGCCGAGCAGCCAGCGCAGCACACCCAGCGACAGCGCCAGCGAGCAGCATCGGCAGGAGAGCCGCAGCGGCGTCAGCAGGGGCCGAGAGAGTTACGGCGAGGATGCGTCCGAGCGGCCCGACGAAGCGTGCTGCGATCAGGACACCGAGGGCGCCAGCCAGCGCGAGAGCGGACCCGCGCTCATCGGGAGAGGAACCCCTCACGGGCAATCACCTACGGACATATGAATGTCGCCACGCCCGCACTGGCGAAAACCGCCGCAGACATCGGGGATCGTGGCCGCTCTGCGCGAAACCGCTCGGGACGTCCCGAGGACGTCCCGAGGACTAGGTGAGGACAGTGCCCGTCGAGCCCGAACCCGGCGGGCCGGGGCCGCCGGTCGCTGGCGGGCCTCGCACGATTCGCACAGCAGCCCGGGCCGCTCGCTGGAGGCTTCGCCTGCGCGGTTGCCGTGGACGTCATAGCCACCCCACCGGCACCAGCGCACCCCTGCTTCCTCCGCTTTACGCTCGAGCGCTTCGATGCCGGCGAAGAACTCGGGGTAGAGTGCCTTCAGCATGGCGCGCTCCTCGCCGGCTTTGGCGAAGGCGCCGCAGTTGCACTCGCCGGAGCGATGAAGCAGCGCCGCCGCGGGCGACTCAGGCACGCAGTGATCGCGACGGTAACGGCGCATCTCCTCGCCGGTCCACGCGATCAGCGGGTTGGCGAACACCGCCGAGGTGCGCGCGAGGCGGTTGATCGGCTCGCGGCGGGCACGGCGACGAGACTCAGCCCGCCTGATCCCCGACAGGAAAAGCACCCGCGCGCTACGTGGGTGCCCCAGCTTGCTCTCGTGCAGCAGCGCCATGAGCTGGCGTTCCTTGAGCCGGTTGTACGCGCGGCCGTGCGCTCCGGGTCCGGGGAACCCGTGCGGCACTTGCCCCAGCTCGCCGCCCGAGGCCCTGCCGAAGCGGCGCTGGTCGCGTGCTATGAACGAGTCGATCGTGAGGCCGGGCTCCAGGTCGTGCGCGGCGATGAACCGTGCCCACCACACAAGATCGCCGAGCACCATGACCCGGAAGGCATCCCCGGCGTGGAGAACCCGTAGGGGCTTCTTGATCCACGCCGCGTACTCGTGGACGAACTCGTCGACCCCGGGGACCGCGGTCCCGGTGTCGATCCAGACGAGCGCGTCGTAGTGCTCGCGGCAGCGGTGCGCGAGCACCGTCGAGTCGTTCCCGCCGGAGAACAGGCACCACGTCGCGACCGGACGATGCTCGGCGCGAGCCCGCGCGATCAGAGCGTACGGTGTCTCAGCGGTAGTCGTGAGCGGTGGGCGCGTCACGCGTGGCCGCCTTGTGGAGCTGGTGGCTGCGCGTACCCATATATGCCGGCGCTCTCGCCTACCGGGTGCGCTGGCGGGAACGGTCCGACGCGCGAGACCTGGCCGGCGTAGTTGCCCTCGACGGTTTCAATCTCGCCGTTGGCAAGGACGCGAACGACGATCCCGACGTGCGCGCTATCAGTCGGCCCGGTGCCGTAGAAGACGGCGTCGCCGGGCGAGGGCCTCGCTGTTGGCGGCAGGGGTCGCCCGCCGTGTTCTGCCGCCCATTCATAGAGGGCGCCGGAGTACCCGTAGAGCGTGGTGGAGCCGGGGAGCGGCACTCCGGCGTGCTGCCATACCCAGCTCGCGAACAGCGAGCACCATTCCTCGCACGCCCCATACACCGTGCAGTTGGAGCCCGGCGGGTGTTCACCCTGGCCGACCTGGCTTTCGGCGACCTTGACGATCGCGCTCTGGCTGGCCGCTTCGGGCGCGAGCACGGTCGCGCTGCACTGTTCTGTGCCGCCGCTTGCTGGCTTGGCGAGTTGGCTGCTCGTGGGTGGTGGCGAGCCGGCGCCGCTGAAGCCGTACTGCACGGCCCTGGCCATGACCTCTTCGGCGTAGGCGATGGTCCCTTCGCCGCAGGCGCCGTAGTAGTTACAGGCGGCCTGGTGATATTGGGCATAGCTGCCGCCGATCGGCGGCGCCCCCATGTCGTGGCGAAGAATCCGCGCGGCGGTAAAGACCGCGTCGGCGGGGTCGTTGATCGAGAGCGGCTGCGTGGGGTCCGCGTTGACAGCAAAGCGTTCCCAGAGCGTCGGGCCGGGGCTGGGGCTGCATGGGCTTTCGCGGACGTAGGCGATCTGCATAGGCCCCGCGCACCCCGCGCTGTTCGTTCCAGCGCACTCGCCGCTGCCGCACTCCTGCGTGCCGATGCTCGCCAGAAACGCCCAGTTGATGTTGAAGCGAGCGCCGGCCTGCTGGTAGAGGCGCAGCCGTGGAGAGGGGATGCTCTGCAGCGCGTATGCGGACGGTGCAGGCCCGGACGTGGCGGCTGCCGCTTCGCCCGCGCCTTGGCCTTCGCAGCCGGTGAAGCTCGCGCCGAGCACGGCCGCCGCGACCGCGACAATCGTGACGAACACGAGCCCGCCAACGCCGAGGAAACCACTGAGCCACAGCCACAACCCAGCTCGTCCTTTCCGCTGCCCGGACATTCAGCCGGCCTTCACCGTCGCGACAAGCAGCCGTCCATGCGCGCGGGCTAGGATCAGCTCGAGCTGATAGCTGGCCAGCTCGCCGTCATTGACTGTGGCGCTCACCCCGATCAGTCCCGGCGGTGCCGGCGCACTGCCCAGCGCGATCACGCGCGGGTGCAGACTGCGCATTGCCGGCGGGACGATTAGGCGCCGACCGGCGAGCGAGCGTGAGAGCGCCGGCACGGTGTCACGGACCGCCCGAGCGGGCGCGTGCCCGTAGAGGTGGTCGAGATACCCGTCGAGGAACCTCCGCGCGACCGTACGCGCGGGCGCGCTCAGCGTCAGCGCCTTGCGGGGCGCGCGAACGGCCGGGTCTTGGCGAGCGCTCGAGACGCGCGGCGCGGAGCCCGCGGCGAGCACAAGTGTCGCCACCACGATCGCTGCGGTAGCGATCAGGAACGCCGCGCGCTGCTCGCGTGCGGCCAAGGGCCGCTTGAACCGATGGGCAGCCCAGGTACTCACTGACGCTCACGCGCCCGCGCGATCCCGAGGAAGCTGCGCCCGTGACGATGCGCGACCTCGCCAACGAGCGAGACACCTCGCTCGTGGAACGGGTCGATCACCAGGCAACGCCCGGAGGCGTCACGGTGCGCGCAGCTCGCGCACCGCTCGCCCGGCGCATCGGTGCGTCGGTAGGGGGCGCCGCATACGCCACACGCCTTCGGCGAGGTGCTGGCGAGCAGTAGCCGCCGGGCGAGCTGTGCGCCTGCCTCGCGCACGCAATCGGGCGGGGCGGCGCTCCGCGGCTGACGGCACGGGCTGCTGGTGCAGGAGAAGTGCCGTGGCCGTCGCGGGTTGAGGCTCGGCGGGTCGCAGAAGAATCGCTCCCGCTTGCTCGCCATCTGCACCCTGATGCCGCTCGTGGCCAGCGGCGCGGCCCACCACGGCGCTTCTTGTGGTGAAACCCACACGCGGCCAGCG
>Ga0210403_10003894_pt1 | contig 12988 bp, 14 predicted proteins | sample IncBWC19MmetaG_FD_150863 | JGI IMG/M metagenome (GOLD analysis project Ga0210403, IMG submission 150863) | Forest soil microbial communities from Barre Woods Harvard Forest LTER site, Petersham, Massachusetts, United States - Inc-BW-C-19-M | ecosystem: Environmental > Terrestrial > Soil >... | reverse complement strand
TTGCGTATTTCCGGAAGTTGCTGGAAAACATCATTCCCACACCGAGCAATACAAGCCCGATCCAGAAAAAGCTCAACACCAGGTTGGTCCAAGGCGCCGAATAGGTCAGGGTTCCGATTACAATCCCGTGCAAGGGCCATCCGAATAGATGTCCGTGCGGCCCAACCACCTTCGCCGCGCCATAGTCGCGCGAGGTGTAGCTATGCACCGTCAACAACGGATCGCCGAAATAGCGGGCTAATGGCAACACATAAAGGATCCCAATCCCCAGCCCGATTCCCAGCGCGCCAGAAAATGCCAGAATTGTTTCCGGTAGAGCAGCACCAGCCCAATTCCCAGCAGCACAAAGAACATCAACGGTCGAACCGTGACCGCCAACGATGCCAGCAGCGCCGAAACCACAATCCGATTCCGCCGAAATGCCAACAGCGAACCAAGACCCAGCGCGACGGCCAGGCGTTCGGATCCGCCCAGATACGAAACCTGAAGCCAAGCGACATTTGTGAACGCAAAGTATCCCGCAGCCGTTGTGCCGAACAGTCGGGCCGTAAGCCATACCGACGCTACGTATCCGGTAACCGCAATCACCCAGAGCGCCACCCCTGTCGGAACACGGAAAAGCAACGACACCAGCGCGATCAAGTATGGATACCCCATGAAGTGCTGCACCTGAAGATCATGAAAGTCCCAGTGCAGGATGGCATTTGCGACGTCACGGTAAGCGGCGTTACGCCGGAATGAACCACCAAGTCTGTGGATTTGTGTAGAAGAAACAGAGACGCCCAGAACACCACAATGCTGACGGCGAGCAACAGGAACAACTCGCGCTGCGTGAATGTGGCGTGAACGGCCCGCGAGACAGTCTGCGGGTCCTCGGTTTGCAGTTTCGTCATCCGGCACCCACGTTTCGCAGTTGCGCCCGGTTCTTCCACCGGACAGAATGTCGCTGAATCGGAGCAGCATGCGGCCTAGTTTCTGCGCGTGCGTCCGCGGCAGTTGTTGTGTGAAGAATGGGCTGCATCAAACTACGATTTCTGCGGCCAACTCATCTGCCCGCCCTTGTTGTAGGCCAGATTTCCAATATGCCCCGCCCGCGCCGCCGCAACCCCAGTTTCCACCGGTGCGTTCGGTTCCTTCCGTGTTTTGATGCACTCGAAAAAATTCTCCATGTGCGTGATCGTGCCATCGCGGAAGCTCCGTGCGGTGAGCACCGGATTCTGATCCCGCTGCACGCCCTCGCGATACACGGTGAATCCCGCACGATCGATCTTCAACGTCGCATCCGTCCCACGAAACTCCAGCCCCCCGTCATCGATCGACGAAGCCATCATACCTTCGTACACCACATCGAATCCGGGATAGCGGAACGCCGCCTGGATCGTATCCGGGCAATCCCACTGATCAAACACATACTTGTCGGCGACCATGCAAGCCTGCCTCGGCGTATCCGCTTTCATCGCCCAATGCACCACATCGATCCAGTGCGTGAACAGATCGGTCATCGCTCCGCCGCCAAAATTCCAGAACCACCGCCAGTGCGCAAACTTTTCATCGCTGAACGCCTGTTCCGGCGCCGACCCCAGCCACATCTTCCAATCGAGCGCCTGCTGATCGACGGGCTTGGACACCCAGTTCCGCTGATAGTTCTGCCACCAATAGGTCCGTACCTGCACCACGCGCCCCAGGCTTCCCGCTTGAATCAAATCGACCGCATCGCGAAAGTGCGTCCAGCTGCGCTGCTGCATCCCGCATTGCAGTATCTGCTTGCCCGCCCGCACCGCTTTCGTCAGGGTAGCGCCCTCTTCAATCGTGTGGGTCACCGGCTTTTCGAGGAATACGTCTTTCCCCGCCTTCAGGGCGTCGACCGCCATCGGCACATGCCAGTGGTCGGGCGACGCGATGATCACCGCATCAATGTTCTTGTCGAGAACTTCCCGGTAGTCGAGATGCGTCGTCGCCAGCCCGTTGGACCGCTCCTTGACCGCATCGCGGTTGGGCCCGTACACGTCACAAACCGCCACAATTTCGTACGCGCCGGCCTTGTCGGCCGAATCGAGCAGTCCTTTCATACGATGTCCCGCCCCAATCACACCAACACGAAGTTTGTCGTTAGCTCCAAACACACGGGTGGAAGCAAGTGCGGTCATTCCGCTCGCAATGATGAAATTGCGCCGAGTAATCACTGGGGACCTCCTGAGTGCGGCATGATGGTATCAAAGATCGTGTAGGGGCGGACGCCTCGTCCGCCCCGCGACCCTGAGCAAAGCGAAGGCGAGCGTGCCACCGCCACCGGTGCGGAGGCGAGAGACGCACATCCCCAGAAAGCCTAAGACACGATCCCCATCAATTTCGGTGTATGCTCGTGAGCATTATGCGCATCTCACTGACGACGTTGCTCGCGTTAACAATTCTTACTGCTATGACGGACCCTCTCCACTCCCAACAACCCCAGGCCAAGCCCGAAGACACCGAAGTCTGGCAACCCGAACCGAAAATCGTCACACCCGCCGCAGAGTGCGGCAAGCCGCCGTCAGACGCGATCATCCTCTTCGACGGAAAGAATCTGGACGAATGGGTCTCCGCTAACGATCGCTCGCAGCCAGCAAAATGGACCGTCGCCGACGGCATTCTCGTGGTGAGCAAAACCGGCGGCAACATCGAGACCAAGCGCACCTTCCACAACTACCAGTTCCACATGGAATGGAAAGTCCCCGAAAACATCACCGGTTCCGGACAGGCAAGAGGGAACAGCGGACTATTCCTGGCATCCACCGGCACCGGCGACGCCGGGTACGAACTGCAGGTCCTCGACTCCTACAACAACAAAACCTACGTCAACGGCATGGCGGCGAGCATTTACAAGCAAAGCATCCCGCTCGCCAACCCAACCCGCAAGCCGGGACAATGGCAAGTCTACGATGTCGTGTGGACCGCTCCCACGTTCAACGACGATGGTTCGTTGAAGACTCCGGCGTACGTGACCGCATTCTTCAATGGCGTCCTGGTTCAGAATCACTTCGAATTGAAAGGCGAGACGCGCTACATCGGACAGCCCTTCTACAAGAAATTCGACGGCGCCCCCATCAAATTGCAAGCCCACGGCGACAAGAGTGAGCCCCTCAGCTTCCGGAATATATGGGTGAGGGACCTCCCGTAATTGACTCGTGCCGCTGCCCAAACGACTTCGGCCTCCGGCGTCGCGGAAAAAAGATTTAGTGGAAGAGCGGCCCTTCAGGGCCGCGTCAGCTATCCCAGATCATGCGGGCTTTAGCTCCTGAGGCGAACGATCTCGACCTGACATAGCTTTATGACATCGCCTTGAGCGAATCCTGCATTTGGTGCGTTGCCTTTTTCTCGATTAAAATTAATCCAGGTTCTGTGATCCTATGTCACTCACCAAACAGCAAGCTCTGGAGATGTTCGAGTCCGATGACCTGATCGGCATCGGGATGGAAGCCGACGCGGTGCGCTGCCGCATTCACCCCGAAGGCGTCGTCACCTACATCATCGACCGCAATATCAATTACACGAACTTCTGCACCGAGTACTGCACGTTCTGCGCCTTCTATCGCCCACTGAAGGGCCCCGCGGCGAAAGAGGGCTACATTCTCGACTTCGACACCATCTACGACAAGATTCGCGAGACCGTAGAACTCGGGGGCACAGGCGTGTTAATGCAGGGCGGTCTGCATCCCGATCTCAAGATTGATTGGCACGAGAAGATGCTCCGCGGCATCAAGGAGCGCTTTCCCAAAGTGCACCTACATTGCTATTCCGCGTCAGAGATCATCGCGATCGCCGAGTACAGCAGTCTCACTATCCGCGATACGATCCTGCGCCTGCGCGACGCCGGCCTCGACTCCATCCCCGGTGGCGGGGCAGAAATTCTCGACGACGAAGTCCGCTACAAGATCGCACGCCTCAAGTGCCTGACCGAAGACTGGATCAATGTCCATCGCACCGCGCACCAGATCGGGATGCGCACGACAGCGACGATGATGTTCGGCGTCGGCGAAAAGTATGAACACCGCATCAATCACTTCCAGCGACTCTATGAACTGCAGGAAGAAACCGGCGGCTTCACCGCCTTCATCCCATGGAGCTTTCAACCGCAGAACACCGCGCTGGGCGGTCGTCACTGGGACGAAGCAACCGCAGTGGAATACTTGAAAGTCCTTGCCATCTCGCGCCTCTATCTCTCGAATTTCCTCAACGTGCAATCCAGTTGGGTCACGCAGGGATTGAAGGTCTGCCAGATGGGCCTGCGCTTCGGCGGCAACGACGTCGGCTCGGTGATGCTCGAAGAAAATGTAGTCCGCGCCGCGGGTGTGACCAATTGCACGACAGAAGAAGAATTGCGTCGCATCATCCGCGACGCCGGTTTCCGTCCCGCACAGCGGGACACGCTGTACCGGCAGTACTTCCTGAACTAACCAGTTCCGTGGAAGAGCGCTTTCAGGCCGCGATAGGTGGTGCATGACGAACACGGGCTGTAGCCCAAGGTTTTTGAAATGTCATTTCCGATCAAAACTTGTGTCGTTTGCGGCGAAGAGTTCGAACTGAAACCCGGCAAGCCGGGTTTCGCCAACCGTTGTCCCGAATGCAGTGAAGAAGACTCCGCCAATGCCGGACCGAAATCCCCCGAAGGCTGGAAGTCCGACAAAGGCGCCAACGCTGCCCGCCGCGAAGCCATGCGCAACCTGCTCTACCGCAAAGACAGCTGACATCTGTCCTCTGTCCTGTGTGTTCCCCCTGCCTCTGTGGTGAAAAAAACATCAAATCGCACGAGTTGAGCGTAATAAACGTGTTAGCTCGCAGCTAACCTCACGGTGTCGCCACCTGCGACCAGAGTTTTGACAATTTGGTTACATCTCTCCTCAATCCGAATTCACTTCGCTGAATCCAATTCACTACGCGCTAAAACAATTTTTATCCGGATTGAGTCCGTACATTCGGAGGATCCACGTGTGTCTGTCATCAAACCGGTGCGAAGAGTGCGCGTCACGAGCGATCGTGAAATCCGTTTCTGAAAGAGGATAGTCATGCAGAATCTCAGGAAGTATGTGTTGTTCGCGTTCATGGCTGTATTTGTGGCGTCGCTCGCAGTCGCGCCGGGGCACGCCCAAAGCCGGCTAGAGGCGAACGTGCCGTTCGACTTTGTATTGGGGCAAACCACGATGAGGGCCGACTCCTATCGCATCGCAAGCGACGGTTCGTTCGTTACGTTGGTTGACGCGGATGGAAGGGCCCGCTATAGCATGTATGTTCCGGGTTCCGATGCCGCCGACAGCCATAACGGCGCGCCCTACCTCGTCTTTACCCGCTACGGAACGGAAACGTTCCTCAGCAGGATCGTGTTCTCCACCGACCGCACCTTTGATCTGCCGCGCAGCAGCAGGGAGAAAGAACTTGCGGCACGTCTGAATTCGAATGAGCGGGTAGCAGTGTCGATCGGTGCCGCACGGTAGGCCGATTTGTTGTACGCGAGCGGAAACCAGCATCGCGAGAGCAATTACGCAGAAGGCTCGCGATGCTGTACGCCCGCGCAATCCGTCCAATCATTCCAAACATGTGGAGGAATTTGAGCGGATCGATCCGGGTAGGCGAGGTGAGGGCGTATTCAGCGTTACGCTACTGCTTCAAAATCCAACTGGACACCTTCTCCAGCGCAACCGGTGACATCGTCTCTTCAATCTGCGCATACTCGGCCGGCGAGCCGGTCTTCGCCGTCTGGAACAAATGATTCAGCCCCGACAATTCATCGATCTCGAAATGCCTGTTGCCCGCGTTTTCCAGCGCCTTGCGAATCGGCGGAAGATTCTGGCTCGGTAGCACCTGCTTATCCAGGGATCCGGTGATCGCCAGCACCGGGCACGTCACCTGCCGCAGCGCAGTCGCCGGATCATAAGTCAGAAAATATCGAAACCACACCGAAGTAAACTGCCGGATCTCCATTCCGATTTGCGCTTCGGTTCCTCCTCCCGCCATCTTCTGGCGCAGTTCTTTTTCCAGCACCGCCTGATCCTTTTCCGTTTCGATTACCCGGATTACCTCACGTTGCTTGGCGGCGCTCTCGGCGGCGTCCGCCGGCTTCTTCCCGCTGGCCACGTCGATGGCTTCCATCTGCGCCACGATCACCTGATCTCCCGGCACACCCGTGCCCGCCATCATCACGATGTACGCCACATCTTTATTCCGCGCCGCCACCATGGGCGCGATCACTCCACCTTCGCTGTGCCCGATCAATCCAATCTTGTGCGGATCAATTTCCGCGCGTGTCTTTAGATACGCCACGCCCGCCTCCGTATCCGTAGCAAAATCCGCCGTCGTCGCCTTGGAGAAATTTCCCGTCGACTTACCCATGCCGCGATCATCCGCCCGTAGCACAGCAATTCCGTGCCGAGTCAGATAATCGGCGAGAATCAGAAACGGCTTGTGCCCGAGCAAAGTCTCGTCGCGATCCTGTGGCCCCGACCCAGTTATCAGCACCACTCCGGGAAACGGTCCCTTGCCCTGCGGAATAGTCAGTGTCGCCGCCAGCGTCACGTCTTGCACTTTGTTTTCATACCTGACATCTTCCTCGCGATACGGATACGGCCGCACCGGATTTTGCGGCCGCTTCGGCTCCAGTTCCGCCAGATTCTTTACCGGTTTCAGCACCAGTGGCATCGCGCTGCCCTGCGTCCACGTGCCGTCAATCGACGACGAGTCCGGCGCAATCTTGCCCTCGAACACTCCGGCGATATTGTTCACTTCGATCTTCAGCGCCGCCCCATCGCGCGTCACCGACGAGGTCGACATCCCCTTCAAGCCTTGGTCAAGACTATCCAGGTTCGCCGACAGTCCCTCGTCCGTATTGGTGATGTGAAACACGACACGGAGCTTGATCGTTCCAGTATCGATCGTCCCGAGCCACGCCCCGTCGATGTCGGAAGGCTTGACCGGCTTGTGCTCAACCTCGTCCTGATCCTTCACGCGTTTGAGGACGAGCGGCAGCGTGCCTCCACCCTGCGTCCACGTTCCATCGATGGAAGAAAGATCAGCCGCAATTGTTCCTTCGAACACGCCGCCGATGCCTTTCGCTTCGATCTTCAGCGAAGTGCCGTTGCGCGTGACCGATGACGTCGGAATCCCTTTGCCACCCTGATCCGGACTGTCCACCGTCGCGATCAGTCCGTCTTCGGTGTTCATGATGTGAAATACGACCCGCAACTTGCTCATCCCCGTGTCGAGCGTTCCCATCCAAGTTCCATCGATGTCAGACGGCTTTGTGGGCTTGTGTTCGGTCTTGATCGGCGCAGTGGCGCGCTTGAACTCGAGAGGCAGAGGTTTCTCTTGCGACCACGTCCCTGAAATCGATTTACCATCCGCCGCGACAGTTCCCTCGTAGATTCCCTGCACAGCCGTGACTTCGAGATTCAATTTGGATCCCTTAAGAGTCACCGATTTGACGGGGATGCCGTTAGCGCCCTGATCGACACTGTCGAGCGTGGCCGTGAGGCTCCCGTCCGCAGCTTTCGTGATATGCAACACCATCCGCAGTTCGCCCATGCCCGTATTGAGCGTCCCTTGCCAGTCGCCCGCAATGTCCTGCGCCCGAGCAAGCGTTGCGCCCATGATCAAAACGAAGAAGAAAATGAATAAGCGTTTCATGCAGAGCTCTCCGAAAGTGAAAAACTTATGAAACCCGGGTGCCCCACCCTCGTCGCTGTCTGTGCGACAGGGTGGGGGTTTTTGACTGCTCTCGAAACCAATCGGCTGCGGATGTCCACACAATGCAAGCGCCCTTTATTCCGCCGCATTCAATTCGTCGATCATGCGTTGCAAGCATTGCGCCGCCCGCATATTCATCTTCCACACCACCACGAACAGCCCGGCAACGATCGCATCCATCAACGCCAGTCCGGCCCATGCTGCCGGACGCTGAAACTTAATCGCATATCCGATGGTGTACACCACGAACCCCGGAACCAACGGAGCCAGATACCAGGACCACACGTTGCGCACCACCGCACGCTGACGTTCCAGTTCCCCGCGATAGAGCCGCAGGCTAGTCAGTGTGTCCACTCCGCTGGGCAAACTCGTTGCTGAGCCTTTGCGGTGCAGTTGCACGACGATCCACAACATCGCCCCGATAAATAACCCAAACGTTACCCGGGACAGCACATCGTGAGCCGTGACGAAGAAATATCCAAAGAGAGCCGCCGCGATCAACGATGCTGCGTACTCCCGAACATTCCTCCAGATGATTCTGCGCTCAAACCTTTCCGCTCGCTGATGAATGATTTCAGCCGACATTTTGATCCCCTCCACGGGCTGGTCCTGCCAGATTTTCTGCACGGGATTCTGTACTTCCATCATGATTCGCTCCCTCCCTGCTGAAACTGGCGTGCCAGCATGTTCTTGATGCGATGAATCTTGGTCGCGACGTTCCCCGCTGACAATCCCGTGATCTCTCCAATGGAAGCCGCGTCGAGCCCTTCCAAATAAGAGAGAATCACGTGCCGGTCGAGGGGCTTGAGACGCTGAATCAGGGTGAGCAGTCGATCGAGCGCGTGCCCGCGATCGGCCGCACTTTGTCCGCTGTTGGAGTCTGGAAGGTTTTCGAGTTCTTCCAGTCCGACCAGTTCCTGCCCCCGCGAGCGTTGCTGCCGCAGCACATGCGACGCGCCCACGTTATGAGCCACGCGATAGATCCATGTCCGCAGCGAGCAGCGTCCGTCAAATCCGTCAAAGCTTCGCCACAACGCGACGTGAATCTCCTGCACCAGATCGCGCCGCAGATCCGCGTCCGCCTCGTAAGCCCGAGCCAGTCGTTCCAGGGCCGCGCCATACGTCTGTGCGGCGTCGCTATACAGTTCGTCCTGCACGGATGTCATTCTCGAAACCGCCGCCGGAATGGCGTCAATTGCACTCACAACTAGGTAGTCGATGGAAGTGGACGTTTCTTACACGCGAAATCTTCACTGCGTGGGAAATAATGTTGCCCTTAGCGTCCGGTCGCCTGGAGTATATTCCGACGGTAGCGCCGGCGTCCCGCCGGTTGTGACGGAGGCGTCCCGTCTCCGAGGCCATATGAGTTGGGTGTTCGATGTTAGGGAATGAAAGCTAATGATGCTGCGGCGGAAGGACTATTGCTGCAGTACAGTCCCGGAGTCGACGGCGAGAGCTGCGGCAAGAAATTGAACCGATTCTACTTGTACTACTTGCTTGTGGCGAATCGTCGTATCCGCGGGCCTGACTCAGTTCGAACTGCCAGTCGAACTGGCCGGTTGCAGAACCGCTTCTGGCGCCTCGAATTCGATGGGTTTGTTGTAATCGGAATAGGAATAGTGGCCGCTTTCCATGGTCATCTCGTACGGCAGATGATCGTCCAGGCCGATGCATATCGAACCTTTCTGCGAAGAGAGCACGGTCCTTTGGTCGAACTTCCATTCCCGGCAGCGGACGCCGTTGACGGTCTTCTTGTCGCCCCTTTCCGTGATGGCGTGGCTGATCATGGTGTACATGTCCGGCAGTAGATCGCGAACCGTGCCTCGCGCCACGTTGTCGCAATACCACTTGGCAGAACCCCGGTCGCCGGCGTACCCGGTGTTCTCCCACGATCCATCGCTGCCATGGATGTATCTCTGGTCGCCCACCAGCAATTCTTCCTGACTCATCTCGAAAGGAGAATCCGTGCTGGATTGCTGGTCCTGAGAGTGCTCGTGGACAATCACCCGGTTGCAGTCCACCTCCCATAGCCTTACCGAATGCTGGGTGCTCAACGCGCTCTCGCTATAGGCGCCGCGAAAGCTTTTCACCTGCCTCATCGCTTCCAGCGTTTTATGAAATTCTGTGTCACCGCTGGTCGGATTCACGGCCTGGCCCACATGACAGAGTCCTCTCCCAAAGCAACGCTCGCGGCTAGGTTAGTGGACAGACTCTGCGCGTGAACGTTACTGATGTACCTGAACTGGCAAATGTGGAAAAGTATTCTTTCCGATGACTAAGTTTCAATCCCACCCTGCCGGATGAGACGCCGAACCGCACAAGCAACATAATAGTTACAACGGAAATTGATCAACCTGCCTGACGGATGGGCCAAATTTCTACAATTGATCAATCAAAACACTCTAATCGGCCAAAGTTGCTCTCGGATTCTTGTTCAGGCAAATGCCGTGTCCCCACTGCCAAACGTGCACCATCTCATGAACAAAAACGCATTGATTGTCCGCAGTCCCGTCCAGGGGGTCTTGAGCGCAAGCGCCTGTTCACCGCCGGTGACTTCCGGTTTTCCGTCACATCCAAGTCTTTTGCCTCTGACCCAAAATTTGCTCAAACTTTAGTAGTACCGCCACGTCTAACCCCCGACGGAATTCTGAGAGCGGATCAAAACTAAGGAGCACTCCACAATGAAACCTTCTTCGCTTGCGCTGGTTGCGGTCACTCTGCTGGCTGCCGTTGGAATGAGTCTTCAAAGTCAGGCCCAAACGCAGAATCAAGCGCCGAGCCCGGCGCGCTCTCGATCCGATGAGATGTTGGACAGGTGGAACGACATCGGGAACAAACTCGTCGCGATGGCGAAGGATTTTCCCGAAGACAAATACGACTTCAAGCTGCAGAAGGACGAGCGCACCTTTGCCCTGAATCTTCTCCACGCCGCCGCACTGGATTTCGTCCTGATCCGCAGGATTTCCGGATCAAACATCGGCCCGGACTTCGGCGAGGGCGACAATCCCACCCGTGACGCTTTCAAGACCAAGGCCGACGTGGTGAAGTTCGTGCAGGAGGCCGTCGCGGACGGAGCCCAAGTAATTCAACAACAGGGCGACGCGGGTCTGGACAATACAACGAAATTTTTCGGCAACCGGATGGCCCACAACTCCACTATCTGGACGTTCGCCATCGAACACAGCGGCGAACACTATGGCCAGCTCGTGGTCTACTATCGTGCGAACAACCTGGTGCCCCCGGACTCGCGGCGCTAACGCGGTAATAAGGTCCTTGAAAATTCAAGACCGCAATTCCTGACTCCCGCATTGTCGTCCTACCGCGACTGTTAATCCAGGCCGCCAGTCGTCTCAACAGGGGAAATATCGCGATAGCACTCAAAACCCCACTCGCCGCAGCGGCACGCCCTGCGCTTTGGGCGAACAAACAGCACAAACTTGCACTCTGGCCTGATTACATCAGTGATGTCGCCTTGAGATACGCCCTGATGAAACAATCATTCTAGGCTGTTGAACTGTCAAGCAGATGGCGTATACCCGCCTCCCGCATCCGCAACCTGTGCGAAAGATGGAGCTGATGACCAAGCACTTAATTCGGGGAGCCATAAAGACTGTAGCCGTGATCGCGGCGGCCGTGCTCTTTCTGGGACGGATGACAGACCATGCTGAACTGCTTGTGTCCGTCGGTCCTGTTGTCGTGCTTGTCGTTTGCTTAGCCTTGTGGAAATTCATTGAAGACGACGACGTCAATACGGGCTACTGGCCACCCAAACCTGAGAAGTCCGTGCCGTCAGTACGCCGACATGGGCGCACAACACACGGACATCCTTCTGAACCCTCAACTCTCATCAGATACCACCCCTTTTTGTTTTGGCGGTTTGCGGTGCTCTTCGCTATGGTGACAGTTGTTGCGTGGCGCTGGATGCTGCCACCTTTGGCACTGGGAGTTGCTGTTGCCTTGTATCTACACTTTTCACGTCCGCAAGACAGCCTCTAGTCGTCGGTTGGCGTAACATCGCCATATCGCTCATTGTGTTTGAAATCACAGACAATGGGCGGCAGAGATGTAACCGTTGCCTTGGCTACCGCGTGTGTTCCATTTGGGTGGGGTAGACGCCGTATGACCTCCGATCCGGTGGTTCGTGAATCTCGAAGGAGCACGCGGGTTCGCCTTAAGGTTCGGATCGAGGCGCTTGGTGTGAGCGAGCCTCTGACGTGCGAAGGCGAAACCTTCGTCGTCAACCTTCATGGTGCCTTGATTCTGACAGCCGTCGCACTGCGCGTGGGCATGAAAATCGGGGTTCATGTCCTTCTCACAGGCAAACGGGCAATAGCCAACGTCGTGTATGTCGATCCAGAGCAGCCGCGACACTGCGGAATCAATCTGGAAAAACCTGAGAACATTTGGGGGCTGGCGTCGCCGCCGGATGATTGGCATGAGGGTGTCACAGAGCCTGCTCCATAGGGTTCTCAACAGTTGCAAAATCCAGTTACGCTCAAAATCCCCCGGCAGGGGTTTTGAGTGATAATGGCCCGGTTACATCAACTCTGAAATAACCGCAGAATCGCGATGTTCGCCCGATTCGGACTCATGGAGCGAAGCGCGTTACGGCTCTTGCGAAGTGTTTTGTTGCTTGTAACCGCTAACCAATAGCGCCACCGTGATCGCAATATAGAGAACACCTGTGATCCCCTCCAGTGCCGCCAGTATGCGCACCTCACCGAGACGCGGGACAACATCGCCGTAGCCAATCGTAGAGAGAGTTACCAGACTGAAGTACAGCAGTTCGCTTTGACGGTCCGTAATCGTGGCGTTGTTGGGGAGGATCGATCCTGGATAGAGGACGTCGAGGGCGCTGTAGAGAGCGAACCACTGCATCCCAAGCAAAAGGTAGATGCTGATCGCCGTATAGAGGTGCGCATTGGTGACCGAGCGGGCATTCTTGAGGTAAGCAAAGAGGCCGAAAACCGTGAGTCCGAAGAATACGGTCAGCAACGCCCATTTCATCGCGACCAGGGTTGGAGTGGGGAACGCTGTGCTCACCGCCGCGACTATCAATGAGGCCAACATCAGCAGAAGGGAAGGCCACACCCAACCTCTTTTCTTCGATAGCCTGATAGTCGCTAGGAGGACCGGCACGAATATCAGTGCTGCTAAAATCAATCGCCGCAGATCATCGTGGTCCAACAACGGATAGATCACGATGACCAGCAACAGAGACAGCAGGAGCAACAAATCCGTCTGTGATCGTATCTTTTCCAGCATGGCGCATCAT
>Ga0210403_10003892_pt1 | contig 12991 bp, 6 predicted proteins | sample IncBWC19MmetaG_FD_150863 | JGI IMG/M metagenome (GOLD analysis project Ga0210403, IMG submission 150863) | Forest soil microbial communities from Barre Woods Harvard Forest LTER site, Petersham, Massachusetts, United States - Inc-BW-C-19-M | ecosystem: Environmental > Terrestrial > Soil >... | reverse complement strand
ACGAGCATTGGTTTGCGTTCCAAAACATCTTCCCGCGTCTTGCAAGGGTGCGGTCGGTCGATGAGGTTTTAAAAGCGCTTGCCTGAAGATGCTGACCATTTCGCCCGGCTCAACCCAGGAGTATGGAAGGCAGTCTCAGTCGCGGTGCTGGGTTCGTTCCTTTCACAACTGGATGCCACCGTTGTCAACGTTTCGCTTGGGAGCCTCGCCGTAGAGCTGCATAGCAGCCTGCAAGCGATCCAATGGGTTACCAGCGGCTATTTGCTCGCGCTCGCTCTGATGCTTCCGCTCAACGGCTGGCTAGTGGAGCGCATTGGAACCAAGAGGCTCTACCTTATTTGCTTTTCCTCGTTCACACTGTCCTCCGTTCTGTGCGCCTTGAGCTGGTCTGCGGATTCCTTGATTGGCTTTCGCGTTCTGCAGGGCATCAGTGGAGGACTAATGGCGCCGTTGACGCAGCTCATGATAGCGCGCGCCGCGGGAAAACACATGGTGCGGGTGATGGGCTACGTAGCAGTACCTGTGCTGCTAGGACCCATCGTGGGCCCAGTTGTCGCGGGTGCGATTCTGCAGCATGCGTCCTGGCGTCGGCTTTTCCTTATCAACCTGCCGATCGGTGTGCTGGCGATTGTACTCGCCTCCTTTTTTCTTCCTGCGGATGACAACGGAACACGATCTCAAAGAAGTTTTGATCTGGTGGGTTTTCTGACTCTATCGCCGGGTCTGGTGCTCTTTCTGTACGGCTCGGACCATATGAACAAGCGCGGAGGCTTGGTCCTACTCCTGCTATCGGTGGTTCTGCTTGCGACTTTCTTCCGCAAGGCATTGAAAGATGGCCCGAGAGCGCTGATTGACCTTCAGATTTTCCGCGGCGAGGTCTTCTCTGCATCGGCTTTTACGCAGTTCACGGTGAACGGTCTGTCATTCGCGGGGCAGATGCTGATTCCCATATATTTGATTCTCGGCGTAGGCATGTCGCCGAGTGCTGCGGGTTGGCTAATGGCCCCAATGGGGCTAGGAATGGTGTTTACCTATCCCTGGGTTGCAAGACTTACTCAGCGTTTTGGCATTAGGGGAACATCTCTTAGAGGTGCGCTGATCGCGTTTCTGGGCACACTTCCCTTTCTCTATTTGAGTGCCAAACACTTCAGTCTGGGCATTTTGGCACCTACCCTTTTTGTTAGGGGCATGGGGATGAGTGCCGTCGGGATTCCATCCATTTCTGCCGCATATGCGTCAGTACGGAAGGAGGAATTGCCGATGGCGACAACGTCGCTCAACATCGTGCAGCGTCTTGGTGGGCCGACACTAACGACGGTTTGTGCGACGTTCCTGGGCTGGCGCATGGCCGTTGTTCACTCAACGGGCACATCTAGCGCCTTCACGATGAGTTTTGCCTTGCTTTGTGGTTTTCATTCGGTGCTGATTCTGGCCGCACGCAGGCTGCCGCTTTCGTTAGAGTCAGTGGAGCGTCCGTCGCTGACAATCGATGCAGCTCGCCTCGAATCGATTGACTGAATTGATCTGTGAGCGACACGGCTACAACAATCGCATCGTGTGATAGGAGATTTCGAGTGCCAGAATATGAAACCGTCACGTACCCAGAGGCAGACCCGCCCGATCGAAGATTCAAGCGGATCATCGGCAATAGCGCTGCCCTAGAATCTGTTCTCGGCCAGGTAGAACAGGTGGCTTCCACCGATTCGACCGTCCTCATCGAAGGGGAGACCGGCACAGGAAAGGAACTCATCGCACAAGCGATCCACAGCTCAAGTGAACGCTATGGACGTGCCTTTATAAAACTGAATTGCGCGGCTATCCCGCTGGATCTCCTGGAAAGCGAATTATTCGGCCATGAGAAAGGCGCCTTTACCGGAGCGATCGCGCAGAAGATCGGGCGGTTCGAAATGGCAGACAAAGGCACGCTGTTCTTGGACGAAGTGGGCGACATTCCTCCTGCATTTCAACCCAAGTTGTTACGTGTGCTGCAAGAACAGGAGTTCGAACCATTGGGATGCGGTCGAACCCACAAGGTAGATGTCCGGCTGGTCGCGGCAACCAATCGGAATCTCGGCAAGATGGTAGCGCGAGGTCAATTTCGCGGTGATTTGTACTATCGTCTGAACGTCTTCCCGATCTTATTGCCGGCGCTTCGAGAGCGCCGGGAAGACATTCCCGCGCTGGTCTCGCATTTCGTCAAGATATTTAGTCACCGAATGAAAAAGCGAGTCGAATCGATTCCTCCGGACACCATGTCGGCTTTCCAGTGGCATTCCTGGCCTGGAAATATTCGCGAGTTGCAGAATATGGTTGAACGCGCAGTGATCCTTTCACAGGATGGTATGCTCCACAATCCGTTGCGCAACCAGCGGACCGATTCTGCGTGGGAAGACTCAGATCCCGCTCTGATCCTGGAAACGCTTGAGGAAGCTGGCTGGGTGGTGGGCGGACCGCGCGGTGCAGCGGCCAAACTCGGACTGAAACGAACCACATTGCTCGCCAAAATGAAAAAGCTGGGAATCTCGCGGCCGATTAGTCAGGAGGGGACCGAGATGGTCGACATGGCGCGGGAAGCATATGCTAGAAAAATGCCCAGATTTGAACGGGTGCGACAAAGAGAGTCATCATCTATTTTGGAGATTGGGGTGAATGAAAGCCCGAGGTTCTGCGCCGAGTAAAAGCTATGGGTACGGACTCGATTATTGCGTCTCAAGTCGATAGCCACCGCTATGAGGCCGTGCTGCGCATCAGCGAGGCGATCGCCGCGTGCCGCGAACCGGAGGAACTGGCTAGGACCCTTGCGGATGAAATCGGCAAGCTCCTGCACTTTGATCACCTTTACTTCGTTGTGGTGAAGCAGAACTCCAAAGAAATCGAATATATGGTTTGGGGCAAAGGCCCACTACCCTCCCCGGGCCTGCCTGTGGAAGAGTTGCCTTTGTGGGATGCTGTGGGCAGTAGGGATCCACAACATACTGGCGATTGGGAGTCGGAAGAGCGCTATCCGCGATTCAAGGAATGGGCAAAAACAATTGGCCTCGGTTCCGGAGTCCGCATACCCTTGACTACGCCGCATCGTCGATTGGGTGTTTTCGGAATCAACCGCGACACGGTGAATCCATTCAGCGAAGAAGAAATAAGCTTCCTGTGGCTGATCGGGCGTGTCGTCGCCTTCGCGCTGGATGATGGTTTAAATCTCAGATGTGCGCGACAACAAAATGAGCGGCTGAAGTTGCTTCTGAATCTGACGAATCGAATTACATCAAATCTGCAACCTCGGGAACTGTTGCGCGAGATTGCAGCCAGCATTCGCGAGGTCATGCACTGTGACGTCGTTGCTGTTTCGCTGTTGGACCCGGAATCCTGGAAATCGAGGCTTTACGCCTTAGATTTTCCACAGGGAAAAGGCTTCATCAGAGAAGAACACGTCCACACAATAACTGGGCCGAGCAAGCGGGTGCTTGAGACATTGAAGCCAGTCATCGTGGAGAGGTTCGACCCTGCCGATATCCTTCCAGAAATCTACGAGGAAGTCCTCGCGGAGGGCTTGAAGAGGACTTGTCTGATTCCTCTCGTTAATCGAGGTCGAGCACTCGGAATCTTGAGCATTGCACGAAAGAGCGAGGCTAATTTCGCACCAGAGGACGTCGAATTCCTTGCCCAAGCTGCAGGGCAGATCGCAATCGCGATCGAAAACGCGAACGCATATCACGAGATTTCGCAGCTGAAAGACAAGCTCGTCCAAGAGAAGTTGTACCTCGAGGAGGAAATTCGCAGCGAGATGAACTTTGAGAACATCGTGGGGAACAGCCCAGCGCTGAAACATGTTCTGGAACTTGTTGAAACGGTCGCTACCAGCGACTCTACAGTCCTGCTGCTTGGAGAGACAGGTACAGGCAAGGAGTTGATCGCCCGCGCCATTCACGACCGCAGCCGACGCAAAGATCGCACGTTTGTGAAGCTGAACTGTGCTGCCATTCCTACCGGTTTGCTGGAGAGCGAACTGTTTGGACATGAAAAGGGAGCTTTCACCGGGGCGATTATTCAGAAAATCGGCCGAATGGAACTCGCGGATCAAGGCACTTTGTTCCTCGACGAAGTGGGAGACATTCCGATTGAGATTCAGCCGAAACTTTTGCGTGTATTACAAGAGCGCGAATTTGAACGACTGGGGAGCACTCACACGCGAAGAGTCAATATTCGGCTCGTCGCTGCGACCAATCGCGACCTCGAACAGATGATTGCAGCCCGCGAATTCCGAAGTGATCTGTACTACCGCTTGCACGTATTTCCGATCCGGATACCGCCTCTGCGGGAACGTAAGGAAGACATTCCACAACTGGTGAGTTATTTTGTGCAGAAGTTTGCCAAGCAAATGCAGAAGAAGATTGACTCTATTTCGCCGTCTATCATGCGGGGACTTACAGCATGGGAATGGCCTGGCAACATCCGTGAACTGGAGAACTTTGTTGAGCGAGCGGTCATCGTGACGCGAGGCAAGTCACTTGACGCGCCGCTCGGAGAACTCCGGAAAACGAATACGGCAGAGTTACAACGCGCCCACGACCGTAAACTCGAGCGTGTCGTTGAAGAAAGAACAGATTCGCAAACGCACCAAACCAGCGTTGCTGACGAGTATGAAAGAAGGCAGAGCGATGAGATCATACGAGCACTCACTGCATGCAGGGGGCGCGTCGGCGGTGCCGATGGTGCTGCCGCAAGTCTGGGAGTGAACCGCACGACTTTCCTTTCTCGAATGAAGAAATTCGGCATCTATGCGAAGCAGTATGCTTGATCTCCAGCCCGTGTGGGTTGCGGGGTTCATATGGACGGCACAGTTGCACGCACCTGTGTTCCGTTGTCGCCGGAAGTGATTTCGAGGGCGCCTCCTAGTTGGTGTAATCGCTCACCAAGGGAGCCCATCCAATCCTGAGCAGCCCGCGAATGTGAGAGAGAATTAGCGGATTAAGTGTTCCCTGCGAACATCCGCAATGAGTCCTCTTTTCCCGTGTCGAGGACAGTCCGGAGGGGTTGGCTATACGTCTTTCAGGTGGGAACCGGGGTCGCGGTCTTACCAGTAATGACCAGGGCCGCTGAGATCTAGCTTCGGCGTCCATAATACGGAGCCCGCAGTAGCTTCGGGGCCTCGCGCCTGACTTTCTGGGCGAGGACTTCGGCGAGCTTCACTAATTGTTTCTGGAAAGTGGATGCGTCGATAGTGTACTCGGGATAAGCCATGACACGACAAATTGTACAGCGTCAGGGCGATGACTCTTCTCGCCACAAGGCCAAGGCGGTGTTACGAACCACGAACAAACGGAAGCTCCCGCCGCAGGTAAGAGAAAATCGCTTACGATAGTAGTCTTCCGCTCCGATCTTGCAAAGAGTTGCCTCCCTCCATCGCCTGCTCTTTGCGGGATCGTCGAGCGGAACCTATTCCTAAAAAGGGGAGCCGAGATCCGAGTTACCGTTAGCCGCTCCCCGAGTGACACGGTTGTTCAGCGAGGAAAGGCCGAGCGAGACTGAGGAACGATACGGAAGGTCTTGTTCGGAGGTACGTGGTTTCCGTACACTTTGGGCGCAGCCATGTCAAACCATTCGGATCACACACCCTGGTACTTACTGGCTGGCTTGCTTGTTCTGTCCCTTTTTATTCCGCCGCGTCAGCAAGGAAAGAATAAATTCCCCGCCACAGCAAAGCCTTTCCCCGTTGGCGATCCGCCTAATATAGTCGTGAATAATCCGATTCCCCAGACCCGAGTCGAGAAGAGTACCGATAAGGTTCCGGTTTGGAAGGATCGTCACTTCATCATTCAATGCCTCATTTTATTGGCGACGCTCGTCATCGCCCGCATTTACTACTGTCAATTACTGGCGATGACCCGCAATAACGAGTTGAGCCGGGATGCACTCTACTCAGTGCAGCGAGCGTTTATTATTCCTGCCAAACCGACTACCGAGATTGATGAATATGACACAGTCAATGGAATGCGCCGCCAGAAGCCGCTGAAACTGCTTGAGTTTACATATCGATGGGAGAATGTTGGAAATACTCCGGCAGTTGGACTCGTCACAGCCGTGGGAAAGGTCGTACAAACCGATGAACTAACGGAGCAGGAGTTCATCACTACGCTAGTCGATAAGTTCACTGCCAAGTCTGCTCTCGGTCCGAAGGCTACGCTCGATTCGGGGACCCTTCGCGACGACGAAACCTTTCTTACCGATCAACCGGGGGTTCCGCGATTCATGTGGGGATGGATCGTATACAGAGATGTATTCCCGAACATCAAGACTCACGTTACCGAATGGTGCTGGAAAATAGATACCTCCAACGGCGTCAGATGGAAGCTTGATGAAAGCGGGAAACGTAGCGGCACACCGCAAATTACTGCTACCGCCTGCACTCATCACAATTGCGTTGACGAATTTTGTGAGGACTATGGCAATATCAGGGGACTGTCTCCGGCCAACTGAAGACCCGTGCATGGCCACGTCCTTCCCGTGCAATCCCGGATTGTCCCAGATAGCCATCCGGTAGAATTTGGTTATGGCTAATCCCACCGACGAATGGACTGAGGACGACGTTCTATCACTTCCGCGCGACGAGAATGACACATTTGAGCGAAAAGGCGCTCAACTCCTGGACCTGACGCTCCCGAACGTAAAGGAAGGTATCGTCCTCGACGAATTGGCAAAGCAATTGTCGGCGTTTGCGAACACTGGAGGCGGCAGAATCATCTATGGCATCACCGACACGGGAATCGTGGACAACGGGGGCGTCGCACGGTCAGTCAAGGGAAAACAATCCACTAAGGGATGGCTTGAAGATGTGATTCCCAACCTGACCGACTTCGAGATCGTTGGTGTTAATGTTTACGAGATTCCTCCGAAGGCAGCGGGCTCCGCCCTAGCAGCGGATAAATCCCTATACATTGTGGCCGTCCCCGACAGTCAACGTGCTCCCCACCAATCGAAGCGCGACCTAAAGTATTACGTTCGTCTCGGTGGCACGTCTCAACCCGCCTCACATCGCCTGATTGAAGACATTCGAAACAGGGCTCGGCATCCAAGTCTCGAAGTTCACGAACTACAAATCACAAGTGCAGTTGCGACAGGGTCTCGCGTCGAGGGATTAAAGAGTGAATTTGAGTTAACGTTCATCCTTCGGTTTGTCGTCAGCAACACGGGCAGAGTTAGAGCCGCCAACGCTTGCCTGCAACTTTCTGCCACTATTCCACTATCTACCGGCATGGCTGAGGGCACTGAATATTTCCCTAGGTCGGCAACTCAAGGAACGGTACTGCTTGAATTAAAGAATCCCTTATATCCTGTCATGGGTGTGGTGATCGGATGTCCAATTAAGACATCCGCACAAATTCAGCTTCTACCTCCAGGCCCGCCTCTCACCCTCTCGGGATATGTTCCCGATATTGTGACATTGTCGATCACAACCTTTGCGGATAGTGCGCCAGCACTGAGACAAGATTTTAGGCTGAGCGAAATTGATTCACAACACTGCTTCGCAACAATGATCGACCAAGAGAGTTCCCGTATCCACTCTTCCGGCCAGCGGGGATCTCTACGACGCAAAGAACCGGGGCCGTGGTCCTGATTGCATTAGTATCTTTTCCCGGACCGTGGGCTGCCCTCCGGCTTGGCCCCTTACTGCCTGGCAATGGAGACATTTAGGGGAGGAAGCTCCCTAACCGTGCTGCTCCCAGGGAGCTCTAACTGTAATCAGGATTTTTCGCCAATCATCGGCAAAGGTGATACGCTGCGGGCTATTTCTTGGCTGTGGAATTAGCGGGTCCAGGGTCTTCCACTGTTCGTCGGTCAAATCACATGAAAGGGACATAGCGTCTTGACGGTTTGTGGCACTCCACGGTCCTCAGAAATTACTTCTTACCGGGATACCCTCCTGACCTGTCTCACCGAAGAACGCGCGAGACTGCCCCGGAGAGCGAGCGTCGTGCAGTCTCGTGTTCAAAACTGACGTTCGAGCGCTAGCTGGATCGAACGCGGCCCGCCAATTTGATATAGGAGATGAAAACATTTCCACCCTGCTTGTTGCTATTGAGGCAGAAATACCAAAGCCAGGGTTCCAAAAAGATTCTTCGCTTGACACAGTATTTTGTGAGGCGCAAAATTCGACATCTCTCCAAGGGGCATTTTGCAACGCTCGAAGTGTCCTCCTTTGGAGGCTGGCACCACTCGTTGTGACTCATTAAGACTCGGAAGTATTTGGTAGTGCCAAGTTCACTATGGGTTTGTCGTAAACGTCAGCCCCTGCAGATACGCCGAGACACTTGAGTCGGCGCGCCCAGAATTGCAGGTGAGAATGGGCTCCCTTGAAGGCAGATTGATCACGGTTCTCACGCTTCTGGGAGTGCTTGGGATTTTCCTGCAGAGTGTAGCGGCAGACGATCGCCCCGCACCTCCTGAATGCAGTAAAACGGCGCAAGACCGCACTGGAATGCTATCCGGAACTGTCTCTGATATTTCGGGGACGGGAATTGCGGGCGCGTTGATAACTGCCTTGTGCGGCTCGTTTCGCGAGGCGGTCACAACTGATTCGATGGGTGCGTACGGCTTGCAGTTGTCCCCGGGCAGATATCGTGTTCGCGTGACAGCTGACAAATTTGCCCCAACTGAACGAGAGGTCGTACTTGCCGTAACAGGTCCGGTCGTGGAATGGAACGTTACACTAGCCCCGGCGCCGGTGCAAACCCGCATATCGGTTACTGCAGCCCGATACGCGGTCACCCACACAACCGCAGGTAGCAAGATGGACACCTCCTTGCTTGATGTGCCTCAATCGATCACGGTTGTGGATCAGGAGCTTCTGCGAGACCAAGGGGCGAACAAACTCGATGACGCTCTGAAGAACGTAGCGGGAGTGATGCCGGGCGGATATTACGAAGCTTGGGATTTCTACCGCATCCGAGGCTTCGATGCTTCGTTCAATACATACGTCGATGGGTTGCGCGGCGGCAATGGCATGGGCGAAGAAATCTTTGGTATCGAGTCGGTGGAGGTTCTAAAGGGTCCTTCGTCTACGCTATACGGGCAGAGTGTACTGGGCGGCCTAGTGAACCTTCGCAGCAAAGTTCCCAGACCCGACGCCTTTGCGCAAGCTCAATTCACCGGTGGTTTGTATGGGTTCTACGAGCCGGCGATCGATGTCGGCGCAACGTTGAACCGATCGCACACGCTCTACGCTCGTACCAATCTGCTCTACCGCCCAACCGGTTCCTTCGTAAACTACGTAACCCGCCACAGAGTGTATGTAGCACCAGCGCTGACCTGGGATAGCAGCCCGGATACGAAATTAACACTTCTTGGAAGATATCAGCACGACACTGGCCATCTGGGATTCCCGCTTCCGGCTCAAGGGACGGTGCTTCCCAACCCAAACGGCGAAATCCCAATCAGCCTCTTTGTGGGGGAGCCGTCCAATCCCAATCCAGTTTCCGAGGTCAACAGGCAGTTTGGCTATCAGCTGAGCCACCGCTTCAACGATTCCTTTTGGTTCTACCAGAATGTCCGCATCGACTGGTACGACAACCATTGGGACAAACTCCTCTATCCGGCTTTCCTTGGAGACGACAAGCGGACGTTGTACCGCTATCCACTCTCATATCAACAAGAATGGAGCAACTACGCAACAGATACGGAAATACGTTTGCGTGCGCGGACCGGCCGCATTCAACATAATGTTGTTGGCGGAGTGGACTACTACCGCGAGCCGAACAAATACCACGAACAATCGATCAATTTCAGCGACCCTTCGGCTTATATGCCTCTCAATGTCTTCAACCCCATCTATGGAACGCCCTTTTCACCGATTTATCCTTTTGCCAATGGCGACACGCAGACACAATATGTTGGATTGTATCTTCAGGACCGCATGCAAATGACTGAGCAGCTCTCTCTTACCGCAGGTGGCCGTTTGGACTTCGCCTCTAATCGGGATTTTTCGCAGCCTGAGAGCAATGAAAACAATGCTTTCTCTCCACGGGTGGGCGCGAACTACCGGTTAGTACCGAGCGTGAGCCTTTATGCGGACTACAGTAAATCATTTCTGCCACAAACGGGAATGGTGTACAACGGCTCATCCAGTGGCGCCTTTGCCGACCCTGAGGCGGGCAATCAGTGGGAGTGTGGAGTGAAAACCTCCCTGATGTCAGGCCGCATGGTGAATACCGTTTCAGCGTACCGGTTGACGCGCAGTGACGTACTCACACCCGATCCCAACCACCCGAACTTTTTCCTATTGACCGGCAAACAGCGAAGCAAAGGTGTGGAGCTCGACACGATTTTCCAATTGCAGAGAACATGGAATCTATTGCTGGCTTACTCGTTCACCCAAGCGGATGTGGTAAAGGACAATGTCATTCCCCCGGGAACACCGACGCAGAATGTTCCCAAGCACAGCGCGAACGTGTGGAGCACCTATGAACTTCGGGATGGATGGCTGAGAGGAGTGGGTCTCGGTTTCGGCGCACGATACTACACGAAGCAATCTGGCGACCTGCTCGACACCTTCTCGCTTCCCGCGTATGGTCTGACGGATGCTTCTATTTTCTATCGCAGGGGCCGTCTGGGATGGCAAGTGAACGCCTATAATCTGGCCGACAAACGCTACTTCACCGGTTCCTATAATAGGGTGTACGTGCAACCAGGAAGCCCGCGGTCGATTCACACAACCATTATCTGGAGATTTTGAGCCGCGAAATTTGGCAGATGATGGTTACCGTCCCATGCGAATTTTGCGAACAGAGCGTAGCTCATCCTCATACGAGAGGGCTGAAGGGTTCAACGGGGACCCGCCGAGACTACTGTTCTGCCTCGTCTTGTCTCTCTTAACCATCGGTTCAGTCGGCGCACTCGACACCAGTAAAGAGATCTCTCAGTATGGGCACACCGCATGGCGGGAGGATGGGGTTTTTACTGGCACACCCAACGCGATTGCCCAAACCACAGACGGATATCTTTGGATTGGCACTCAAGCCGGATTGACTCGGTTTGATGGAGTTCGGTTTGTCTCCTGGGCACCCCCTGAGGGACAGGTGTTGCCCGCATCCCGCATCAATTCCCTGCTCGGAGCACGGGACGGAAGCCTTTGGATTGGAACCACGAACGGGTTGGCGCGTTGGCGAGATGGCGAGCTGACCAACTATCGGGACCCGGCTGGAACGATTATGGCGATCCATGAAGACAGCAACGGCACAATCTGGATCGCACGGGCGAACATTTCCGATACGCAGGGGCCTCTTTGTAAGGTCACAAAGACAGGGCTCCGATGCTATGGCAGGGATGATGGCGTTGCGCTTGGGTATGCGGTGACACTGGCCAGCGATCGGCTCGGCAATATCTGGATGGCCGGTGGCCCCAAGATTTCCCGATGGCAAACAAGTTCCTCCGACACCTATATCTCACCGGGATTCGACCCGGCAGAAGTATTTAACGGAGTAGTAGCACTCGTAGGCAGACCCGATGCGGCTCTTTGGGTCGGGTCGGTGCGCCCGGGAAAGGGCGGTGGACTCCAGCAACTAGCGCAAGGAAGATGGAAACCGTTTGTCACTCCGGAGTTCGATGGCAGCAGGCTCGCGGTCTCCGCGTTGTTATTCGACCGAGACCACACTTTATGGGTCGGAACCCTAAACCAAGGTATCTACCGCATTCAAGGAGGCAAGATAGATCATTTTCGCAGCTCAGATGGCTTATCGGGCGATGCAGTGACCCGCCTGTTTGAGGATCGCGAAGGAAATATCTGGATCGCGACCTCCAGAGGAATCGATACCTTCCATGACCTTCGCGTGGTTAGTTTTTCCAGGCGGCAGGGGCTGAGCGGCGATGAGGTCAATTCCGTTCTAGCTTCGCGGGACGGTACGGTGTGGATTGGAAATTATAATTTGGATGTTTTGCGGTCCGGCAAGGTCACTTCCATTCTGCCAGGGAGCGGTTTACCGGGGTTTGCGATGACATCGTTGCTGGAGGACCGAGCGGGTCGGCTTTGGGTTGGTGTCGACCAAGAATTGTGGGTGTATGAGCGGGGAAACTTCAGAAAGATTCATGCGCGTGATGGCAGGGTATTAGGCGCCGTCCTCTCGATGGCAGAGGATGTCGATGGCAGCATCTGGGCCGCGACCAGCCGCACGAACGAAACCATCCGTTGGATCTTTCGCATTCGGGATTTCACCGTGCAGGAAGAGATTTCGTCCTCGCAATTGCCAGCCGTAAACACACTGGCTTCTGATCCCCATGGTGGCGTGTGGTTAGCCCGTACCGACGGCGGCGTCGCCCGAGTCCGAGATGGAAAGATGGAATTCTTCTCGTTCGGTAGCGATCATGATGGCCCAGTCTCGGACCTTCTGGTATCTTCCGACGCTTCGATCCTGGCAGCGACGGGGTCGGGACTCGTCGGATGGCGAAACGGACTTCAGCAAGCCCTGACGATGAGGAACGGCCTTCCCTGTAACGTCATCTATAGCCTCATCTTTGACCAGAAAGCTACCCTTTGGCTTTACTCGGGCTGTGGTCTGATAGCAATCCCCAACGCGGAGCTGCAGCGCTGGTGGGAATCGCCCAACGCGGCGGTGAAGTGCCGCCTCTTCGACGTGTTTGACGGCGCCCTCCCCATGTCGGCTGTTTTCAGGCCGAAAGCATCCCAGTCTCCAGACGGACGGTTGTGGTTCGCCAACGCAAACATCCTCCAGATGATCGACCCGCTTCATTTGAATGACAATCCCATAGCTCCGCCTGTCCACATTGAAGCGATGCTTGCCGATCATAAGCATTACGAGCCGCAAAATGGTCTTGTTCTTCCTGCCCTGACGCGTGATCTGCAAATTGACTATACGGCCCTGAGTTTTGTAGCTCCTCAAAAGGCGCGTTTCCGCTACAGGTTAGAGGGGCACGATTCGGAATGGCAAGATCCCGGAACACGGCGTCAAGCGTTCTACTCCAGTCTTCGGCCGGGCAATTACCA
>Ga0210403_10003890_pt1 | contig 12993 bp, 10 predicted proteins | sample IncBWC19MmetaG_FD_150863 | JGI IMG/M metagenome (GOLD analysis project Ga0210403, IMG submission 150863) | Forest soil microbial communities from Barre Woods Harvard Forest LTER site, Petersham, Massachusetts, United States - Inc-BW-C-19-M | ecosystem: Environmental > Terrestrial > Soil >... | reverse complement strand
TCCCATCGGCGGCTTGAAAGTTGTGGCGGAGAGCGGCTGGTTTGCAGCGCGACCCTCCGGTACCGAGAACATTTATAAGATCTATGCCGAGAGTTTCAAGAGCCAGACCCATCTGAACGCGATCCTCAGCGAGGCTGAGGAAATGGTGAATAATGCGCTGGGTTCGGGAGCGCGATAATGGCCGATAACGGCGGGCGCACGAGTGTTCCGCCGTTTCCGTCCGAATATCGCGCGGCAGGCTTGCTGATGCACATCACCTCTCTGCCGTCTCCGTATGGCATCGGCGATCTGGGATCGTCCGCTTTCTCGTGGATTGATCGTCTCCACGATGCTGGCCAGAGGTGGTGGCAGGCGCTCCCGCTGGGTCCGACTGGTTACGGAAACTCGCCCTATCAACCAATGTCGTCGTTTGCCGGCAACGCACTGCTGATCAGTCCCGGCTCTCTCATTTCGGACGGACTGATACAGGCGAGCGATGCGCAGTCTCACTTCCCGTCAGATCCGGTTGACTACGATTCAGTTATCCCGTTCAAACGGCGACTGCTCGAAACGGCATGGGCAAACTTCAAAGCCGGGCAGCGCATTGACAGAGATCTCGCGCCTGCCTACGACGAGTTCTGTGCCACGCAAGCGCATTGGCTGGAAGACTACGCTCTGTTCCGGGCCCTGAAAGAAAAGTATCACCAAGTCTATTATCTGGAGTGGCCAGCAGAGTTGGTTCGACGCAGCCCGAGCGCTCTCGCCGAGGCACAGCGAGAGTTAGCAAGTCAAATTGATCAGGTTCGCTTCGCGCAATTCCTGTTGTTCCGCCAGGCCGATCAACTTAAGGAGCATGCCCACGCCAGAGGCGTGAGCTTGATCGGCGATCTGCCCTTCTTTGTTTCTCCGGATTCCAGTGATGTTTGGGCGAACCCTGAACTATTCCTCCTCGATGAGCAGCTTCGGCCACGCTTCGTCGCCGGAGTTCCTCCCGATTATTTCAGCGCGCAAGGTCAATTGTGGGGCAATCCCGTTTACAACTGGGATGCCTTGCGTGCGACTGGTTATCGGTGGTGCATCGATCGGTTGCGTGCTCTCCTGGCCCACGTCGATGTGATTCGCTTGGATCACTTCCGCGGCTTCGCGGCTGCGTGGCACGTTCCAGCCGGAGCGCCAACGGCTCAGACCGGGCAGTGGGTGGCGGGTCCGGGAGCTAACTTTTTTCAAGCAGTGCAAACAGAGCTGGGCCATCTACCATTCATTGCGGAAGATTTGGGTATGATTACGGACGACGTACGGGCCCTGCGCGACCAATTTCTGCTGCCGGGGATGCGCGTCCTGCAATTCGCCTTCGATGGTCATGCGGACAATCCATATCTGCCGCACAACTTTGTCCACAATACTGTCGCCTATACCGGCACGCATGACAATGCCACGACACGACAGTGGTATGAGGAATTGCCCGACTACCAGCGGCAAAACTTCTGGAGCTACCTCAACCGTGCGCCGGGAACCAGTGCGGATGCCGCTCCGGAGTTGATGCGGCTGGCATGGTCGTCACCAGCGGCGCTCGCGATTGCTCCGTTGCAGGATCTGCTCAACTTGGGAAGCGAAGCTCGTATGAACGTGCCTGGTCGTGCGGACGGGAACTGGCGTTGGCGTGTCCGGGACGACATGCTATGCGCTCAGGCTTTTCAACGGCTGCAGGATTTAACGGAGAGTTCCAATCGCTCGGTCAGTCCTGCAACATCCGTCAGGGTGCATGTAGACGGCGGACGGGCCAGCGCTCAAATCTAAACAGATGGAAGGTTAGCCGGGTGATTCAAGTTGCCAAGAGTATTCTCCTGGTCGTGAGTGCTCTCTTTCCGATCGTGGATCCGATCGGAGGCAGTCCGGTCTTTCTGCTGCTCACGCGAGACTACGCGGCCGAGACGCGACGGGCACTGGCTCGCCGCATTGCGGTAGATAGTTTCATACTGCTGGTCGCGTCCTTTACCCTCGGGGCGCACGTACTCTCCTTTTTTGGGATTTCGCTCCCGGTGGTGCAGGTCGGCGGTGGGCTGATCGTGATTTCAACGGGCTGGGCAATACTGAATCAGAAAGACGCGAACGATCAAGGCTCAGCCAGGCGAACTGTCACTTGCGCTGATGCGCTTCGCCAGGCGTTCTACCCGCTGACGCTTCCTTTAACAGTTGGTCCCGGCTCCATCTCGGTTGCGATCACTTTGGGCGCGAATGCTCCGCAGCACCTGGGGGCGAACCTGCTGGCAATTCTCGCGGCGACGATTGGTTCCGCTTTCGTGGCAGTAACCATCTATCTCTGCTACGGCTACGCAGATCGGCTCGCGGGCAAGCTGGGCCCCACGGGGACGAACATAATTTTAAAACTCACCGCGTTCCTGCTGGTGTGCATTGGGGTGCAGATCTTGTGGAACGGCGCGAGCAAATTGCTCAGTTCGTTGCCGCAGTTTGGCGGAGTTGTAGCGCTGCCGCACTGAGAGCCAAGCGAGCGGTTGGAGTAGATGAAAGAGAGGGATGGTGAACAGTTCAAGCGTTGATGTACTCGCCAGCACGGACGGTCCGGCCAAGGCTACCAAGACCGAGGCGGCCTCACTCATGAAACGACCGACTTGGGAGCAGGCTGAGGGTAATCCATTGCCACTTGGCGTCAAGTGGATCGAAGAGGAGCAAGCGTTCAATTTTTCCGTTTACTCGGAACATGCGGAGAGCGTCACTCTATTGCTTTATTCTCCAGCCGATCTAGTGAATCCTCTTCTGAGGCTTCAATTGGATTTTTTGCACAACAAGTCGGGGCGGGTTTGGCACTGCCGCGTCCCCATAACAAAGATTACTGAGGTTCGCTATTACGGATACTCCGTCTCGGGAGAGACCATTCCTCAACTCCACAGCTTCGACCCGCAGAAGGTCCTCCTCGATCCATACGCGAAGTGCATTTTCTTCCCACCCGGTTTTGATCGGAACTTGGCCATGCGAGAAGGATCCAATGCAGGCAGCGCGCCTTTGGGAGTGCTGGTCGAGCACCAATCGACATTTGACTGGTCGGGGGATCGGCCTCCGCACCATGAGTCGGATGCGGTCATCTACGAACTTCACGTAAAAGGTGTCACGAAGAACCCAAACTCAGGCGTCGACCCATCGCGTGCGGGCACATACGCCGGTCTCGTGGAAAAGATCCCGTATTTAAAGGAACTCGGGGTGACGGTTGTAGAACTGATGCCGATTTTTCAGCGAGATCCACAGGAAGGCGACTACTGGGGCTACATGCCTTTGAATTTCTTCGCGCCGCATGCTCAGTACGCGAGTACAGATCGTGCTGATGAGCTGGATCTTGAATTCAAGAATATGGTAAAGGCTTTTCATCAGGCCGATATCGGCGTGGTGCTGGACGTCGTATACAACCACACTTGCGAGGGCGACTACAAAGGACCGATCTACAGCTACAAGGGTCTCGACAGCGCCGGCTATTACATGCTTTCGTCAGATCCGGCAAACCCCTACGCCAATTACTCCGGCACAGGTAATACCTTGAATTTCGGCCAGGCTCACGTGCGCAAGATGGTGATAGACAGCTTGCGCTATTGGAAGCGAGGAATGCATGTCGACGGAATCCGCTTTGATCTGGGGTCGGTATTCAGCCGCAACGCGGATGGATCGCTCAACTGGGGTGAAGCACCCATCTTCAGTGAAATTGCCGCGGACCCGGAATTGGGGCGGGTGCGCTTAATCGCGGAACCTTGGGACACAGCAGCTTATCAGCTCGGGCGAGGATTCCCCGGATTGACCTGGCTACAGTGGAACGGCCGGTTTCGTGATGACATTCGTCGTTTTGTCAAGGGCGATACAGGGATGGTCCCTGACCTGATGCGCCGGGTTTACGGGAGCGATGATTTGTTTCCGGATAGCCGCGCCGACGCTTATCACGCCTACCAGAGCGTGAATTATGTAACTTCCCACGACGGCTTCACGCTCTACGATCTGGTTTCTTATGACCGCAAGCACAATTGGCAAAACGGGAATAATAATCAGGACGGGACTGACGCGAACTACAGTTGGAATTGTGGGCAGGAGGGGGACGAAGGCGCCTCCGCGGCAGTCCACGCATTGCGCCGGCAGCAGGTAAAGAATTTCTGCTGCCTGCTCTTCTTGTCCAATGGTACGCCGATGTTTCGCGCCGGCGACGAGTTCCTGAATACTCAACTCGGTAACAACAATCCCTATAATCAGGACAACGAAATTGGATGGCTGGATTGGAGTCAACTCCGATCCAATAAGGACATTTTCCAGTTCTTCAAGAAGATGATCGCGTTCCGGAAAAATCATCCCTCGTTGAGCCGGAGCAGGTTCTGGCGGGAGGATATTTCCTGGTATGGCGTCGGCGCCACGGTCGATTTGTCCTACGATTCGCATAGCCTCGCATTCTGCCTGCACGGCGCTTCTCAAGATGACGACGACATCTACGCGATGATCAACGCCTACTGGGAAGAATTGGAGTTCAATGTGCAAGAGGGAACAGCACAGGGGTGGAAGAGAATCGTGGACACCGCTTTGCCCAGTCCAGATGATTTCTCGGACGACGGAATCCCCTTAGAACGGACGAAATACCTACTGGCTCCAAGATCGATTGTGATCTTATGTCGACCCAAGAAAAGCGACACGCGGGAGGGTTAAATCGGGCAATAGATCAATAAGTGATGCGGCGAAACTAAGTGAGTTAGTTTGGAATCAGGGGAGAATCATGAATGATCCTACGAAAGAAAGTGCGCGCATCAATATATTCAAGACGTTCACGTTGAAATGGTGGCAGACCGGTTTGTTCAAATGGGGAATGCTGGCCTTGGGAATTGCGATTGGAACTTATTGGCACGGTCTGTTTGGCGGCTATCTTCTTATTCTCATAAGCATGGCGATGGTCACTTTGGCGTACGTCACTTATGTGTGGTGGAAACAATAAATATCTTACCCACAGTTCCCACCTTTTCCAGCAGTCCGGGTTCTTGGGATAACCATGCAGCGAATGTTTTTTGTCACTTTAGCGATCCTCATCGTCGTCACCGCAGGCGTCTCGAGCATCGACGATTCCACTGCCTGAACTGCCTAGCGCAACCGTTGAAACATCGCCATAGCACTCACAACCGAATCAAAGAGTGTAAAGGCCGTTTTCAACACTAACAAATAACGAGGTTTTCAGCGGCAGAACGGCGAAGGCCACGTTTGTTCCTCTGCGTCACGCCAAAGATAATTTCCGGCGTGATTTATCATCCCGTGTTTGCCTTTGTATAACTGTGTCCGACAGCCCTGACTTCTTTCGCCAGCCTTTTGGAATGTCTCAACCGCTGCAATTCCTCCGCAGAACGGCATGGCGGCGTCGAAGGTTGTCGGAATGGCTAAACGACCTCTACGGTCGATATACCTCCACTTGCCACCGATCTCGACAGACGCAAGCCCCTCCGAAAACATGTGGCCGATATCGTAATGGATCGGGACGACAGCATTTCCGGACTTGTCTACATAGCCCCACTTGCCTGCGAGTTCCACCGGTGCGAGGCCATCTGAGAACGGATAGACGTCGTCATATTTCGGCTCGATCACCACTCTTCCGGCCGTGTCCATAAACCCAACCTTTTCGTTGACACGTATCGCGGCAAGGCCCTCTGAAAAATCGATACCGCTGGCACTATGATGGAGCGGCAGCAAAGCGAAGCTACCGTCACGGCGGATATAGCCGACGTTTTTGCCGACGACCACAGCAGCGAGACTTTCGTGGAAATCGAATGCGCCGTCAAACTCGGGCGTGATTCTGGTTCCTGTCTTGTTTATGAAGAAGAATTTGTCATTCAACCTGACCCTTGCCATGCCATGATCGAACCGCCCCGCGTACATGTATTGAAACGGAATGACAATACTTCTGGTTCGGTCGACGTATCCCCACCGGCCACCTTTTTCGGCCGGTGCGAGTCCGTCAGAGTAATTCTCGGGAAAGGGTTGGCTCTGGCGATTCCAAGTCGGAGTGATGAACGAGCCAGTCTTGCCAATTATTCCGCAGTCATTTGCGACGCAGGCGACGGCGCCTTCGGCGCCAAACAGTCCCGCCGAGTCGAACCGGGGCGGGATGACGACTCCGTTCGCCGATAGATATCCCCACTTGCTATGATCCTCAAACGGAATCGGACCAGAGGTGTCGCAAGGAGTTTGCGCCAAGAGCCGAACCGCAATCAGGATGGGCAGTAACAGTGATGCGGCATTCACGTGGTCCTTGTTTGCGCTAATCGGGTGTGCAGATCCAACTATCTTTAGGTGTCTCAGATTTAGGAACAGTCGTCAACTATCGACAAATCAATTGCACTCATTGACCATATTTTCCGGAGACAGTTCCAGGTGGCATATCCTGCGCTCAAGCTACCCGCTGTTTGCCGAAGGCTGCGACAGCGTCGTTGCTGTTATCGTACACCGTGAATATTGTGTCTAGATTCGTGCGTCGAAGCAACTCCTTGATGTTCTCGTGAGGGGAAGCCAGCTTGAGTTCGCCGCCTCGGTTTCTAGCCGAGACGAGGAGTTCAACTAGCATACCCAGTCCTTTGCTGCCGATGTAGTCCACGCCTTCTAGATTAAGCACAATTTTCGGGGCTCCCGGAAGCATGTTCACGATTTTTTCGCGCAAGAGTGTATCGTCACCGAACACAATGCGACCGTTGCAGAGCAGGATGAACACGTCGCCGGATATCTGTGTCTGTACTCTTAACGCCATTCCAGAATTATAACGGTCCTTTCGTGGCGTTTTGATTTGTAGCCTTGCCAAGAATAACTGCCGGATTGCCCGTTATTATTCCGGACCTTAAATCAACCTCGATCTGACGAGTTGATCTCACCCAAATCCCCGTATTACACTCGCCCGGCTTCACAATTGGAGCGAGAAATGCGCGTTCTATTTATTAAGGTCCTATTTGTCGTTCTTGCGGGTGCGGCGTTGGGTCAAGCAGTACCGCCGAATCAGACGCCCCCCAGTGCCGGATCGAGGTCCAGCGATCAAGCTGCCGCGAATCCCGCCCCAGCAGTTGCCGATAGTCCGGTTACTTCGATGCCCTACACTCCAGGTCTCGACACGGAATTCATGGATCGGAGCGCGGACCCTTGCGTGGATTTTTACCAGTACAGTTGCGGGGGCTGGATGAAGAAAAACCCGATCCCTTCCGATCAGCCCGGCTGGGCAGTTTATAGCAAACTGGCTCAGGACAATGAGCGATTCCTGTGGGGGATTTTGGATGATCTGGCCAGAAAGACTTCGGGCCGCACTGCTAACCAGCAGAAAATTGGCGACTACTTCGCCGCCTGCATGGACGAGGCCGCGGTTGAGAGGCTTGGCGCCGACCCGTTGAAGCCCCATCTTGACCAGATCAATGGCCTAACGTCGAAAAAACAATTGCCGGCGCTGTTAGCGCGAATTCATCTGCGAACCGAAGGCAGCGGCATGTTGTTCGGATTCGACTCAAACCAGGACTACGGCAACTCGACCCAGGTGATCGCTTTTGCCAGCGCGGGAGGACTTGGGCTTCCGGACCGCGACTACTACACCAAGAGCGATCCGAAATCGGTGGAGTTGCGCCAGAAATACCTTCTTCATGTGCAACGAATGCTCGAACTGTTGGGCGACCAACCCGACACGGCACAACGCGAGGCGGCCGGGATTATGGCGGTGGAGACAGCACTGGCCAAGGCTTCCCTCACACGCGTGGAACGGCGTGAGCCGCACAACCTTTACCACAAGGTTGACTTGACCCAGTTGCAAGCGCTCTCCCCAGATTTCGAGTGGAGCGCGTACCTCAAGGAGACCGGGCTCGGTCAACAGGACGCATTCAACGTCACCGAACCGGCGTTCTACAAGGAACTGAACAACCAGCTCCAAACCGCCAGTCTCGATGACATCAAGAGCTACTTGCGCTGGCACACGGTTCACTCTGCTGCCCTTTTTCTGTCTTCAGGCTTCGTCAACGAGGACTTCGACTTCTTCGGCAAGACGCTGCGCGGAGTGCCTCAACTACGCCCTCGCTGGAAGCGTTGCGTTGGGCTTGTGGATCGGCAACTCGGCGAAGCTCTCGGTCAGGAGTTCGTCAGTCGGACGTTTAGTCCGGAGATGAAGCAAAAGACGCTGACCATGACCAATCAGATCGAACAGGCCATGGCAGCCGATATCGGGCAACTTACGTGGATGGGGCCCGAGACCAAACAGAATGCGTTGATCAAGCTCCACGCCGTTGTCAACAAGATCGGCTATCCCGACAAGTGGCGTGACTACACTTCGATCGCGATCTCGCGCGACGATTTCGCGGGTAACGTCGAACGGGCGACAATGTTCGAGTCGAAGCGCAAACTGAATAAAATAGGCAAACCGGTTGATCGCGGCGAATGGTCGATGACACCGACCACCGTCAATGCTTATTACAGCTCGCGCATGAATGACATCAATTTTCCCGCGGGCGTATTGCAGCCCCCTCTTTACGACCCGAAGATGGACGACGCACCCAACTACGGCAACACTGGCGGAACCATAGGTCACGAGTTGACTCACGGCTTCGACGATCAGGGTCGCAAGTTCGACGCCCAGGGCAACTTGAAGGACTGGTGGACGGCACAGGATAACCAAAACTTTGAGGTCCGTGCGCAGTGCGTGGTGGACCAGTACGCGCGGTACGTCGTCGTAGACCAAATAAAAATCAACAGCAAGCTCACCGAAGGGGAGGACATCGCCGATCTTGGAGGGTTGATTCTCGCCTGGATGGCGTGGAAAGACCAGACAAAGAATACGCAGCTGGAAAACCGTGACGGCCTCACGCCTGAGCAGAGGTTCTTTGTCGGAAACGCGCAGTGGGCGTGTGAGAATGACCGGCCAGAGAACCTGCGCATGCACGCCATCACAGATCCGCATTCGCCGGGCAAGTACCGTGTTAACGGCCTGGTGGTCAACCTGCCCGAGTTTGAGAAGGCATTCGCATGCAAGGCGGGCCAGCCGATGGTAAAAGAAAACCGCTGTCGCATCTGGTGATGGACTCCTCGAAACTTACCGGACGCTATTTAGGGACTTCTCTGTCTCTTGACGAAAACAACCGCTGTCGTGCCCTGTTCCACTCCTCGGTTGAGAAGAGGCGCGGCCCCACCTCGATGAGCCGTGGCGTCATATTGAAGACGGCCACCCGGTTCCAAGGCCTGCCGTCCCGCATCCGAAGGCCCTTTTCATTTAGGTCACTGACGATGCTTGAGTAGGGGAAGTCCTGGACCAGCAACTCCATCATCAGCATAAGCGTCCTATTCTCGAGGGGATCGACCTCCAAGCGCTGGCAATCGTCCGAGATCCGCAGTCCATAAGGGATGTCCTCACTAAATGCGCCTTGGGTCGGGGTTTCCGACTCGGGCAACTCGCGCCGCCATTCGATCGATACCAATTGCCATCCCGCAGCCGTGCGCTGCCTGATGACCTCAGGACTAAACGGCCCGGAAATCACATCGCGAATCCGTTCAAAATACGCCATGATTAGCCTCCCATGAGTCGTTCTTCGAGATAAAGCACCATGCAACTGACCTGCCAAGAGTCTGGCCTGCTGCGAACCTCTCAAGTCGGCGCGGCATTGGAAATAGTCGCCGACGCCGCCGTCGAGCCTCAGACCGTCTGCTGTCCATTTATGCGAATCAGTGTTCGCTTCCGGACGCCCTGCACCGCAGTGATTGAGGGCCTCACGGGCGACTCTCGCAGCAGTTTCCCGCTCACTTTCTCAGAATCAGGTCTTGCGAAAAAAAGAGTCCTAACTATGAATAAACCATCCTTAGTTATAGTCCAGCGTACTGAGAAAGACCCATGGCAGCCAGTCCAAACTTTACGGCACCGCTTCCCTCGAGCCCTGGCCCCCTTAACCTCGATCAGGTGGAGGATCTCGTCAAGCTGCAAAAGGCCGCTCAGAAAATCAGCTCCATCCTTGACCTCGACCAGCTGGTTGATAAGGTCGTGAACGAGACTGCTCGTTCTTTCGGATGTCTGGATTCTGACATCTACCTGCACAATGAAGAGCGAGGCGAACTGTTGCTAGTCTGCGCCCATGGCTGCACCGGCTGCGAGCTCCACGGCCCGGGCCACAGCCTGAAGATCGGGAAAGGAATGGTCGGATACGTCGCATCCACTGGCCAGATGCACTACGCGCCCGATGTGCGCCAAGACCCCTACTATATTGGCTGTGAAGAATCCACGCTCTCGGAAGTTGCGATTCCCCTCCATGTAGAAGGGCAGTTGGTGGGAGTATTCACCGCGTCACACACCGACCTGGATGCCTTCAACCCCTGCCAGCTTCGGCTGCTTCAAGCCATGTGCAGCGATGTGGCAGTGGCCGTCCACAACGCTCGCCGATTTCAACGGGAACAGCGGCAAAGGGAGCAAATGAGTGGTGAGGCGCGAGAGGCCCGCGTCATTCAACAAGCACTTCTCCCCAAGACCTCGCCCTCCATTCCGGGTTTCACCGTATCCGGGCTTTCCATTCCCGTGGGCGCCGTGGGCGGCGACTGGTATGACTTCATTCCCATGGACAAAGGCCGTTGGGGACTGGTGTTGGCCGACGTTTCCGGTAAGGGAACCGCTGCCGCGCTGCTCATGTCCGCCACTCGCGGCATCCTGCGATCCCTGGTCGAGGCCGCCTGCACTCCGGGCGAAGTGCTGGCGAAGCTGAATCGCGTTCTGGTCGAGGATTTTCCCGCCGGCCGTTTTGTGACCATGGTTTATGCCGTGCTTGATCCTGTTAAGCGAACTCTGACCTTTGCCAATGCCGGTCACTTGCAGCCGCTCCTGATGACGGGCACGTCAGGCCAGTTCCTCGACGTGGAGCGAGGAATTCCTCTGGGACTGGGACTAGGTGATTTTTCAGAGGTGGAAGTGAAGCTTCCCATGGGTTCTCGCCTGGTGTTTTACAGCGACGGCATTACCGAAGCGGAAAATCAAACGGACGAAGAGTATGGATTGGCGCGTCTTCAAGAACACTTTTTGCGAGCAGATGCTTCCGCCGAGAGCCTCCTCGATGACGTGCGCTCATTCGCTGACGGTTCGGGTCTGCGCGATGACGCCAGCGTCATCCTAGTGAAGGGTTAACCGGTTCGATAACCGGGGCTCCAGTACGCCCCCCTTTTTAGGCGGGGGCGGTAGTTTCCTTCTTCAATGCAAACCGTCAATGGGGAATCCGTCAGTATTTCTTGATGGATCCGGCGGCACACAGGTCCCGCAGAGCGTAATCGACGCAGTGTCTGGTTATCTAAAAACCAACAATGCCAATACCCACGGGGCATATGCCCGAGTTGCCGAATCTCCGGGAACTGGTTACTGACCACAAGCGCGTTTATCGGGACCTATCCGGATCTAACCAGAGTAGCTATTTAGAAGAAGCTGGCCAACCTCCTACCAGACAAATTCATCAACCCAGCAGAGAAGAAGCCAGTCAAGGGAGGTCTATATACCTGTCGCAGAATTATCTTGGGATCAGATCGAAGCAACGCAAAATGCGGCGAATAAGCAAGCGGGTCCACGCTTTGTTCCTGCGCGCAGCATTCCCTTGCCCAGCACTGTAAGCCCCTCGCTACAGACCACAATTGCCGCCCCCTATCGGGTCCCTGCGTGGGATGCTGATCCACGCAATGCGGCGGATTGGAAGGCGCTCATCAAAACGCTCGGCGACGAGACCGCAGCCGCAACTCGTGGTATGCAGGAGAAACTCGGCGTAATCATGGAGCCCACCGTAATTGATGGCGTCAAAGCATTCATCCTGACGCCGAAGGTGATTGCGCCGGAGAATCAGAATCGCCTTCTCGTGAATGTTCATTGCGGTGGGTTCGTCTATAATCCCGGCGTAGCTGGAGCTGAAGAGCCGACGTCGATGGCTGCGTATGGCGGCTTCAAAATCATCTCAATCGATTACCGGATGCCGCCCGATCACCCGTATCCCGCTGGCCTGGACGATTGCATGAAAGTGTGGAGGGCGACTGCCGAGACAAACGATCCGAAAACGCTGGGGCTCTTCGGCAGCTCCGCTGGTGCAGGCATGGTGCTTGCAATGATCTTGCGGGCCAAAGAAGAAGGCCTACCGTTACCGGCTGCGCTCGCTGTCGGAACGCCATGGGTGGATTTGACGGAAACCGGAGACACTTATAGAACGAATGAATGGCTTGACAACGTTCTCGTCAACTACCGCGGTTATCTGGGCCGCGCCGCACGACTCTATGCCAACGGCAATGATCTGAAGGATCCTCATCTATCCCCAATTTACGGCGATTTCCATGGCTTCCCGCCCACAATCCTCACGAGCGGAACACAGGACCTGTTGCTCAGCCTCACGGTCTTGACTCATCGCAAGCTACGCCGATCCAATGTGGAGGCTGAATTAAACGTCTTTGAAGGCATGTCGCACATCAGCTTTATCCTGAATCCCTATGCGCCTGAATCCAGAGAAGTATTCACCGACTGGGCTAGGTTCTTTGATAAGCATCTTATCCACTAGGCCGTAGCTGAAAGATGATGAATCACGTCATCAACATCTGGGCTGACGTTATTTGACCGTTTTGCTATCTCGGCTCAGTTTGGGCCGAACAAGCGGCGCGAGAACTGCGAGCTGATTTGCGTTGGCTTCCTTTCGAGATTCATCCGGATACGCCGCCCGAAGGTGCACCGAAGCCGTTTTCGCCGGCGCAGTGGCCACAGGTTCGCGCGAGGCTCGAGCGTTTAGCTCAAGAAGTCGGACTTCCGATCGACCCGCCGCAACGTAACGTGAACTCACGTTTTGCACTTGAGACTGCTGAGCTCGTGCGCGCCCAAAAGGGCGACGGCGAAGCCGGGGCTTTTTACCACCACGTTTCGCGCGCGTTTTTCACCGAACACGCCGATATCTCGAAACGCGAGGTCATCGTCCAAATCGCTGAACGCTTCGGCATCTCTGCTTCAGACGTGGAAACCGCCTGGCAGGAGCGCCGGTTTTC
>Ga0210403_10003889_pt1 | contig 12995 bp, 16 predicted proteins | sample IncBWC19MmetaG_FD_150863 | JGI IMG/M metagenome (GOLD analysis project Ga0210403, IMG submission 150863) | Forest soil microbial communities from Barre Woods Harvard Forest LTER site, Petersham, Massachusetts, United States - Inc-BW-C-19-M | ecosystem: Environmental > Terrestrial > Soil >... | reverse complement strand
TTCGATCGGTAAGCGACCAATTCACGTGAAGAAAGAGGTGGTCGGCCATGTCGCGAACCGTCTTCAAGCGGCTCTCTATCGCGAGGTTGTTTATCTGATCGCGCAAGACGTGCTCAGCGTTTCGGACGCGGATGCCGCGGTGAGCTGGGGACCGGGACTGCGTTGGGGTGTCATGGGACCGAACTTGCTTTTCCATCTTGCCGGCGGCCAGAACGGTATCTATCACTTCATGGAGCAATTCACGGGGCCTATGAGCACCTGGTGGAAAGATCTTGGGAATCCTGAATTCACACCCGAGGTGAAAGAGAAGATCGTCAAAGGAGTTCTGGCGGAGGCCGGCAATCGATCGATCGACGAACTTGCCGGCGAGCGCGACAAGGTGCTGCTCGGGCTGCTCGCCTTGAGAGGCACAGCGAAGTAGCGATCTTTGTACGCGCTGGAGTCAACCTACGCAATTGGATGAACGCAAATTGAGAGGAATATTTATGTCGTCGACACCAAAAGATACCAAGGCGCCTGGCAATAAGAGTGGCCGCGTGTACTTCATCGATGCGAGCGGCGGCCGCCTGCTCTCCGTCAATTCCGAAGGAAGCGATCTTAAAGTACTTGTCACCGACCGTCATCGCATCCCCGACGGAATCGTTGTTGATGTAGAGAACAGCCACATCTACTGGACGGAGATGGGCATCCCAAATAAGGAAGATGGCTCGATTGAACGCGCCAACATCGACGGCAGCAATCACGTCACCATCGTGCCGAACGGGAAGACCTTCACCCCGAAACAATTGCAGCTCGATAAACGCAATGGCAAGCTCTATTGGTCTGATCGCGAGGGCATGCGTGTGATGCGCTCCAACCTCGACGGCTCCAGCATCGAAACACTGGTTCAAACCGGCCAGGGTGAGGCGGACAGAGCGGACATCGTTCGGTGGTGTGTTGGGATTGCCATCGATGTCGAAGCGGGCAAGCTCTATTGGACCCAGAAGGGCCCCGACAATGCTGGCGTGGGAAGGATCTTCAGGGCCGGGCTCGAGATTCCCAAGGGAGAGAGTTACTCCTCGCGAAGCGATATCGAGCTGTTATTCGATAAGTTGCCGGAGCCGATCGACCTCGATCTGGATCTTGAGCACCGTGTCCTCTACTGGACCGATCGTGGCGATCCGCCGCGAGGCAATACCGTCAGTCGAGCTCCGATGGACGCCGCTCCTCGCTCGGTCAAGCCCGAGATCGTATTCAACCATTTGATGGAAGGAATTGGGCTCGCGCTCGATATCCCAGGCGATCGGATGTTCATAACCGATCTGGGAGGCTCGCTGTACACCGTGAGTCTGGACGGCGCGGCGCACAAGACGCTGCTCGCTGTTCAGGGAAATCTGACCGGCGTAGCTTACGTCGATTGATCGCACAACAGTCAGCTGCATTTCGCATTCGCACTCTGCTTGGCACAACGAAAAAGAAGGAAATCTGGAGGAATTCATGCCCGAAGCACAAAGTCAGGAAACAAAGAAGCCCAAGGTACTACCGAAGCCGAACAGCGATTTTTACCAGACCTTTCAGATGCTGTCTGAAGCCGAACAACAGACGGTCTCGAAGGTCCGGGCATTCATGGAAAAATCTGTCGCACCGGTCATCAACGATTTCTGGGAGAAGGATTCTTTCCCGTTTGATGTTTTGCCCGGGTTCCGGGATCTCCAGATTATGGGAGCGGGATACGAGGGTTATGGATGTGCCGGTGGCAGCAATCTTCTGGCCTGCTATATCGCGATGGAGATCGCTCGGATCGACTGCTCCTTCGCCACCTTCTTCGGTGTGCATAGCGGTCTCGCGATGGGATCGATCTTCCTTTGCGGATCGGAAGAGCAGAAGAAGAAGTGGTTGCCACCGATGGCACGGCTGGAAAAGATCGGATCCTTCGGTTTGACTGAGCCGCTGGTCGGCTCTGGTACCGCACGTGGTCTCATGACAACTGCACGCCGCGAGGGTGAGACCTGGATTTTGAATGGTCAGAAGAAGTGGATCGGAAACTCTACATTCGGAGACTTAACCATCATTTGGGCGAGGGATCTGGCCGACAGCCAGGTGAAGGGCTTCATCGTGGAGAACAAGACTCCCGGTTTCAAGGTCGAGAAGATCGAGCACAAGATGGCGCTGCGGGTTGTACAGAACGGGCTGATCACCCTCAAGGACTGTAAGGTTCTCGAAGAGAACCGCCTGCAGAACGACGCTTCCTTCAAGGATACGGCGCGCGTACTTCGCATGACCCGCGGCTTCGTTGCATGGGAGGCTGTCGGATGCCAGATGGGCGCTTATGAGAATGCATTGGCGTACGCACAGACTCGCGAGCAGTTTGGGAAACCAATCGCTTCGTTCCAACTTGTTCAAGACCTCCTGGTGAAGATGGTCGGCAACATCACCGCCTGTCAGTGCATGGTCATCCGTCTCTCGCAACTGCAGGATCAAGGCAAGCTTGCTGACGAACATGCATCTCTCGCCAAGGCGTTCTGCACTGTCAAGATGCGCGAGACCGTCGGTTTTGCGCGAGAGCTCCTTGGAGCGAATGGAATCGTTCTTGACTACAACGTAGGCCGCTTTGTTGCGGACTCCGAGGCGATTTATTCCTACGAGGGGACGCGTGAGATGAACACCCTTATCGTTGGCCGCGCCGTTTCGGGCTTTAGCGCATTCGTCTAGTCGCCGAGTCTGCCGTTACCGAATGAGAGGTTTCGATGATTTACATCCATTCCGTTGGTCGCGCCCTGCAATACTTCCCGCAGCACACAGCTCTGCTGCGGGATGACCGGGCCGTAACCTTTCGGGAGTTGGACATCCGAGTGAGAAGAATCGCCGCGACGCTTCGTCGACGCGGCTTCCTGAGTGGAGAGCGACTGGCATTCCTGATGCCGAATGGGGCCGACTACATCGAACTGATATATGCCTGCAGTCTCCTGGGAATAATCGCAGTTCCGATCAACACACGTTATGCGGGTGCCGAGATTGATCGGCTCCTCGACGACGCACGGCCGCGTGGCCTGATCCGGCATTCGAAGATTCCCGCCCCTGCAGTGCGGCTGGAGTGGGAACACGTGATCGACCTCGCTCCTCTTGAGGACGCCGAAGAAGAGCCATACGCCGGAGAGTTTTACGATCCTGACGCAATCCTCGTGCTTCTGTACACGAGCGGAACGACCGGAGCCCCCAAAGGGGCTGCGCTGACACACGCGAACATTTTTTCCAACGTTCACGATCTCAACTACTGGCTGGCGTACCGAGAAAAGGCCGTCTTTCTTCATGCGTCACCGATGTTCCATATCGCCGATTTTCCGGCGATGTTCGCGGCCCCGGTCTTCGGCGCAGCACAGATGACGCTGGAGCGCTTTGACGCACTGTCGTTCTGCACCTCTGTTCAGACACACGGGGTGACTCATACGGTGCTAGTTCCGTCGATGATCAACACTCTCTGTCAGTTCGAGGATCTTGCTGCATTCAATCTGGATTCTCTGGATGTGCTGGCGTACGGGGGCTCGCCAATCGCTCCCGCGCTTATACGGGAAGTACGCGGAGCTTTGCCGAAAGCAAAGTTACTGCAGGTTTACGGTTTGAGCGAAGCCGGTTTCCTGACTGGTTTGACAGATACCGAACACACCGATGACAGACTTCAGTCGTGTGGACGCCCATGTCCCGGTATCGATCTGCGAGTTGTCGATGCAGCCGGCAAACCCGTGGCTGCCGGCGAGCTAGGAAACCTGGTAGCACGAGGTCCAGGCATCATGCGGGGCTACTGGCGCGACATCGAAGAAGACCTGCCAGAGAATGAGTCCTCGGTGAACGAAACCAGAGAAGCATTGCATGGGGGGTTCTTCCACACAGGAGATATCGGACGCCAGGACAAGGACGGCTACTTCTACATCGTCGATCGAGCAAAAGAGATGATCGTCAGCGGCGGGGAAAATGTCTACTCCGGTGAAGTCGAGGCCGCCATTTATGAGATGCCTGAAGTGAAAGAGGCCGCAGTGTTCGGTATCCCGGATGAGAAATTGGGAGAGCTTGTGGCCGCCGCCGTTGTTCTGCGACCGGGAACCAACTTATCTGCAGAAGAACTCAAGCAGTACTGCAAAACGCGGATCGCCTCATACAAGATCCCCCGCCACATCGAGTTCATGACCGAGGAACTCCCAAAGTCCGGATCGGGCAAAATTCTGAAGCGAGTTTTACGGGAGAAGTACTGGGCCGGGCAACCCAGGCGTGTGTGATGCGCCGGCCACCGGAAGAGGGTTTGAAAGACGAAGTGGATCCAGAATATTGGGACGAGCTTCGCTGTTCAAGATGACGAACGAAATGGAGATGTTGGAGATCCTATGAGCGAAAGCGAAATCTTTTCAGGAATTAAGGTAGTTGACCTTGCGAGCTTCATCGCGGGGCCCGCGGCAGCGACAATCCTGTCCGACTTCGGCGCGGATGTGATCAAAGTCGAGCCGCCCGACGGAGAGCTGTGGAGAACCGGGCATAAGATCCCTCCGCAGCCACATTCGGAAGAGCCTTATCCCTTCGAATTGGCTAATCGAAACAAACGTGGCGTTGCGCTCAATCTGAAAGCTGCGAGCGCGCAGCAGGTCATCGAGCGGTTAGCCAAGTGGGCCGACGTGTTCATAGTCAACACGCCGCACGCCGCGCGCAAGAAATTGAAGCTCGAATATGACGATGTCGCACAGTGGAATCGGCGTCTGATCTATGCGGATCTCACCGGCTTCGGGGAGAAGGGTCCGGACGCCGCTCTTCCCGGGTTCGATCTCACGGCCTTCTGGGCGCGAAGCGGTTTGTTATTTATGACGCGCGATGCTGGAGAGCCGCCGACATGGCCCGTGGCCGGTAGCGGTGATAATGCGACAGCGGTCGCAATGTATGGCGCAATCGTGACCGCTCTCTATCGTCGCGAACGCACCGGCAAAGGATCCTACGTCACGACTTCGCTTCTCGCGGCAGGTGTCTGGTCGGCCAGCGTATTTATCCAGGCCGCTCTATGCGGTGCGAGTTTCTATGGGCTGCACGATCGAGCGCATCCCGCAAATGCAGGTTTGAACACGTATCGTTCTTCCGATGGCACCTGGTTTGTTTTGGTAGTTACTCCGGACAAGGTACCCGCGGTTCTAAAAGCACTAGGTCGTGAGGATCTCCTTACGGATCCACGATTCTCGGATCCTACCAAGCTGGCGCAGAACCGGCCGCAACTGACGGCAATTCTCGATGAGATCTTTGGTTCGCAGCCAATGTCGCATTGGTATGAGGTCTTCAACGGCGTTCACGTCCCCTTCGGCGCCGTGCGTGAGCCGCAGGAAGTCGTTAATGATCCGCAACTGCGAGCGAACGACATCGTCGTTCCGTTCGAAGGAGCCGGCGAGAAGTTGACCTCAACCATCAGCAGTCCGATTCAAGTGCACGGTGTTACTAAGGTGCCTGCCAGGCGCGCGCCGGAAATCGGCGAGCATAACGATGAAGTGCTGAAGGAACTTGGATTCACAAGTGACGAGATCGCGGGCCTGCGTGCCAGCGGAGCAGCACCACAGGCGGCGCATGCTGAGGTACCAACGCACGCTCCAGGGAAACCCATTAAGTAGAGAGGAGAAGTTAATGAGCGCCACAGAAGTATCGACCAGCTTAGAAAACATTACGTATGAGGTCAAAGGATCGATCGCTTACATCACCATGAATCGCCCAAAGGTGATGAACGCGCTTAACCGGAAGACCGTTGAAGAGCTCAACGCTGCTTTCCAAGCTGCGAAGGAGGATGCCACGGTCAAAGGCATCATCCTCACTGGAACTGGAGAGAAGGCATTCATTGCTGGCGCCGATATCGCTGAGCTCTCGGTAATCGACGGTGACAAGGCGGGCGAGTTCTCCGCGAAAGGCTAGGAGGTGCTCTTGTTCATTGAGACGCTTGGCAAGCCTGTCATCGCAGCAGTTAATGGCTTCGCCCTGGGAGGCGGTTGCGAAACGGCGATGGCGTGCACGATCCGTATCGCCGCAGAAAAAGCGAAGTTCGGTCAGCCTGAAGTCAAGCTCGGGATCCTTCCCGGCTACGGTGGCACGCAGAGGCTACCGCGCCTCGTTGGCAAAGGCCGAGCTCTGCAACTGATCCTGACCGGCGATCTGATTGATGCCCACGAGGCTCACCGCATCGGATTAGTGAATGAAGTCGTTCCTGCTGCCGACCTGATGCCGCGCTGTGAGGCCATTCTCAAACAGATCGATGCAAACGCACCACTTGCGATCCAGTACTCTATCGACGCGGTGAACGAGGGCGTTAACACAGACCTGAGTTCAGGGCTGAAGTTGGAGGCAAAGTACTTTGCCCTTGCTGCTGGGACCGAAGACAGGAAGGAAGGCACTTCTGCGTTTGTCCAAAAGCGTGCCCCGCAGTTCCAGGGTAAGTAATCGCGATCAATCCCACACTTCTGAACGAAGGGAATCCGATAACCAAAGGAACGCACTTCCAACTGCACTCTTGTGACGGGACGTGCGTTGCGGAATAGGACCAAGGGGCATGGAATACATTCTCAATAGTCTGGATGGGGGCATTCTCAAGATCGAGTTGAATCGCCCACAGAAGCGGAATGCCCTTACTTTGGAAATGTATACGGAGTTCGCTAGGCATGTTGAACATGGCCCAGGCAAGGCCCGAGATCAGGGTAGTGCTGGTGTCTGCAGCCGGGGACAACTACTCCGCGGGAAATGATCTTCAGGATTTCTGGACCATCCTCCCGGAAACGGCGATAGCCCGCAGAAGCAAATGATCGATGCTCTCCGCATGTTGGACAAGCCGCTCGTCGGCGCAGTTCGAGGCGCAGCGGTCGGCTCGGGAGCCACCATGCTCACCTACTTCGATTTCGTCTACGTCAGTCAAAATGCAAGGTGCCAGTATCCGTTCATTAATCTAGCTCTGGTGCCGGACTTTGGAACAAGCTTCTCGTTACCCGATCAGGTTGGCTACCCTCGCGCGGCGGAGATCGTCCTCCTCGCGCATCCCTTCGACGCATCCAGCGCCCTAACCATGGGGTTGGTCACCAAGGTGCTGCCCGATGCGGAAGTCCTTGTCATTGCGGAACAAGTAGCACAGGAGCTGGCACAAAAGCCGTTAGCTGCACTCAAAGCGTCTAAACAACTTCTTCGCCGTCAGGTTCGTTCCCGTGTCGAACAGGCCACCCAGAACGAAATGGTGGAGTTTAGCGAAAGAGTGCGCTCGGCGGACGCTCGTGAGGCTCTTACTGCCTTCCTTGAGAAGCGGTCTCCGCAGTTCAATACCGGCGAAACTGCATAGCCAAGGATCTGGTCATTGAATGGACTCTGGCGTCCGCAACGGTACTCACTCGTCTCGTCAGACCGCGCGAATCGCAGTCGCAGATTAGCTGAAGCGAACAATATGCGAGTCGATGTGTCTTATTCAATCTTCATTGCAGGAACATGTAATTGTTTCACTGGTGCGCGACTGCTACTCTCACGCTGTCACATGGAGTGAGGACGTTCGGCACTAGAGATATGGACGATATGTGTAAAGGGAGCCAGAAATGACTAACAAGGTTCCACTTGTTTTGATCGTCGGAGGCGGATTCGGCGGTCTTGCCGTGGCCAAGTCCTTACGTCGGGCTCCTGTCAACGTACTGTTGATTGATAGGTCAAATCATCACGTTTTTCAACCCCTTCTATACCAGGTAGCGACATCGGTTTTGGCTCCCGGTCAGATTGCCTCTCCGCTCCGCGGTCTCTTGGCCGACCAAGAGAATGCTTCTGTGATGCTTGGCAATGTGACCGGTATCGATGCGGCCACGCGGTATGTGATCGTCGATGCAGGCGATAATAAGGGACTACGGATTGCGTATGACTATCTGGTGCTCGCGACAGGGGCTACCCACAGCTACTTTGGACATGATGAGTTCGCACACTTCGCTCCGGGATTGAAAAGTCTCGCGGATGCTGAATCCTTACGCAATCACATACTCACGGTCTTTGAAAACGCAGAGGCTGAGGAGAATCCCGAGCGCCGGAAGGCACTGATGACATTCGTCATGGTGGGCGCTGGACCGACTGGCGTAGAGATGGCAAGCGCAATTGCCGTCATGATCCGGACGACATTACGGAAGAACTTCCGTCGGATCGACCCAAAAGCCGCACACATCGTCCTGGTTGACATGGCAAAGCGCCCTCTTGGAACGTTCGCGGAAAATCTCTCGGAAGCGGCGAGACTTCGTTTATTGCAGTTAGGCGTAGATGTGCGGCTGGAGAAAGCAGTTCAAACAATCGATGGGGAAGGCGCGGTCATTGGTGACGAGAGGATTCCGAGCAAGACGGTGATATGGACAGCAGGGGTTGCTCCATCGCCGGCCGGCAAATGGCTTGGCTGCGAAGTTGATCGCGCAGGTCGCGTCCGTATCCGACCGGATCTGACGGTCCAGGACCATCCTGAGATATTTGTAATTGGCGATACAGCATCCCTTGATCAGGATGGGCGGCCACTACCTGGAGTCGCGCAGGTCGCTCTGCAGCAAGGACGCTATGCCGCAAAATCAATCTTTCGGCAAGTAACCAGGAGATCACAGCTTCCTCCGTTTCGTTACTTCGACAAGGGCAACCTTGCCGTAGTCGGCAAGGGTTTTGCCGTGTTGCAGAGCGGGCGTGTCATGATGAGCGGTTTTTTGGCTTGGCTCGTCTGGGCCCTGATCCACATACAGTTTCTGGCTGAGAGCAGCTTGCGGTTCAGCGTCTTCTTCCAGTGGGTCTGGACGTATCTCAGTGCAAAGCGCGGTGACCGGCTGATCATTGAACAGCGCAAGAACAGCTGACGAGAGGTTCGCAATGGCATTTGAGGAAGCAATCTACGCGGTTCATATGAATGCCACCTAAGGTCGAAGTCGCAATGGTTCATTTAGATTACGTCTCTTGCTTTCTCACTATATTGGCGACTGTCCTCCTCGGTCGGAAATCGTGGACGGGACTTCTGGTATCAATTGCGAACAGCATGATCGTTTGCGTAATCGGCTTTCGCACGTCTCAGTTTGGCTTTATTCCAGCAAACCTGATTTGCATCTGTGTATACGCATTCAGCATCCGGTCCTGGATCAAGAAGACTCACGCGCGCCGGACCCGCCCAGCGATGGGGGTTGGGACCACGGAGACGACGATGGTCAACGCTCCCCACACTCCGATCGTTTCGGAGCGAGGGCTTTTTGTGAATCGACGAAGTTTTCACATCATTGCGGCTACAAGTGAGGAACTATGAAACGTAATCCTATATCGTTCAGGCGGACAGCCATGACTTCCTTTCAGGTTGGGCATGGATTAGCTTTCCTAACTGTCCTGCTCTCATTGAGCACAGCATCGATAGGCCAGAATCAGAGAGAAGCACAAAGTCCGGTCCCAAGGTCGGCCATCCATGTCACGCAAGTCCTGGGGTTTGTAGGTGCGAAGCATAACGCCACCGGAGAGTTGAAGATCCAGGGTGGCGTCATGGAATTTCAGCACGATCGAAGTACAGCCGCACAGGTGAACATAAGTTCCATTCAAAACATCTTTGTCGAGGATGGAGACAAGCAGGTAGGCGGCACGGTTATGACGCTGGGCAAAGCTGCAGCTCCATATGGTGGAGGCCGGGTGGTGAGCCTCTTCGCACATAAGAAATACGACTTCCTAACAGTTGAATATCTTGATAACGGCGGTGGTTTTCACGGTGCGATATTCCAATTGGAAAAAGGCCAAGGAGAAACTTTCAAGAAGGCCCTGGTCGCCAACGGCGCGCACATCACGCCGCCTGTATAGCGAACCCCCACCCAAAGCACTCTAGAGGTCAAAAATGAAAACAAATAGACAAACTCCCGTTGGCGCAACTAATACCACGCTGAGACTGTCCGGCTTCCATCGGCCAAACAAGCACTGCCGACCACTTGCAGCTGTTATCCTGCTGCTCGTTGCGTTGCAGCTTCAGGTATTCGTCCTAACTGTGCTTGCGGAATCCTCCACAAATCGAAAAAGTGGAGGCGCCCGGCCATGGAGCGTGCAGGTAGATAGAGTCGACCCTGGAGATGTCGGCCTTGATCCATCCTTCGGAGCCGCCATCTACGAGAATCTCCTCGAAGAGCTAACCAAAACAGAGCAGTTCAAACAGGTGTTCCGTAGTGGGGATCGTAACGCGAACGATGCTCCCGGCCTGCTCGTTCTGAAGACAACTGTTCAAAAATATACGCCGGGCAGCGAGACTCGACGGGCTGTCACTACCGTGAGTGGGGCGACCAAGTTGAACGTTCGCATTCAGTTAGTCACACGAGAGGGCCAAGTCGTCAAGGAACATGTTGTCGATGGCAATGTCCGGTTCATCGGGGGCAACTTGCGTGCTACCCACAACCTGGCACACAATGTGGCAGTGACTTTGAAACGGTCAACCCTGTCGGAGCAGGCCGACCCGGTCTCCGAACGGGAAACTGGAAAGATGTCCAAGTAAAACCAGTTGCGTACGGTCTTGAGATCCCCAGCTATCCAATCGACATGAACCAGAAGAGGGAAACAGGAACGCTGCAGAGCAGAAGCCAACGTAATGCTGAATTCCGGATTGGTCATTGCCCTGTGGCTGGGGGTGTCCCTTGCGTGGGCCGATTCTTTGGAACTGAAGAATGGCACCCTGATTTAACGGCAAGTTCATGGGTGGCACGGAGAGTGAGATCACCTTCCAGGTCGGCTCCTCGGTGCAGAAGTACAACCTCGCTGACGTCGTTTCGCCCAAGTTTGATTCCGAAAGGACAGCAAGTCCATAAGTATGCATAGCTGATGTTGGTTGCCCAGTGGGATTCTCTGCTGCGGCGCCACAATGTCGATCTATACCTCGCCGGCCATGATCGCGATCTGTAGCATCTTGAGTTCCGCTATGTGAGAAGAGAGCTCTTCTGAGAGGAAGCCTCCGAGCAGGCCTGCGAAATCCATGAAAAGTGTTAGAAAGGGAAGAGCGATCACACAGGCCAGGACTCGAGGCACCACCAGGAACTTGAACGAGTCAATCGATAGCGATTCGATAGCGTCAATATGCTCAGAGGCTCTCATGTTTGCAAGGACCGCACCGATTCCTGAACCGACGCGACCCGCAAGCAGCAGTCCCGCCACCAATGGCCCAATTTCGACGAAGAAGGATACTGCCTGCACGGCCGGTATCATCGCCGTGGCGCCAAACATCACCAGGGTACTTTTTGTGTGGAGAGTCATGACGGCTCCCAGGGCGAAGCCGGACACGACGATGAGGGCGAGTTATTTGTTTCCCACTTCTGCGAGCTGACGGAAAAATTGGGCAAATTCGAACGGAGGTCTGACGGAATCAGCGACGGCGCAAGCTAAACAACCCCACCTTCCCAACGAACTCAAATAATCTATTGAGCCAGCGCACGTGCCTTCTCCAGTCCCGTCTTCTCGTTCACGAGTCGACCGTTCGCCAAGAATCGAGTCGTCAGGTGGATGGCGGAAACAAGAAACACCATAGACCCGAATACCCACATGAAGGCCCCCGCCGCGATCTGATCCTTTAAGGCGTCGATTCCGAAGGGCCGTTCGACAACCCCATAGCTCGGGTAGAGCAACTGCCCTGAAAAACACAGGAATGCTGACAAGCCAGTGTTTACGAAGTCCGATGTCAACAGGTACGGAATGATCATCCAGGCGTTCAATCGGCGTCGTGCCGGCCAGGGCTGCACGATGGGCCACCAATAGATGAGGCTCGTCGCAAAAAAGCAGAAATGCTCGAAGTTGCGCCAATCTTCCGAGGACAATGCGAATTCATTGGCTTTCGGAATATGCCAGCCAATATAGGTGAGGTTCATCGCGAGCCACGCAATCGGAAGTCGGGAAAATATGTTCTGAACGCTGTGCGCGACCGGAGATCGAAAGATAGGTCCGCCGATCCACCGAACGATCGGGCGCGGTAGTCCGCGTAGCATAGGGACGAAGGGGCACCCTAACACAATGAGCGGAGGAGCTACCGACATCAGCACGAAGTGCTGAGCCATGTGCATGAAGAGTAATGTTTCGCTGTAGTGTCGAGCGACGAAGAAACCGCCAAGAAGATGGCAAATAGTCCCGTAAGGAAGGAGAAGAGTCGCCACTCAGGGATCTGCTTTGGTCGAGTGCGCCTAAGGGCAAGCCACCCCCGCACATAAATAAAGCCCACAGCCACCAGGGTGCCCGTGACTGCGGGAGGTATGTCCCAATCGGTAATGAGACCCAGCCAAGAGGTCTCCAACTAATCTCCTTTACGGTTTGGAAGCGGGCTCTGCTACGGCCGCCTGACGAGATACATCTGCGGCCGCTGGTTGATTGAGGGGATGCAGAGTTTCCAGGAACTGAACGAGTGCTGTGGTCTCGGAGGGACTCAGGTTCTTGACATACGCCGGCATGTTGCCGCCGCCCTGTAGCACCTGCCGAATCAGTTGATCCTCCGTGAGACGCGTTGCCACGAGATCAAGAGCCGGTCCACGTTGCCCGCCGATGCCAGCAATCGCATGGCAGTTGCGGCATTGCTTCGATTGAAAGACGATAGCGCCTTGGCGTTGGAGTGGGCTTGCATCGTGCGTGTAACGGAAGGGAATTGGCGGACCGCCGCTCCATGCGTTCATCTTGGGGCTCCAGGGCGTGAAGGTCCCGAGATGCGTTAAGACACCCCATGCTACGGCTACAGTAGTCAGCATGATGATTGCGACCGGTCGCTTATGCCAGCTCTTCTCACCCTCGCCCGCGTAAAAACGGAAGGGCTACAAGTCCTGCGATTCCTAGCACAGGGGCGATCAGGAGAAATGGTGTCTCAAGGCTGGGAGGAAGATAAGACAATACGGCATAAAGCCACAGGAAGAAGAAATCGGGTTTCGGCGCAGTCTGAATGATCGTAGGATCGGGTTGCCCTCCCGGTCCGTAAGGTCCAAGGCCTGCTGCGCAAACAGCGACTGCTGCCAGGATTGCGGCCGAGAAGAAGGCGTCCT
>Ga0210403_10003888_pt1 | contig 12995 bp, 9 predicted proteins | sample IncBWC19MmetaG_FD_150863 | JGI IMG/M metagenome (GOLD analysis project Ga0210403, IMG submission 150863) | Forest soil microbial communities from Barre Woods Harvard Forest LTER site, Petersham, Massachusetts, United States - Inc-BW-C-19-M | ecosystem: Environmental > Terrestrial > Soil >... | reverse complement strand
CTAGTGGAGGTGGGGGAACTGGCGGAGGCGGGGGCGGCGGGACAACCCCGCAAGCAACGAGCATCACACTGACGACTACAAATGCGAAGGTCGGTCAGAGCGTGCAGTTCCAGATCACTGCCACGATCACGTCCACTTCGGGCAAACCCCTAACCGGAACTGTTAATTTCTACAATTTTGGAGCTCCGGTAAATGGGGGCATCCCGCCGACCAATGGCCAGGCATCCACGGGATCGGGCTGGCTGAATAACCCAGGCCTTTATCAGATCACGGCGCAGTACACAGGAGACGCAAACAATTTGGCTTCCACGTCCGCACCATTGACACAAGTGATCACGGGAACGATGCCGGTGACCATTCAAGGCAGCACTGGCGGCGATTTCCACTTTCTGCAGGCCACGCTCGGCTTGCAATGATTTAGTTCTGGGCGTTGGGGGGGAAGAAGATATTCCAGAATTGCGGGGAAGGCGCGGTGAACTCGACGGGGACTAGGGAACCGTCGGCGTTTAGTTGCGGGGGGCGCACGACGTGCGCTTCGACTTTTTTCTGGGTTTTTGGATTTTCCACCGATAATTTTGTGCCCATTGGAATGCCTTCGGGCAGAACGATCATGGCGCCGCTGGCGCTGACGGTGTGCGTGAAGCCGTGGAGCGGGTGCGCTTTTCCCGGGATGTGAATGATCACGGGCATCTTCAGCAGGACGCGTTGCGCGCGGCGGCGCTCTTCGGCGGTCTGCGGACGGGCCACGGCTGCGCCGCGTTTTACATTGTGAGTGGGAGCGACGGGCGGTGCGGCGTTCAATTTCTGCGGCGGCGTCACAGTTCAATCCCCCAGAATTCCATGTCCGGTGCTACCAGCTCGATGCCGTATTCCCAACCTTCCGGTTGCTGATTCCCTTTCCAGACGACCACGGCAGCGTTGCTCGTTTGCGTGGCCAGATTCGTGAGGGCAAGGCGCTGGTCGAGTTCAAAAGTCTCGGTCAGAAACACCAGGCAACCATAGGGATTTACCGTACGCGTAATAGCCTCAACGGTTTTGCGGTTGGAGGCTTCTTCTCCCCATTCGAGGCGAATGGGCACACGGGAATTCATGCGGCGGCCGCGGCGCTTATCGCTGTAACGCACACCTTCTTCTTTAAGTTCGCGAAGTTTGACCGTCATTTTTCCTCTTGATGGCCATGCTAAAGTTAGAGGGAAGGACGGTCAATGGTACGAATATGGCGTGTAATACGAAAGAGTAGCTGTCCGAAAGGACAGGGATGGGCGTAAGTTGAAGAATCTGATAGTAAATGCCGATGATCTGGGCTGGACCGAGGGGATCAACCGTGGTATTGCGGACGCGCACCGGCGCGGATTGGTGACGAGCACTTCCCTGCTGGCGAATGGGCGCGCGTTTGAGTCTGGCGTGGCGGTACATCGCAATCAGCCGGAGCTTGGCGTCGGTGTGCACCTGAATTTGAGCGATGGGCCTCCGGCAGCGGCGGCCTCCAGAGTGCCAGGACTGCTGAATAAGGCGGGCGAACTCGAAGGCGGCCCGGAGAGTCTGTTGTTGCGCATTGCGGCGCGGAGTCTCCCCCTGAATGAAGTCGAACTAGAATGGGATGCGCAGATTGCAAAGATCAAGGGCGCGGGAATTGCGCCGACGCATCTGGATGGGCACAAGCATGTGCACATGCTGCCTGGATTATTTCCGGTGGCGCTGCGGCTGGCGCGCAAGCACGGGATTGGCGCGATTCGAATTGCGCATGAAGAATCGCAACTGCGCGCGGTGCTCTCTTCCGCGGGTGAACTGAAAACCAGCGTGCTGCTGAAGCAAGGGATACAGGCGAGAGGGTTGAAGCTGCTGGGGCGGGACGCGCGCGAAATGGCGCAACGCGCAGGGATCTCTTCGACGGATTATTTCTGCGGGATCGCGCAGACGGGAGTGCTGACGCGCGAAGGGGTGGAACGCCTGCTGGAAACATTGCCGGACGGAACGACGGAATTGATGTGCCACCCGGGTTATGTGGACGAGGATTTAAGGAAGACACGCACGCGGCTGCAAGGTTCGCGGCAGACGGAACTGGAGATTTTGACGGACACGGCGGTCAGAAAAATTGTGGCTACACGGGGGATTCGCCTGATAAACTATGGATTCCTGGCTCAGGCGGCGTAGGTGCGGCCAGAACGAATTCCGAAACTTGGGGACGCGCAGGACTGCAACCCTCGCTTGCAGAAAGAGGTATTGAGAAGTCCGTATGAGAAGTGACTCTCCCATCCACTATTCCCTTGTCGTTCCCTTCTTCAATGAGCAGGAGAATATCCCGACGCTGTATATGAAGCTGACTGAAGTGATGGACGCGATCGGCGAGCCATACGAGATGGTGTTTGTGGACGACGGCAGCAAAGACAATACTTATAAAGTTTTGAGCGAGATTTACGAGCACGATCGGCGCGTGAATGTGGTGCGGCTGCGGCGGAATTTCGGGCAGACGGCGGCTTTGAAGGCGGGATTTGATTTTGCGCGAGGGGATGTCGTCATCTCGATGGACGGCGATTTGCAGCACGACCCGGAAGAGATTCCACGCTTTCTGGAAAAAATCGAGGAAGGCTACGACCTGGTGAGCGGATGGCGCTACCAACGGAGAGACCACTGGCTGATGAGGCGGGTGCCGAGCCGGGCGGCGAACTGGCTGATGGCGAAACTCTCGGGGATTGATTTGCACGATTTCGGGACGACTTTTAAGGCGTACCGCCGGGAGATTTTGCAGGAGATTCAGCTGTACGGCGAGTTGCACCGGTTTATTCCGGCGCTGGCGAGTTCGACGGGCGCGCGTATTGCCGAAGTGCCGATCTCGAATCCGGATCGCAAGAGCGGCAAATCCAATTATGGAATCGGGCGGACGATCCGCGTGTTCTTTGATCTGATCATGGTGAAGTTCCTGCTTGATTATTCCACGCGGCCGCTGCAATTTTTCGGGATGCTGGGGCTGGCGGGCACGGGAAGCGGATTTCTGCTGGGATTGCTGCTGGTGGCAGACAAGATTTTCTACCACCAGAACATTATGACGGAGCACGGGCCGCTGCTGCTGCTCTCGATTGCACTGTTTGTGAGCGGAATTCAGTTTGTTTCGATGGGCCTGCTCGGGGAGATCAGTTCGCGCACGTACTACGAATCACAGAACAAGGCGATCTACGCCTTGCGCGAAGTGAAGAGCCATCGCAAAGAATTGGGTGATTCCGCGGAGCCTGCGCGGCCAAGCGGAAGCTCCGAGCGGTAGAACGCCGCCCGCTGGGGAAAAATCCAGACAAATTCCATTCACTAACAGCTAGTCATTCTGAGGCGATCCGATAAGGATCGACGAAGAATCCCATCCGAAAACGTTTCCTAAAATTGATCAGTTGAGATCCTTCGAGGCGCAAACTGCGCGCCTCTCAGGATGACTCGTTTAACTGGATTGCGAGTAGAGGTAGATTGCAGCCCAATTATGGCGCGAGGCGGCGGTATTGGCCGCGGTGGAAAAGCAGAGGGTCACCGTCGTGGCATTCCATGCTTTCTATCTCGCCGAGGAAGATGGTGTGGTCGCCGGCGGGGTGTTCAGCGACGACGTTGCAGGCGAGTTCCGCGAGGGTGCCGTCCAGCAACGGAATTCCACTGGACGTCCACTTATAGGGAATGCCGAGGCGCGCATCTTCTTCGGGCGATTGGTCGCATTTAGCAAAATGCTCGGAGAGGGATTGCTGTCCTGCACGAAGAATGGCAACACCGAAGCGGCGCTGTGCCTTGAGGAAAGAGAGTAGCCTGGCGTCATGAGAGACGGAGACAAGAACGAGAAGCGGATCGAGCGAGACGGAGGTGAAGGAATTTGCCGTCATGCCGTGCACTATGCCGGGATCGCGTTCGACGGTGATGACGGTAACGCCAGTGGCGAAGGTGCCGGCAACTCGGCGAAAGGTTACGGGATCGAGAGAAGAGATGGCCATGGCGCTTTCGATTCAAGATAACACACAGGCGCACAGTGGGTCGAAAGAGGACGGCGCGTTCGGGACGGAAAATTGTCAGAAGAAAGAGCGCTCCCCTGGGGGAGCGCTCTTTGGTAACTAAGTGCGTGAATAACCACGCGTGCTTCAGGGGCGTGGCGGTTTGTCTTTATCTTTGTTCTTGTCTTCATTTTTGGCAGGTTTGTTGTTTTGCGGCGCGGGGCGCGCATGCTCCACTTCTTGTTTCCGCTGCAACTGTTGCTGCTGTTGATCGTGCTTTTGTTCAACCTGCTGGAGTTGCTGTTGCTGCTTTTGTTGTAGTTGCTGTTCTTTCTGCTGCAGCTGTTGCTGCTTGGCCGCATCGGCGTTCTGCTGCTGGATCTTCTGTTGCTGCTGTTGCTGCTGATACTGCTTCTGTTGGACCTTCTGGTATTCCTGATCCTGCTTCTGCTGCAGCTGCTGAATCTGCTCCTGGTGTTTTTGTTCCAAACGCGGGTCGACCGCCGGAACCGGCCGCGCACTGGGCGGGCGGTTGTTGGACGTGTTTGGATTGGCGTTCGGGTTCACGTTGGCATTGGGGTTACCGTTAACGTTGGCCGGACGATTGTTACTTGCGGGTGCGTTAACGTTTGCGTTGGTGTTGTTGTTTACCGGTGCGTTTACGTTCGGATTGGCATTTGCGTTGGGGTTCACGTTTGCGTTTGCGGGCCGGTTGTTATTCGCCGGCGCGTTCACGTTCGGATTGGTGTTCGCAGTTGGGGGGCGATTGTTGTTGGGCTGCATGCCAGGATTTCCTCGCTGGGCGTTCCCCTGTTGCATGTTTCCCTGAGGGGGATTCGTCACCACCTTTGCCGGCGGCGCGATGCGCACTGGCATTACGTTGTTGTGGGGTTGTTGAGCTTGCATCTGGCGTGCCTGCGCGATCGAAATGGGCTGCCCTTGATTGGCCTTGATGGCTTCCTGACGCTGAGCGAACGGCAGCGGAGCGGGAGGAGGAGGCGTCTTGGCGACAACCCCACGGGCCTGAACGGCAGCGGGAGGTTGATAGCGCGTTGCGACACCGCCGCCGAGCACGGCCTGCTTCGGTGGCACAACCGCTGGCGCGCTGACGGCAACCTGCGCGGTGGCCATTTCCCGTTGGTCGACACGGACCATGTTGCGGCCAACAGGCTGAGCGGAGCTAAAGCTTTGGCCGGAAGTCGCGGTAACTCCACCAGCGACGCGTTGATTTACGTAGGTTACGTTGGTGACGTTTTTGTTGACGACGGTGGTGTTGTAGTAGTTGTTGACTACTGTCTGGTTCACCGTGGTGTTCGAAACGTTCACGTTGTTAACGTAGGCGCGGCTGACGTGATAGGACGGCACGTAGACTTCACGCGGTCCCAGCGGGAACCAGCCCACGTTCGCGCCGACCCCTCCGCCAACACCGATACCGACGGCAAAGTGCGGGCCGCCAACCCATGCGACAAGCGCGGGCGCGTACACCGGACGCACATAGGCAACGGCGACAGCACGCGGCGGGCACGGGACCCAGCCCCAAGCTCCGCGAACATTCACCCAGCGGCCATAGTGGAACGGAGCAAAGCCCCAAGGTGCATCGTCCACCCACGTCCAGCCCCAGGGCGAAATCCAGGCCCAGTGGCCGTACCGATAGGGAGCCCAGTCAACAACCGTGACGTGCGGGAACCAGACGGTGCCGTATTCGGGCACCTGGCGCCAGCCGCCGTTGTCGTCGAGGTCTTCGTAGCCAATCACATCATCGGAAACGTAGCGGCGGGCAACGGCGTGTTCTTCGCGGTAGTCGCGCTGGCTGCACCAGCGATCGAAATCGTCGTCGCGATTGGCACTTTCGAGATCGGCGTTCAAGGAATCAGTGCCGGTGAAAATGCCCTGGTCACCCGGATGGAGCGTGTAGGCCGAGCCGCCGCCGGTGACTTCGCCCGTTCCTTCAGGAACGTTGATGACGGTAGTGTCGCCGGCTTCATTGACGTTGATGCGATAGCGGCCGGGACGCAAAACGGAAAAGGCAAGGTTGGGTGTATCGACTTCGATGGATTCCTGATCGTCGAGGCGGAGCACACGCAGGTTGATGCTGCCTTCGGTGACGCGAATCTGCATGATGCGGTCGTCGAGATTCAGGAAGGAAAAACCGGTCTGGCCGGCGAGGCGAATCACAGCGGAACCCACGTGGAGTTCGGCGCGCGCGCCCTGGTCGGTCCAAAGTTTGTCGCCCGTGGTCATGGGGCGATTCACGGTGGCGCCGACCCAGTCATCGGTTCCGGCGGGGCTGAAAGAAACTTCTCCGTTGGCATAGCTCAAGCGGGCTACCCGGCTGGGTGGATCGTCATCGTCCTGAGCAACTGCGGGTTTGGTGGCAGCAAAAACAAACGCGAAAATTAATGGAACGAGGAACAGCCACTTCCGTGCACGTGTCTTCATTTTGCTCCCTTCTCTCCTGACGCTTTTCGGCATTGGGTGTTGCGTCGTGCCTGGGATGGGCCGGGAAGAACTCCGCATTCGGAAGGAATCTGCTGGGGCGACCTGGGAAATTCCCTTCGAACGGTACCTGGAGTTTACACTTCCTGCGTCACTATATTTAACACGGTGGGAAACGGAGAGTTGTGGCAGTTCACGGAGAGGTTCCTAAAAGGGCAAGAGATAGAAGAGCGTAGACGAAAAGGCCCGCTCCGGCTGAAAGGAGCGGGCTTGGTGAAATTTACAGAATGTTTGGATTAGTGATGACCACCACCACCGTGGGAGCCGCCACCACCGCCGCTGCTGTGAGCGCTGCCACCGCCTCCGCCGTGGGAACCACCTCCGCCGCCACCGTGGAATCCGCCGCTAGAGCCGCCGCCAGAGGAGCGAGGAGCGGGCGCGGAGTAACTGCGCGGTGCGGAGCCGCCGCTGCGTGGAGCGGAGTAAGACGGCGCCGAGGAGAAAGAGCGCGGCGCCGAGTAATTGCGATTCGAGGGCGCGCTATAGCCGCGCGGCGCCGAGGAACTCCGGCTGGGAGAGGAGTTGTAGCTCCCTGCGGAGCGGTTGTTGTAAGCAGGCGGCGTGTAGGAGCGATTGCCACCTGGCTGAGAAGAGTAGTTGCGCGGGGCATTGGATGCTCCGTTGCCAGCCCAGGGCGGACGATTGTTGGAGTTCATGCTGGTAGTGTGCGAAGCGGGACGGTTTGAGTTGCCGAACCCTTGCGGGGCGCGGCCGGAATCCGTCGAGTTGCCCTGCGCGTTCCAGGTGCGGCCGGAAGCCGCGGATCGGGAAGAGTTGTTGTTGAAAGAGCCGTTAGGACGCGCAGCTTGCAACTGTCCGGCGGACGGCGGACGATTCGCCGAAAGCGGTGACTGCCGCGCGCCGTTAAAGGTTTGCGCGTTGTTTGCGCCGCGGCTGAAGTTCCCTGCCGGGCTGTTGCCGGCACGGTTCGCAGAGAAGCCGCCCGAGTTCATGGTGCGCACCGGCATGTGCGAAGCGGCGGCAGCCGGAGTGGAGCGGGCCACAACGCTGCGATTCTGCACACTGGAGGACGGCGTGGCTACGCGGCCGTGCATGTTCGTTGCACCGATGAAGCTCGAGTGGTTCGGCGACGCGTTGATACCGCCGGCGACGCGGACGTTGCGCAAAGAGCTGGCGGAAAGGTGAGTGCTGCTGCGATTGATTCTCTCGCCGTTTACGAATGCACTGTGCGAAGCGGTGGTGACCGCGTTGGTGTTGTGAGCGTACCGGTAGTTAAAGTTCCGGAAGTTGTTCACATTGTGAAAATCGTTGAAATGGTTGAAGTGCGTGTTGTAGACGTTGATGTGATTCCAGTATCCCGGACCACAGTGATACCACGGACGGAACGGCTCGCCCCAGCCGAGCGGGAACCAGCCAAAGCCGCCACCGAACCCGAAGCCAAAACCAACTCCGAAGCCGAAGCCGCCGCCGAGGAATCCGACATAGGCTGGACCATAAAACGGAGGCGCGTAGATCGGGCCGGGGCACCAGCCCCAGTAGGAGCCGAAGTTGTTCCACCGACCGTAGTGATAGGGCGCAAAACCCCAAGGTTCAGAGCCGACCCACGTCCAGCCCCAGGGAGCGACATAGGCCCAGTTGCCATCGCTGTAAGGAGCCCAACCGGGCGCAACATTGTTGGGAACCCAGACGTTGCCGACTTCTGGTTCTTCTTTCCAAGTGCCGTAGTCGTCGAGATCGCTGTAGCCGACGGTGTCGCGGTTAACGTAGCGAGCGGAAGGAGACTGGTCTTCCTTGATGTTGCGTTCTTGTGCCCAGCGATCGAGGGGATCCGGTTCCGAAGCGGAACCCGGAATGTAGTTCACGTTTTGATCGGTGCCGCTGATGTCGCCACGCTCGCCGGCGTTCACGGGATAGGTCTGTCCGCCCGCGGCGATTTCGCCCTTGCCGCGAATTACGGTGACGGTAGTGTAGTCGCCGTTTTCATTCACGTCGACGCGGAAAGCACCCGCTTCGCGGACGGTGAATGCCAGATTCGGAGTATCAATTTCGTAGGTTTCACCCTGGCGGAGTTCGCGGACGCGGAAATTTACATGGCCTTCGGCAAGGCGCATCTGAATGACGTTTTGATCGAGGTTGAGAAAGGAGAGAGCGGTCATGCTGCCGAGGTGAATCGAGGCCTGTCCGGCCTGAAGTTCGGCACGTGAATCCTTGTCGGTCCAGAGTTTATCGCCGATAGTTACAGGACGGTTCTTTGCCGCGGAGCCCCAATCGCCTGCGCCTCCCGGCTGCATGGAAACGGAGCCATCCATATAGCTAAGGCGTGCCACGCGGGTCGGGGGATTTTGAGAGTCGTCGGCGCTAGGCATCATTTCGCCGGTGTCCTGAGGGTTTACGTTGGCGACGTTTTCCTGAGCCTGGGCCCGGACCACCGGGCTCACCAGAAACAGTAAACCGGCCAATGCGAAGAAAAGGGCTACAAGGCGTTTGCCGGTCAAGTTGGGCTGCATAATCATTTCCCCTGGACTGCGATCCGAATCCATACTCGAACCTAAGAACCGTCAGTAGTTAAGACGCTTGGCGGCTTCTTGAAGGATATAAACCCGGAGATGGATTATTAGTTGCAGCAAGGGGGCGCAAGAGTCTCACCTTGAGACAGTACTAGTACGGAAGGAGCCTTGTCCCCAATCTGGTCTATCGTACAGCACCCCTCCCCCTTGCCCTCTCCTAGACTAGCGGGGAATCGTAACTTGTAGGCGCGTTAGCGCTCTGGGAGAATGGCATGCAAATGAAGAAGGCATTACTTGCTTTGGGGATGTGTGCGACAGTTTTTGCGCTTTCGTCCGCAGCGCAAGCCTGGAGGCAAGTTGGCCCTCCGGGAGGTACGGTCATCTCTCTGGCGGCGGATCCCAACGATATTAACAAGCTGTTTTTGGGCACGGCAGACGGGCACGTGTTCGCGTCGGCTGACGAAGGCGGGCATTGGCAACTGATCAGCCGGATCGGCGCAGGCCAGGATGACGTGGTCACCCACATCATCGTGGATCGCCGGAATGCCAAGCACCTTTATGCCAGCACGTGGTCGCTCTATTCGGGCGGCGGCGGCGTCTACAAGAGCGATGACGCAGGACACACCTGGAACATCATTGGATTGGCGCACGAGACGGTTCGCGCGCTGGCGCAGTCGCCGAACAACCCGAAGCTTTTCCTGGCGGGCTCGTTGAGCGGCGTGTACCGGTCCAAGGATGATGGGGCGACCTGGGAACGCATCACTCCCGAAAAGCATGACGACCTGCGGAATTTTGACTCCGTGGCGTTCGACCCGAAGGACGACAACATCATTTACGCCGGAACGTATCACTTGCCCTGGAAGACTTCGAATGGCGGCAAAGACTGGTTCCCGGTGGTGAAGGGCATGGTTGATGACTCCGACGTGATGAGCATCATCGTGGATCCGGCGAATCCGGACAACGTTCACGCGACGGCCTGCTCCGGCATCTATCACAGCACGAACGGTGGAACGCAGTGGGTGAAATATCAAGGCATCCCAAGCGTGTTCCGCCGCACCCAACTGATCCGCATGGATCCTTCGAACGAAACCACTCTTTATGCCGGAACTACCAGCGGCTTGTGGAAGACGGAGAACGACAAGGATTTCAAGCGCGTCTCTCCGGGCAACTGGATCATCAACGCGCTGATCATCGATCCGAAGAATCCCCGGAAGCTGATTATCGGTACGGAACGCGAAGGCGTGCAGATCAGCACCGACGGTGGCTTCACCTATTCCGCAGCCAATACGGGATTCCATCACCAGCACATCGCGGACGTTGCGATAGACCGGGAACATCCGGAACGCGCACTGGTAGAATTGACCTTTGACATCGATGCTTTCCTTGCGACGCAGGACGGCGGCAACAGCTGGGCAACGCTTGGCCCGGGCCTAAAGCGCACGGAAACTCGGCACATTTATGCAACTCCGAGCGGCTGGTGGGCTTCGCTGACGACCGGCGGCTGGATGAAGTATGACGAAGCGGCGCACAAGTGGTCGCGCACGGGTCTGTATGTTCCGGACTCCGCAGCCGCAGCGTCTGCCTCCAGCAAGAGCAAGAAGGGCGCGAATTCGAAGAGTAAGGCTCCGGTGACCCGCAGTTCGGCGCCCCAGCTTGCCGCGTTCCTGGTGAACGACATGGCTTTCGGCAATGATACGTGGTTTGCGGCCACCGCGGGTGGCGTGCTGTCCTCAAAGGATCACGGCGCAACGTGGAAATCCGCCAGCAAGGATCCGCTGGTTCGGAAGGCCGCGCAGTCCGTGGAAGTCTCGACGGATGGCAATCAGGTGTGGGCCATCGCAGAGCGGAACATCATTTACTCCGCCAATAAGGGTGAAAGCTGGGATGCGAAGGAACTTGCGTTCGCTTCCGCCGGCAACCTGAAGGTGCATCGCCTGGACGATTCCACTCTTTTCATCACGACCAACATGGGTCTGTATTCCTCGCACGACGCCGGTCGCAACTGGAATCGTCAGGAAGTACGCGACCTGTCGTTCCAATCGGTTGCCGGTTCGGGGAATGCCCTGGTGGTTTCTCTCCAAAAGCGCGGGTTGATTGCTTCCTTTGACGGCGGCAAGACCTGGCAGCACATGGAGGATCAATTGTCGCAGGGTTACTTCCCTGCGGTGGGCACGCGCCGCGATGGATCGGTTGTGGCGGTTTCCGCGACCGAAGGAATCTTGAACCTTGACCCGAATGCCAAGGCCGCAAGTTCGAGCAACGGCTCTGGCATGCGGTAGGCCTAAACCTTAGTTCCCTTTTTCTGAAGGCGCCTGGAGAAATTCCGGGCGCCTTTTTTTTCGGAGCGGGTAGTCGGATGGGATTGAATGAAATCGCGGCCACTTGAAAGTGGCCGCTACGCTGGTGGCTCAGCTGGGGTGGTGATTGCCTCCTATTTGGTAGCCTACGCCGCGGCTAGTGCGGATGAGGGGGTGGTCGGCGCCGGTATCGATTTTACCGCGCAGGTAGTTGATGTAGACGTCGGCGACGTTGGTGATGGAATCGCCGTGGATGCGCCAGACTTAGTACCTCAACCATTTTGGCGGGGACTTTCCAGGTGCAGGTGGGATCGAATCCCGCGAAGACCGTGACGGTGGATTCAGCGGACATCCAGGGCGGTCTCCCACTATACTTCCTGCACCCATCTGGAAAATCCTGGTGAAAAGGAGCCGTCGAATGAATTCATCAAGGAAAGTCCCGGCGTACGCCGTGTTGCTGGCCGCAAGTTTGAGCTGCATGGGTGCAGCAGCGCAAACTGCGACCGAAAAACCAGCCGCGAAACAATCCACCGGCAAGCACTACACATTGCCCGCGAATAAAGAGACCGTGCAGTGGGGCTGGTTCGATCCAGCGGAGAAGCCGAAGGTGGTTGTCGAATCAGGCGATACCGTCTCCATCGAAACGTGGCGCCATTCGATGGATGAGGTCAAACCTGGAGCTTCGATGGATGACATCGTGAAACTTCGGCTGGCGAATCCCGGAGGCGGGCCGCATTCCGTGACCGGGCCAATTTTCGTGAATGGGGCAGAACCCGGCGACACCATGGAGATCCGCATCAAGAAGATTGTAATCAAGGATTCCGGATTCAATTTCAATCTACCGGGCAAGCAGTTCCCCACCGTCGGGTTGCTGGCGGCGGAGTTTCCCGAAGGGCACGTGGAATATTTCAAGCTGGATGCGAAAACGATGACCACCGAGTTCAAGCCCGGGATCATCCTGCACCTGAAACCTTTCCCCGGAACCATTGCCGTCGGCCCTGATCCCAACGAGCCGAAAGAAAAGGCCGGGCCGCCGATCCATGATGCCAAGGGCCGCACCAGCACGCTGCGGCCGTGGAAGAACGGCTCGAACATGGACGTGAACGAGCTGCAGGAGGGTTCGACGCTTTATTTCCCTGTGTTCCAAAAGGGCGGATTGATCTGGACCGGAGATTCGCACTGCCTGCAGGGAAACGGCGAAGTGAATTTAACGGCGCTGGAATGCTCCTATAAGGAAATTGAAATCGAGCCGATCGTGCGCAAGGATCTGCACATTGACTGGCCGCGCGCGGAGACTTCGACGCACTGGATCTTCATGGGATTCGACGAGGACCTGAATGAAGCGATGAAAATCGCGGTGCGCGAGACCGTGAATTTCCTGACGGAACAGAAAATGGCGCCGATGTCGCGGGAAGAAGCGTATGCGCTGACTTCGATCGTGGGGGATTGCCGCGTGTCGCAAGTGGTGGACATCCGCAAGGGCGTGCACTGCATGATTCCAAAGTCTATTTTTGTGAAAAAATGATCGTCGATATTGGGGGAAGAAAACCGGGCAGCCTTTTCGCAGACTGCCCGGTCGATTGCACGGTTGTCGTCGAGGCGGAGAGGTGTCAGTAGCCCGAGGTCTGCTGTTGCCCCTGACGATCAGGAGCGATGGCGTCGGCCATTCGGAACACCGCCGCGAGAATTTCAATGGCCACGCGGCAGTAGAGGAACCACACGAAATATCCAAACAGGGCCGCCAGGAGCGCAAGCAATCCCTGGACCGGGGCCTG
>Ga0210403_10003887_pt1 | contig 12995 bp, 13 predicted proteins | sample IncBWC19MmetaG_FD_150863 | JGI IMG/M metagenome (GOLD analysis project Ga0210403, IMG submission 150863) | Forest soil microbial communities from Barre Woods Harvard Forest LTER site, Petersham, Massachusetts, United States - Inc-BW-C-19-M | ecosystem: Environmental > Terrestrial > Soil >... | reverse complement strand
GAGGTCCGGAAGCCGAACGTCCAGAACCAAGCAGGCTGGCGCATCCGGCCGTGTACTACGAAGAAAGTCCAGGGCAGACCCGAATGTTAACACTCGAAGCCCCACCGATCCGATGAGGCTTCGGACTCCATCCCGGATTAGCGGATCGTCATCGACAACAAATACCGTGGGAGTATCATGCTGCATTGCTTTCGATATCCGCTGGCAACGTGCATTGAAAGGTCGCACCGCGAGGAGTGTTCGGTTCGGCCCACAAGCGTCCACCGTGCGCCTCGATAATGGAGCGGCTGATCGCTAACCCCATGCCTGTCCCCTGCAGTTTTGTGGTGTAGAACGGTTCAAAAATCTTGCCGATGACTTGTGGGTCTATTCCGGCTCCAGAGTCTGCGACGTCCACAACGATTTGATTCGGTTCATGTCTTGCCGACCGTATCCGTAACTGCAGTGCCCGGTCTTGGACACCGCTCATGGCTTCTATCCCGTTCTTCACCAGATTGAGCACGACTTGCTGTAGCTGAACGCGATCACCAAGCACGGGCGGCAACTGGGGACCGAGTTCCGTTTGCAAGGAGACATTATTCCCCAGCAGTTCACTCCGGATCAGGCCGAGAGTCTCTTCGATCACTTCGTTGATGTTCACTTTCAGTCTTACCGGAGCAGCCTTCTTGAAGAGGGCCTGGATTCGGCGGATTATATCGCTCGCCCGAGTTGCCGCCTCAATCGTGCGATCTGCCGCGGCACGCGCCTCATCAAGATTTGGTGGCTGGCTTGAGAGCCAAGCCAGGCAAGCATCACTGTTAGCGACGGCCCCGGCGAGTGGCTGCCTGAGTTCGTGGGCAATCGAGGCCGATAGCTCGCCCATCGCCGTCAGCCGAGTGACGCGCGCGAGTTCCGCCTGCGCCTCTCGCAACGCTTCCGAGGCCTTCATCAGCTCGCTGGTCCGTTCGACGACGCGTCGTTCGAGTTCCTCATTGTGGCCCTTGAGTTCGGCTTTGGCTCGCTTGAGGGTGGCGGTCTCAAGAACGTCCCAATTGCCGTGTCGCCTTGCGAGCACAAACTGGTGTGTACGCACCACATCCAGGATTTGAGGAGCCCCGCACCCCGCAAGGGGGTACGTGCACAGCACCGCCAGGCGCTGATTCCCGATAACCTCATTGAGGCCATCTTCATAATCGCAAAAGTGCGTCCATTCCTTCTTTGAGAGCCAGGTCGTATCCCCAGTTATTCTCATGCCCGGGTAACCTTTGGCCGATAGGCTAGCGAGTTTTTCATACCAACTGGCTGTCAATTTTTTGCCGTCAAATACGCCACCCGGCAGAAACCAGTCTCGGGCTGGCACAATTTCTAAACGGGAATCCGCGAAGTATCGATCAAGGTCAGGAACCGAATTTTTTAGTGCGGCCCTGGCGTCATCGATCGTCAGGGGTTCGGCAACGATCCAGAGGCAATACTCCTCTCTTTCCAAACCTGACTTGCAATAGGAGATCAACGTGTCGAGAAGATCCTGTTTCGTTTCATAGAAAAGACAGAAGTGGGCACCCCAGGCCGCCACGTCGCCAACGACGTCGACAGTGGCCTTCCGTGTTTCGGCTGCCATACCTTTTTCGGCTTCCATAACTCACCTCTTAGTCTTGAACGTGAATTCAAACGCTATGGTGCACTTTCGCATTCAGAGAGCCTGTACCTGTCAGGAGCCGTTTGCAAGTACGAGGCCGACAAATCACATCCACTAACTTCTTCCTGTAAGGGAGCAAGCCCGGCACGGCTAGATCTTCTTGGTTGGGACAGGAGGAAATTTGCAGCGAAGAATCGCGTGTGGGCAGGTCGGCAATAAGAAAACTCACCTGCGCCATGGGTGTACCTCGTGGGGATCGCGCAGACTTGAAGTCTAGGGAGTCCGGGTTGTAGCACAGACATATCAGGTTTGTCAAGCCCCTAACGATTTGGGCCGGAATTAGGTAGGAATTCATCGGCTAAGGCGTGAGCCGGACGTGCGCACAGAGCGAAACAACACGACACTGCACACGGCGGAGATTGCGGTCGCAAGCCACAGGGCCGCTGAGATCGAGTAATGTATGACGACTGCACCTAACGCCGCACCCAAAAACATTGCGGCGACCGACGCAACCCTTCTCGCCAACCTCGGGTTGTTGCCGTTCGCGAGCGAAGAGTCCGCGCCGATGCCTGTGATCGTTAATGTCAGAACCGTTGTCGTCAGATCCGGGATTGCGAGTTTCCGGACAGCGGCATTCCGCGTGCCCATCGCGAGCGCCGTGAAGGCGATCAGAGCAAACGGTTGAAAAGAATTTTCGAGCAGAGAGGCTCGGTATCCGATGCCACAAAACGACGCCGTAAACAGAAAAGCCACCTCCAGGAGGAACGCTTGTGCCGCAAATCGAGTCTGCGAATCGGCACTCGCCCGCGCCATGACCCGTCCGCCGAGTATCGCCCCCACTAGAAAAGCGAAGAGCGCTGTCAACGAGCGCGCGATGGACAGTCCGGATACGTGGGCCGTTGCAAACGCGAGGAGCACGATATTCCCCGTCATGTTCGCAGTGAAGACCCGCCCGAGCGACAGGTAACTGACGGCGTCCACTAAGCCGGTGACAGCTGTCATACCGAGCAGAGCGTAGGGTATGACCCTTTCAGTGGTTGGACTGCTCGCCATAGACAATTATCCGATCGAGTACATTGCGATTGCTCATTGTCGGACCTCCGCGCAAACGGCTGTACGTTACACGATGGCTCCCTAGAACTTGTAGCCGGTCCACAACGCCCAGTAATTGAGGTTGCGGCCTGACTGACTCTCCTTAACGAATTTCCCCGCGTAGAAAATTCCGTAGTCGGCTTGGAACCAGAGGTGACGATTCGCTTGCCAGCGCACTTCCGCGCCTGGACGGTGCCCGACGAAACGCGCGTTGCTCTTCCCCGCGGAAATAATTAGAAATCCAGGGACTGAATACACACCGTCGCGTAAACTTTCTCGCCACTGAAATATCCAATCGACGGAGGCGGTCACACTGTGCGGCAACACCGTTTCAACATGAGGGTGTACGTCGATAAAGTTGATTGGACCAGGACCTGCCGTAGCGAGGACGCCAAAATAGTTGCCCTTTGGGAACAAGGGATTGAACGTACCGAGAGTATTCGTCCTGGGGTCGTCGCCGCTGGAGATGTCTGCCTTGGCACTGAATCGCGGTTTCAGTGGAAGGTTCGGGAGCCGGTAACCGATTTCCGATGCCACAGTCCATGCCCGGATATTTGCGGAACCGAAGCTGCCAAATTGCCAAAGTGCTTCGTAGTCGAAATCCCAGCCGGGTTTCGTTTGAGCGACGGATCGAGAGAGACGCGCACCGATGCTGTGGCGCACTTCTTGCCCGACACCTCTGTTGAAGGCGGCTGTTTTTCGATCGAGGCCAAGGTAGTAAGTATCGAGCGTTAGGTTCTTTTTGAGAGGACGGACGCCGTACACGCCCCAAAATCCGACTGAATGGTTGGGGGCATTATCAAAAAATCCGGGCTTATCCAAGTCGGGTCGCATGGCGAAGCCGTCAATCTGCCACGAACCGACACCGGCCTTCACCTTGAATCCGTCAAAACTCAAGCGGACATTAGGACCCTCCCGCACATCGATCAGGCGACCAGAGCCGTATTCCATCTCCTGTCTGCCAATCCTGAACTTGATCCAGTCCCTATCGTCTCCCGTTGCGACTTCGAAAAATGCGGCCTGGAAATCCAGCTTCTTTTCGTCGATCGGCCTCGGGCCGCCGATGCGGTAAGAATTCAAACCGCTTTTTAGCTCCACGAACGAACGAACGTGCTTGCCGTAGTGAACGTCAAAATAAAGCATGTACCGTTGATTGAAATAGCCGTTCATGAACGGCTGTTGGCCCCAATTGTCATTTCCGATCTGTTCCCATATGTAGCGGGCTTCACCTCCCATGGAAAGGAACCAGTCATTGCGGTCTTGTTTCAAAGGGATGAATTTGATGGGATCCCAAGAATCCTTACGCTGGGCTGGGTCGGCAAGAAAACTCCAGTCGTCTTCCTCGCGGAGCAAGTGATAGGTGCGCGCCGGCGCAGGGGATTCAGCAGCAGGAACCGGTTGGCTTCGCGAGAGTGTCGAACCTCCAAGAAACATGACTACGAAAATCAGCAACGTTCGCATGTATCTCTGTTCTGAAGTTCACTTCGCAAAGTCGGTGGAGATAGCCAGTGTGCGCCAGTTGTTCAATTCCCCCGCAACGAAGGCGTTCTTCGCCTCAATCGTAGCGACGGTGTCAGAGCCGACAGGCATCCGCAACGGCGGATTCGGGTCGTCTACGATCTTCAGGAGGGCTTTTGCCATTCGTGCGGGGTCACCGGGTTGCTGGTGATTCAACGACACTGCAGCCTGACGCATTGCTCCGGTCGTCTCGGCATAGTCTTCGATGACGGTCGGGCAAATGGTGAGTGAATGACCATCCAGAAAATCAGTACGGAAAAAGCCAGGTTCGACGATAGTTACCTTGATGCCCAAAGGCTTAACTTCCATAGCCAATCCTTCGGAGATGCCCTCAACTGCAAATTTCGTCGAGGCATAGACGGCCCAGCCGGGCCAGCTTTGATATCCGGCGACTGCAGAGATGTTGATGATATGTCCCGCACGTTGATGACGTAATTGCGGCAAAGCAGCGCGCGTGACCGAGAGCAGACCGAAGACGTTAGTCCGATAAATGGCTTCTACTTCTGCACCCGAGATTTCCTCGACCGCACCGAGCACGCCAAATCCCGCATTATTGATCAGCACGTCAATACGCCCGAATCGCTCCACCGTCTGCCGCATAGCTTCACGAGCTTGTTCCTCATTAGTGACGTCTAGCTTGATCGCAAGGAGGTTGGGACGCGCACCGAATTTCTCTGCGAGGACTTGGGGATTGCGCGCTGCGGCGACAACGTTGTCGCCTCGATCCAACGCTTCTCTTACAAATAGAGCGCCGAATCCTCGCGACGCACCGGTGATAAACCAGGTCTTCATTCGATACTCCTTTGAATTCAAAGTTGATGATTTCTTGTTGCAGAGCGACTAGATCCCAGCTGTTCACGCACGATCGTTTAGAAGTTGTTTGTGCGTCCTATTTCTTTGTTATGGAGTGGATTTCCGCGATGTACCCCCCTGGAAATCTGACAACAACGGCATCTCGCTCGTCGGTCTTATACGGAGGAACAAGTACATCCACACCAACCGCCTTGGCCTTGGTAAGCGTCTCCGCAAGATTCGGCACTTCATATCCGGTCATCTCCCGGCCATAGGGGTATGGAAGGTGACCGTCAGTAACGAGCGCAGTCAACTTCCCGAACTTTGATTCGATCCTCACTCGCCGGTAGGTTTCTGCAAGCCTTCCGATTTCAACGCCTGGCGCTCGCGATTCATCCGAGACAATGCTTCCGTGGGAAAAAGCGAGGAAGCTGCGCACGAAGGCACCCACCCTCTCCGGAGACACATAGACCCGATTCTCCGGAATTGTCTGGAGCGGGGCATAGGAGGGTGCAGTGGTATGCCAATACAATTGTGTGTTCACACCACCGGGCCATTGAATAATCGCGTCTCTACCGATCGGATCGTTGAAGGGAGCAACGAACACGTCTGCGCCGGTGGCCTGGGCGTAGTGGACCGCCTCATCCATGTCCGTGACCAGATAGCCTGTGCGCTCCACTCCAAACGGATACGGGATCGGCGTCTTGAAGCCGAAAACTGATACCGAGCCCACCGGCGTGAGGACCAGTTGAGACATCGTGCTGCTCTGGGTCGGAGTTACGGTGAAGACTCCCTGCTTGGTCGTCGTACCGCCAAATGTCGCAATCAAACTCGCGACGAAGCGGTCGAAGTCTTCGGGAGCCACGTAGACATGGGTCGTGTCATACTGCGGCCCCACAGCCACGCTAACGGTTTCGGCCGTCTGTGCACTTTGGGCAAAAGCCCTAACGTGAAGAGATCCAACCACGAGACTTAGCGTTAGAACTAGCGCAACGCAACTTACGACGACGCACCTTCCAACGGTAATTTTGTTGAAGCGCATTCCATCTTCTCCCAATTTGACAATCATTTGATTTGCGCGGCAATCTGGGGCGCTGAGGCAGCTAAAGCGTTCCGGGCGGATGCTTTGGAATCGTAGGACTCGCCGACAAGGCAGACGGCCGCAGCGCGCGGAACATCGAGCTTCCTCGTTTGAATCCATATCCCCAACTGTTCACCAAGCACCATTCCCAAGAGGCCGAGTAAGGCGACGATGGGCGGTGCCGGACTCTTAACCCGGATGAGCCCGTACAGAGCACCCACACCGAGACCAACTACAAACGATACGACCAACACTTTCATCTCCCTCCCTCCTCCATCACGGAATTAGAATGCAAAGCAGTCGCAACCCAAGCCCCAAAGGCCGAGGTCGCTCAGCACTTGCAAGTGCGACTTCGCCCGGCCTTGTGCGGAGGTCTCGAGATGCGAACAGGAAGCTGAATGAGTCGCGCCAACTACTTCGCGCTGCCCCTTTTCATAACCGCCATACTCTTTGACAGGAGACCAGCTTGGACTCACTGGTAATGCTGGCGGCGCGAGTTTTGAGAATTCTTCGGTGCCATAAACGACCTTCCCACCGACAATCGTGAGCACGGCTTCGAGCTGCTTAATCTCCTCATCCGGAATCGAAAAATAATCCGCGGAAAGAATGGCCAAGTCCGCCAGTTGCCCGGGAGCAAGCGCTCCCTTCTTTCCATCTTCTGTTGAAAACCAACTGCTGCCCATCGTGTAGAGCTTGAGTGCCTCCGCCCGATCGAGTCGATTTTCTTCGGGATACAGACCAAGTCCGCCGATCGTCTTGCCAGTAATAAGCCAATACAGGGAAAGGTAAGGGTTGTAGCTTGAGACGCGTGTTGCGTCTGTGCCGGCCCCAACCGGGACACCGATCTCGAGCATTCTGCGGATTGGCGGTGTGCGTTTGGCTTGCTCCGCCCCGTATCGCTCGACAAAATACTCACCTTGGAATGCCATGCGGTTCTGCACCGCGATTCCGCCGCCCAGCGCCTTCACACGCTCGATATTGCGATCGCTGATGGTTTCGCAGTGATCGAAGAACCAGTGCAGGCCGTCAAACGGAATCTCGCGATTGACTTCTTCGTAAACGTTCAATGCTCGCTCGATCGTCTCGTTGTATGTCGTATGTATGCGAAATGGCCAGCGATTCTCTACAAGGTGTCGGATGACGGCTTTCAGCTCGCTCTCCATGATGGGGAGCATGTCCGGCCGCGGGACAAGAAAGTCCTCGAAATCTGCAGCGGAGAAGACCAGCATCTCCCCCGCGCCGTTCATGCGGTAGAAATCGTCGCCGTCCCCGTGCTTCGTCATTTTGGTCCAGCTCTGGAAGTCGGCCAGTTCTTGTTTGGGTTTTTGCGTGAAGAGGTTGTAAGCAAGCCGGAGGGAAAGTTCTCCATTTCGGTGCAGTTCGTTCACAACGGCGTAGTCGTCGGGATAATTCTGAAAACCACCGCCCGCATCGATCACACTGGTAATTCCAAAACGGTTTAGCTCACGGAAAAAGAGCCTTGAGGAATTAAATTGATCCTCGCGCGACAGTTTCGGACCCTTCGCGAGCGTTGAGTAGAGAATATTTGCATTCGGCTTCGCGATGAGAAGACCTGTGGGATTCCCGTGGCGGTCGCGTTGAACGTCACCAGCCGGAAAATCCGGGGCATTCTTGTCATAGCCCACAGCACGAAGCGCGGCTCCGTTCAACAGCGCTCTGTCATACAAATGCATCACGAAGACCGGTGTGTCTGGCGCTGCTGCATTGATCTCATCGAGGGTTGGCATTCGGCCCTCGGCGAACTGAAACTCCGTCCACCCTCCGATAACTCGGACCCACTGCGGAGCCGGCGTCCGCGCCGCCTGGTCTTTCAGCATGCGCAGGGCGTCGGCGAGCGAAGGTACACCATCCCAGCGCAACTCAAGGTTGTAGTTGAGCCCGCCGCGGATCGGATGCATATGCGAATCATTTAGGCCAGGAATGACGGTGCGCCCCCGGCCATCGATGACGCGAGTCGCCGGTCCGCGTAGACGTAGAATCGCTTCGTTTCCACCGGTGGCGGTCACCTTTCCATCAGAAATAGCGATCGCCTCCACAAACGAGGGCACTTTATTCGTGGCGATCTTGGCGTTGTGCAAGATGATTTCAGACACACGTATCTCCTTCTTCGTTTTCTATGCCCTGTGAGAAGGGCGGAAGCAAGCTTCCGCCCATTTGCTTTACTTGTGTGCTGCGACAGCGGCTGGAACTTCATATTCGGCAAACTTCGTTGCTGGCAAATTGTGCACCATGGTGTAGGCGTACTCGACCCCGATGCCGTAGGCTCCGAGATGGGTCTTCACAATGTCCATGACCGCGTCATACGTTTCCCGGTTGGCCCAGTCGCGTTGCCATTCGAGCATCGTCGAGAGAGCCGTCACCGGTTTTGCTCCCGCCTGGATAACTCGCTTCATCGCGTTCTCATGATTGAGTTGACTTACATCGCCGCAGCAATCTTCCGCCACGTAGATCTCGTAGCCGTCGTGGATCGCCTGCACCGTGGGAAAGGCAATGCAAACCTCCGTCCACAGCCCCGCCAGCACGATTTTTTTGCGTCCTGTCTTTTCAATGGCCGCTACGAAGTTCTTGTCGTCCCAGGAGTTCATCGATGAACGCTCTATTGGCTCCTGGCCCGGAAATACAGCGCGGAGTTGAGGCCACATTTGGCCGCTAAAGGAATTGGTTTCGACTGTGGTGAGCACCACCGGTACATCGAACACCCTTGACGCTTTGGCAAGAGCGATGGTGTTGTTAATGATGCTCTGTCGGTCGAAGTTCGATACTCCAAAGAGCATCTGTGGCTGGTGGTCAATGAACGCGACAACACAGTTATCAGGCGTGAGAAGTCCCTTCTCGCTAATCCTGGGACGATTTCCGTTCGATGAACCCATGTATTTCTCCTTCTTGTATTGGCGATACCAGCGGTCCTAAGTTGGTCGCGAGGATCGCGACCGGAGCGAAAGTTAGCGTCGTGGTGGTCCGGCAGCTTCTTGGCAGCTGGTTGCGCGATGGCTTCTGCGTCCAAAGTGCCGAAGATTAACTCTGCATCTTCGCTCACGAACGTTGCGCGTGCACGACGAGGGCCAAAATGGGATGGGCGCTCTCAACGCGTAAACCTTACGAGATAGGAGGGGGTGAAGCCGCAGCTTGCCTTGAGCCAAGCGTCAAGAAGTGCCATGTCATAAGTCGTGTCATGAACCTGACATCTGGAAAGCTAAAAAGATTCTCCGACTAGTTCTTCGCTTTTCTTCCAGAGAGCCTCAGCATTGTTCGGATCGAGCGCGTATCCGCGTACTCCTTCGCTGACCGCGGTGATGGGAACGTCATCTGGCACGATATTACCGACGTGGCAGTTCTCGCAGTAGCGTCCACCGATCTCGTCACCGGGAGCAACCACTGCTTTCCATACCGACGTTTCGGCGCCTAGCGGAATGGTCTTCAGCTGGAAGGGCGCCTTCTGCTCCGCCGTCTGATGCTGATTCGTCTGTTCGATCATCTTTCTACGTGGCTCGGATCCAAGTGTCGATCCAGCTCCGTCTGAACGCCTCCCGGATGTACCGCCGCAGCGCGCACGCCACGCACGCGGTGCCGATTGTCGAAAGCAACGGCGAAGAGGATGTTCGCCGTCTTGGACCTCCCATACGCACGAAGGGGGCATACGGCGTCCACTCAAAGTTGGGATCCACGAGGTCCACATTAGAGAAGCGGTGACCCGCGGAAGACAGGTTGATCAACCGCCAACCTGCACGGATTAGAGAAGCAATTCGTTTGTCGTCCTTATTATTGCGATGCGAAGGTGGTCCCGCTAAAGACTAGAGGGTCTTAGGACGCTCCGCGAGCGCTCCCTTCAGATTCGACGCGTCCATCGCTCGATCGCAAGAAGCCCAGTCTGAACCCGGCGCCGGCGAACCTTATCCTGTGCGACGGTCTCAATAGGAAACCGAATCCAGCCCTATCTTCGATCCATCAGCCTCTCCAAGCCTCTCGCATTACAGCAGTGAAAACACTCAAAAGCGTAGGATCGCATCAATTGCAAACATGAACTGATCTTTTCGCTGCCCGTTATCCCAGGGCCTTGCACTGAAGGCATGCTCGTATCTAACCTCGGGACGTACCGAGATCAGTTCGTTAAAACGGTGCGTCACCCCAGCCGTCCAGCTTGCCATGGTAGTTGCAAAGCCTGACCGCTCACCTTTGAAATCGACGATGTAGTCGACAGGGCGAAGCGAAAGAAAATCCTTCTTCGACAACTTTACTTCTGTGTAGTTCACCACTCCGAACGCAGGAGCATTCCCGGGAATCGGCGCACCCGCACCAACATTGGTAAACCACGTGTGAGGCGGACCGCTGTTAACCGTCCCACCCACGAGCGCGTGCGTCTGAAAGACGTAGTACGTTTCGGTGGATGTCAGAAACGTTCCCCTTTTGTTGAACCTGTGGGTCCAAGTCAGGTTGAACTGTTGCAGGTTGTCGTGTCCGTCCTTGAATTTGCCACCATTGAGAGAGTCTATGCCGCCATAGAGCGAATCGTTGTTACTCGCAGAGACCCAGCGTGCCATTGCCATAGCAGTCGGATGTGCTGCACCGTTCCAAGGGGCAATGTCGTCGCCAGCGTGTATACCGAACAGAATCGACCATTGATCGTTCAGTTTTATGGTGGCATTGATGCCGGTCTGGGTGTAGCAGTCGTAGGTGAACATCAGCGAATGAGTGTACAAGTAGTTGTCTGGAGCGAGCTGTGCCTCTATGTCCGGAGGGGAAATATATCGCCCGATCTTTATGACCATTCCCTGCGCAACGGATGGGAAGTAGATGAGTCCATACACCTCTACAGGATCGAATCCATACAGATAGTTATGGTGCAGTAGTTGGCCGCTAAACCATCCTTGGGATGTGGTCCACCGATAATCCATGCCATACATCGGCGTGAAGCGGAATCCCCAGTCAACGTGGTCGGTTTGCACGGTGTCCGGAACACGTTCGAATCGTAGTACGCCCTGATCGAGCTCCGGCCTATTAGGAACGGTGGCGTAAGACTCAGGGATGTTCGACTTATCGGAAGTACTGGCGTTGATTCCAGCATTCGCCCAACCATACACCTTGATTCTGGCTCTTTTAAGCGCAGGAAAAGCTGACCATAGAGCTTTTGTGAGAGGGTAGATCGGGTCCGTGTCGGGCACACCTATCAAAGGTGTGGGGCCGAGGTATTCTGAACTGGGAAAGACACCGTCCAGCGGTGCAGGCAGTGCACGTCGTCTCGGCTCGTCACCATTCTTGGGCGCCTCATCGTTTGGAGAGGTGTTTGCAGCCTGCCCTTCTCCGGTTTGTTCACCTGTGCTTGGAGCAAGGGCGGACGGAATGGCAGATGCTACAGATGGGGGCTGGCTAGGTGCACTCGTTGGTTGCGTTTCGATTTGTCGGGGCATGGGTGTCTTAGTCTGAAGATCTTGCTCATCACTCGCGAATGCGAGAATCGACAACTGACTTGCGAGACACACAACACATGACATCAACGTGACAAATCTCTTAGACCCCAAACTCCGCATTGGTAATCCTAGACCTTTCTGGTAACTCAACGGGTTCGCGAATCCACTTGAGATTCGACTGCGTCGGCTTTTCTTAAGAGCATCTCTATAGCCAAACGCGCGCACGATAACGAGGCACCGCAAACACCATTAGCCCTGGAATACAACGTTGTAGCGGAAGTCCTGCGAGGTGGTCTGAGAACTCAGACTGTCAAACTACTGACTGTCAACATTCGTCGTCGCTTTAGCCGCAGAGGCATCGGGCATGTCGAATTAGAATCAGCTTCCGGTGCGACTGCACAGTGTCGCACCCAGTACGAACAACAACGGAAGGTAAACTATCGACGCCGCGAGCAGTCGGCGTGCGGCTACCCGCGACCGCTGAAGCACGAATTCCACCCCAAAGTACAGGAACCCGAGACCTAACAGTGCCCCGGCACAATAAAAGATGGCAGCATGCCGTGTCGGAAATTGCATGATGCTGATTGTGACCAGAGCCAGCAAGGGCAACAGCGTTTCCAGCGTCACGATAGGAATTCTGGCATTGGCTTTGGGCAAGACGAGATAACCTGCTCGGTCGTAGTCTTCGCGATACATCCATGCGATTGCCATGAAATGTGGGAACTGCCACAGAAAGAGTATGGCGTAGAGCAGCCACGCCTCCATGTTCAATCGCCCCGATGCTGCTGCCCAACCGATCAGCGGTGGCATCGCGCCGGGAAAGGCCCCGACGAGAACACACAGAGGTGTTCTGCGTTTTAGCGGTGTATATAGGAACAAATAGGACAGTAGAGTGAGAAGCGCCAACAGACTCGCAAGCATGCCGGCTGCTATTGCGAGGTAAATACTGCCGCCCACCGACAATAGGATCCCGAAGGCCAGGACTGTCGAAGGCTCAAGGCGCCCAGCCGCGAGAGGCCGCCGAGATGTCCGTCTCATTTGCGCATCGAACTTTCGTTCGATGTATTGGTTCAATGTTGCTGTTCCGCTCGCAACCAGCAATGTCCCAATCAGAAGATTGGACAAAGCGAGGAACGAAAACTGTCGTCCTGCATCTGCACAGCCGAGATAGAACCCGGCGCACGTTGTGATCAAAATCAGGAAATTGACTTCTGGCTTGGTGAGGGCCCAGTAGTCAGACAGAATGGCTAAGGGCGCAAAGCGACGCCCTACCACTGTAGGGGTGTCGACCGGCATGACAAGAGGCTTGCCCGACACTTAGACAACCTCCATGCTCTGCTGAATCGTCTGCGGTACTGTGCTGAGTAGCGAGGCGGATTTCACAGCCCGGCATTGGCCCGAAGTTTCAGGCGAGAGTAACCGCGCCGCGAACACCGTTCCCGCGATCAAATAAACCAGGGTGACGCAAGTC
>Ga0210403_10003882_pt1 | contig 13007 bp, 13 predicted proteins | sample IncBWC19MmetaG_FD_150863 | JGI IMG/M metagenome (GOLD analysis project Ga0210403, IMG submission 150863) | Forest soil microbial communities from Barre Woods Harvard Forest LTER site, Petersham, Massachusetts, United States - Inc-BW-C-19-M | ecosystem: Environmental > Terrestrial > Soil >... | reverse complement strand
CATCCGCCAGCGCGGAATCTACGCGTAAAAGGCTTGCGTAGGGACAGCCGCGGGCGGCCGTCCCTACGCAGGCACCCTATCCAGATCCGAGTTTTCTCTCGAATCGGCTACAATTAGTCGCCTTCCGCTCCGGAGAGAACTTCAAAATGTCTACGCAAAGTCTGCGCCCGCCAGGGCAGCAAGGGAACTCTTACTTCAAGGTCGCCGCGGTGCTTTTGCTAGCTCTCATGGCGGCGCTGGCCGGCGGAGCGGCGCTGCGTGAATCCGTGACTGTCGACGAAGTGGCTCACATCGGCGCTGGACTTAGCTATCTACAGAAATTTGACCTTCGCTTGAACGAGGAACACCCTCCCCTGCCAAAGATTTGGGCGGCAATTCCCTTAGTGCTCCGTGGCACGCATGCGGATTACTCGCACATTTCCTGGACTTTCAGCGAGCGAAGTTTTTTCGGAGCTTATCTTGGTCAGTGGGTGTTTGGAGCGTGGGTGCTAAATCATTGGAATGATCCGGTAAGCACTCTCGCGTGGGCGCGATTTCCGATGCTGTTGCTCACGCTGGCGTTGGGTTGGTCCATATTTGTAATTGGATGCCGCCTTGGCAGCAACTGGGGCGGATTACTCTGCCTTGCGATTTATGTAAGCATGCCCGTGTTTCTTGCATTCGGTCCTCTGGTACATACTGACATTCCCGTCACGCTGTTCACCTTGCTGGCGCTATGGACATTCGCAGAGATTTGGCGGGAACCGACCCGTAAGAAAGCATTTCTGTTTGGATTGTGTCTGGCGGGCGCGCTGCTTTCAAAATTTACATCCGGAATTTTGTTTTTCGCGTTTGGAATGTTTGCCTTCACGACGCGTTGGTGGCCAGTACCCGGACAACCCGTCACCAAGCTCGAAAAACGCATTTGGAGGCGCCAACGCTGGAGAGCCACTTTAAAGGGAATTGGGTGGGCTTCGGCTTTTGTCTACGTCTTCTATTTTATTTTTTCAATCCGCGAAACAACCGACATTCTGTATTTCGTTGGCCATGGTCCAGCTTTTGTTCCAGTGAGGCGATTGCTGATGCCCGCATGGATTTTCTTGCGCGGCCTGTTTTTAGTCCTCATCACGGCGAGTCGTCCCACATTTATTCTCGGGCACATCTATCCCCATGGAGTCTGGTTCTATTACCCGGTCGTATTCGTCTTGAAGTCGCCGCTTGGCTTTTTGGGATTGCTAGCACTAACGTTGATCGTTGCTCTACTTTGCAAACGCATCTCGACGACTCTAGACACGGTTGTGCCCGAGAGGTTCCGTGTGCACTGGCGAGTCCTGTGGGTCTCGCTCATCGTTTTTACAATTGTGTGCATGCTGGGCCGTCTCGACATCAGCATCCGTCACTTTAGCGTCCCGGTCGCATTGCTGATTCTGATGCTCGCCCCTCTGCCTGAAATGCTCAGACGCTTACAGGTTACGGCTCCCTCTGTGGCGCGTGTAACTATAGGGTTTGCATTCGTGCTGGCAGCGGCGTGTGTCATCACTGCGGTGCGAACCTATCCTTTCTACTTCCCGTTCGTGAACTCGCTGAGTTTCGGTCATCCCGCTTACACCCTTATGCATGATTCGAATGTGGATTGGAATCAGTCTCTACCTGAAGTCAAAAAGTTTGACACTGAGCGCGGATTGCAGAAGGTCGCTCTCGATTGGTACGGACTGAGTGACAGCAGCGAGAATGTGCCGGGATCTTACATTTGGGACTGCGAACAACCCGCCGTAACCGACGGCGGTGCATGGGCAGTGATTTCCTCAAACCTTATTCTGGAATCTCGCAATTGTGCATGGCTACTAGCGTATCCGCACGAGAGTCTAGCCGGCGGCAGCATGACGGCGGTTCATCTTCCCGAGACCATCCCGGCGGCTGGAAGTCTTGGCGGTCCGCCCCTACCGGCCGACTTTCATCAGTTTTTCGGTTTTCCCTTCGACCTCCGCCCAATATTTATCGGTATGTACCGGAATCCGGACAGCATCCCCGATGTCTATGCGGCGATGGCTGCAAAATTCCAACAGCAAGCCGCAGCGCAGAAGAACAAACATGCGCCTCCGGCTCCATCGCACTAAGAGACCTCCTTTTGGTTCATTGCTTCGCGCTTCGAGGTAGAGGATAATTCGACAGGGCCGCTTTCGCCCGTGCAGCGCGGTTCTATTGGCCTGTGTTGTGAATCTGCCGAATTCCATTACGCTTACCCGCATTTTCAGCATACCGCTGCTGATCTGGATTCTCTCCTCCAATCACTTTCAAAGCGGCCATGGCGAAAAAGAACTGCTCGCGTCGGGGCTGTTCATTGCCGCTTCGATCACCGATGGCATCGATGGTTATCTGGCCCGCAAGCGTGGGCAGATCACAACCATGGGAATACTGCTTGATCCCTTGGCCGACAAGCTTCTCATTGCAGCGGCATTCATAGCTCTCGTGCAATTTAATCCCCGGCTGGTACCTGCATGGATCGCAGTGGTGATCATCGGGCGAGAATTTCTGGTAAGTGGCCTGCGCTCCATCGCAGCTTCGGAAGGCTTTACGATTGAAGCCAGCGATTTAGGCAAGTTTAAGATGGTGGTCCAAATTGTCTCGGTCGTTGCCGTCATCCTCGATCACCGCTGGACTGAATGGCCGATTTACGGAACGTACTTTTTCCCCGTCGATTGGATTGCTCGCTTAGCAATCTGGTTCATGGTTCTGGTCTCGCTGGTGTCGGCTACTGATTATTTTGTGGCATTCTGGGCCAAGATTGACCGCCGGGTGGTAAAGCGTCGCCGCCGCGCCTTCGTCCTTAGCCGGCGAAGGAAGCGCGATGTCCCCGCAATCTGACAATTCGGGACCGCGGGACGCCGCAAACACCGGTGTTCATGATCTCGATATCCCCCCCGGGAATGAATTTAGTCTTGACGAACGTAAGCAGCTCCTCGCATTAGCTCACGAAGCGATCCTTTCGGCTGTTGAAAACCGGGAAATTCCGATGGTCGGGCCTTCACGCCGCTTTGACACACCACGCGGCGCGTTTACAACGATCTATCTTCACAAAAACTTGCGAGGTTGCGTCGGCTATGCGTTTCCCATTGCACCCCTTTATAGAACCATCATCGAAACCGCGCGTGGTGCAGCCTTTGAAGACACCCGGTTTCTTCCCGTGATGTTGGCGGAGGCGCAGCAACTAGAGGTGTCCTTGAGCATTCTTTCTCCCTTAAAGGCAGTTCGAGCCCAGGAAGTGGAAGTTGGAACACATGGCCTTTTGATCAGCCAACATGGGCGCCGCGGTCTGCTGCTCCCTCAGGTGCCGCGGGAGCACGGTTGGGATCGGAATACCTTCCTCGAGGAAACCTGCCGCAAGGCAGGCCTGCGAGTGGACGCCTGGCGGTCAGGCGCGGAGATTGAAGTTTTTACCGCCGAGATCTTTGGAGATGCGGATCTGGGTTGAGCAGCGTCGGGAGGGCACGACTTTTAGTCGTGCCGTGAGTCTGAACGGATGCAGGTTCGGCACGGCTGAAAGCCGTGCCCTCCCGTTGAAACCCTACTGTTGGTCGAGCTCCACAGCGTCCCCTAAGTGGACATCCTCCAACGAAAAGACAATCATTCCGGTCGACGTCGTAGGAGTGGTTCCAATGATTACTATCTCGCCCACTGCGCGGCGAGGCAGGTCCGCCACGTGAATCTTTGGACCCCCGGTCATGTTGAAGAAGTTTGGCTCAATGGTTGGGGGTTCCTTCTGCGTATCTTCGGAAGTGGATGCTTTGAACGATAGCGAGTCCACAGGATCCAGAAGGTCCGCCCTATACGAACGGACCGCCCGGAAATAGTCTCCAATCTTCACTCCCTGATTCGAGCCAATGTTTAAATAAACCTTGAAGCCAGTTCCCAATTCTGAGTCGTAGTCCTTTGCGAGCAGGATGCGGCCGATGAGTTGGTTATTGCGCGGCAAAAAGCGATCAAAGTGTATTTGAGGGTGAAATGGAATTTGGTCTTTTACTACAAACGGGACCGCGAAGTCTCCCGGATTCACAGGATCGCAACTGAACTCAATTTGGGCGATCGCCATCTTTTCCCGCGTATCGACGATCCGGACGCGGGCAAGCTCAGAGTACAACTGCCCGGCCTCACGCACCATAGCCAGCTGTCCCCTAAAGATTTGATATTCATTCACGTCCGTCATCTCGCGAACGATCATGTATTCCTGGCCCGTCTGGTAGCCGCCGCCTGCGAGGTAAATCATATTTCCGTTGACGAATTTAGTCGTCGTCGGAGTTTGGAGTCCGCCAGCTACAAATCTGGCATTCGGGAGCAGCTGCTTGTTGAGAAAGCCAGCGCAATAGAGATCGGCGTAGGTCGGTGTCTGCACCCTCTCGGTTGGGAAGCTTACCGTAGTGGGAAGTGTGCCTTCGGGGGCATTTTCGGCATTGGTAGCCGGTGCCACGTCCTGCGCTGCCGCCGCAACGGACAACGCCAACCACAACAACAGTCCTGTTTTCTTCATGTTACCTCTGGGGCGGGCGCCCTAACCACTTTGGCGGAGCCGTCCTTTAACTGAAGTAAATAAAAGGCTTTCAGTCCGGACAGTACCAACTAGAACCTGGAGGGTCAAGGTTACGGGGGTGTAAGGCCATGTAGGTCAATTGGTTCCCTTGCAGAAGAATTCTCAATCCGTTGTTGCATCTGCAATTGTGCACCTGTAATATCGCGCCGACCTGCTCTTAACGATGACAGTCTCACCTAACACCTTCGCGGCTCGGCTATTGCATCAGCGGCTTCCGCGGGTCTGCGTCGCCGTTATTGGTTCAGACGCCTTGGATATGGTGGAAAAGGCGGAGCTATTAATTCGCGATAACACTTTTATCGAGTTCAGGTTAGATTATCTTTCCCAGCCCGCATCAGCTCTCCCCAAGATCAAGCGCTTCACGGAATCTCATCCTCACGTCACCGTCATCGGGACATGTCGGCGGGTAGCGAGCGACGGTAAATTTCGCGGATCTGTCGCGTCTCAGCTGGACATCTTAGCGAAAGCGTCAGCAGCAGGATGTCAGCTGGTGGATCTTGAACTACAAAGCGCCATTCGCTGCAGTTCGCCGCAGCTACAAAAATTGCGTTCTAAGGTCGCTCTGATTCTTTCCCATCATGATTTCCGGGGAACGAAGAACCTGGATAAGACTCTCGAGAAAATGACGGTCATCCCTGCGGATTTCTACAAGATAGTCTCGACCGCCACGACCCTATCCGACAATGTAACGGTAATGAAATTTCTGGAAGAGAACAGCGACAAGTATTCGTTAGTTGGGCTCTGCATGGGAGAGCAGGGAATCATCAGCCGGGTGCTAGGAGTACGGGCCGGCAGCGCGTTCACCTTTGCGGCCGTCAGTCCAGATGAAAGAACGGCGCCGGGTCAAATCACCGCTCAGGAATTGCGCAGCACTTACCGCATCGAGCAAGTGGACGCAGCCACACGCGTGTATGGTGTCGCAGGAGATCCCGTTGCACACTCGCTCTCGCCAGCCATCTTGAACGCAGCGCTTCATCGGGAGAATGTGAATGCGGTTTATGTAGCCCTGCACGCAAAGACTCTGAAGGATCTGCTCACCTGCGTTCGCGAGATTCCTATTCACGGACTTTCGGTCACCATGCCGTATAAGCAGGCAATCTTGACGCACCTCGACAACACCGATTCTCAGACAGCCAAGATCGGTGCTTGCAACACGGTTGTCCGAGCACAGGACGGTAAGCTTTATGGGTTTAATACCGATACTTTCGGAGTGGTTCGCCCACTGGAACAAAGGATCACTCTGGAGAAAGCGAAAATTCTCGTGCTTGGCGCAGGGGGCGCCGCCCGGGCTGCGGTGTTCGGATTGAAAGAGCGGGGCGCCGAGGTATCCATCCTCAATCGAAGCGCTGTGTCGGCCCAAAAATTGGCTCGTCAAGCACGGGCGCGCACGATAAAACGTGGCGACCTGAAGAAGCTAACTTTCGATGTAATCATTAATGCCACCCCTGTCGGCATGACCAATTCTCGCGAATCGCCTTTGAATGCTGACGAGATCAAGGCGCGATATCTCTTCGAAATGATTTACGACCCTCCTGAGACCCAGCTGGTTAGGCTGGCTAAAGAGCAGGGCGTTGAGGTGATTCCCGGAATCGAGATGTTCGTGCACCAGGCGGCGCGCCAGTTCGAAATATGGACAGGGAAGCCTGCTCCTTGGGACGACATGCTCAGAGTCGTGAGCGTCGCTCTTCAGCAGCGACACGCCGCGAAGAATGGATCCGGGAGCCTGAAGAAGTAAACAGAACAGCGCGTCGGCTTCCCCGTCGGCCTAGGCTTTTCACTTCCGCACTTTCAGTCAAACTTGCCGACGCGGAGCGCAAATGTGAAATTGTTTGCGTACATGGATTCACTTAGCTCCATACCGAACCGTCCGCATTTGCAGAATTACTTCCTCCGGCTAGTATTACAAAGTTCGGAGGAGTAGATAATGCGTCGTTTTCATTTGTTGGTCGCGGCGGTAGTTTCCCTAACTTTTCTCTGCAGTACTGGTTTTGCGGACAGTAGTTTTGACCTCGGGCAGCGTGACAAACGCCACGATGTTAGCCCCGGATATTTCCTACAGTTCGCCGAAAAGGGCATTACTTCCTTCTCGATTGACACGGAACGAGGAGGATCATGGGCGATTTTTGGTTCGAACACGCTGGGTCAGAAAGGGACACTACTCACTTACGGTTCCGGCGACAGAGTTTTTGATATGTCGAACTTTGGCGACGGGTACGCTTACATATTGGTAACGGGCAGGGGACGTGGCGATGTTGATCTGGAGGAGGGCGCACTCGCGCCTGCGGTTCCCGAACCCGGAAGTCCAGCCCTCATTCTGACAACTGGATTGATTGGTCTTGCTGAAATTGTGCGTCGTCGGCTGATCGCTTTACTGTCTTAGAGTTTTTTATTGTGATGTTGGTTGAGCCGTTCCGCAAAGGACGGCTTTTTTGTTTGGCAAATTTGGATTCTCAATTGAACGATCCGTCCGCTATGAGCTGTTACCAGTACCAGTGTTATAAATATAGAAATAAATGATCCGCGTTGGGGCCGGACTAGATTGAAACGACTTGTTGTGCTTCTCCTAATTCTGTTGATGGGCTGCTTTGTGCTTGGTCAGGACGCCACGACGCCTCCGCAAGCAAATCAATCAATTCCCGACTATTCAGGCATGTACTCATTCATGCAGGACGGCGAATTCGTGCAACTTACGGTCGAAGACCAGGGGCAGGTGACCGGTTTTATATCCCGCTACGGTAATCAGCAGGGCGATCACCGTGCCTTCGTCGATCACTTCTTCAAGCAAAGCAAACTGGATGGAAAGAGGCTCGACTTCACCACCGAAATCGCTCAGAACGTCTCCTACTCGTTCAAAGGAACGATTGAGCGAGGAGACGGGAAGAAGCCGACCGATGAAGCCTACTACGTCTTGAAGGGGACGCTGACGCAGCACACTCTCGACACCAGCCACAAGACAACATCCAAATCACAGGCTGTCGCATTCAAGTCTTTCCCGCAGGAAGCGGAAGTAGGCGATACGAAGTAAACCGCGGTTGCGGTTTAACCGCGTATTTGCCAGTAGTCTCTCGTGTCTCTAGAATGAGAGATAGTTCTCCAAAATTTCTATGATTCATTTCCCCGTTCCCGAAGCTCTTACTTTCGATGATGTGTTGTTGCTGCCCGCAAGGTCCGATGTAGTTCCGGCTCTCGCTAATACCCAAACTCAACTCACGCGCAATATTCGACTGAACATTCCAATTGTCAGTGCCGCCATGGATACAGTTACCGAGTCCCACATGGCAATTGCGCTCGCGCAACAGGGAGGACTGGGGATCATCCATCGCAACCTGACGATAGAGCAGCACGCGAATGAAGTCGACAAAGTAAAGCGCTCGGAAAGCGGGATGATCGTGGATCCAGTCACGATGTCCCCGGACGATAAAGTTTCCGACGCGCTCGAAGTAATGCGTAAGTACAAAATTTCCGGCGTGCCCATCACCAAGAATAAGAAGCTGGTCGGCATTCTCACCAACCGCGATCTCCGCTTCGAGACGCGCTTCGACGTTCCAATCAGCAAAGTTATGACGAAAGACAATTTGATTACTGTCGCCGTGGGCACGACTTTAGAGGATGCCGAGAAGATTCTCCATGAGCACCGAGTCGAGAAACTGCTGGTCGTCGATGACAGTTACAACCTAAAAGGATTGATCACAGTAAAAGACATTCAAAAGAAGTTGAAGTACCCGAATGCAGCCAAAGATTCCCATGGGCGGCTGCGTGTGGGCGCGGCTATTGGTGCAACTGGCGACTTCCTTGAGCGTGCGCAGGAATTGGCAGCCTCCAAGGTAGATCTGCTGGCGATTGACAGCGCTCACGGCCATTCCAGTCGCGTGTTGGAAGCCATTCGTGCCGTAAAGGCGAAACTTCCGGAGGTCGAGCTGATTGCAGGCAACGTCGCGACTTTTGATGGAGCGTGTGAACTCGCAAAAGCCGGGGCCGACGGGATCAAGGTTGGTATCGGTCCGGGGTCGATTTGCACGACGCGCGTCGTGACTGGCGCCGGCGTGCCCCAGATCACAGCGATTGCCGAAGCTTACCGCGCCACGAAGGATGCGAACATTCCCATCATTGCCGATGGCGGCATCAAATTTTCCGGCGACATCACAAAGGCTTTAGCGGCTGGGGCCAGTGCAGTGATGATTGGTTCCATGTTCGCCGGAACCGACGAGAGCCCCGGCGAATTGATTCTTTATCAAGGCCGGACGTTCAAGTCGTATCGGGGCATGGGATCTTTGGGTGCGATGGCCGCCGGATCCAGCGAACGTTACTTTCAGAATGTCGAGGGAGAGGCATCGGCCGCAGTTTCCGGAACGGGAGAAGACGCGAATCGCTTTCCGAAGCTGGTGCCTGAGGGCGTCGAAGGGCGGGTCCCGTATCGTGGATCAGTATCGATGATCGTTCACCAGATGGTGGGCGGGCTGAAATCGGGCATGGGGTATTGCGGATGCTCTACGATTTCTGAGTTGCTGCAAAAAACGCGTTTCGTCCGCATCAGCGTTGCAGGCCTTCGCGAAAGCCATGTTCATGACGTCATGATTACCCGCGAAGCTCCGAATTATGCAGTGGAATAAGATCAGCCATTGAAGGAATCGACTCGACGAATTTGGAAGGCGTGGCTGCCGGCGATCATTTGGCTGTGCATTATCAGGATCGAATCGACCAACTACCTTTCCGCCGATAACACAGGACGTTGGCTTTATCCTTTTTTCCATTTTCTTCTCGGGCTCGAGCCAGCCCGCTTTGAGGTCTGGCATCACTACATTCGGAAGACCGGCCACTTCGTCGGATATTTCACTTTGAGCTTCTTGTTGTTTAGAGCCTGGCGAGCGACTCTCCCGATGGCTTCATTCGCGGCGTGGTGCGCACGCTGGGGAACTATCGCGTTCCTGATGACCGTGCTCGTCGCGAGCCTCGACGAATGGCACCAGACTTTCCTGCCCTCTCGGACCGGGACCGTCCGCGATGTAATCCTCGATAGTTCAGCCGCGCTGGTAGCACAGATCGTGATCTTTATGTGGCTGAGAGGAAAAGCAAAATGGTCTGCAGAGAGAGTTGTGGTTTCGACCAGGTGACGAATTGAAGGCGAAGAACAACCGGGAATGGCCCGACTATCCCGCAATCCGTTTACGTCTGCTCGCGCCTCTCAATACATCGCGTCGTACTTCGTGACAGCCCAATCCCCATCCTGTTTCTCCAGAGTTACGGAGAGGAGCTCTTCGTAAGTGCCGCTCCGGGCTGGATCGTTGTATCTCTTTGCGCGATAGCGCAGAATTCTAAGCGGGGGCTGATCCTCCCAATCCACAAGCGTCCAGCCAATCAGGGGATGTTGCGTCTCTGACTCGCAGATGAATCCCGCATATTTTCTTCGATAGTCCTTTTCCATGTCTGCCAGTTGGGTCTGGCAATTACCGTCCCGCATTATGCGCAGATACTTGGCTGCGGAACGCTCGGAGCTTCGATCGCGTAGTGGATTCAGCGAGATGGAACTGGGCACCCCGGAAAGAGGGTCAAGCTCTAATGAACGCGAGAGTATAGGCCCGTGGCCATTCAGATAGAGGAGATACCCGAAAAAACACACCAGCAGCAGGGCACCCGCTCCTGCGGCAATCGCAATCTGGATGCGAGACTGTTCCATATCCCAACACTAGTCTAGTCCGCATAAACTCATGGCTCTGATTACGCTAGTAAGCCTTTGATGGACAGCGGTACAAGTACCGTCGCGGCAGGGGCAGCGTCCACTTGGACTTCAGCCGGGCAGTGTTTGGCTTAGTGAGAGGATGAACTTGAAGTGCTGGATCGCTGGGAAACAAAACCGATTGCAAAGCCTCCGGCGACTCCCGCCAGAATTCCGAGCAGCGCTAAAATCAGAACGTTCTCAATCAATTTTGAACTTCCATGATTCATCATGATTCAGGACACCTCAAAAAAACCGGATTCCGCGTAGTCTTTTACTGAAAGATAATGGGGAGCTGCTTTAGCGTCAAGCTCCGAGACCTGCGATTTGGTTACTTACGCGTCGCACTGAGTTCTTGCCGAGGGAGCGGGAGATCGTACAGTCTTTCCACCTCCCTCGAGACTCTCTCCATATCGTCGAAGACCAAGCCCGGAATTCCCAATTGGGCTGCCGCCGCGACGTTTTCGGCACGATCATCAAGAAATAACACTTTGGCAGGGAGAACGTTGAGCCTTGCCAGGCAGATCCTATAAATAGCGAGGTCGGGCTTGACAGAACCCAGGTCGCAGGAAAAGACGAGCGGGTCAAAATAAGACACCCAACGGCAATTGCTCTCGATATAGCGTGCAATTTCAAAAGGCATATTCGACAGCAGAGCCAACCGGATCCCGGCTCTGCGCAGTTGTTCCGCCCACGTCATTGTTGTTTGGTTGATGTGCAGCCAGCTTTGAATGTCGAGTGAAACCAGTTCTGAGATTTCGTCTGGCGTCGGTGTTTTCCCTACTTCCGCAGTCACCGAAGTCCAAAACGAGGACCCATTCAATTCACCCCGGTCGTATGCTGGCCTAAATTTCCAATAAAAATCGTGGAATCGCTCAATCGACAGACCGCAGCGCTCGGCCATAGCATTCAGATCCGAACTCGCTTGAGGGAGGCTGAGTACATTTCCGTAGTCGAAAATCACCGCTTGAATGACAGTCTTAGTGGACACACGATCTGTATTTCTCATTCTTCTTCTCAGTCCGATAACGTTGTATACCACACGGCTCCGCGCCGCCATAGCTGCGACGCCGAGATCGTGATGACGGTTCGATAATTGTGTTAACCTCCCACTGCGATGCCCAATAACAAACCAGAGCGGCGATCACACCCCCGCATTCCTGTTCGCGTGCCTGTCACGATCAGTTCGCCGAAGGCAAACCTTGAGGCTGCTGGGCATACTCGCGACCTTAGCTCGAATGGCATCTTTTTCTATACGGATTTTCCTATTGAGCCGGGCAATGAAGTTGAAATGGTTTTGATCCTTCCTCCAGAACTCACGAGCGGAGACAAACGGTGGGTTTGCTGCCAAGCCACGGTCACGCGGGTTGAGAACAATCCCGATGGCAGCGAACGCGGTGTCGCGGCCAGGATGAGGAACATGCAAGTCCTGCCTGAGATCGTCGGCTGAGGGTTCGTTTGCACCTTTTTCGGTGCAGTCGGCCAGGCTTGAGCTGGCTCATCGCGCAATATCCCAAAAATTGTGCATTTTTTTGTACCATTGCCTCGAATTCGGTGCAATAATCCTCGCCGTCGTAAGCCTCTGTACCGAAAAACTGACAATTTAGGATTCTCCTTATGTCGTTACAAAAACTGTCTGGCGGCGTGCTTCGAATTCTCACGCCGCTCGGACCTCGTTATCTCAGGCCGTCCTTCGCGCAGCGAATCTATCTGCTATGGATATTTCGCAACTTCTCAACTCTGCCTGCAAAGGTTTTAACAACACGTCAAACGAGATTGATTGATGCCATTTGCGCCGAACACAGATTTGTCGCAACGCTGGGGCAGGATTTACTCGTGCTGGGAACTCTGGAGCAGCGTCCTTCCACGATTACCGGAGAGTTGCCCCCACGCAGGCCAAGCGCGAGTGTTTCTGAGGGAGTGGCATTCGGATCCAATCTTCAACAGCGATCCTGAAATTCCAAAGCGCGCTGGCTCCGCGTCCGAAAGAGCGGTTAGAAATGCTATACTCTGCTTCCGCTCTTCCTGTTTCATTCCAGACACCGGGCGCGTAGCTCAATTGGCAGAGCAACTGACTCTTAATCAGTAGGTTGTAGGTTCGATTCCTACCGCGCTCACCATTTAACTCACGGTAGCAGTGTCAGTTAGCAGCCGTGGGTCGGATTCTGGCAAAGTCGTATTTTCTGTGTCATGCTCAGAAATATGGTGGAATGGCAAGGAAATGATTCCTGCAACTTACAAACCGAAGAGAAAATTCATGCAGCTTGCGATCGCTGAAGCAAAACGCGCTCGCGATCGCGGCGACTACGCAATCGGTGCGGTCATCACTCAGCTAGTTGGAAATCGGGAAGTGGTTATCGCATCAGCTGGGAATCGGGTAAAAACCTCGGGATCCTCCATCAAGCATGTGGAGCTTGAAATGCTGAAATATGTGTCATCAGGGTACGGACGTTACTTGCCGGATTTCGTTTTGTATTCCACACACGAACCTTGCGCTATGTGCGCTGGTGCTTGCGTCTGGTCCAAGATAGGGGCCGTAGTTTTTGGCGTTTCCCAAGAGGACATTACCGCGTACGGCAGAAGGCATGGTACCGAGGAATTTAAATGGCGCGCGTGTCTAATTCCGTGCAAATTCGTCCTCGAAAAGGGCGGCCTTAATATTCCCGTCTTTGATGGCTTCTTGAGGCCAGAGTGTCAAAAGTTATTCAGATATCGAGCCTGATAGCCTAA
>Ga0210403_10003881_pt1 | contig 13008 bp, 12 predicted proteins | sample IncBWC19MmetaG_FD_150863 | JGI IMG/M metagenome (GOLD analysis project Ga0210403, IMG submission 150863) | Forest soil microbial communities from Barre Woods Harvard Forest LTER site, Petersham, Massachusetts, United States - Inc-BW-C-19-M | ecosystem: Environmental > Terrestrial > Soil >... | reverse complement strand
CTTCGCGCCGGCATTTCATCGACATCAGCCCCTCGATGGACGGCCTTCTCAAACCCAACGCTGCTACCGCCGCCGAGTTTGCCAGCCATCTCCTCCACGGCCCGCAGGATCGCGCCTTCCTCATGCGCTTCGACTCCGACGCCAAGGTCGTCCAGGACTGGACCCTCGATCCCACCCTGCTCACCGCCGGGATCACCCACATGATCGACTACCGCGCCAGCCGCCTCGGCGGGACCGTCCTCTTCGACTCCGTCTATCGCGCCTGCCGCGACCAGTTCGCCACCCTTCGGGGCGCCCCCACCGGCAACTTCATCCTCCTGTTCACCGACGGCGCCGACAACGCCAGCCACGCGCTCCTCGAAGATGATGTCCGCATCTGCCAGCGCGCCCATACGGCCATCTACGCCTTCACCAGCGGCTCGGGCCTCGCCTTTTCACATGCCCCGAAGAGCCTCGTCGAGCTCACAGCACAAACCGGCGGCCAACTCTTCCTGAATCACACGGAGCAGTCGCTGTGGACCGACCTCTTGCTCATCGAAGCGGACCTCCGCAGCCAGTACCGAATCGTCTACAAGCCCGGCCTGCTCAAATCCGATGGATCCTTTCACCGCATCCGGCTCGACAGCCCAACCCGCGGCGGCATCCTCACCACCCCCTCCGGCTACTACGCCCCCGGCCAGTCCCCGCGATGATCCAAGCTCCCTAGATTCGCGCAACCCCAATACTCTTGTTATCCCGTGACCGCCATATTGGATTCGCTAGATCCCGATTTCATCCAGCGACCGTGTGTCGCCTCCCAAAAGCCACAGCTGAAAATTCACCACGGTAGCCGGGTTTTCGCGCATGATACTGCTGCGGTTACCATGCGCAATCGTAAGAGAAGTGCCACAAAATAAATGAGTTGTTCGGTGAGGCTTAGGATTGCCCACGGCAAGGCCTTAGCCTAGAGCGAAGCCCGGAATTTCGGCAAGGTAGACGTCTCTCGACTGCGCGTATCGGCTCCATGCGCTTTCACAAAGTTCGTTTTTCTCGCTTGACCACGCACTTTAGACCATCGCCCGCCGCTCTTCACTTAATTAAGCTTTGAATTGTCGTCAAAAAATCGCAGTACCCACTTTCTACGCAGTTTCCGATTCCCTTGAACCCCAATCTTGGCTCCAAGCAGGCAAAGGAGAGCTCTGTGGCTCCAAGATTCAGCCACAGAGGGCCCTTACTTTGCCGAAAAATCGCCCTTCGCTAGATTAGGGCCGACAAGGTCTAGAAGAGCAATGTCGTGGGTAATCTCTCAATGCACGAATCGGCATAACCGATAGTGCCCCCGTGTTATTGGGACACGCACTCGGCATGAGCAACCGCGCCGAGAGCTTTGGGAGCGGTTCGCGGGCTTCCATGTCGAGAGTAGACCTGCCGAACCGGCGAATCTGCTCTCTCATAAGGAGAGGTGGCGGCGGCCAGTTCGCTGTCATCGGGCGGTCCATTGCTGGTCGACGAAATCAAATAAGCTTAGGTTTGCTGCTCGGGTTGCGAGTAGAGGGCCCAGGCGCTGGCCAGGTCCTGAACGACGTGGCCTATGGATTTATACACGGTGATCTCGTCGGGGGAGCGGCGGCCTTCGATCCCGCCCGCGAGTACCTGCCCGATCTCGGCAACAATGTGGTCATCGTCGATGAGGCCGGCTTCTTTCGCGCGGAGAAACTCCGCCCCCTGCCGGAGGATGCCTTCGCGGCTGTCAGCGATGAAGCGGGAGCGAGCGACCAGATCGTTATCGACTTCGGTCGGGCCGGCGTAACTGGAGCCAACCAGGTTCAGGTGGGTACCCGGCTGAACCCAGGCGCCCTTCAGGATCGGCTCGGTTGCCGAAGTGACGGTGCAGATAATGTCTGCCTGGGCGACGGCCTCTTCCACGCTCGCAGCAGCAGCGATCCTGATGCTGAGTTGCGGGTGCCTGCGTTCGACGAAGGCTCGGACTCGTTCTGGCGACCTGCCCCAAACTACGATGGATTCCAGGCTGCGCACTTTGGCGATGGCTCGCATGTGAGTGGCAGCCTGTTCGCCGCAGCCTATGAGGGCAAGGCGGTGAGCGTCGGGCCGCGCCAAGGCTGCGGTGGCCACCGCACTGGCAGCCGCCGTCCGGATCGAGGTGATCTCGCCGGCATGGACGACGCAGACGGGCGCTCCGGTTTCGGGGTCGAACAGAACGACGAGGCCCTGGTGGGATTGTTTACCCTGTGCCGAATTCCCCTGGAACACCGAAATAAGCTTCGCGCCGAATGGCGCATGCTCGCCCAGTGCGCCCGGCATCACCCCGAACAGGCGGCCTTCGGATAGCGGCAGGATGGACCGCAGAAGCTGCTTGGTTTCCCCCCGGGAGAACGCGATCATGGCGTCGCGCACGACGGGTATGCAGCGGTCGTAAGTGAGGCGGCGGGCGACTTCGTCGCGGTCAATGAATCGGATCGACATCTTGGCTCCTTACTTGAGAACATCGAACCCGCTTTGCGGCAGGAAGTCAACCTAGCCTGGATGAGTTGAGTTCTGCGACGCGAGCAATCATTGCATTGACTTGAGCGGGCACCTCGCGGCACAAAATGGGCCATTTGGTCTTCTGCCGTGCACTCAGACGGGGCCGCCACTGCTAAATGGCAGCAAAACTGACTCCTTCCGCGCCTTTCGCTAGCTCTGAGTATCCCGCCGGCACACTGATGCCGTTCCCAGCGCCTGGCCAAAAACCCTATACAGAATGAGGATCGGCGCTATTGATAACGTTAGACTTAGAACTCGCCGCAGGTGCTGGCCACAATGTAGGTGTTATGGCCGTGCGCGATATGGCCCATTTTGTACCGAATCGTTGCCATACCCCAGCAGGGCCATCAGATGTTTGTAATCCTCTGGCCCGGTCGCGGGATCGTCGGTCGTCGAGATACCTTCTTCAAGTAGTGGGGGTATACTCGCGAATCATGCCCCGCCCTGTCCGTTTCAGAAAGCAGTACAAGCCGATCGGCTTCGGCGATGCCTATGATCCGCGCTCGGTGGAAGGGCACCGCAACGCAGTCCATGATGCTATCGAAAACCGCCGCGCCGATCGAGAGCTGAAGGAGCTAGAAGAGCAGCATGAAGTCGAAACACCCCTTCATGTAAAAGCTGCTAGAAGAAATCCGAAAGCTCTTCGGCCGGCGCGTTTGAGGCTACGCATACATGCAAGCGGCCGGTTTAGTGAACGATCACCTCGTCGATTGTTTCCGTTATCGCGAAATCACGCGTGAGGTTACCAATGCAAATTGAGTTCAGGGCAATCGTCCAGAGCGAGTATGGCGCTCCGGAGAAAGTCCTCCAAGTCGCGAATCGAAGGCTCGACAGCGACCAACTCGGAACCGACGATGTTGTCGTTAAGGTCAGCGCTCGACCAGTTCATCCCGGCGACATCCAGATTCTTTCAGCCCTTCCGCAAGGAGGGCCGGTCGTACCCATTCCAGAAGGAACTTTGAGAGTACCGGGATTTGAGGGGGTCGGGACGATTGTCAGGCTCGGAAGAAACCCCGCGGCAAAGAAGAGGTTCCGCGTGGGCCAGCGCGTCGCTTTCTTTCCGGCAATGGGCTCCTGGTCGGAATACGTAATTGTTCGACACGACTCTCTGTTGGCCATTCCGGACGAAATTCCCGATCAAATAGCGGCGCAGATGCTCATCAACACGATCACGGCATCCGTGCTCATCAAAGCCGGTCACAATTCGCTCAAACTTCCGATTACGCCGCCTGTCTTCATCCTTCAAAATGCGGCAGGATCTGGGGTTGGGCGTTTGCTGACGCAGGTTGCCTTGGATCGCGGCGTCCGCCCAATTCGCCTAGTGAGATCGAATCAATCCGCCCAAAGGCTCCGATCCGCACTTCCTGGCCCGCCGATCTTCTCAACAAGCGATAGCAATTGGAAAGAACAGGTCCGCGAAGCCTTGGGAGGGCACAAACTCCACGTGGCTTTCGATGCCGTCGGCGGGAAAGCAATCGACGACTTAGCAGAACTCGTTGACGATGGCGGGACCATCATCAACTTCGGCTCATTGGAAAGCAATACGGGGGTGAATATCTATGCACTCGCGCCCAACAACCTCTCTCTCAAGAGCGCCTCGATCATGAGCTGGTTTCGTCTGCCAGAGAATGAGAGGCAGAAGGATTTCGAGCTCGCTTTAGGTCTGGCAATCAATCACCCTCAGCTCTTCGAGATCGCGCACGAATATGAGTTCGGCGCTTTTCAAACTGCCATTCAACACGTCTCCCGTCCGGGAAAGACTGGAATTGTCTTATTGAAAAGCCAAGCTTAGGAAGGATCGCGTATGGAAATCGGAACTATAGGAGCGGGAGCTTTTGCACAAGCATTCGCAAAACAGGCATTGAAGGCTGGCCACAAGGTTAAGCTCAGCAATCACCGCGGCCCGGACAGCCTACGAGATATTGTCCATCAACTTGGGTCCGGAGCGACGGCTGTTTCGAAGAAGGAGGCAGCAGCCTGCGAGATGGTACTGCTGGCGGTCCCCTGGGACAACGTGCTCGAAACGCTTGCGAGCCTTCCCAAGTGGAACAATCAGATTTTGATTGACGGGACCAACCCGTTCCACGGTCGGGCTGGCGACTTCACACTCGCTGATGTTGGAAACCTGTCTACCAGCCAGTTCATTGCAGCGCTTGCCCCCGGTGCCCGAGTGGTTAAGGCGCTGAACACGATCATCGTCCCGAACTTGGAAGCAGACCCGATCGTCAACGGGGCGAGAAGAGTTCTTTTCATTTCCGCCGACGACAACGCTGCGAAGAAAGAAGTTGAAACCTTACTTACGGGCTTCGGCTATTCAATCGTCGATCTTGGGAACCTTCGCGATGGCGGGTTGATCCAGCAGGCCGGCGGCCCTCTCGCAGGGCGAAATTTATTCGAAGAAGGAGAACGTCACAAATGAAAGCCATTCATCTCACGGCCTACGGTAACCCAACTCAAAATCTCAAAATGGTCGAACTGCCGGAGCCGAAAGCGCCCTCTGCCGGCGAAGCTCTTGTGCGTATGGAATATGCGCCTGTTGATTACAGCGATCTTCTCTTAGCGAATGGAGTGTACTTTCTCAATCCGGAACTTCCTTCCGTGATCGGAGGCGAAGGCGCAGGAATCGTCGAGACCATCGGGCCGGGAGTCACTAGCGTCAAGGTGGGCGATCGGGTTACGATCCCGTTTCGAACATTCACGTGGGCTGAGAAAGTCCTTGCGCCCGCCGACGGTCTTTTTGTCGTCCCTCCTTCGATTGATGCCAAGACAGCCTCCATGTTGAACATCAATCCGACGACGGCGGTCCTCCTCTTGGACGGGTTCGTGAAGCTAAAGCCTGAAGACTGGATTGCGCTCAATGCGGCGAATTCCCAAGTTGCGCGATGCATCATCGCGATTGCGAAATCGCGGAATCTTAAGGTCGTTGGTATCGTCAGGCGATCCGAACTGATCCCGGAACTCGAAAGGCTCGGCGTAGATTTCGTCGGCGTCGAATCGCCCGAACTCCCAAAGCAGATTCAGACCGCGACGGCTGGAACGACAATATCTCTCGGTCTTGACGCTGTGGGCGGTTCGTCAGCGGCGACGATCGCCGGTGCCCTCTCGCCAGGCGCACATTTCGTCAGTTATGCCTGGTTGAGTGGCTTGCCGGTCTACCTGCCGCAGGCCGACCTCATCGGCAAGAGGCTGAACATCCAGGGCTTCTGGATGTACTTCGAAGAGTTTCTGCCCAAGATTCGTGCGGCGCAGACCGAGGCGACACAGGTAGTGGCCTCCGGGAAATTGAGTCTCCCTGTAACCGCGACATACAAGCCAGAACAAATCAAAGAAGCGATCGAGCATTACCAGCGTGGTGGCAAGGTCCTACTGGACTTCTGGCATCAGCTTGACGCTCACTGACCTCACGGGCACACTACTAAGCGCTTCGAGCGATGAAGCAAGTTGGGCTCTGACCGTTTACTCGACGTCTTATGCCGTTTCGGTTGTCTGCGCGCATCACTTGTCAATCATTGTGGGGGAACCGTACCTACCTGGCGGCGATGGCCGCTCTCTTCGCATTGGCGTCATTGGGATGTGCTGCGAGTGACGGCTTGGTGGCCTCCCTCTTTTCCGCGCACTTGAGGGATTTGCGGGAGGGGCTTTTCGGGGGCACCTCAAGAAAAGGAAATTTATGTAGTGCGCCGGGAGACCGGCAAGGAGTAGATGGTGCAAGTCCATTACGGTGAAGGTATAGCGAACCACACCGGCCCCGAGTCATGCGCGGCATACTCCCTTTGTCGGAAAGCGATCCAGTTTGCCGGGAGGCAGAGCCCCGCCGAACCACTCCCCTCGAAGAGTTTTCTTCTCGTCGATGAGAGGGAGCGTCCCGCCTATTGCCACCGCTAGCTAGCTGACCGTATTCTGCCAAGAAAGCGTCATCAAAGTCTGCAATGATTTCAGGAATTAGCCTCGTTGGTGGTCGGAATCGGAACGCCTTATCCCCAATCTTTCAAGTTTTGTCAGGTGGCGTCGCGGCGGATAGAATAGTCGGAGAATGTTGTCTATATCCGAGGATTCTAACCATGCCTGATAAGGCAACTACTATGACCGCGACTGATCGCGCTGTGAGCCTCTTTGAGGCGAATGGGGGAATTCTCAGCACCACCAATGCGATCAAGCTTGGTATCCATTCCCGCACTCTCTATGCTCTCCGCGATAAGGCCAAGCTGGAGCGTCTGGAGCGGGGTCTATACCGGCTCGCCGATGCCGTCCCACTCGGAAACTCAGATTTCGTGACCGTAGCCCTCAAGGTCCCCAGAGGCGTTATCTGCCTCATATCTGCCCTCGCGTTTCACCAGATGACGACACAAGTTCCGCACGCCGTCTATCTTGCGATTCGGGCCAACGACCAGGCTCCTGCTCTTGCCTACCCCCCACTCCGCCTCTTCTGGTATTCCAAAGCGGTTCACGAGAGCGGCATCAGCGAGACAAAGATGGACGGTATGACGGTCCGCATCTATTCGCCCGAGAAAACACTGGTCGATTGCTTCAAGTTCCGTAACAAGATCGGGATTGACGTTTGCATCGAAGCGCTCAGCCTTTATCGCCAGCGGGGCCGTATGAGACTGGACCTGATTGAGCAGTATGCCAAGCTGTGCCGCGTCCAAAGCGTCATGCGCCCCTATCTGGAGGCGACGCTATGACCGTCGCTGTCGTTAAGAACATGGGCGCATCCGTTCGGCAGCGGTTGTTGAATTATGGAAAGGCAACGGGCAAGCCGTTCTCAGAGGTGCTCCAGTATTACGCGATGGAACGCTTTCTCTATCGGCTGTCGGTTTCTCCCCATGCCGACAAGTTTGTGTTGAACGGCGCCCTGCTTCTGACAGCATGGAAAGCCCCCATTTCGCGCCCGACGATGGACATTGACCTTTTGGGGAGAACCGACAACGACGTGGATACCATCATCGGACTCATGCGCGAGGTAGCCCTTTTCGATGTTGCGGATGACGGAATCGTCTTTGAACCCTCATCATTCGCCGGCGGTGCCATTCGGGAAGGTGCCGACTACGCGGGGGTCCGAACCACGTTCACTGGGTGGGTGGATGCAGCGCGTATTCATATGCAAATTGATATCGGGTTTGGCGACGTAAGTCTTTTCCGCACGTTCCATGCCCAACGCCAAGTTCCTCTGAGTTGTCCCTGAGAGAAATCCCCCGGGGCTACTCGGCAAGTGACCGCATATGGCCGCTTCTGAGGAACCACCGAGGATTATGGATTGCGCGAGTACACACTTGTTTCTATCTCAGGCTGCAACTCAATGGCAACGCACGTCATTTCTGATTCTGTTCCGTCGAGAGCACCTCAGGGGCGCCAGACAAAAACACCAACATAGTACTCCCACTGTCCCTGGATGCCTTCGGGGCCTGAATCAGCGAATACCGTGAATACCGCCCGTCGAGCCGTCTGCGCCTTTCGGCAGTTCTGAGATCAGCGGCTGCAATGTTGGAGCCAGGTCCTTCAGGATCTGCACCGCGAGCGCGCTGGTGAACTTATACGACGATGCGTTTTGGCTAGGCACGAAGGCCATCACTGTTCCGAACAGGCGATCGCCGATGATGAATACGAATGCGGCCGTACGATTTACCGGACGTGCGGCGACCATTTGACTGCGCGTCGCGAAGACTTTGAACCGGTTGTCGCCGGTACCCGTTTTTCCGGCGATCGGAACGGCTTCGCCATTTGGCAGGACGAACGCTCGAAATGCACGACGTCCTGTCCCGTTCTTAACGACGCCGAGCATCTCGTCGTGCACAAAACTGACGACCGCCGGAGAAAGCACGGATTCACCGGCGGCGGGATGGAAGGCGAGCGTGGTGTCCATCGGGGTGCCGCTGGCGAAGGTCAGTTGACGGATGGTTTCGACGGGATAGCGATTACCGCCATTGACGATGATCCCGGCCAATTCCGCCAGTGCTTTGGGGGTGTCGCCGGAAACTCCGATCGAGGTCGCGTACGAGGGCACAAGCGAATCAAACGGATAACCGAGACGCTTCCAGGCCTTCCATATCTCGTGAAATGCATCCTCCTCAAGCAGAATGCCGATACGCAGATTCTGTCCGCGGCGCTCCTTTGCCCGGAACAACCAGCGATACACCTCTTGCCTTTCCGGCCCGCTTTGCGAGATCGCCTGGGACAGGCTCGCATGAGGATGCTGTTCCAAATAGCTGATCAGCCACAACTCTAGGGGATGGATGCGCGCCAGGTAACCGCAGTCAGACAAGCTGAATTTGCCGGGGGCGTACTGCGCGTAAAGCGTCTCAAGTTTGTGGTCGTTTCGCAGTTGAGGTGTCACATGCCGATTCATGAAGTCGGAGAACGCAGCGAAGTCCGCTGTGGGTCGAGCCCAGCGAAAGATTACCGCGACGCGCACCGGAGTAGGCCGGATGCCTTTCATCAGGGTCTCGAGAACTTGATCTATGGCTTGATCCGAATTGAGGTTGCGATACTTTGCGTAGAATCGGCCAAGGAACACAGAGCCTTCCTCGTCCGCAAAACGCTTTAGGTAATGTTCGCGGGCCGGATCATTGGGGTCGGTGAACACAGATGGCGAAGAACCCGGAACGCGCCACTTGTAGTAACCCTCGATGTCGCGCACCAGACGGATGAAGACCAGATTTACTGAGTGCTCGAATCCCTCGCGCACGGTCATCACGCGATAATCCTCACCGCGCTCGAAATTGGCGAAGACGTGACGGCCGCCGGCGGTAAAGAAGACCTCCCCCGGACTACCTGAGTATTTGCGATCCAGAGCCGCGTCGAGCATCGTCTCCAGGCTGCGATCATGGCTGCGATCTTGCGCCGCCAATAAATACTGTTGCGCCCACAGCGTTAGCCGGTCACCGGGCGAAACCTGCATTGTTGCGAGTTGCGAAGGCGTCAAGGCGCTCAACTGGCGGTGAAGATCCTCAATGATTTGAAGATAGTTGATCAACGTGCGCAGCTTGGCGGTTGATCCCAACTGGAGTCGGGTTCCATCCACAATGCTCAGGGGCTGGTTAAGATTGTCGGTCTGCGCGCGCAGGAGATTGACCCCGTTGCCACGCTCGTAGAGGGTAAAGCTATAGATCACGTGGCTCGGATCTCCAACCGATAGCAACTGGTCTTCGTCGAGCCCTGCCATGCGGGCGTTTTTCGGATCCGCTACCTGCTCGAAGAAGTGCGTGACCGATTGTTGGACCGTCCGATCGATTGTAGTTTGCACATTGAGATCGAGACGATCCAACAGATAGGTTTTCTGAAGCCCCAGCAGGCCCAGCAGCTGTGCGCGTACCGCATTTGTGGCCTTGTTCGCCACAAATGCGTCAACCGGCGCGACAGGCGCCATCGGCTTCAACGGAATGCGTTCCCGCAGAGCTGCGCCTCGAAGGCGGCTGGAGATAACACCCCCCTCGCACAACGCGCCCAGATAGCGATCGGTTTGCGAAGCAAGTGCACCTGGGTTCCGCAGTAGATAGGAGGAGGGCTGGCGCAATGCGAGAAAAAGCGAAAGAACCTGCCGATAGGCACGGCCCCGCTCTTCCATCTGCTGCGGCTGCAAACCGTCCTCAGGGGCGCCAAGGAGTTGATTGACTTCGAGGAAGTCTGCTCCATACCAAACGGCAAGGCCGTCGCCCAGGCCGGTCACCTCACCGTGGCCTGGAGTGGCCGACAACGGAATCGAATTGATGTAATTGCGGATGACGACACGCTGCGCGTTGAGCGTCCGGGGACCGTCCTGATAGCTGCGGAGTGTTGCCGAAGCGATCTGGCGAATTTTCTCGGCCGGCGAGTGTGTTTTTCCCTCGGGGGAGTGGCGTAATTTTTCGAGTTGCGTGGCAAGCGTGCTCCCGCCTATCACGGAATGATGGCGATCTACTTTGTGCAGGCCGAAATCGAGTGCTGCATGAGCCAGACGTCCCCATTCAATCGCTGGATTGCGGTCTGGTTCGCTCTCGGCCAGCAAGTGCCGGTTCTCAATAAACAGGAGCGTGTGAACGACCAGCGGGGGGATCGAAGCAAAGTCCAGATAGGTGCGCTGGGGATCCCGAAAGGAATAGAGGCTCCCACCGTTGCGGTCAATGATATCCAGACCAGCCTGGTTCTTCTCGTGATAAATCGGATATATGCCCAGACGCGCCAGAGAGAGCGACACGTCTGAATCGCGCGCCTGTTCCTCGATGCTGAAATCCTCACCGCGCAGACGGTCCAAATACGCCGGGATTGTCGAGTAGCCGAGCTGGAGATCATAAGGCCCAGCGTCGGGATATAGGATTCTCCCACTAGGCCCAGGCGCAAGCGTATGACTGACTTTGGATGCGGTCGCCGCGAAAAAGCCGGACTCGATCCAAGAGAATTTCATCTCCGTCGCAACCAGCAGGCCGGTACCGAACAAGAGAACCGCCGCCGTGCCCTTTCGGAGCCAGCGAGAAGACCAGATGACATGCGCTTCTGCGCGTTGCGTCAGGCGAGCGAAGGTGTCGGATAACCAGTGAGGCGCAGGAGACGATCCCATAGTACACTCACCCTTCATTTAGACGCAGCGAATGGACTGCTGACGCAGCATTTTTGTGTGCTAGGCAACCGCTGAGCGTGCGGGAGAGGGACAGTGCAAAGCTGCATTGAAATGACCCAACGTGGCTCCATCATCTGCTCATAGAGGCGCTTGATGACTGGCGCCATTTTGATAAAGACCGTACCCGCGATGACCATGAGATCCGCCTGGCGCGGCGTGCCACGGATCACTTCAGCGCCGAACCGGGCGATGTCGTATTTGCTTGTAATGCTTGTGGCCATCTCCACAAAACAGCAGGAGAGGCCGAAGTTGAACGGCCAGACAGAGTTCTTGCGGCTCCACGCCACAAGGTCATCCAGACGGGACATAACGAGAGTACGGCGGATCGCCTCCTCAAGATTCCCATCGGCCTTCTCAGCCTGCTGCGAAACATCAGGCCGACTGATTGACCAGCGCATGGCACACCACCCGTTGCTAACGCACCGTCCGTCTGCTTCCTTGTCTCCAATGAAGAGCGCCGACGCGCCACAAATAGGCAAGCGTCGCGAGCAGTACCGTGATGAATAGCAGTACCTCGGCCTAGCCAGCCCATCCGGTTTCACGGACCGCGACCGCCCAGGCAAATAGGAACACCGCTTCAAGATCGAAGATGACGAAGAACATCGCGACCAGATAGAACTTTGCGGAGAACCGCACTCGCGCGGAACCTGAGGATGCCAGATTCGTAGGGCGAACCCGTAGCCCGGTCCTGGTGCCGTTGACCCAGGACAAAGGACAGGCTCAGCATAGCGACAACAAGCATGCCAACGATGGCGACGTAGACTGCCAGCGGCCAAGGGTTCGTGGTCCCCTGCCTCCATGCAAACCCGCCAGCGCTGCACTGAGGCAGGATTATATATCAGGAGAAAGGAGAGTAGCAAGCCTTGTCGGCGCCTGTAGTTAACGCACGAGCTGTCTGGTGGTCTGTTCCTACTCTGGCGGTGGTGGATGGCCACGCGCGAACCAGCACTGAGCTTGCCAGCGTGGCCGGCGTAAGTCCCTCCACTGCCAGCGTTCACCTGAACCGCCGCAGGGCAGAAAATCTGGTCACAGTGCTTGCCCAGGGAAACACCGCTATTACAGTCTGCGAGGGCCGGAAGTCGCCGCTGTGCTCGAAGGATTAAGCATCGTAGCAGATCGCCGCAATCGCTTCGCCCCCAACACGCCGAGTCGCCTGCGAGCCGCCCGGACCTGCTACGACCACATCGCGGGCACTCTCGGCGTCTCGATTCACCATCGCCTTCGAGCTACGGGATGGCTGTTAGTCGACAATGGCTCCCACGACCTCACTTTGCCAGGGACCAAGGGATTCGAAGCTCTCGGCATTGACGTGGAGGGCGCCAGATTGCTGCGCCGGCCCTTTGCATATGCATGTTTGGACTGGAGTGAACGGAGGCCTCATCTGGGCGGTGCTTTGGGGGCTGCTCTGCGCACGCTTCTGTTGAAACGAAAATGGGTGGTACAGGATCCCGACAGCCGGGTGCTTTCGACCACAGGCCCAGGGCGGCGCGAATTACTGGCTCACATCGGTCTGCAAACCTGAAACGTAATGTCGCTTATGACCGGCAAAGCCTGGCACTCTTCTCCAGGGCGCGTCTCGATGATCACCCGCGCTTCCGGCAACACTGCTCCGCGCAGCTTGCGCATGAACCGCTTGACGCTCTGGTAGCCGCCTGTAAACCCGTGCCCATCGACCAGGTCCTGCCAGATGCCCATCGCGTTGCGGCGCCGCGACAGCTCCAGCGCGATCAGCTCGCGGTACGCTGCACAGGAACCCGCTGAGCGCTGGCCGTCCTGCTCCGGCAGCGTAACGCCCAGCCCAGAGTCGGTGATCACTTCTGGTGATCACTTCTATAGAGGCCGGTTTTGAAGCGTTGGATGGTTTTTGATCCCCGGAGTCGGGAGTCACCAAAGTG
>Ga0210403_10003880_pt1 | contig 13014 bp, 7 predicted proteins | sample IncBWC19MmetaG_FD_150863 | JGI IMG/M metagenome (GOLD analysis project Ga0210403, IMG submission 150863) | Forest soil microbial communities from Barre Woods Harvard Forest LTER site, Petersham, Massachusetts, United States - Inc-BW-C-19-M | ecosystem: Environmental > Terrestrial > Soil >... | reverse complement strand
GGGTCTCTTTTTGTTTGCGCGGGCGGCGGTACAATAGAAGCGCCGCATCCTGACGAAAAAAGTGGCCATCAAGATCAAGATCCCGAAGAACGGTAACGGCAAGGGACGGCGCGGCCTGCCGCGTGATCCCGTGATCCGGGCAGCGCTCGTGGTCTTTCTGGTGGTGGCGATCGGGCTGGGCGGGTTCTTCTGTTATTTCTACATCAAGTACGACCGCATCATCGCGCAACGCTTCCGGTCGCCCGTGTTCAGCAATTCGGCCAAGATCTACGCGTTGCCGCGGACCGTGCACGACGGCGACCGGGCGGACGCCAAGGAAATCGCCGCGTCCCTGCGGCGGGCCGGGTACTCCGATAAGGACGGCCAGTCGCCGCTCGGCAGCTTCCACCTGGTGAAGGACGGAATCGAGATCACGCCCGGGCCGGAGAGCTACCACAGCCCGGAAGAGGCGCACATCATTATTCAGGACGGCCAGGTGGAGCGGATCGTCAGCCGGGGCAACGATCTCTCCGCCTACGAACTGGAACCCCAACTGGTGACCGCCTTGTTCGATTCGGAACAACGCTCGAAGCGGCAGGTGGTGAAGTACGCCGACATCCCGAAAGTGATGGTGGATGCCGTGCTGGCCATTGAAGACCGGCGCTTCTTCGAGCACAGCGGGGTGAACTTCGTCCGCATGTTCGAGGCGGTCTGGATCGACGTAACGCGACAACGGCATGAGCAGGGCGGTTCGACCATCACGATGCAACTGTCGCGCGGCTTCTTTCTGACGCCGGAAAAAACCATCCGGCGCAAGCTGACGGAGATGCTGATCGCCGAGGAACTGGAACAGAAGTTCAGCAAGCAGCAGATTTTTGAGTTCTACGGCAACTGGGTGAACCTGGGTCAGCGCGGATCATTCGCCATCAGCGGGTTTGCCGAGGCTTCGCGAGCGTATTTCAACAAGGACCTGAAAGACATCACGCTGCCCGAGGCCGCGTTGCTGGCGGGCATTATTCAGGGACCGAGCCGGTTGTCGCCCTACCGGCATCCCGAGCGGGCTTTGGAGCGTCGCAATCTGGTCTTGGATTCGATGGTCGAAACCCACGCCATCACCCGCGAGCAGGCCGACAAGGCCAAAGCCACGCCGCTGAAGCTTGCGCCGCCGAACGTAGAGGCCAGCGACGCACCGTATTTTGTCGACATGGTGCGCGAGACGCTGATCAACAAGTTCAGCGATCACGATCTGAACGACGAGTCCTACCGCATTTACACCACGCTCGATCCCGATCTGCAAAAGGCGGCGGCGCAGGCGGTCGAGATGGGCATCAAGCTGGTGGACGATCAGGTCACCAAGATGCGCACCAAGAAAGTGAAGGTGGGCAAGAAATTTGAGACGCAGGTTGCGCCAGGCCCGCAGGCGCAGGTGGCGATGGTGGTGCTCGACCCGCACACCGGCGCGGTGCTGGCTTTGGTGGGAGGACGCGATTACGGCTTCAGCCAGTTGAATCACGCCTTGTCGAAGCGTCCGACGGGATCCATTTTCAAGCCATTCGTTTATGCCGCCGCAATGAATACGGCGCTTGACGGCTCACCTACTGTGATTACTCCGGCTTCGATGGTCACCGACGCGCCTTCCAGCTTCGCCTATGGCGACCAGATCTACGAACCGCGCAACTATAAAGAGGAGTACAAGGGCGACGTAACGTTGCGCTATGCGCTGGCCATGTCGCTGAACAACGCCACGGTGAAGGTCGCCGAAGAAGTTGGCTACGACAAAGTGGCCGACCTGGCAAAGTCGGCGGGAATCGTTTCGGTGAAGGCGACACCGGCCATGGCGCTGGGCTCGTACGAAGCCGCTCCACTCGACATGGCGGGAGCGTATACATCATTCGCCAACAACGGAGTGCGGCTTTCGCCGATCCTGGTGAACTCGGTGCGCACCGAAAAGGGCGATGTGGTGGCGAACTTCAAGACCGACCAGCGGCCGGTACTCGATCCACGCATTTCCTACGTCATGACCAACATGATGGAAGGCGTGATCAACAACGGCCTGGGATACACGGCGGTACGCTTGCGCGGATTTAGCCTGCCGGCCGCGGGCAAGACCGGCAGTTCGCACGACGGCTGGTTCGCCGGCTACACCACAAATCTGTTGTGCATTGTCTGGGTGGGCTACGACGACTATAGCGAACTGCACCTGACCGGCGCGCAGACGGCCGCGCCCATCTGGACCGAGTTCATGAAGAAGGCGTCCGCGCTGCCGCAGTATTCCGGCATGAAGGAATTCGCGCAGCCTACCGGCGTGGTGGACGTGCAACTCGATAAGGTCACCAACCGACTGGCAACCCCGGCCTGCCCCGACGATTACACCGCAGCCTTCGTGGCCGGCACGGAGCCGCGCGAGACTTGTGATCAGCAGAACGGCGTTGCGGGAATGTTCTCCCGGTTCTTCGGTGGAGGTCCCAAGGTGTTGCCGCCTCCGAATGCGGCGAACCCACAAGACCCGCAGAATGCTGACGCGCAAAAGAAGAAGGGATTCTTCGGCAAGATCGCCGGGATTTTCAAGGACGATAAAGCGTCAACGCCGCCTCCAACCCAGCCACCACCGCCCGCCAAGCCGCCCGACACGACCCAGACCGCGCCGCACTAACCCCGAGGGGCACCCGTTGAAGCTACGATGAGTGGGAAAGAGCGGGCCATGCCCCGTGTGAGGTAAGGCTTTGTCCCTCTAAGTTCTTTGACATCAAGATTTTGCAAACCATTTTTTCGGGGTGACAAAAGCGGCAACTCCGGTGTCTAAGCCTGTAGAACGCGGTCAAACGCCACCGCATGCCGGGCGGGCTTCCTGAACGAAATCTTCGCCGTCCGGCCAAAACTGTGGCAGAATGGCCTCATTGGGAACTGGTCGTCTGGGGGTGTGTATGTCCTGCCGAAAGACCTGTCTGATTCTTCTTCTCGTTGTAATTTCCTCAACAGCCGCATTGGCGCAAGTTTCACATTCGGAGGCGGTGCAGATTGCGCCGCCGCTGATGCGCGCCGTGGATCCTCCAGCAAAAGATGCAACCGCCGCCGATCTGGAGACTCAAGGCGATGATCTCCACGCCAGCAAGCTCTATCTTGATGCAATCGACTACTATCACGCGGCCATGGCCAAGTCACCGAACAATGCGAAGCTCCTGAACAAGGTTTGCCGGACCCAGTTGGTGATGGGGCGCTGGCGGGATGCGCGGAAGAGTTGCCAACAAGCAATCAAGGCCGACCATACATTTGCCGACCCTTATAACAATTTAGGAGTCGCGTTGTATGAGGCAAAAAGCTACGGCGCGGCCATCAAGCAGTATCGCAAGGCGATCGCGTTGGACAGCAGTTCAGCATCGTTCTTCAGCAACCTGGGCGCCGCCCATTTTTCCAAGAAGGAGTTTGAGCCCGCGGTCGCGGCTTACCAGCATGCGCTGGAATTGGACAACCAAGTATTTGAACGGACTTCCCGGACGGGAGTGCAGGCGCAACTGCCAAGTCCCGAGGACCGCGCCCGTTATGACTACACGGTCGCGAAGTTGTATGCCAAGATGGGCTTTTCGGACCAGTCGCTGGAATACTTGAGGAAGGCGATGGAAGCGGGCTACAAGGACCTGACGAACGTATACAAGGATGTGGAGTTTGCCGAACTGCGGAAGAATCCGCGGTTTACGGAACTGATGGCTTCGAAGACGCCCGTGATCTCGGATTAAGTGGCCGCGTCGTCGGAGCAAATCCACTTTTCGTCTGGGAAAGAATTACAAAGCTTTACAAAATTAGACGGAACTTGGTGGAGTTCTGGGGTTTAATCATTGCAAATGCTCCTGAAAACAACAGGGTGAGTAAGGAGAAACGGTAGCCCATCGGATGCTGACCCGAGCACGCCCCAAGCAAGCATCCGGTGGGCTTTTTTGTTGAGAATTTCCTAAAGCGAACAATTTACGAAACTCCAACTTCCGGCTACAATATCCGGATGCCGTCCCTTCCTGACTCCCTGGCCTGGGCCCATCCTCTGGTGGCGGAGTGGTTTGTGCAGCGGTTTGGCACGCCGACTGAGCCGCAGGAGCAGGGATGGCCACACATTTTGGCGGGACGCACCACGCTTATTTCCGCGCCCACAGGGTCGGGGAAAACGCTGACTGCGTTTCTTGCTTGCATCGACCGGCTCGTGCGCAAGGCGCTGGCTGGGGATCTTGTTGATCGGACCGAAGTTCTCTATATCTCGCCACTGAAGGCGCTGGGCAACGACATCCAGAAAAACCTGGAAGTTCCTCTGAGCGAGATTCTCGCCATGGCTGGGGAGCGAGGGTTGCTCATGCCGGAGATTCGCACTGCCGTGCGCACGGGCGACACGCTGATGCCGGAGCGGCGCGCCATGTTGAAACGGCCGCCGCACATTCTGGTGACCACGCCAGAGTCACTTTACATTTTGCTTACGGCGGATAAGAGCAGGGCGATTCTGCGCGATGTCGAGACGGTGATCGTTGATGAAATTCATGCGGTGGCCGACGACAAGCGTGGGGCGCATCTGACTTTGTCGCTGGAACGGCTGGAGGCGCTGACTTACAAGCCGCCGGTGCGCATTGGGCTTTCCGCTACGCAGAAGCCGATTGAAGAGGTTGCACACTTTCTTACTGGGAACTCTGACTCTGCTCAAGTGCGTCCGGATGCGGTCATCGTCAACATCGGGCACAAGAGGAAGCTTGATCTCGCTGTCGAAGTTCCACCCATGCCTTTGGGGCCGGTGGCTTCGAACGAAATGTGGGACGAGGTTTACAACCGGCTGGTGGCGCTGGTGGAGCAGCACCGCTCGACGCTGGTGTTTGTAAACACGCGGCGCATGGCGGAGCGCCTGGCACACAACCTGGGCGAGCGCATTGGGGAAGAGAATGTGGCGGCGCACCACGGGAGCTTGTCGCGCAAGCTGCGTCTGGCGGCCGAGAAGAAGTTGAAAGAAGGCAAGGTGCGGGTGCTGGTGGCGACCGCGTCGCTTGAATTGGGAATTGATGTGGGCACGGTGGATCTGGTGGTGCAGATCAATTCTTGCCGTGCGATTGCAGTTGCGCTGCAACGCGTGGGGCGGTCCGGGCACTGGCGCGGAGCGGTCCCCAAGGGACGACTGTTTTGCACTACGCGTGACGACTTGCTGGAATGCGCAGCTTTGGTGCGGGCGATTCGTCAGGGCGATCTGGACCAGCTGATGATTCCGGAGTCGCCGCTGGATGTGCTGGCGCAGCAGATTGTGGCGGCGTGCGCTGCGGAAGAGTGGGGCGAGGATGAGATGTTCGCGCTGGTGCGGGGCGCGTATCCCTATCGCAACCTTTCGCGCGAGGTTTTCAATTCAATTCTGGAGATGCTGAGCGAGGGCATTGCGGCCAAGCGCGGCCGCTATGGCGCTTATATTCACCGCGACCGGGTGAACGGCAAGCTGCGGGCGCGGCGCGGGGCACGGCTGGCGGCGATCACCAGCGGGGGAGCGATTCCGGACAATTCGCTTTATGCCGTGGTGGCAGAGCCTGATGGCATCGTGGTGGGTACTGTAGATGAAGATTTTGCCGTGGAGAGCAATCGCGGCGACATCATGCTGTTGGGGAATACTTCGTGGATGATTCGCCGGATTGAAACCAATGCGGGCCGCGTGCTGGTGCAGGATGCTCACGGAGCGCCGCCGAGTGTGCCGTTCTGGCGCGGGGAAGCTCCGGCGCGGACGCAGGAACTTTCCGAGCACATCGGAAATCTTAGACAAGAAATCAGCGAGATGTTGCCGCACACTTCGCCGGTAGGATTTTCCGCGACGCAACCCGAAGTGGCCGCTGCGGTTTCGTGGTTGAAGGATGAGTGCGGGCTGGATGATTCCGGCGCAGAGCAGGCGATTGAGTACATCCTGCAAGGCCGGGCAGTTCTGGGGGCGGTGCCGACGCAGACGACTGTAATTGCGGAGCGCTTCTTCGACGAAGGCGGCGGCATGCAACTCGTCATCCATGCGCCGTTTGGGGGGCGCATCAACAAAGCCTGGGGACTGGCTCTGCGCAAGCGTTTCTGTGTTGGGTTCAACTTTGAGTTGCAGGCTGCCGCCACTGACAATGGTCTCAACATCGCGCTGGCCGAGCAGCACAGTTTCCCGCTAGCCGACGTCTTCAAGTTTCTGCAGGCGGCGACGGTGCAGCCGATTCTGGAGCAGGCTGCGCTCGATTCTCCGATCTTTGCCACACGCTGGCGCTGGGACGCGAACCGGGCGCTGGCGTTGTTGCGCTTTCAAAACGGAAAGAAGGTTCCCGCGCAGATTCAGCGCATGCGCTCCGATGATTTGCTGGCTTCGGTTTTTCCGGACGCGGCTGCTTGTTTCGAGAACATTCAGGGCGAACGGAAAATTCCGGATCATCCGCTGGTGGGCGAAGTGATGAAGGATGTGCTCACTGAGGCGATGGATATTGATGGGCTGAAGCTGGTGTTGAGCGGGCTGGCCGATGGGAGAATTCGCTGTCTTGCCGTGGATACGCCGGTTCCTTCGCAGTTTTCGCACGAGATTCTGAACGCGAATCCGTATGCGTTTCTGGACGACGCTCCGCTTGAGGAGCGGCGGGCGCGGGCGGTGCAGATGCGGCGCATGCTGCCGGAATCGGTGCTTGAAGAAGTGGGCGGGCTCGACGCGGCGGCGATTGCGCAAGTGCGGGAAGAGGCTTGGCCCGATGTGCGCGATGCCGATGAGCTGCATGATGTGCTGCATACCCTGCTGGCGTTGCCGGAAGCTGGGCCGGGTTTCGGGACCGGGCAATGGAAGTTTTATTTCGAACGCTTGGTTGGCGAAGGGCGTGCCGCGTCGGCGGAATCCGGCGGACGGAGTTATTGGGTCGCGGCGGAGCGGGCGAGGAGTTTTTCAGTTCTGTTTCCCGAGGCGCGATTTGAGCAGCAGTTGGCTGATGTGGAGACGACAGCTGCCAACCGCGAGGACGCTTTACTGACTCTTGTTACGGGATGGATGTCGCATGTGGGGCCGACCACCATTTCGCAGCTTGGCGAGACTTTGGGGATTCCTGCTTCTGAGATTTCGAATGCTTTGCTACGGATGGAGGCTAGCGGGACTGTGCTGCGGGGAAACTTCAGTGGCGAGGCCGCGCGGGCGAGTCGCCCCCGCCCACACGATGCGAGCGCACCTCCCGAGACTGAATGGTGCGAGCGGCGGCTGCTGGCGCGGATTCACCGGCTGACAGTTGCGACTCTACGCAAGCAGATCGAACCGGTTACGGCCGCGCAATTTATGCAGTGGCTGCTGCGCTGGCAGCACGTGGCGGCGGGGACGCAGGTTTCTGGCGAGCGGGGCACGCTTGAAGTGCTGCGGCAATTGCAGGGGTTTGAGATTCCAGCGAATGCGTGGGAGCGGCAGGTTCTGGCGCGGCGTATTGTGGATTACGATCCGAAATGGCTGGACCAGCTTTGCCTGACTGGGGCTGTCGGCTGGGGCAGGTTGTCACCGCATCCGGCGACGCTGGATTATTCGACTGCGAATCGTGGAGCGGAGACTCAGCCGGGGGTGGCCCAGCGGCAGCGGCGAGTAATTCCCACCAGCGTTGCTCCGGTTACTTTTTTTATCAGGGAAGATGCGGACTGGATGACGTCGCGGCATCCGGGTGCGGAGGTATCGGAAAACAATGGCCTCAGCCACGGAGCACAAGGCGTGCTGGAGTTTCTGCGCCAGCGCGGCGCGTCGTTCTTTGCCGATATCGTGCGGGGCACGGAAAAGCTGAAGGCGGAAATCGAGACTGCGCTTTGGGAACTGGTGGCTGCCGGCCTGGTGACTGCCGACGGCTTCGACAACCTGCGTTCGCTGATCGATCCGAAGCGGCGTGCGGGGCAGGGAAGCGGGCGGACGACACGCCCGCGGCACAATGCTGGGCGCTGGGCTTTGCTGCACGCCGATGAAGTTGTCGAACGGCCACGCGCCGTCGAAGCGGCCTGCTGGATGCTGCTGCGGCGTTATGGCATTGTGGTTCGCGATGTGTTGGCGCGGGAAGCGAACCTGCCGCCGTGGCGAGAACTGCTGGGCGGCTTCCGCCGGCTTGAGGATCGGGGCGAGATTCGCGGTGGCCGTTTTGTGGATGGATTTTTGGGCGAGCAGTTCGCGCTGCCGATTGCGGTGGAGTCGGTGCGGGCGATGCGCAAGCTCGATGCCGAGCAGGGAGCCATTACGTTGTCGGCGGCTGATCCGCTGAACTTGGTAGGAATTCTGGTTCCGGGCGAGCGCGTCCCGGCGATCTCCGGCAACAGCGTTACTTTTCGCGGTGGGGCGGCCGTCATTACGCCTGCGGTCGTGGCGCCCTCGGGCAATGAGGCTGTCGCCAGCTAGGTGTGGATCGGCCCAAAAAACCAGGGACCCGATGAGGGGGCCCCTCGAGTCCCTGATTTGCGCAAACTCGACAAGAACTATTCCAAAAGCGCTTCCCCCATCGCTTTTTGCCGAGCACTGGCGCACGCTCTCTAGTGCATGCGGTATGCCAGTCGGCGAAGGCTTTTCAGATATCCGCCCAACTCGCTCTTGGCAAAGCATTTATAACCGGACGCTCACTGACGCCCACGAGGAACGCGGTCCGACGGGCCGGTTTATTTGCTATCCAATCGGATAGCGATCACTATCCGTTCGGATATTGGAACAACATCACTTCGGGTGTGAATTTCTGGCCGAAGTGTGATAAGAAGGGGCGCGAGGTGAAGCAAGTTGCGTCCCAGGCTTCTGGTGCTTTCCGGGCCCTTGAAAGACTCGACGGTTCCTCTGTCGGAGGGAGAAGTCACGATCGGAAGGGAAGCGTCGAACGGGATCGCGATCGTTGACCCGTCGGTTTCGCGAAAACATTGTTTGGTGAGCGGACAGGACGGAAGGTTCCAGGTGCGGGACCTCGACAGCCGCAATGGAACCCTGGTGAACGGGACCGTGGTCGAGGAGCAGTGGCTGCAACACGGAGACGAGATTGCCACCGGCGACTCGTCTTTCCTGTTCCTGGTCGAAGACGAAGAGGTCACACCCTCTGCGGGCCGGGTGGAGTTCGAAGACGCGCACGCCACGGCGGAAACCATCACCATCCATCCCCGGGACGTGGTGTATCTGCAGCCGGACCGGCTGTTGCGCGAGTTGCCCGCGACCTCACGCGTGGCCCGCAACCTGAACGCGCTGCTTAAGATCAGCCGCATAGTGCATGCCATTCGCGACCTCAACGATCTGCAAGGGCAATTGCTGGACTTGATTTTTGAAGTTGTTCCGGCGGGGCGGGGCGCGATTCTGCTGGCGGATAGCGAGGGCCAGCAATTCAATTCCACGTTCGCCCGCATGCGGCAGGCAGGGCAGACCCAGTTGGTCAAAGTAAGCCGCACGGTTGCGCGCCAGGTGTTGGAGCAGGGAATTGCGATGCTGGGCAGTGACGTGCCCGGCAGCGACGAGTTGCGCGAGGTCGAGAGCCTGGCTGCGTCGCAGGTGCGCTCGCTGCTGTGCGTCCCTTTGACGGTATTTCAGAGGGTGATTGGATGCATTTATCTCGACAGCGACAGTCTCAGCAACCGTCTGAATGAAGAGCACCTGCAACTGGTGACCGCGATCGCAGGTATTTCCGCGGTGGCGCTGGAGAATGCCCGCCGCACTCAATGGCTGGAGCAAGAGAATGAGCGGCTGACCGTTGAGATCAGCCAGGAGCGGAGCCTGGTGGGCGAAGGCGCACGCATGAAAGATGTCTACCAGTTCCTGAAACGCGTGTCGCCGACCGATTCGACGGTGCTGATTGAGGGCGAGAGCGGAACCGGGAAGGAGTTGGCGGCGAGGGCCTTGCATCGTAACAGTCCGCGAGCCAGCAAAGTGTTTGTCGCCATTAATTGCTCTGCAATTCCAGAGACGCTATTGGAAAGCGATCTCTTCGGCCACGAGCGGGGAGCGTTTACCGGAGCTGCCTCCTTGAAGAAAGGACGTCTTGAAGTTGCCGACGGCGGCGTGGTTTTTCTCGACGAAATCGGCGAACTGGCGCCTACGCTCCAGGTCAAGCTGCTGCGCGTGCTACAGGAGCGTGAGTTCGAGCGGGTCGGCGGGACTCATCCCATCAAGGTGGATATCCGCCTGATTGCCGCGACCAACTGCAACTTGGAGCAGGCCGTGCGTGACGGCAAGTTTCGCCAGGACTTGTATTACCGTCTGGCCGTGTTGAAGATCACCATGCCCACTCTAAGGGATCGCAAGGATGACATTCCGATGCTGGTCCGCCACTTTGTCCAGAAGCACGCGAAACACTGCAAAGTGAAGGCGCGGCCGGTTTCCCGCGAGGCCCTGGCTTGCCTCGTGAACTACGACTGGCCTGGGAATGTGCGCGAGTTGGAGAACGCCATCGAGCGCGCGTTGGTACTGGGGTCCTCCGACATGATTCTGCCTGAGGATCTGCCGGAATCGCTGCTGGAACGGCCTCCGCTGCCGGAGATGACTGAAGCGAAATATCACGCGGCGATTAAGGAACTGAAGAAGCACCTGATTCTGGATGCGGTGGAGCAGACGCAGGGCAGCTATGCCGACGCGGCCCGCCTTCTGGGCGTGCATCCCAATTATCTGCACCGCCTGATCCGCAACCTCGAGTTGAAGGAAAGTTTGAAGGACGCGTTGCGGGATCCGACGCGGGGGTTGAGTGGATTATCGGGCGGGAACGCTTAGTTTAGATCTCGCCTGCGAGCTGTCTACGGCAGCTGCAATCGCAGCAGGACTGCAGGGTCTAGATACGTCCCCTGCCAGCGTACCGCAACGTGCAGATGCGGACCCGTAGCCCGGCCCGTGCCACCGCTCAGTCCGACGATCTGCCCGCGTTTCACCTCGTCCCCTTCCTTTACTTTGAACTCGGAAAGATGGAAATACAGAGTGAGAAGGCCCTGGCCATGGTCAATCACTAAGCAATTGCCTTCAAAATACATGAATCGCGACAGCAACACCGTGCCCTGGTTCATGGCCGCGACTGGGGTTCCGGTGGGAACGCGGAAGTCGAGACCCCAATGCGGACGCTGCGCCTCGCCGTTGAAGATCCGTTGCGACCCGTAGACGTCGGAAATCGCGGCATCAGCGGGTGCGGTGAAGTTGCCGTCCCATTCGCGGGTTGGGGTTACGCGACTCAGGTAGTCCTGCTTGATCTTCACTCCTTCTGCGATTTGCTCCTGCTGCTCGGGGCTGGGCTCGGTGAATTTCTTCTCCACAGTGAGCTCCACTTTAACTTGAGGATACTGGGCGCGGGCGACGGCGAAGGTGCGCCTGAAGATCAGGGAAGTTTTGTTTGTCGCGCGCTCGGCGGTTAATTCGAGTGGGTATTTGCCCGGAGCCGTCTCGAAAGTTACGCCTGCCAGCGCGAACCAGGTTCTTGTAGAAGCATCGTAGCTAAACGTGAGTTGATGACCGAGCCAGGTGCCGGAAAGGGATGTGAGTTTGGCGGGGGGCTTGACCTGAAACAATACTGGCGCGCCGTTGACCAGTCGCGCGGGCTGCGCATGGACGGTCCAGTTGGCGGCGGAAGCGGGTAGGGCTCGGCTGAGGAATAAGAATAGGAGAAGGAGTGCGACGGGAGGAGTAAGGGGCCGGCGGTTCACCTTACCAGCCTAGCATTCCTGCGCAGTGGGCCAAGCTATAATCCGCGCATGCGTACCGGAGTGTTTACCGCGCTGGCGGTCGGGCTGCTATCTGTTTCGATGACGGCGCAATCGGTTCCGCAGACCGGCCTGCGTGCCGATCGTGTTGTGGTGCTGAAGAAGGAGCGGACGCTCGAACTCCTCGAACAAGGAAAGGTGATCAAAGCCTACAAAGTCGCTCTCGGAGGCGATCCCGTTGGGCCGAAGACCCGGCAGGGAGATCACAAGACGCCCGAAGGGGTGTACATTCTGGATTTTCGCAACGCTCACAGCCAGTTCTACAAGTCGATCCACATCTCCTATCCCAGCGAGCATGATCGAGTGCTTGCCCGACAGAAGGGCGTTTCCCCTGGCGGCGACGTCTTTGTTCACGGACTACCCAACGGCTACGGTGCCATCGGCGCTGCCCACCGGCTCAAGGACTGGACGGACGGCTGCATCGCCGTAACGGACGAGGAGATTAATGAGATCTGGAAGGCCGTGGCTGACGGAACCCAAATCGAGATCAAGCCTTAAATGAGGATTGAATTGGTGGACCTGGCCGTGATCGAACCGGCGACATCTTCCGCTGATTGGCCTCCTCTTGAGAGAACGGCGATTGGCGTCTCTGCCCTTGATCTAGGTATGATTCGAGCCTGAGAGAAGTCAATGCCCCACCGAAAATTGAAGTTGGACTTGAAGTTGGCAGCGGAGGCCAAGAGCCTTGTTGCATTGGCCTTCCGCAACGGCGCAATCGAAGATGTTCACGCGGGAAAAGAGTGCCCCACTTGCGCCGGAAAGTCGGAATATTCACACATAACGGACGCCGAGATGGAGAATATCAACAAGCGCGCCGTAAATGTGCTCTACAAGTTGCTCTGGCTGAAGCGGAACGATCCAGAGAAGTACCAGGAGCAAATTGAGTTCGGGAAGCGGTATACACGATTCTGGGATGAGCCGGAAACGAAGGTTGGATAGTTTTGACGTTCTGCCGAACTACCCACGGCTGCAAGCTTCCGTTTTATTAGAGCACCTGGAAGTTTTCGGGAGAATTGGTGGACCTGGCCGGGATCGAACCGGCGACCTCTTCCATGCCATGGAAGCGCGCTCCCAGCTGCGCCACAGGCCCACGATTGAAAGCCGAAAAGCCGAAGCCCGGCGAGTCGGGATCGAGGGAAGTACCGAATTCATTTTCGCCCACATTGCCGGGATAGTCAACGCGCGCGGATTCTTCTGTTTGTTTCCACAGGCCTCTTCTGGCATAATTGATCGTGCACCCCACCTGCACCATTTTTCAAACACAATTTAGAGCGAGGAACAGATGCCAGCGAAGTACATCTTTGTAACGGGCGGAGTTGTGTCTTCCCTGGGCAAGGGATTGGCTGCGGCCTCCATCGGTTGCCT
>Ga0210403_10003879_pt1 | contig 13015 bp, 9 predicted proteins | sample IncBWC19MmetaG_FD_150863 | JGI IMG/M metagenome (GOLD analysis project Ga0210403, IMG submission 150863) | Forest soil microbial communities from Barre Woods Harvard Forest LTER site, Petersham, Massachusetts, United States - Inc-BW-C-19-M | ecosystem: Environmental > Terrestrial > Soil >... | reverse complement strand
TATTGATTGCTGCATAAATAATGCAATAATTTAGCGCAAGAAAGAAGGCAGTTCGGATTGCACGATGCAGCCGCGTAGCTTTGTCGGCGAGCGGCCGATGCCATCAATCGAGCGGATGATATTTTCCATCAGTTCGTCCCTATCTTTGGGACAGCTATTAGCCAGTTCCCGTTTGGATAGAGACCAGACCCCTTCATCGGGGTTCAGTTCTGGAGTGTAGGAGGGGAAGTGTTCGATGTGGAGCCGTGGGTGGCGACGCAGAAGTTGTTGGAGCGGTTCTCCGCGGTGGGTGGTGGAGTTATCCAGCAGGACAATGATAGGACCGCGCAGATGCCTCAGCAGCCCCCGCAGGAACACGCAGACTTCGTCGTGCCCGATGTTGTCAAAGAACAGCAGATAGTACAAACCCAGTCGATGACTTTTGGGACTTACCGAAATTCCTGAAATGACAGAAATCTTATCCCTGCGCCCCTGGCGATGACGATGGACGGGGGTTCGGCCTTGCGGCGCCCAGGTACGGACCACGTTGGGAATCAAGCAAAACCCCGATTCATCGGCGAAAACTAGATGGGCACCCATCCGCGCAGCGTTTTTTTTATCCGGGGCCAGTCTTTTCGCTTCCACTGTTGAATGGCTCGTTCATCGCGCTCCAGCGCCCGCCGCTCCGGCTTTTGCACCGTCCATTTCAAACTGTGCATCAATCGACCGACATGATCGCGATGATACTGGATTCCAAACTCTCGCTGGATGATCTCGGCAATGCGCGCCGTGGTCCACAGATTCGTCTGGTAGCCATGCGCAGGAGCCCCGCGCAGCAGCAACTTCTTCAATTGTCCTCGTTGCGCTGCGTCCAACTTCCGCGGTCGTCCTGGAGAAAATCGTACCCGCAAAGCCTTGGTGCCGCCGCGTCGTCGGGCATCCCGCCAGCGCATCACCGAACTGGCATTGCACCCGATGCGTCGCCCTACTTCGTTGAGCGAGTGACCGCCATCCAGTAATACCAAAGCCCGCTTGCGCCGGTCTTCCAACAGATCCGCGCTTCCCTTGAGTCTGGGCATAGGTGTTCAGCTCCCCTACACCTTATTATTGCATTATTTATGCAGGATTCAATAGAGCAGCGGGGCCGATCCTTCAGCTCCAGTTCGCGGGCTTTCGCCCACGAACTGGAGCTTCAGGATGACAAAATCGTAGAACGTGCCGGTTGAAAACAAGGAGCTATCAGCGCCCATCCGCGTGAATCGTAAATCAGCGGCCAATCTCCACTCATTGGTCTTCACCACCATCCGCGCCCGCTTGCGCGGCAGCGTTCTGTGGCGTTCTTCCCGCGTTCAGGTGGTCGTAGTTTAGCATGGCGTTGAACACCAGAAAGAAGCTGCCCATGGTTTCGTTGCGCCACATGGGATTGTTGGCGAACAGCAGGACGTGGCCTTTCCCATGAGGCACATCGACGACGGCGGGCTTTTCTGCGATCTCGTTGCCGCCGGTAATCAGACCGCTCAGCACAAGTTCTTTTTCGGCGGCGAAGCGCAGCACCACGCGGGGTTGCTGGTCTTTGGGTGGCGTTAGCCAGCGGACCATGTCGGGGAGATCCTCCGGCATGTAGAGTTCCTGCTCGCGGGGAGAGCGCTTCACCGGTTTTTCCGGCGCGCTATATACACGCCCTTGGATGATATCCGGATCGCTGGCCGAGCCACGTCCGCTGGAGCGGGCTGCGCCGCCAGCTTCGGCGTCGCCACCTTGCCCGAATCCTGCGCCCACGGTGATGACCGGCCCCTGGCGGAAATAGATATAGAGCTTGTCATCGTAGCCGTAGGTGATGGGACTCTTCTTGTCATCGATGGTCGAGAGCACCACGCTGCCGGGGGCCTGCATGGAGCGCGGGTCGGCCACGTTGACCATCTCGGTCATACCTCCGGCCACCGGCAAGTTGGCGCTCGATTGCACCGCCATCAGCAGGCCGCCTTCACGGATAAACTGTTCCAGGTTCACCAGGCCGCTATAGCCGAGGCCACCGCGAATGTCTTCGGCTGAATCAAGACCGGCAAAGAAGAGGTTGGGGGTTTCATCGCTGTTCTTCCACGGCATGGCCGCGCCGCGCATGGGCAGTCCGCGCAAGGTAGCGCTTAGAGCTGCGCCACCAACTCCGCCCGAGGGCGGCAGAATGATGACATCATATTTCTCGCGCAGGTTGCGGGTTTCACGCAAAACCGTGTCGGCTACATAGGTGTAAGGGACCTTTAATTCTTCGAAAGCCACCCGGTACCAGCCATCGTTTTGCGTGTTGATCCAGTTGTGAATCAACGCCACCCTCGGCACAGCCAGCGGATGCGCCGCTACTTTCAATTCCACGCCGGTAGCATGCACATGGATGCCCAGCTCTTTTACGGCTTTCTCCAGCTTGTCGCGGTTGGCATTCCGCAGGATGAACGTCCCTGCTTTGAACTTGATGCCATCGGCTTCGAACGAGTCTTCCGCAGCTTCCATGGCGACATCGGAAAGCCGGAAGCGCAGCGTGGCCAGGGTGTTGTCGGTATTGTGGTTGATGAGGAAGGTCTTGCCCTGGCCGTCCATGCCACCGATAAGTTCGATTCTTCCCACTTTCTTCATGGGCGCATCGAGCAGCGCGATGTCGGTTACGCGCGTGGTCTTGACGTTCTTGAGCGCGCCCAGGGTCCAGCCGGTATCGTCGTACGATCGCGGATCGCGCGCGCTGTAATACTGCGTATCGAGCATGGTGTCAGCCAGGCGGCTGTAAGGCTGGTCCATGCGCACCACGTAGCTGCCGGCTGGGATGACCGTTTCTTGTGGCTTCTTATCGTCTTTGGAAGCTTCAGACTTGGGGGCCGGCAGCCGAAACTCCTTGTCGATCTTATGTACTTCCACTCCTTGCAGTTCCAGCAGGTTCAGGAAGTTGGCCTGCTCGGCGGGGCGCGATTCATCGGCGGGGAAGACCCAGGCCGCCGGGCCTTCCGTGCGCGCCTTTTCCACCGAGCGTTTGCTCTTCAAATAAAAGTTATTCAGGAACTTCTGCCCATTGGCGGCCAGGTTGTTCATGCCGAAGAGGATGGCGCTCTGTTGCATGTTGATGTTGTTGCGCGCCGACCAATTCACGCGGGCTAGCGGAGGATTGGGCCGGTACCATTCGCGATTGGTGTCTGCCGGGCGCAAGGTGCGCACCCGGGTATCGGCCCCGCCGTTGCCGAATGTCTCATAAAACCGCCCGATCGAGTTGTGCATGTTGGCAATGGAGATCAGATAGTTGGGCGCCCATCCATCGTAGAAACCGTGGGTCCACACGCCAATGACGCCACGCTTGGTCATCTCCTCGATCTCGTGATATGCCATTTCCTGCCATTCGCTGATCACGATGGGGTCCACCCATGCGTTGTATGGGCCGGTGCCGGTCATGATGTAGAGATAGGGCACGGATTCATGCAAGTCGTGCATGACCGTGGGATGCCAGTCGAGATAGGTCTTCAGCATGTTGCGCGAGAGCGCCAGAGTCACGCCCAGGTTGTCGCGGTTGTTATCGTGGGCGACGTAGTGTCCCCACCAGATGAGCGGATACGGCGCGTCGTTGGGATGTTTTTTATGATGCAGATAGATGTCAACCTGGCGGTCGTGCCCGTCGACTTCCACAATCGGGGTGATCATCACGATGGAATCGCGGCGGACCTTCTGAATAAAGGGCGTCTCTTCCACCGCTAGCCGGTAGGCCAGCTCCATCAGCATCTCGGGCGCGCCGGTCTCCGGCGAGTGGATGCTGCCATCGGCCCAGTAGATGGGCTTGCCTTCAGCGATCAGCTTTTGCGCTTCCGCAGCGCTGAGCCCGCGGGGATCGGCCAGCCGCGCCGTGATTTCCCGATAGCGGTCGAGCTTGGCCATATTGGCTTCGTCCGTCACGACCACCGCCAGCATCTCGCGCCCTTCTTCCGACATGCCAATGCTCATCACCTTGACGCGCGGGCTCTTGCTGGCCAGCAGACGCATATAGGCGTTGATGTCTTTGGTGTAGTCGAGCACGCCCGGGGCGCCTACGATGTGGTGCAAGTACGCATCCGGGGCCGGTATGCAGGAATTGAAAGGAAGATGGTCCACCAGCTCGGTAATGAAAAACGGTTCGGTCGTGAATTCCTTGATCTTCTTTGTGTATTCGGAATGGTCGCCGGTGGTGCAGGGGTTCGACTGGGCCAGACCGAGCGCACAGCCGAGAAATAAAACAAGAGATTGCACGAGCGTTTTCCGGAGCATGGCGTTGACCTCAAGAGATGACGTAAGGGCGGAATTATATATATAAGAGCTGCGGAAGTCCGGCGGTTGGTTGCATGTATTCCGGCGCCTGGCGCCTGGCAACCTCGCATTTTTCAAAAACCGTTATTATTCATTTTTCCGCTCAACTGCGGACTAATTTTGGTACATTTCCTCTATCGACGCCACCTGAATTTTTTCGCCGCACAGTCCCAAGAATTCAGGCCCTTCGAAATCTCGAGAATCCTGCTACAAGGAGCTACCGTATGAAGAAAGACCAATTTCGCGCTATGTTATTGCTGGCAGCCTTGACGATCTTTGTATCTGCGGCATTTGCGCAGACCGTTGAGGTCAGCACTGCCAACTCTGCCGTTTCTGGACCCGTGTCTGACATGAAGGGCGGCCTCGCCGCTAATGGCCCCCTGCATCAAAAGCCGTTGCGCCTCACGCACTCTGACGGTATTAGCAACTCTCCGGATACAGTTGTCCAGACATCTGCGGTGACCGGCGCGGCGGCGGTCACATCAGGGCTCAATTTCGAAGGCCTGGGGAACGGGTTTTCCGGCTTTTCCGTAAATGCGGCCCCGCCGGATACGAACGGCGCAGTGGGCGCCACCCAATTCGTGCAGTGGGTCAACGAATCCTTTGAAGTCTTCAACAAAAGCACCGGCGCTGCCGTTAAAGGCCCGGTTGCCGGCAACCAGTTGTTCCAGGCGCTGGGCGCGACGCATCCGTGCGCGGTGAACAACGATGGCGACCCCATCGCCCAGTATGACAAGGCCAACGGCCGCTGGGTGCTCACGCAGTTTTCGGTGACCAACGGAGCGAGCGCCGGCTTTTTCCAATGCGTAGCGGTCTCTCAGACCAGCGATGCTACGGGGGCCTTCAACGTCTATGCTTTCACACAGCCGAACTTCAATGACTACCCCAAGGTGGGCATCTGGACCAACGGGTATTACGCCACATACAACATCTTCAGCGGCAACACGTTCCAAGGCCCCCGGATCTGCGCCATGGATGGCGCCGCCATGCGGGCCGGCGCAACGGCCACCCAGCAATGCGTGCAGCTTGCCAACACCTTCGGGTCCGTCTTGCCCAGCGACATCGATGGCACGACCGCTCCACCCGCGGGAACTGATCCCTACTTTGTGGCTTTTGGCTCAAATCTGCTCAATGTCTGGCGCTTTCATGTGGATTTCGCCACTCCCGCCAACACTGTTCTGAATGGGCCCACCACCACTACGGTCGCCTCCTTCGCCACAGCTTGCGCCGGTGGTTCCTGTATTCCCCAGCCGGGCACCAAGCAGAGGCTCGATTCTCTGGGTGACCGCGTTATGTATCGCTTTGCCTATCGGCATTTTGCCGACGGCCATGAAGCCTTGGTGGTCAACCATTCCGTCACCCCCGGCGGGGCGGCAGTGTCGGGCGTCCGCTGGTATGAACTGCGGCCCAACGCGGCCAATGGCGGCCTGAGCGTGTTCCAGCAGGGCACCTTTGCGCCCGCCGACGGCGTGAGCCGTTGGATGGGATCGATCGCCCAAGACAAGGTCGGCAACATCGTGGTTGGATACAGCGCCTCCAGTGGTTCGCTGAATCCTTCTATTCGCTTTGCCAACCGCGCAGCCGCCGATCCGGCGGGCACATTGGGAACGGAAACGACGATTACGACCGGGGGTGGCGCCCAGACCAGGACACTGAACCGCTGGGGCGATTACTCCGCTCTCACGGTCGATCCTGCGGATGACTGCACCTTCTGGTACACCAATGAGTACCTGTCGGTGAGCGGCACCTTCAACTGGCACACGAGAATCGCATCCTTCAAGCTGGGAAACTGCATCTAACCGATTGAAATTCACAAGGGGGCGCCGGGATGTCTTCCGGCGCCCTTTCTCTTATCTGCTTCCGGATGGACTACGGTTCCTTTCTGGTTCCTTCCTTTGCGCACGGGCAGGCCGCTGCGCTTTTCGATATAATCAGAACGAGTCCCCTTAAAGTCTTCTTCGGAGTTTTCCATCCATGATCAGGTTTCTACAGAGCGGCAACAAGACCGTGAAGTATTTGCTGGGTGCATTGCTGACCTTGATATGTCTTTCGATGGTGGTTTATCTGATTCCCGGCCTGACCAGCGACACTGCCATCCGGCAGACCGGGGTGGTGGTTACGGTTGCGGGTGAACCCATCAGCACCGACCAGATCAATCGCAGAGTGCAGCAGGTGATGCAACAGCAGCGGCAGCAGGGTCAGGTCTATCCTGAGTTCCTGCGTCCTTACCTGACGCAGCAGGTGGTGCGGCAATTGGTGCAGACTGAGGAATTACGGTACGAGGCCAATCGCATGGGCCTGACGGCTTCCGATCAGGAAATCCAGGAGACCATGCGCCAGGAGCCCTATCGTTCAGCATTCTTTCCCAATGGCAACTGGATTGGCCAGAAACAATATGAAGACCTGCTCGCCAGTAACGGCTGGACGGTGAAGGAGTTCGAAAACAACCTGCGGTTTGAACTGCTGAGCCGGAAGCTGCTGGCCGCCGTGACCGCCGGTGTGGACGTGACGCCCGCGGAAATTGAACGCCAGTACAAAGACCAGAGCGTCAAGGTCAAGTTCGATTACGCCATCATCGACGGCGAAGAGATCGAGAAGAAGGTCAATCCCACCGAGGGCGAGCTCAAGGCCTGGTTTGAAAAAAACAAAAACAACTATCTGAACAGCGTCCCTGAAAAGCGCGCCGTGAACTATTTCGTGGTCAGCAAACAGATGGCGGAAAGCAAGACCGTGATTACCGCCGATGCCATCAGCGCGTATTACAACGCCAACCAAGAGAAGTACCGCAGCGCGGAAAGAATCAAGACCCGCCACATCCTGGTGAAGATGCCGCCCCCGGGCGCCGATGGCAAGCCAGCGGACCAGAAAGCCGTGGATGCCGCGCGCGCCAAAGCCACAGACCTGCTGAAGCAAGTGAAGGCCGGCGGAGATTTCGCCGAGCTGGCGAAAAAGAACTCGGACGATACGGTAAGCGCCAAAGACGGCGGCAATCTGCCCTGGGTGCAGCACGGCCAGTTTGTGCCGGAATTCGACAAGGCCGCTTTTGCCATGAACAAAGGACAGACCAGCGATGTAGTGCAGAGCCAGTTCGGCTTTCACATCATCCAGGTCATGGAAAAAGAAGAAGCCCGCGTGAGCCCGCTCAGCGAGAAGCGCGCCGAGATCGAGGCGTTTCTAAAGGCACGGGACTCATCGAAGGCGATGGAGCAGATGGCCAATGCGGCCGTCAAAGAAGCACATCTGGGACTGGACCAGGCGGCCGCGAAGTATGGGACGCAATCGGTGCGCAGCAACCCCGTGGCCCGCACGGACGTGCTGCCCGGCGTGGGTCCGGCGGCTGATCTGATGAACGTCCTTTTCAGCGTGCCGGAAAAGGCCGGATTCCAGATATCCGCGAGCCCGCAGGGTGTGGTGGTCTTTGAAGTAGCGAAGATCGTACCCGCGCGCACCCCGGCATTTGAAGAAGTGAAAGACAAGGTGACCGCGGCCTTCAAAGCCGAGCAGTCAAGCACCAAGCTGAACACCAGGACGCAGGAACTGGCCGACCGCGCCCGCGCAGCCAAAGACCTGAGAAAAGTTGCCAAAGAAATGGGTCTGACGGTCAAGACCAGTGAGTTGGTCGGGCGTCAAGGCAATGTTCCCGACATTGGCGCCATGAGCGGCCCGGCCGCAGCGGCCTTCAATTTGAAAGTGGGTGAAAGCAGTTCACCTCTGAGCTTGGGCCGGAAAAGCGCGGTGCTAACGGTAGTTGAAGTACAGGCTCCGCCGTTGGCTGAGGAGTTTACCAAAGCGAAAGACGGAATTCGCGAACAGTTGATCAGCGCCAAGCGCCAGCAGGCCATGCAGTTGTTCGTCGCCGGCCTGGAGGCCCGCATGGAGAAAGAAAATAGAGTCAAGACCAATAAGAGCGAGATGGAAATCCTGACGAAGAGCCGCACATAAAACGTAAAAAGAGATGATGTGCCGGGGAGGCGCTGGCAGCGAGGCAGCGCCCCGGCGCTTGCAGTGAAGATGAAGGCGCGCGGAATTTTGGTGTCTCAAAATGTTATCTGAGCGGTCATCCGGAATCCTGTTGCACCCCACCTCGTTGCCTGCCCACGCGGGGATTGGTGATTTCGGCCCCACCGCGTACGCCTTTGCCGACTTTCTGTTTCAGGCCCGCCAGGGGTTCTGGCAGATTCTGCCGCTTTCGCCGCCGGGATTAGGAAATTCCCCCTATTCAGCGATTTCCGCGTTTGCCGGCAATCCGCTGCTGATCAGTCTTGAACAGCTTGCTGAACGCGGCTGGCTTCCGGCCACGGCCCTGCGCCAGCTTCCGGCTTTTCCCGAAAATGTCGATTTTGACCAGGTGATGGCCATCAAACTACCGCTGCTGCGGCAAGCGGCCGGCAGCTTTGCGGAAAGCGGGAGCGGCACCCATGCCGATTTCACCAGGTTCAAGAGAGAAAATATCGATTGGCTGGATGACTTCGTCCTCTTCAACGTGATGCGAAATGTCCACGGCGGCGCCACCTGGACCGCCTGGCCGCGGGAGCTGGCGCGGCGTGAGCCTCAGGGCCTGCACCACTTTGGCCTCCAGTATGAGCGTGAGCTGGAAATCGAACGCGCCCTTCAGTTTGCTTTCTTCGAACAGTGGCGGGCGTTGCGCAGCTACTGCGCCGCCCGTGGCATCCGCATTATCGGCGACGTCGCCATTTTTGTGAATTATGACAGCGCCGATGTCTGGCGGCATCCGGATTTGTACCACCTCGACGCACAACTGCAACCCACAGTGGTCTCCGGAGTTCCACCCGACGCTTTCAGCGCCACCGGACAGCGTTGGGGAAATCCCCTCTATCGTTGGGAGGTGTGCAAGGCCCGTGGCTACGATTGGTGGATCCGGCGCATGGACTGGGCGGCGCGCAATTTCGATCTGCTGCGCATCGACCATTTTCGCGGATTCGAGAGCTTCTGGGAAATTCCAGCTTCTGAACCGGATGCCATTCATGGACGCTGGGTGAAGGGTCCCGCCGACGATCTCTTTAACGCGCTGCGGGCCACCCTGGGCAATCTGCCGATCATCGCCGAAGACTTGGGGCTAATTACCGATGAGGTCCATTGGCTGCGCGAACGTTTGGGCGTGCCCGGCATGAAGGTCCTGCAGTTCGGCTTCGGCGATGCCGGCGCCCACATTTATCTTCCGCATAACTTCCAACCCAACTGTGTGGTCTATACCGGCACCCATGACAACGACACCACCGTGGGCTGGTGGAACACAGGCGCCAGCGAGGACGAGAGACGCCACGTACTTTCATACGCTGGCGATGCCCAGGATGGCATACATTGGGCGCTCATCCGGCTGGGCAGCGCTTCGGTGGCGCGTCTGGCGATGGTTCCCCTGCAGGATATTCTGGGCCTGGGCAGCGCGGCACGCATGAACGTGCCTTCCCGCAAAGACGGCAACTGGGGATGGCGCATGGCCCCGGAAGCCCTTACCCGCAGCCTGGCAGAAAAACTAGCGGATTTAGCTAGGGTCAGCGACCGCTGCTCTACGTAGCCACAACCAAAACCAGGATTCACCACGGAGTCACGGAGAAATGCGACGAACGGGTTTTTGGTAATCGGTACTTGGTACTGACGGATGGGAAAAGCACGAGGCTTGCTAGATTCGGCACTGCCGCGCATCGGCCACAAATACCAACTACCGCATACCAAGTACCTGTTTTTGCTCTTCGCCGTGCCTCCGTGGTGAATCTCGGTTTTGGTGGAAGCCACGTCACCCTGCGTGGCAAAGGTTTTTGGTTATGCCCCCGTACCACAGGTAAAATGAAAGAGTATTTACTCCCAGACAGGAGCAAGACAAAACCATGGTAGTTTCCGGCGAGCTGATTCGCATGATGAATTACATTGATGACATTGCCGCCACCCTGCGCCGCGTACAGATCGGCATTCAATCCATGACTCCCGAAGAAAAGAAACGGCTCGCGGATTACATGAGAAGCTGTACCCCCAATTTCATTACCATGTTGGCGGACCTCGAGGCCAACCGGTTGAGTGGCTGAAATCCGGTCCATCGCCGTCATTGCAGCACGCCATGGAACCTCCAGCCACCCGGCTGCGTATCACTCCATAGCGATATGAGAGCCGTCCTCGACATCTTCAGCCAAGTGGTGCGCACCCTATGGGCGCATAAGTTGCGTTCGTTTCTGACCATGTTCGGCATTGCCTGGGGGGTGTTTTCCCTGCTTCTGCTGGTGGGGCTGGGTGAGGGGTTCCGGTCGGGCAACCGGCGGGAACTTGAGACCATGGGCAAGGACATTATGTTTATCTTCCCTGGCCGGGTGCCGGCCGTGGAAGGCCAACAGGGCATGAAGCCCTATTTCATTACGTATCAGGATTTTCTCGACATCCGCAAAGAAGCCACGCTGGTGCGCAACGCCTCGCCGGTGCTGCAGCGCGGGGACATCCGCGCGGTGAGCGAGTTTACCACCAGCAACGGACAAGTGGTGGGCATTGCCCCCAACTTCAATCAGATCCGTTACTTGCCTATGGGCGAAGGGCGCTGGCTGAACGATGGCGACGAAGAGCAGCGGCGCAATGTCGCGGTGCTCGGCTTTCAGATGTCGCGCAACCTGTTTTCCGGACATCCGGCGCTGGGCAGCACCATTCTGTTGAATGGCGTGCGTTTCGAAGTGATCGGCATTCTCTCGAGCGTGGGCAAAAATGAAAACAACTCTACGAATTTCCGTGTCTACATTCCGTTCAGCACCATGCGGTTGCATTTTCCGCTGAAGAACGGAGACACCATCGACGATATTTCGTTCATCAACTGCCAGCCCGTGGCCCGCGAGCAGCATGGCAAAGCCATCGAGCAGATGCACCGCATCCTGGGACGCAACCACGGCTTCGACTATCACAACAAAGACGCTTTTGAGGAATTCGATACCATCCAGACCGAAGCGATGGTGGGCAAGATCTTTGATGCCATGGACCTTTTCCTGGGAAGTGTGGGCATGGTTACGCTGTGCCTGGGCGCCATCGGCATTATCAATATCATGCTGGTCTCGGTCACCGAGCGGACCCGCGAAATCGGCCTGCGCAAAGCGCTGGGCGCCACTAACCGCAGCATCCTGATGCAATTCTTTCTGGAAGGCGCATTTATCACCGCCATCAGCGGAGGTCTGGGTCTGGCCATTGCGGCGGGCATCATGGCCGCGCTAGGCACACTGCCTTCACCGGAAGGCTTCGATCCGCCGCGGCTGGTGCCGGCGTCGGCGGCCATCGCCATCATTTCACTTTCACTGGCGGGGACCGTCGCAGGCCTTTATCCGGCGCGCAAGGCCTCGATGCTGCAGCCGGTCGAAGCCTTGAGAAAAGAGTAGAGACATGGTGCATGATCTGCTAGGACAGGCGTATGAGGCATTGCGGCACAATCGCCGGCGCACGGCCCTCACCATGCTGGGCATGGCCTGGGGCATTGCCACCGTCGTGCTGCTGCTGGCCTATGGCGCAGGCTTCGGACGGGCCATCAACAATATCTTCAGCAACTTCGGCGTTCACGTGATGGCCATCGAACCGGGGCGCACCTCGCTGCAGGCCGGCGGCTCCAAGGCCGGCACTCAGATCCGTTTCACGCTCGAAGATGTCGAGCATCTCAGAAATCTGGTGCCCTTGATCCGGCATATTTCGCCGCAGTCGGAAATCGAAGCGAAAGTCCAGCACGATAACCGCTCCAGCTTGATGAGTGTCGGCGGGTTTACTTCGGATGTGCAGTACATTCGCGCGCTCAAAATGGAGGAAGGCCGCTTCTACAATCCACAGGATGAACTGCAGAAGGCGCGGGTGGCGGTAATCGGCTCGGAGGCCCGGCACAAACTCTTTTCCGGACAGTTTGCCATCGGCGACAGCATTCGCCTCAACGGATTGAGCTTTCAGGTGGTCGGTGTGCTCGCCCCTAAGATGCAGGAAGGCGACGGCAACATCAACAACATCATCTATGTGCCGTTCAACACCATGAGCGACCTGCGGGACACGCGCTACCTTGACGGCGTGTGGTTCGATTACGAAGGCACAGAATATGAAAAGATCGAAAACAATGTGCGCCAGGCGATGGCCTCCACCCACGGCTTCATGCCCTCCGACCGCCGCGCCATTTTCCTGTTCAATGCCATGCGCCAGGTAAACACCTTCGGCATTATCACCATCGCCCTGCAGGTGCTGCTGACCTTTATCGGAACGCTCACGCTGGGCATTGGCGGCGTAGGGCTGATGAACATCATGCTGGTGTCGGTAAGCCAGCGCACACGGGAGATTGGAGTGGAAAAGGCCCTGGGCGCGCGCCGCCGCGACATCCTGCTGCAGTTCATGGCCGAGGCCCTGGCCATCACCTTTGCCGGTGGTCTGCTCGGGATTGCGCTGGCTTACCTTATTTCCTGGACGGCCGGCTCGCTGACGCTGTACAGCGCCATGGCCAAGAATGCTGAAGCCGGTGATATCCGGCTGCTCATTTCACCGGTGAACCTGATGGTCTCAACCGGCATTCTGGTGCTGGTAGGCATCGTTAGTGGTATGCTGCCGGCAATGAAGGCCTCCAGGCTTGATCCGATTGAGGCGCTGAGGTATGAGTAGCAATTAGCACTCAGCATTCAGCAGCCGACTACCCCTGCGGGGTAGTCGCTAATGCCAGAAACTGTGGTCGAGCAAGGGCTGTGCATGCGAAGATTGCAGTGACGAGGAGCGGCAAGCT
>Ga0210403_10003878_pt1 | contig 13017 bp, 14 predicted proteins | sample IncBWC19MmetaG_FD_150863 | JGI IMG/M metagenome (GOLD analysis project Ga0210403, IMG submission 150863) | Forest soil microbial communities from Barre Woods Harvard Forest LTER site, Petersham, Massachusetts, United States - Inc-BW-C-19-M | ecosystem: Environmental > Terrestrial > Soil >... | reverse complement strand
CCAAGGCACCCGCCGCCAAGCAGGCGATCCTCGAGGTCCTGAAGGTCGAGCCGCAGGCGAGCGTCGCGCAGATCGCGGTGAGCGCCGGCGTGGGCCGCTCGACGGCCAGCAAGCTGCTCGCCCAGCTGGAGAGCGAGGGTGAGGTTCGCCGCACCGCAGGCGGCCGGGACGGCAAGCGCCGGCTACCCGACCTCTGGTCGCTGGCCGACCGGCAGCCCGCGGCAAACAACGCGAACACGAAGCCAGCGAGCGCGACCGACGGCAAGCCCTCCAGCGACGCCGACCGGCTGAAGCCGGGCCAGCTCGAGCCACTCGTGCTCGCCTACCTCAAGACGAACGCCGACAGCGGCCCGCATGGGCCGACGACCGTCGCCAACGCGCTCGAGCGCTCATCCGGCGCGGTCGGCAACTGCCTCGCCCGGCTGACCGCCGCCAAGAAGGTCAAGCAGGTCAGCGACAAGCCGCGTCGCTACAGCCTCGCGGCCTGACGGATGGGCCTGTAGGCGCGGCGCCCTCCGATGAGCTACATCAACTCCGATGCGTCTTACCGGGACGGTTGGGCAGGCATCGCCTACGACAGCGATTTCCTGGGAAGCGATAGTCGGCTCGTGCCGTGCAGGACCAGCACCGAAGCTGAGCTATCGGCACTGCTGCTAGCGATGGCCGCCGCTCAGCGGGCTGGCGTCGCTAGCGTCGTGTTCAGGACCGACTGCAAGTCGACCGCCCACCCGCAGCGCGGCGAAAACAAGAAACTACGGCCGCTGCGAGAACGTGTCACTCGCTACCTGGCGGAGCACCCGGAGTGGCGCCTGCAGGAGGTCCACCGCAGCTCCAACGTCATCGCGAACGGGATCGCCCGCAGGGTGCTGAAGTCGCTGGTGGCGTAGCTTCGCCTCGCTTCTCGTTGGGCGCGATGCCCTGGCAACTCATCCTCGCTCAGAGCCCACGGCGGCTGTTTCCGGGCTCCCGGGATCGACTTGAGATCCCTCGCGAATCGAGCTAAACGTGTAGCCATCCAAACAAATAGCGGCCGGGCGAGTGTTAGAGCACCCGCCCGGCCTATTGACACCGAAAGCCAACTTCGGTGCCGCGGATAACGGTAGCCCGCTAGGGCTCTCTGTCGCGTGCGCTCGAACACGCCTTCCGGTGCTTGCTTACCCCGGATGGAACCCCGCGAGCGCGATACCCACCCACATTCCCTGCCAGGGCGCTCCGCTGTGGGCAGGAGTCCGGCGGTGCTGCTCCTCGTCGGCGAGGGGCGCGGAAACGACAGGCTCGCCGACGAGCTCGCCCTCGACAGCTACCAGGTACGCCGGGCCGGCGACCCCAAAGAACTCGATGCCCGCCGCACACCACCCGATGTTGACCTGATCATCTTCGGCCGGGCACCACACCCAGGCGCGAGCCTCGCTGCGTTGCGCACCCTGCGCGCGGGCGAACTCGCCACGGACATTGACCCTGGGGTTCGCGTGCTCTGGATGAGTACAGCCAGCGAGGTAACCAGCGTGCTGCGCGCCTTCGAGGCAGGAGCCGATGATGTCATCCGTGACCCGTTCATCTACGCCGAGTTGCTGGCACGGGCGCGGGCACTCCTCCGCCGAAATCTCGCGGGCGTCCCCGCCGTGATCCAGTGTGGGGCACTCCAGATCAACACATCGGCCTACCGCGCAACATTCGGGCAGACGCACGTTGAGTTGCGCCGCCAGGAGTACGCGCTGCTGGTGCATCTCGCGCGTGATCCGGGCCGCGTCTACACCAAGGCCGAGCTACTACGAGACGTATGGGGCTATCGCTCGAACGGCACTACCCGCACCGTGGACTCCCACGCTAGTCGGTTGCGACGCGCGCTTGCTCGCGCTGGCGCCGAGGGTTGGGTGTGCTCAACCCGAGGCGTCGGCTACCGCCTCGCGCCTGATGGGCGAATGGCGCCGTCGCGCGCCGCCGACACTTGCACCTCAGAAAGGACGAACGGAGTCGCATATGAGCGAACCACATGAGCAGGACTTGGTCGCGCTCGGTCACGCGGTCCGTCTGCTGCGCGAGCAGCGACGCATGAGCCCGAAGGAGCTCGCCGAGGCTGCAGGCGTCGAGCGACTGCGCATCAGCACGCTTGAAGCCGGGAAACTCGATCCAACCTATGAGCTACTGATCGCGCTGGCTGAAGGACTCGGCGTCGAGCTCTCGGCGCTCCTCATCCGTGCCGAAAAACGATGAGGCACCGAGGGCGAAGTGCGCCTATCCTCACCGTGTCCTCGACCCGTAGCTCAACGGTTATCGGTCGAGGGCTGGTTCCATCGGTCTCAAAAATGCGAGCCAGCCGGATACGAACGCCCGCCCGCTCGAGCTGGCACGGCCGACGACTTAGCCAGAGCCCTCAAACGCTCCTTCGGCGCACTCGGGGCAACTGTCTTCGTCCGACTGACCGCCGCCAAAAGATCAAGGAGGTCAGCGGGCTAAGCCACGCCGCTACGGCCTCGCTACCCCCTCACGAGCCCTCGGCACTGACGGGCGCACTCCTGGGCCGTTTCGGCGTATGTGTGAGTAGTGCCTCCCAGTTTGCCGAGCGTGGCGACGGTCCTCCACACAGCAGAGCTTTGCCGTTCGATCCCTCGATGATCTGGCTCGCGGCGCTTGCAGGCGGCCTCTTACCACGCGACATATGACACTCCCCGAGGCCGATACGTATTCCCTAACGCGTGCAGCGCCGGCAAGCACACGAACTAGGGCCGTGAGGCCCCGGCTCTCGCACGTCTCCGCCCCCCGGGCGCGGTCCACGTCGTTCCTGGGTATCCCAGTCCAGTGGTCTTTACTCCAAGGTCCACAAGGCACCGGTGGGCGTCCTCAATGCTTGGCGCATCTACGACAATCCGCGCCAGCCTCGCGACCGAGCTGACTGCGACCATGGCCTCGAGCAGGTGAATCTCTGCCCCTGCGGCCGTCAGAAGCGCTGATTGCCGACCATCGTTGATCGCGATCTTCCCGCTCTGGCCACGGGCACATCGAAGTGCCAACGCCGTCGTTCCGCTACCGACGGCACTCGCTGCCTGCTCTAGCATCGGCAGGCGCTCGGGACGGAGCGTGAAAGCATGGCATGATCCCTGGAGGGTCTCCACCTCGGAAATGTGCTCACGCGCTACTTGCGGTGATAGCTCCCCATCACAGCCGATGCCGAAGATCGCGGCGGTTACATTCAGACCGGCTCTCTCGAGCCATGGAGATGTGGCCAGCATGACAGCGTCGGCGAGAGGGCTCACGAGATTTACCTCTTGGCCTTGCGCGAGGACGTCCCCACCAACGTCGACAAGGATCACGGCGTCGCAACCCGTCTGGTGGGCAACGGCGATGATGCCGGTGGCCGCCATCAGTGGCCCCTCTCCCGGATCGATCAAGGCCACGCGCTCGCCTTTCAAAAAGGCACTCATGCGAGACTCGGACAGCACGAGATTGCCGGGGCCGACGGTACGCGGGCTCGCCAGGGCTGCGCATCTATCGACGACCTCTGCACCTTGCAGTTCGCAGATAGCGCGCGGTCCGGCAAGGGGGTCGAGGGTTCTTCGCTCCCACGATATTCCCCCGATGACGGTACTGACGTCTGGTGCAAGCTCACGCACAACATCGGACACAGCGAGTGCTCCGGCTACGTCTCCGCCTCCGCCGATGCCGATACAGAGGACGCCAGTTGCTGAGGTAAGTGTTGAGATCAGGTCGATGGGACGCCAATCGGAGGGAGCTCCTGCATCACGGTTATCTCGGGGAGTAACACGGCGGCTTCTTCGGACGCGTACAGTGAGACGCGCCGGGATTCGGCTCGTGCCTGGGGCGTAAGCGCCCCGAGGCAGCGCTCGAATGCGGTCCCGGTCGTCACGAAGTCGTCAAGCAGCACGGCGGGAGTGCCGAATACCTCGTCGATCCTGCTATTCGGGTCGACTATCACCGGCTGTTGTGCTCGAACGAGGGACGACACGGTCGCAAGATAGGCTCCGCCATGCCCGACACCGAGGAGCGGCGTCTCACGTCGCAATGCGCCCAGGTTTAGGTTCCGTGCGACGCTGAAGGTGTTGGCGGCTGGAAGCGTCTCCCAGTATGCCTCGGCTTCTCGGCCAGATGAGAGCGTAAACCTTCCTTCCAGAAGGACTACGGTGTCCCGCAGAGACTCATGGTCAGCGCAAGGGATTGCATCGAATCCTTGCAGGCGGCTGAACGCCTGGGTGGTTGTTTTCACGTTAAAGGTCGTTATCTCCGCGTGATCCATGTCGAGGTCAGTCAGCAGGTTCGCACATGCGTCCTCTTCACCCTGTGGGCAGAGTATGCTCGCGATCTCGCAGGGCGCGAGAGCTCCGTCGATGCGCCTTCGTGTGCCGTGGCTCTTGGGCTCTCGACGCACAAACGCCCCGTTGATACCAGCGCGGGCAGAGGCTGAGGCGGCGACGAGCTGGCCCTCGAGTCCGTATCCCGCGACCGCTCCGAGTTCATCCAGCGCAAGCAGATCGCCGCACAGTGTCAGCACGCCTAGACGACGTTCAATCCACAGCTCCGTGATGTGACTCGCTGTCATAGCTCGAACTCAAACCCCGTCCTACGAAGGAGACGCTCGACGGCCCGCCATCCCGCTAGGGATTCGTGCAGGTACGGGGCCGTCGTGTAGCGCGATCTGATGAGCAGATGTCGAACACCGGCGGCTTCGGCGGTCATTGCGTCAACTCCGGTATCGCCGATCGCTGCTACCTCGCCCGGTCCAAGTCGAAGTCTGTCCAAGGCGAGTTGAAATCCTTCTGGGGAGGGCTTTGGTCGCCTGACGTCTTCGTATGTGATGACCTCGGCAAAGATGGCCTGGAGTTTGCGGTGGCGTAGCTCCCGCTCCACTCGTTCACGGGCTCCGCTGGTCACCATTGCCAATGGGATCCCTGCTTTCGAAAGACGTCGCAGCACCAATCGAGCAAACGGCCGCAGCCGCGTTTGCTGCTGCTCGTAGGCTCGTCGATAGGCTGCCGAGGCATCGGCGAGGTGCATCTCGTCGATGCCGGCGGCGAGATAATGACCGCGCCAGTCGGTCGCGAACGCCGCGAATCGTGCGTCCGACCACGGTACGCCGTATAGCTCGAACACTGCTCGTGTCGCGTTGACTTGTGCGCTAAACGAGTCGAGAAGTGTGCCATCCCAATCCAAGAGCAGACCTCGTGGGCTCGGTTGTGCTTTCACGCCGGATTACCTAGCGGTGGCTCGCCCGAGGACGATCGGTTGGACGGCGTTGAGCACGTCGCGGAGCAGCATTTCCGGTGTCGCTGTCGCGTCGAGGACGACTGCGTCCGCTGGCACTATCTTCAGGTAGCTTCGTCTGATCGCCTCCAGTGCCGCGCTGGATCGCTCCTCAAGTCTGATGTGTCCTCCGCGCCGCTCTATTCGCTCGCGGGCGACGTTGGTAGGACAGTCCAGCAGCACGCAAATATGCGGTGGCGGACAGTATTGGTTAATGACTGAGAGCCAGCGCCCGTCGACGCCTCGCGCACGAAATATCGCGTGTGTGGCATGCAGGAAGCGATCGGAGATCACGACCCCGCCTTCATTGAGGGCGGGAATGACCTCCGTGCGGAGATGTAGCAGCCGATCGCACGCGGACAGGAGCGCTAGCCCCTCCTCCCACATTGGGCTGTCGCCCTCGTCGTGGTAATGCCTAACGTTGCGGTCGTTCCTGTAATAATCCGTTGGCTGTCGGGTTAGCGTGACTTTGACGTCGAGACGTTCGAGGGCTTGTGCGAGACTCGTAGCGAGGGTGCTCTTGCCGCTTCCGTCGATGCCGCAGATGGCTACGACGGTGCCCTGTCGCCATGCCTCATCGACTACAGGCTCTGCACTCCCTGCCTTCATCTGGCGCTCACGGTCTTCGCTTGCTGCAAGCTGAGCAGCTCGGCGAGATAAAGACAGTGGTTGGCCGCAATTGTGCGACGTCCGAGTCGGTCCAAGCCCGGCGGTCCTTGGCCTGCGCACCCCAGGACCTTGGCCAAGCTCTCGCGGATCGCCACGTGCATCGCTATCGCGATGAGGTCGGCGGGGGCCTCGTAGGCTCGGGCGAGTGCTGCTGCTGCCCTCCCAGCCGCCAGTGCACGGTCGGCGTCGCCCGCGTCTGTCCGCTGCGCCGCTATTCGTGCTATCCGGTGCATAAGTACCCCAAGATCGGTCGCTTGTGCCCCCGGACGGGAGCCCACCAGCTCGAAGTCGAATAGTGCGGCCCGTTTTCCACTGTCCACCATGAGGAAGTTGTCTGCGTGGCAGTCGTTGTGTCCGGGCGCTGGACGCAGGTTCGGAGTCGAGCCGGCGAGGTCATAGGCGCTCGACACCACATCGCCGGCCGTCCGTCCGGCGACCGGGGGCAACTCGAGACGCCTCACGGCGTCCAAGATCGCGTGTCGCTCGATCACGTCGGGCCAGTAGGGGGTATGGGTGGTCGAAGTGTCCGCTTGCCAGGCGGAGAGCTCCGTATGGAATCTGCGCAGAACGCTCCCCATGGCCTCCGCTTCATGCGTCGACCCGCGGGGCCGGTGCCCGCTCAGCCAGGTCCAGCATTGCCACGGTCGCCCCGTCTCATCCAGAACCGTGTATTGCTCGTCGGGTCCGGCGAGCGGCACCTTCGTAGTGATTCCCGAATCGGCGACACGCCGGGCGATCTCGGCCATCGCGTCGAGAGCGCCCCGGCTTCGATTGCCGAGTGCGCAGCGAAGAACGAGCGTTTGACCCGTCGTCGGGACCAACCTCCACGAAACGGCGTTTGATCCCTTAGCCAGAGGTGTCAGCTGCACTTGGTGTGCGAGCGTTTGGCCGAATCTCGCTAGGAGTGCTACCGCCTCTGGTTCGCTGAGGACGAACGACGCTGCAGGGCGGGGCCATTGAACCGGGCTCCACATCGGTCTTGCTGTGACGCTGTCGTCTACCACGATGACCGATCGTGTACCCGCTTCTGCCTGAGATATGTCACTGCCATGCTTACGCTTGATGTCCAGAACAGGTGAAACACAATGCCCGCTGCCCATCCACCGAGGATGAAAGCAATAGGGTGGGTGCTGCCACCGTAAGCGAAACAGGCGCCGGAGCCAACGAGACAGACTAGGCAGAGCAACAGCTCGATCCTGAGAATCCGTCGTGTGCCACTATGTCTTGTAGTGATCTGTGGCTTCATGCAGTGGTCGTTGGTGAGGCATGGATGTCCCGTCACTGGCGGCCTGACCCAGGCCGCCAGTGATAGCGCATTTTCCTACTCGCGACAACTCAGTGGCGGGGGTTTCCGTACAGTCAAAATCTGGCATTAACAAGAAACGCTCTTCGTCGTTGAGGAAGCCATTGAAACGTGTAAGCTGCAGAAGGCGGGAGTACCGACAGCACGGCGACGCGAAAGGGACGCGATGGATACCAAGGCAGAGAAGAAGCCTTACACGAAGCCCACGGCGACGCCCGTCACGTCGCCGGCATTCGACAAGATCTAGCGCACCGTGACTCCGTGACTGTTACGACTGCGCTTCCTGATTTGCGCGCCCTTCGCCGAGCGAACGTGCCTCTTCCGGCGAGCTCCAACTGTGTCTACCTCAGCGGTTCATTCGCCTCCGGTATGGCGCACGCCGCGAGCGACTTCGACATCTTCGTCATCACGGACGAGCCTTTCCTGCCTGAGAACCCGACTGGGGTGGGCCACGCGTCGGTGGACCCACAGGCGTATCCCATCGTGATCCGGCAGCTTCCCGAGGGTCGTTGCGATATCGAGTACTGGCAGGCCCTTCAGGTCTCGCGGCTGATCGAGAAGTTCGCCCCAGGAAACTCGACACTGGGGTTCACGATTGATGACGTGGACTTTCTATATCGGCTCTCGATCGCGCGGCCTTTGAGTGGGGAGGATTGGCTTCGGGAGCAGCAGGAAACATTGGCCCGGTCAGAGTTCGCGTCAATGGTGGCCCAACGCGCTTTCGGCACCGCCGACAGCCTGTTTGAGGATGCGCTCGGAATGCTGGCAGTGGGTGACCAGCACAGCGCCGTGCTTGCTGCACATGAGGGCTTTGGCCGTGCGATAGACGGCCTACTGGCGATTCATCGCCAGTTCTCGCCACGGCGAAAGTGGCGTGCTCAGAAGCTCATGCGCGCTGGGCCGGAGCTGATCTCGCTCGACGAATATTGGGCGATCGAGACGATGGCGGAGTTCGCTTCTACGGCGCCTGACAGGTGGGTGCGCGATGTGATCGAGCGGGCCCGGGACTTGATGATGGAGGTAGAGCTCTCATGAGCCGGGCCGACGATCGTCCTAAGCGGACTCTCGAGGTTGAGGTCCGCCGGACTGCCGACGGTATGTTCATCGCCTTGGGCACCGAGCATCGAGAGCTGTCAGACGTCGCGGCAACGATCTGGAGGCTCTGCAGCGGCCGACGTTCCGCTGGAGAGATCATCGCGGCCGTCTGCTCGGAGTACGACGTCGAGCAGGAGTTGGCGACGGGTGACACGCTGGCGTTTCTGGAAGAGATGGCAGCTGGTGGCTTCATCGAGTGGATCGCGGCTGCGCCCACCCAGATCACGACCTAGAGGCCGGGTAGCACGCCGCTCTTCTGCGTATCGAGACGGAACCGCACGGACACAAAGATGACGAGCGCAGCTGCGCCCGCGAGCAGCACTCCGATCGGGAGTAGCACTGCACTGAGCCCCTCTCCGCTCAAAAGGACGCTGTTGAAGCCGCGCATGGCCCAGTAGGTCGGCGTGAAGGGCGAGAGCGGCGAGATCCAGCTAGGAAGATCATGGACAGGGGCGAGAGCCCCTCCAAGCCCGGCGAGCAGTATCGCGCCGAGGTTTGAGACCGCAAGAACCTGCTGGAAGGTGCGACACACGGTCACTGTGGCGAGGATGAACGTGACAAGCCAGATCGCGAAAGCGAGGTCTACGCAGATCAGTGCAAGAACCGATCCTCGAACCTGCAGCCCGAACAGGAAATGGCCGAGGGTGAAAACGATGGTCTGCTGCACACAGATGATGACGAAGGTCGGTACTACCTTGCCCAGCATGATCTCATGGTTGCGAACGGGGAGAGCCCGGATTCGGTCCCATGTGTTCCACATATGCTCACGAAAGAACGCGAGCCCGGCGAAGGTGACCATGAAAAACACGAACATCAGGGCCATGCCAGGGACAACCTGCTCTGCTCCATTTGCCGAGCCGTAACCCTCCTGGTGCAAGACAGCAGAGTACGCCGGCTGTCCGAAAGCGATCACGACGAGTGGCATCGCCACGAGCACGATCATGAACAGTGACTCTCTGAGGAGGAGTTCAAAGTCGTTGCGGGCGATCGCGTAGCTCCGGTAGAGACTACCCACGGTGGTGGTCCGTTCCTTGCGTCTTTGGGTCGAAGCGTCGGCCAGTCATGGCGAGATACGCACTCTCGAGGCTAGGCTTGACCACCTCTATCGCTTGAATTCGGTTTGCAGCGTCTCCCAACGACGCGAGAGCGTTGGAAAGCGCCGTTGCTGGGTCGCGCGCGCGAATCCTGAGTATGTTCTCCTCATCGTCGACGCGACCGTGCGTGGCCATGCCAGGTGGCACAGTGCTCTCGAAGGTGATCTCGACTACGGCTTCGTCAAATGTCGCGATGAGCTCAGCCACGGTGCCTCTGTTTGTCACCCGGCCGCCTTCCAGGATCGCGACGGACGCATCGAGCGCTTCGACCTCGTGTAGATAATGAGTCGCGTAGCAGACTGCAGTGCCTTCGGCCGCAAGACTCCTGATGTAGCCCAGGAGGTGGTTCCGCGTGTCCACGTCGACACCGGCGGTTGGCTCGTCGAGCAACAGCAGCTTGGCTCCGTGCAGAAGAGCGGCGGCCGTGTGCAGGCGACGCTTCTCGCCTCCGGATAGGTCTTGTGCGCGTCTGTGGAGCAGTTCTCTGAGGTCAAGTGCGTCGGCGACGGTCTCAAGACGCTCGGTGATTTGGTGGCGTCTTAGGCCAGCCAGGCGAGCGAAGAAACGAAGGTTCTGAGACACGGTCAGCTGGAGATAGATCCCAAGTTCCTGGGGCGCGACGCCGAGAAGCCGTCGCGCCTGGAGAAGATTCGTTTGCAGGTCGAGTCCGCCGATGCGTATTTCGCCACCGCTGGGAGCCAGTAGCCCAGCGGTCAACGAGATGAGCGTCGTCTTGCCGGCTCCGTTCGGGCCGAGCAGACCGAGGATCTCTCCGGGTGCGATATCGAGGTTCACCTTAGAGAGCGCAGGAACCCCGTTGTAGGACTTGCTCACGTCTCGTAGCTCAAGCATCGGCCTTCGATCGCAGAGGTCGCGAACTACGGCGGTCATGCGGGTGCTCCCGTTTGGCTCTGCCAAGGCCTCGGTGAGAGCGCCGCCTCGCGGGGATGGCCGTCGGCCCAATAGCTGACGGCAGTCGAGATCGCCTGTCTCACTTCGGTGACCGAGTGGGTGGGGTGGAGCGGCTCGGCGATCACGAGGTATGGATGGAAGGGCTCCAGGAGTTCGAGAATCCTTGCCTGCCTCGGCGAAAGGTGCTCATGGACGAACGGCAGGAAGAATCGATCCCAGCTACTTGGAGATATGACCCTCGGGGTGTCGAGCGGCGCGAAATGCCGCTCTCGGCGCCACTCGTTCAGCGTGGCGGTGATGGTGTCTATTACCTCTCCCACGCTGGGAGCTGACGCTCCTCCCGCGATGGTGACGGCGCCGTCCTGGGGCCCAGCATCCGCAAACTCGACGATGACTGCCGCGAGGTCATCGACGGGGATGATGTCGAGCCGAGCGTCGGTCATCCCGACGATGGCTGGCACCATGCCGGCTGTCATCGCGCGGAGGATCGTGTAGATGCCCGAGAAGCGCGCAGCCTTGCCGTCGCTGCGTCGCCCGACGATGAGCGGCGGGCGAACGATCGTCAGTTGCGTGAAGGACTCGTATGCCAGCCGCTCGGCGTGGGCCTTCGACCACTCGTATGTGTTTCGGTATGCGGCTAGATCCGAGGACACGGTGTCGCCACGCAGCCCAACCGCATAGGCAGTCGAGATATGGATTACGTGGGTGTCGGGCCCAACGATCAGGCTGAGGGCTGCAACGGTGGCGACGTTCGCCGCAGTCGCCTGCTCGGGAGTCATCGTCCAGCGAATGTCTGCCGCGGTGTGGACGATTACGTCCCACTGGCGCTTGAGCTGTCGGGGTGGCGGCTCCGTACCGATATTCCATGCCGCAACGGGCACTGGGAGTGTGCCGCCACGCCGGCTAGTCCCTACTATGCTGCTCCCGTAAACCGCGCTAAGTTGCTCGAGCGTCTCGGCGCCGACTAGGCCAGTCGCTCCGGTCACGAGGATCTGCACGTCACTCGCCATCCCGCCATTTCTCGACAACCTCTAGCTCGCCATTTGCGAGCAGGGTTTGGCATAGGCTTCGCTGGACCTTGCCGCTGGTTGTCTTGGGAACGCTTCCCGGGGTGCAGAGTGCGACTAGAGCTACTTGCAGTTCTAGGTCGGCGGCGATCTCTCGCCGGATCGCAGTGATGACTGCGTCTAGCTCCGTACCGTCGTGCGGGTTGGTCTCGATCACTATGCCGATTTGCGATGACAGGGCGCCATCCAGGGGGAACGCGGCGCTGCAGTGAGCACGTAGAAGTTGATGTGCTCCCTCGGCGCTGGCCTCGATGTCGTGGGGGTGGACGTTGCGGCCGTTTAGGATCAATACATCCTTGATCCGCCCGACGACGTAGAGTTCTCCATCGAGCTCCACGCCGAGGTCCCCAGTGCGCAGATAACTCTCTCCATCTGCCTCGCAGTCGGGCGTCAACTCAAACGCTTCGGCAGTCTCCGCGGGTCGTCGCCAGTATCCGTGCGTCACAGCGGGCCCCGATACCCATATCTCGCCGACGCGTTTCGGAGGGCACGGGGATCGTGTCTCGGCGTCGACGATCAGCACTCGATGACTCTCGTCAGACGCACCGCACCCCACCAGGATCGTCGCGGCTTCCCCGGCGAGGCTGTCGCGAGCCTCGCCTTGCTCGAGCGCTCTCGCCGACAGCGACTTGTGGACGGGCGGATCCTCCTTCTGCACGCCTGTCACGAGCAGTGTTGCCTCGGCCAGTCCGTAGCAGGGATAGAAAGCTGTGCGCTTGAAGCCGTATGGAGCGAAGCACTCAACGAACGCGTCCAGGGTGCTGGCGCGGATCGGCTCGGCTCCATTTGCCGCAACGTCCCATGAGGAGAGGTCGAGCTGGGGGCTGTCGGCGGGATTGAAACGTTCTACGCACAGGTCGTAGGCGAAGTTTGGGCCGCCGCTCGTCGTAGCTTTGTAGCGCGAGATGCCTTCCAGCCAGCGCATGGGGCGCTTGATGATGGACAGTGGTGACGTGAGAACGCTCGCAGTGCCGACGTACACGGGGACCATGACGCTGATCAGCCCCATGTCGTGATAGGGAGGGAGCCAATTGAAGCCGAGGTCCCGTTCAGGCGTGAGACGCCAGGCCTTTGAAAGCATGCGACACATGCCGACGAGGTGGTCGTGGCTGAGCATGACACCTCGTGGCTCTCTGGTTGAACCGGAGGTGTACTGGAGGAATGCGAGGTCTGAGCTCAGCTGCGGTTGTGTGCCCCACTCGTCCAGGCGCAAGTCACCCTCAATCTGCTCGGTGAGCCAGGGGACTTCTGCCAGCGGGGTTTGAGTGTCACCCAGGAACGGCTCTGCGACATCTTTGATCTCCTTGGTGGTCAGAACGCAGTGGGCGTCCGCGTCCGCGGCGATCGCAAGCAGCCGGGGTAGGGTGCGCTGGAGACGCTTCGGATGGGGCGGGGTTGCTGACACGGCGACGACCCCGGCGTGGAAGCAGCCGAACAGAGCGACAACATAGTCGAGCCCTGGAGGCATCAGGATGAGTGCCCGTGCGCCAGGGCTCACGGCGCCGACTAGGGTGCAGGCAATCGCTGCCGCGCGGCGATGAAGCTCGCGGTATGTCATGCGCTCCTCGTCGGTTTCCCCGTCTCTCAGGAAGATGTAGACGAGGTCGTCCGGAATCGCATG